>Ga0196958_10000789_pt1 | contig 10332 bp, 14 predicted proteins | sample S1v_10metaG_FD_148654 | JGI IMG/M metagenome (GOLD analysis project Ga0196958, IMG submission 148654) | Soil microbial communities from Anza Borrego desert, Southern California, United States - S1+v_10 | ecosystem: Environmental > Terrestrial > Soil > Desert | place: USA: California | collected...
TCGCCAGTCCGCTCTGGTTGGCAGCTGTTCGGCGATCTCGTCCGCCGGCATCAAGAACTCCGCGGCAAAGCGGTGTGCCTGATCCTCGACGATTCGGCCCCCTGGTTCGGCATCCACATGCATCACCAAGTGCCCGAGCTCGTGTGCCACATCGAAACGCTGGCGGTAGTAGTCGTCCTTCAACGGATTGAGAAGGATAATCGGCCACTCGGGCGTGTCGAAGGAGTACGCGTCGACCGTCGCGTTGTCCAAGGGGCTGAACACGACAAGGCCACCGTGACTCTCGGCCAGCCTGACAAGATGCCCCACAGGTCCTTCCGGAATTTCCCACTGCTTCCGCAGCAGTAACGCCGCCTCCTCCGGGGCGCGACCACCGGTTTCCTCGGTTGATACCGGGTAGCTGGGCAGATCGCGTTTCGGGAACTCGACATGCCGCTCGATCGTGGTCGCGATGTCGACCGCGAGGCATCCGTAGGAGTAGGCCTGATCCCGCGAGATCTGACTAGTCGATCTCAATGACCGGAAATGCGGGGCGGTGGCGGCGATCGGGAACGACTGCTTCCGGGCCAGAAAGAATCCCGGGTCGACCTCCAATGCCATCGCCAGAGCGCCCACCGTGGCCGGTGCCGGTCGCTTCATCCCGCTCTCGTATGCCGCGACCGCTGTAGGCGTCTTCTGGATCAACGCCGCCAGAGCGTTCTTCCGCAAGCCCGCCAGTTGTCGAGCCAGCGTCAGGCGACCGCCGTCGAAGAAGGCGGCGATATCGCCCAGCCGTTCAGTCATGCGTCACCAATAGCACGTGGTCCGCCGTCACCGCGCGCCGACCTCCGGACGCGCACATCCGCGTCAGCGGCATCTCCGGACGGCGGGAGAATCGGGTCGACCGGCCGGGGCCGCGCCCCGCTCTGCTGGGGCCCAGGCGGCAGATCCAGCAGATTCTCCCGCCATACCCAGGCATCGCCACGGTCAGAGTTCCACCGGATGCGGCCGAAGAACAGCTCGAAGTCGACAGTCACCGGATCCATCGCATGCGCGAGAACCAAGGTCTTCCGGAGATCGCGCTCGTCGTCCGGAAGACCTTCCAACGACGGCAATCCGGGGATCGCCGTGACCGGGAACAGGCCACCGTCGTCCTCGGAGTGAGGCTGCCGCGCGACTGTCTGCTTCGTATCGCTCTTCTCCGGCCAGCGAATCTTCCTGACCTGCCCGAATTTGTACGAAGCCAGCAGCCACCGCCAACCATCGACCACCCAGCCAGGAGATCCGTTGAGGTCATGGCGGACCACAGTGCCCGCAGGCAGCAACGGTATTGACTGAAAGTCCCGCCCGGCGATGCCATCCGCCAGAACGTCGCGCCCTACCGATTCCTCACCCGGCAGTGCCGCGAAGTCTCCGCACTGGAAGACCCGGTCGAGACGATCCAGCAGGTAGATGTAGGCGTTGTAGCCGATCCAGGACTGCTTGTGGCCACCTGCGGGGTTGTAGTCCTGGCGCACCTGCTGGTAGGCCGACCTGTGAGCCCAAGCGATGCCGTCCAGCACGCCAGAGCCACGCAGCATGCCCAAAACCTTCGCCTGCTCAGTCACGAGTCCGAACTCTACCTCAACGCAGTATCGAGCGCTCGAAAATGAACCAAGTCAGCGGCTTTCGGCACGGCGGGGAAACGGAGGCCGAATCAACCGTGAACTACTCATCTAGCACATGGAGTCGGCAGGTCAAGGGTTATGTTGATCTTGAGCCGTCAAGGGGGCTCGGACCCCTGACCTTCTGTTTACAAGCGGTTTCGGTAGGTACCGAGTCGTACGGTTTGATACCTACTCGCCCAGGTCAGAGCCCTTTTTGGTACCGCCTCACACCGGCGGGTGCCCGTACGTTCTCCCACGTCCGGGCACCCCGCCGAAGCACTCTCGTCATGCAGAGAGAGTGATCACGAACATGAGCGGCCGTTACGCCGAGCTTCGGCGGCAATACCCGAACGTGCCGGATGCCACTGGGAGTCCCTGGCGAAGCAGGACGCCATCCGCGAGGAACTGGACACGTTGCGGGACGGTCTGGCGCACCTGATCGGCACCAGGACGCCGGCGCCGTGCCTCTCGACAAGGTGCGCGCGCTTCTCGCGTCGGCGGTCGGTGCGGCATGATCGGGCGCTACTCCGGTCAGCCGAGCGCCGTAACGGACTTCTTGCGCCCGTCATGGCGCGTCTGCTCGCTTGTCCTGCTGCTGTCGATCGCGGCCGCGTTCGTCGGCGTGCCGACGGCGCAACAGCCGCCGGCCACCGCGGCGCCGTCCTGCGATCGGGTAGCGGTCATGAACGCGCGGGCTCGACGAGCTCGGCCGCGCCGGGTACACGTGGCGGCTCGGGTTCGCGCCGGACGGGTTGTGGGGTGTCGTCGGCTATCCGGGGCCGAAGGACATCACGGTGTCGGACACGGCGCCGTGCCACGCCATCGTGACGATCGTGAACCACGAGTGGATGCACACCCGGCAGGAACTCCGCTTTCCGGGTCGAGGGATGCGCGCGTACGGCGAGTCGTTCGAGATCGTCGCCGACTGCGGCTCGATGTTGCTCGGGTCGCCGATCACCCCGTACCTGGAGCGCCGGAAGAAGGCGACCGGTCAAGAGGGCTGCACACCCGACGAACCGGACTCGGCGCGCTATGCGCTCGGCTGGCCCCGGCGAGGGGGACGGCTGGCTATCGGTCTCGCCAAGCCAGCGGCGACAGGGTCACCGCGGCTTCGGCGATACGTCGAGCGGTCTCGGTCGCAAGTCCTTTGCGACCGGACTCGATCCATCCGGCTACGCGCTCGACGCCGGTTTCTCGGTACTCGACGGCTTGGAACAGCATTTCGAGCTTGTCGGCGTCCTTCGCGCACTTCGCTTCGATGGTCTGCCGGGTCTCGTACTCGTCGACCGCGGTCCGCACCATGTCGCGGGAGGTGGCTGGCAACGCGTCCGTCTGGTCGGCGGTTATCTCGCGCGGTTCGGGTTTGGTCATGTACTTGGCCGCGGTGTGCGGGATGTCGCCGGTCCGTGTCTCCTGTGTGTCGTGCCAGAGCGCGAGGAAGGCGGCGCGCTCGGGGTTCGCGCCTTCCTCCGCGGCGAGTAGCGCCGCGATCTGCGCCGTCCGGAAGCTGTGTTCCGCGACCGACTCGGGCACGCGGACACCGACATGCCACCACCCCGTGCGGCTCATTCGCTTGAGCAGGCCGAGTTCGTAGGTGAACGCGGCGAGTGAGGTGGACTCGTTTTCTGGCATGGGTCGTTGTTCTCCTATCGGTCGGCGAGACGCAGAGCGTAGTGAAGGCCGGCGACCTGGTCGCGCCCGTCACGAGTGAGCACGTTGGCAGCGTCGACCGTATCCAGTACCTCGGCCAGGGCTTCACGAGTGGCGGGGTGGCCGGACAGCAGAGCGGGACGGCTGGCGACGAGCGTGTGCATGGTGTGCAGGTTGAGCGGCAAGTGCGGCGACGCCGGGTCGAGACGGCTCACGAGGTGATGGAACAGTCGCACACCGGACCACGCTCGGGTGTCGTTCTCGGTCATGAACGCGTCATCGGTCTGGTCGTCGTGCAGTTCGCCGATCCAGTGCGCCCAGTAGTTGAGGTTCGCAAGTTCGGCACGCGTCCCATTGGTGCGCGTGACGAAGTCGTGCAGGTGGAACCGTCGCCGGTTGAGGCGAGCGCGACGGACGCGGAGCGCGCTTCTAACAGGCTGGTCACGTCGCCGTCGGCGATCGGACGGCGACCTGCGCTTGCCCATTCGCTGCGCAGCCACTCGGCCACCTGGTCGCGTTGGTCGAAGCCGAGCAGGTACACCGCTTGTCGCCGCAGCAACGCGTCCTCTCCGTTGACGCTGCCACGTTCCGCAACGGTCATCAGGTGATCAAAGAAACGGGTGCGCTCGTCGGCGCCCATCGTCGGCCCTGCCGCCACCGGTCCGCGGCGCGGCACCTTCGACGTGAAGACCTCCAGCTCTTGCGGTGTAATGCCGGTGAACGGCCACGTGATCAAGTTGGTCAACACCTTGCGGTGCACACTCGCCGCCAGCGGGTGCACCTCGGGGTCGACCCAATCGGCGCCGGCCGAAATCCCGGTCGAAAGAACTAGGTCGGCTTCGACAGCCGTGCGCAGATGTCGACCGGTCGACGACGGCGCGCCGAGCCGGGAGAGCCGGGAGCACAGCCGGACGAACTCCCCGGCAGGCATCGCGGACAGCGGCCGTCGCCCCGATTCCCATGCTTGAACTGTGCTGGTGTCTACCGCGAGTCGTTCCGCTAGCCGTTCTTGCGTCAGCCCCGCGGACTGGCGCGCGAGCTTGAGCACGTAGCCGGTCACGATGCCCGTTGACCGGGAACCCTGACTACCGATCAGTGTTGCCGTTGCTCCGCTCACGGTCGCTCCCGCTCTGGACGCCTTCTGTCGCACCGCACCCGTACTCGCGGTCAGTTCTGCGTAATCACTGGTGATCGTAGCGTCACTTCACGGGTTCGGGATGGCTCTAACCAGCCAGAACACGACGGGGAGTGACGCCATGAAAACAGCCGCTCGGCGACAGCTCGGTGGCCGTCCCGGTGGGACGCGCCAAGTGTGCGTGCCACAGCCGCGGCAAGCGTCGGTATCGGCGGCGGCCGGGTACGAGTGGCGCGGATTTCTCCTCGGTGCCGAGGCGCACCTGTACCGGCGTGCGCAGTTCGCCCCTGACGCGGACTGGCCGCCGATGTTGCTGCCGTGGTGTGAGGAGAACCGCCCAGAGCCCCGGCGCCACGAGCGCGGCAGCATCAGCCGGGACCGGATCGCGGCGCCGTCGGCCAAGACGCGATGTCCGCTGTGTCGTGACCTGCTGATCACGGCGAACGCGGAGGCGCGCAGTGGACAAGCGTGACCGCGACCTTCTCGCCGGTCTGGCGCGGGTCAACACCGACATCGGCAAGGTCACCCTGGACCTCCTGACCTTGCAGCCCTCAGACGACAACTACGCGGCCGGTCTGCGGCGGCTCGGCCGGGACCTGGAGCGGATCGGCGCCGCACTCGCTCGGCGCGCCCGCGAACTGAACGGCCAGGACGAACACCCGGAGCCGTTCGGCATCGAAGCGGCGGCAACCGAACCGCCGCCATAGTCCGGCCCGGCGTCACGCAACCCCTCTTCCCGCGTGGCGTCGAGTCGCCTGGCCAGTGCGTCAGCTATCCCCGGCGCGCACTGGCCAGGCATCCAAGGCCATCGACGGCGTGCCCGCTGATGGAGCCAGGGCTGGTGCGTGGTCATGGCCACTTTGCCGGGCGCACCGGCCCCGGTGCCAACCCACAACCAGAAAGGCCAGACACATGGCGGGCGCGATGCACTGGTGGAACCACGGTGATGACAACGCCTACGACCTGCCCGACCCCGTCAAGTCCGACGAGGACGAGGACTAGGGGCGATGGCACGCGAACGCAACCCTGCGGGGACCAGCCCCACGAATCCCGGACCGGGCAAGGACACACCCACAAGGCCCACAGACAAAAACTCGGGCCCGCCCAATGTCCCCAAACCGCCGGACCCCCCGCCGAGAGGGTAGTCGTGCCCAAGAAACGACGGCGACGCGACCACCGAAGCTGCCTTGTCGGTGGCCAGGTCGGCAACAGGGCCTTCGGGGACGCGGGAAGTCGGCCGCCGAAGCAGCCGACCGGGCCGACTCGTCCGGGTGTCGGCTATCCGTCGACTCGGTTCCGCTGGCCTCTGGGCCCGCCAGAACACGACGGCGAAGTCTAGAATCAGGCCATGCGGACAGCCCGAGAAATGAGCAGGTTGAAGGCGGTGTTCCTCGCGGGAGGCGCCGAAGCCCGCTTCTACGCAAGGGATCTCCGGTTTGCAGCGGCCGTCAGCCACCGGCGGCTGACGGAGATGCTGGTGGAAATGCGTAACCTCGGTTGGATCGCCCATGAGTTCGACAAGTCCACACCCGACTGGCGGCCGTACTACATGCTCACGGACGCCGGTCGGCGCGAACTGACGCCGTAGCGTTCGGCTTGAACGCGCCGAGAGCCCCCACCTTCCGCGTAGCGCGGGTAGTGGGGGCTTTCGGTTTTTACGCGCCGGAGATCGGCGTCAGCGTGGCGCCGATGTCGTCGCGCGGGTCGGCGACCGACGTGACGAGCGGTTCGGCCTGGCGGCGGACGTCGAACGCGGCGGCCGCGCTCGTGCCCGCGCCGACGAGCGCAGCGACGAGCACGTCCTGCACGGCGGTGTCCTGCTCGGCGGTGATGATGCCGACACCGGCCAGGCCGGTGACGATCCCGCCGGTAGCGGTCCAGATGCGCCCAGGCGAGCAGCGAGGACGTGGGTACTTGGAAAAATCCTTGTCGGAGCAAAAGAGCAGGACGAAACGATTGATTTGTATTTCAAGGTAACACAATGACTTCCGGAGGAATTCGGCGACGTTGCCGATGCAGAGACGAGAAACGAAAAGGCTTCGGCGCCATTTTCCAAAGTTGGCGCAGCGTTCACACGGCGCGTGGCAACTCAGGCACGAACTCCCGCCGGACCAGAACGGGAAGCGCCGGACGTTTCGACGCGAAGGGTACGAGACCAGGAAGCTGGCAGAGAAGGACCTCGACCGGGTCCATGCTCGCTCGGCCTCACGGAGGATGACGAGGACAGAGAGAGGACAAGCTGCGCCGGAACACGTATGTGCTTTACGAGGGCCACGTACGGAACTACCTCAAGCCCAAGCTCGGAACCCGGCGACGCGACCGATTTCAGGTGGACCACGTCACCGAGATGTTCGCCAGGATCGAAGACGACAACGAGACCACCCGCGCGAACAACGCCGATCGGGCCGCGCTCGAACAGCAGGCCATAGCGACTGGCAACCATGCGCAGAAGCGGGCCCTGCGCGAACAACTCGCGCAGCTCCCGCCGTACCGGCGTCCAGTCGGGAAGTCGTCGCAGCAGCGCATCCTCGGCACCCTGCGGAAGTCGCTCAACGACGCCATCACGGCGCGGCTGATCACGTTCAACCCGGCCAGGCACGTCAGCATCAGCGTGAAGCGCGCCAGGCCGATCGTGTGGACCCCGGAACGGGTCGAGAAGTGGCAGGAGACAGGCCTGCGGCCGGGCACGTGGTGGTGTGGCTGCCCGAGCACGCCGGGGCGTTGGCACGTGATGACCTACCGCGGCACACGCCGCGGTGAAACTGCTGGCCTCGGGTGGACCGAGGTGTCCGACAAGGCAGCAGAGATCGAGATCAACACGCAGTTGACCGAAGTCGAGTACGACGTGGAAGAGGGTGATCCGAAGTCCGAAGCGTCGACACGGCGCGTGCCGATCGACGAGGAGGGGATGCGGCTCCTGCGCGAGCATCGCGCCCGGCAACGGCGCGAACGGCTGCGCCTCGGCCCGGCATCGGTGGACTCCGGGCGGGTCTGGCCCCGGCCGGACGGCTCGGCCCTGCGGCCGTCATGGATCGGTGACGAGTTCGAACGGCATTGCAAAGCCGCGGACCTGCCACCGATCCGGCTGCACGAACTCCGCCATGTCGCGGCCACGCTCATCCTCCAGGCGAACATCGACCTGAAGGTGGTCCAGGAAACGCTCGGGCATTCCTCGTGGGTCGTCACGCGGGACACGTACACGAGCGTCCTTCCCGAGCTGGCACGCTCGGCCGCGGAGGCCACGGTGGCCGTCGTACCTCGTCGGAAAACGCACGGGCACCCCGGCGCCTCCGGTGACACCTGCAGGCACCCGCGCGATAGGCGGCTAGCAACAAGCGAAGCCAGAAACACCAGGTAGATGAGTGTTTCGGTGGGAAGTGAAGTGAGCCGCCAAGGGGGCTCGAACCCCTGACCTTCTGTTTACAAGTCCCCTCCCACCGTGTCAGCGAGGTCGCTTGGTGCCGAGTTTTGACCGTTCGTGCAGGTCAACGCGGGCCTCCTGGCCCATCCGAGTGTCAGGCCATGTCGGGCCGTATCGGGCTCTCCTTCGGCAACGGAGCCCAATCGGAGACGGCGTCGTCCCGCTCAGTGGGCGCAACTCCCCTCGTCCGAGCTGGAAAACCAGGACTCCTTAGGCCCACATCGGCAACATCATCTACATCGCGCTTCTTTCACGAGTGGAGGGCAACAACGTGAGGGGGTTGACGGCGGCGCGTAGCCGCGCGCTCAGGCCGCGCTTGGCCAAGCCGCGCCGGACGTCTCGCACCGCTGCCCACGCCTGCGGTCCGGAGTGCGGGCCGGTGCCCACGCCCGACCACAGTGCGACGTCCACTGTGGACGCCAGCAGGCGCAATCCATCTACTGTGGACTGGTCGACGGTACCGTGAGCGGCCGCCGCCAGGTCGCGGACCGTCATGCCCGCGGTACACGGGACGCGGTGCTCGCGTAGCCGGTCCTTGGCCTCCCGGCAGGCACCGAGCACCGCACCGATGCCAGGCTGACGTCGCCGTCGCCACGCCCGCGCGCCCTTGGCCAGCGGGATCCCGGCGAACCACGCCACCAGCAGCGCCGCGAGCGCGGTCAGGACCGGACCGGACGGGAACGTCCAGCCGCCGTCTCCGGTGCCGCCGTCGCCGGGTCCGGAATCGCCGCCGGGCAGCGGCCGGTCCTGTAACTGCTCGGCCGGCGGCAGTTGCGTTCGAGCCTGCGCGGTCACCGCCGCGAGGCTGTTCGCGCTGCCGGTCGCGGCGCGCGCCGTGCCAGTCGGATCCAGCGCCACCCAGCCGACGCCGGAAACGGCGACCTCCGGCCAGGCCACGACATCACCGTTGCGGACGGTGTAGCTGCCGTCGGCATTCGGTTTGTCCGGGGTTCGGAAGCCGACGACCAGCCGGGCCGGGATGGCGACCGTCCGTGCGAGGGCGACGTACGCGCTCGCGAACTGCTCGCTCGTGCCCAGTTTGGTCTCGAACAGGAACTTCCGAAGTTGTGGCCAGCTGTGCCCGCTCGGCAGGTCGGTGCCGGTGGCCAGCCGATAGTGCTCACGTAAGAACCGCTCCAGCGCGAGCGCGATCCGGAAGCTGGGTCGCAACCCGCCGACGGCTTCCCGGGCGAGCTGCCCGACTTCCGGCGGCACGTCACCGATGCCCGCGAGACCACCGGGAGCGGACGGGTCGAGCGCTGCGTCGAGCAGATCCGCCGGGTTGATCTCCGGTGACCACCAGCTCAGGGAGTACTGCTGCGGGCCGCCGGTAGTGGGCGGTAGCCAGAGCGTGCCCTGTGATTCCTCGACCAGCGGCGCGATCCCGTCCACCGCCGCGGGCCACGTCTGGCTGGGAAGCCACGGACCGGCCAGACCGCTCGTGGTGACCGTCGCGGATCGCCGGTGCGTGGGCACAGCCACCGCCGGACCAGGAGCCAGCTCGGTACCGAGCCGCCGGTAGCGACTGCCGGGACTCCAGTTGACGCCGTCGAAGAGGTCGAAAACGACCAGTGGCCAGCGGTCGGTGTCGCCGTCGCCGCGGAAGGAGAACACCGGCGTGTTCGGATGCTCCAGCCGGTAGGCCAGATCGTCCAGCGGGTTCGCGACCCGACCGTCGAGTTCGGCGAGCTGATCCTGTTTCAGCGAGTACGCCGGACCGGGCGCGGGCACGAGCAGGTTCGCGACGAGTGCCCCGGTGACGCCGAGCAGGAACGCGGGTATGGCCAACGCCAGTACGGGCGCTTTCCTGCGGTGACCTTCCACGTCCGCTTGCGGCATCAGGGCGAACACCCCGCCCGCGACAGCCGCGTACCCGAGCCCGCCGAACAGGGCCGTGAATCCGGACATCGCCTGAAAAAGCTGGCTCACCACCACGACGGCGAAGCTCGGAAGGAGCGCCAGGATCGGCCGCCTCAGCCGGAGCAGCTCGACACCGAGCACACCGGCCAGCAGCACCAGCAGCGGGACGAACAGCAGCGTGGACGGCTCCGGTCGCGCCGGCCAGGTCGACTGCAGCGCGAGCCGCCAGGATTCGGTGACGCCGTCCGCGAGCGCGGAAAACGTCGCGCTGGTGGGAAAACCGGCGGCCGTCGTCGAATAGAGCACGGTCTCGACGACACCGGCCAGCCCGACGATCAGCAGGAGCAACGCCCGCCACGGCGCCAGGGACACCCAGCGCGCGCACAGTTCGGTGACGCCGAAGGCCAGTATCAGCGGGACACCGATGGGTGCGAGCAACGCCGTCACGCCGAACACTGGAGTGAAGAACAGTCCCGCGACCGCGGCGGCCAGCAGGATCAACGCGACGGTGAGGCGGTTCATCCCGCCACCTCGTTCCATCTGCGGACCGCGTGCGCGGCGTCGGCGGCGTTGAGCACGCGGACGCCGGGAACGACGATCGGCTCGGCCGCGGCGAGGTCGACGAGGAACAGTGAGGAATA
>Ga0196958_10000790_pt1 | contig 10331 bp, 13 predicted proteins | sample S1v_10metaG_FD_148654 | JGI IMG/M metagenome (GOLD analysis project Ga0196958, IMG submission 148654) | Soil microbial communities from Anza Borrego desert, Southern California, United States - S1+v_10 | ecosystem: Environmental > Terrestrial > Soil > Desert | place: USA: California | collected...
GGCGCTGCTCGCGCTGCCGGGCTCGCTTTGGGGTCTGGCGCTCGCCATGCTCGCCGCGGGCGCGCTCATCACGCCACAGTCGACGACGCACTCGGCGGCCATCGAGATCGCCGCGCCGAAGGGTACGGCGGCCGAAGCGTTCGGCTGGGTGCTCACCGCGGTGACCCTCGGCCTCGCGTTCGGGCAGTCGATCAGCGGTTACCTCGTCGAGCACGCCGGACACGAAGCCGCGTTCCTCGCCGCCGGCGCCGTCGGGTTCGCCCTCGCCGCGGTGGTGTGGCTGATGCGCGGCGCCTTCCGCCCGCAGCCGTCCGGGGCCGTCGCCGAAGCCGCCGAACTTGTCGGTGCCACCCGCTAGCTTGCGGGCATGGACCTGACTGCCGACACCCGCTCCCTCTCGTCCGCCGTCTCCGCCGCCGCACGGTTGCTGTCGGCCCGCTCCGGTCTGCTCCTGCGCGCCGGGCGGGAAGGCCTGACCGTCGGCGGCAGCGACGGCGAACGAGCGGTCCGGCTGACCTGCGACGCCATGGTCCACACCGATGGCGAAGTCCTCGTCCCCGCCGGGCCGCTCGCGGAAACGCTGCGGATGCTCGACGACGATCTGGTGCGCCTGGTCGTCGAGGGATCGCGACTGGCCGTGCGCGTGGAAGGCGGCCGGTTCGCGCTTCCGTTGCTGAGCCGCGAACGGACCCTCACGGAAATGCCGCCGAAGGTGTCCGAAGTGGACGGTCACGCGCTGGTGACCGCGTTGCGCACGGTCGCGGGCACGGCCGCGAAGGACGACGCGCTGCCGATGTTCACCGGTGTCCGGGTGCAGAGCTTCAGCCGTGAGCTGCGGCTGACGGCGTCCGACCGGTACCGGATGGCCGTCGCCACCCTGCCGCTGCGTTCCGAAGGCGAGCCGATCGACGCGCTCGTCCCGGCAGGCCTGCTGGCCGAGACGGCGAAGCAGGCTCGCGGCACCGTCGGCCTGCACGGCGACAGGACCCGGTTCGGCCTGAGCTGGGCCGGAGTCACCGTCACCACCGCCGTCCTCGACGCGGGATTCCTGTCGGAGAAGCTGATCGAGTCGTCCACTGTGGACACGACGGTCGAGGTCGCCGCCGACGCGCTGGCCGCCGCCGTGCGCCGGGTGGGCGTCTACGCGGACGAACGCCGGGTGCTGACGCTGGAGATCGGCGACTCGCAGGTGCGGCTGGCCAGTGCCAAACAGGACACCGGTGAGGCCGAGGTGATTCTGAAGGCCGAGGTCTCGGGCGGCCGGACGTCCCCCTCGTTCCAAGCGCGCTATCTGCTGGACGCGCTGCAGGGGTTCGCCGGGGAGCGGGTGCGGCTCGACATCCAGCCCGGCATGCGGGCCTGCGTCATCCGCTCCGTCGAGCCGGGCGAAGTGGACCTGACGTACTACGTGATGCCGATGCTTCCGCGCTAGCACCAATGCCATGAAAGGCCCCTTCATTGCGAAATTTGCAATGAAGGGGCCTTTCATAGCACTCTCGCGAGCCCGAGCGTCAGGCGGAAGCGGCCTTCACGGCGGCCTCGATCTCACCGAACGAAGGGTTCACCATCGCCTTCGAACCCACGAAGACCGTCGGCACGACCTCGTTCCCGTTCGCCACCGAACGCACCCGTGCGGCCGCGTCCGGATCCTCCCAGATGTTGACCCGCTTCACCTTGAAGCCGCTCTTCGACAGCGGACGCTCCAACGCGGCGCAGAACCCGCATCCGGGGCGCCAGTAGAACTCGACCTCGACGTCACTCATTCGCCGTCCTCCGACCTCAGGTAGTCCAATTGTGCCTGCACACTCCACTCTGCGGGCGCCCACAGAGCCTTGTCGACGTCGGCGTAGACGACCTCGACGACCTGGCGCGGAGTGGCGTCCGCGCCGAGCTTCTCCACGGCCGACCGCACCTGGTCGAGCCGTTCTTCCCGGTGCGCCAGGTATGCGCGCGCGGTCGCGGCCAGGTCGGGCAGTTCCGGGCCGTGGCCGGGCAGGCCGAGGGTGCCGCCGGGCAATTCGATGAGTTTCCGCAAGGAGCGCAGGTAGTCACCGAGATCGTGCAGCACGGTGGTGCCGCGGCCGAGGATGGTGTCACCGGTCAGGATCTGCCCGTCGGACACCAGGCAGATCGAGTCGCCGGTGTGGCCCGGCGTGTGCAGCACCGACAACCGGACGCCACCGGCCTCGATCACTTCACCGTCCACAAGGGACTTACCGCCGACGCAGAGCGACTCGTCGAAGGCCCGTACTTCGGCGCCGACGCGTTCGGCGAACCAGGGCGCGCCCTCGGCGTGGTCCGGATGATGGTGGGTCAGGATGATCAGCTCGACGGCGCCGGTCTCCGCCAGCAGCGTCAGGTGCTCGACGTCCTCGTGACCGGGGTCGACGACCACGGAACCGGACGCGCCGGCGCCGCGCAGCACCCAGGAGTTGGTGCCCTCCAACGTCATCGACGACGGGTTGTGCTCCAGCAGCACGGAAGCCGTGGGCGTGACCCGGCGCAGCACGCCGTACGCGGGGGCGCTCACGCCGGATCCAGGACGACGCGGACCTTGTCGCCGTCACGCACCAGCGTCGGCATGATCTTCACGATCTCGCGCTCGACGGCCTGTGCCGCGGCCGAGGAGTCGAACTCGCTCAGTTCCGCGAGGGTGATCCAGGTCGGGGGCATGAGCATGCGGCGCCCTTCCTTGGCGTCGGCGATGGCCTCTTCGGGCCGCTGCCAACCGGAGCTGACGGCTTCGGAGGTGGCGCTGTCCGCCTCTTGTCCCTCGGGCAGCACGGCGACGAAGAAGCAGGTGTCGTAACGGCGCGGTTCCTGCGGCGGGGTGACCCAGTTCGCCCACGGGCGCAGGAGATCCGCGCGCAGCGTCAGGCCGTTCGCCTCGAGGAAGGCGGCGAGCGAGAGTTCGCGCGAGACCAGCTTTCCGCGGGCGTCGTGGTACGGCGTCGTGTCGGTGACGACGGTGTCCCCGGTGCTCGCGAGCAGCACGCCCGACTCCTCGAATGTCTCCCGCACGGCCGCGCACACGAGGGCGCGGGCCAGCGATTCGTCACAACCGAAGCGTTCCGCCCACCAGGCGGGCTCCGGGCCCGCCCAGCTCACCGAGGTGTCGACATCCCGGGAATCCACGCCACCGCCGGGGAAGACGGTCATCCCGCCCGCGAACGGCATGCCCTTCACGCGATGTTGCAGGAAGACCTCGACGCCGCCGGTGCCGTCGCGGAGGAGGATCACGGTCGCCGCGTCCTTGGGCGTCACCGGCTCGCCGCCGGCGTTGGCCCGGGTGCCCACCCCGGCCCCCACCGGGATGTCGAATGTCAGTTCTTCAGCCACACCCGCAACCTAACATCGCAATTCGGCACCTGGTTGCGATCGTTGCGCGGGCAACGATCGCAACCAGGTGCCGAATTGCGTACGACTTTGTCAGGACCAGCTAGAGCCACTGCTGCGCGAAGCGCCGTTCAGCCGGATCTTGGCCGCTTCGGCGCGCTCCCGTTCGGCGAGCTCGGCGTGCAGCTCACGCAGGAGCGCACGGTCGCGCTCGCTCAGGCTGGGGTCGTCGAGGTCGAGAGCGGGCAGCTCGACGACCTCGTGCATGCTCGGCTTGCCCGTGGCGATCTCACGGCCCTTTTCCGGGTCCTCCTTGAGCGCCTGGCGCAACTGCGCCACCTCGGCCGGGGTCAGGTCGGCCGTGCGCTCGGCGCGGGTCTCCGCCCGCGATTTGCGCGGCAGCGCCGTATCCGGAGAGGACGTCGCCGGTGCGGGCGCCTGCTGCACGATCGGCACCACCGGCGCGATCGGCTCGGCCGGTTCGTGCGCACCGCTGCTGACCGGCCGCAGCCCGTGCCTGCTCGGCTGCTCCTTGACCGGCTCGGGAGCCGGGGAGGGAGCGGGCGGCGGTGTCACCGGCTCGGACCGAAAGTCACTGGAATGGGTACTCCCGGTGACCCAGACAGGACTCGCGGCCGACGACGCGGCCTGGTGGTACGCGGACCGGGCGACGCCGGGGCCCGCGACCTCGACGACCGAACGGATGCCCGCGCGGCGAAGCGCGGTGTCCACGCGGAACGCGACCGCGGGCGGATTGCCCTCCGGGCCGATCTCGACCAGGACGACCCGCTGCGGCAGCGCGCCGGGCACGCTGCCGGCGGGCGTGTTCCGCCACACCGCGTGCACCGACCGGACGTCCGGCAGCACCTGCAGGGTGCGGTCGAGCGCCTCGGCGAGGCCGAATTCGGGCTGGTTCTCGCCGGTGAACCGGTGGGTGAGCACCGGCTCGTCCTCCTCGACGACCAGCAGATCGTTCGCCAGGGTGGCGTCGGACCGGCTCATCTCGAGGACGAGGGCGAGTTCACGTTGTTCGGACGAGCTCACCGGGATCTTCCCCGCGATCAGGGTGCCGGTGGTGAGCTCCACCGCTTCGTCGATGTGCGCACGCGCGATCAGCTCACGCGCCTCGGTCAAAGCACTGTCGTCGATCCGACCCGCCAGGGCCAGTAACAGGTTGTGCAGGCGCAGGGGCACCGAGAACCCGTCCATGGGCGGGCCGTCGTGGACCTCCACCATTGCTCTGCTCCCTCCCGGCTCGCCTGGTGGAGCGAGCGTTAAGCGGCGACCAGCCGACTTCCGGTGTCCACCGCGCCCACACAGACGAGCTCGGAGTTGGCGAGCGCGGTGCGGTGATAGCCGGTGAGGTCGATGCTCGGCGGGAGCACCTCGACGCCGGGCTCCTCGTCACCCAGCACGCGCAGGACGCGCTGCAGTTCGCCGGTCAACCTGGGCAGCCCGTTCAGCGCCGTGACCAGGAGGACTCGTTTCGCCCCACCTTCGCCGACCACACCGAGGTGTCGCCAGCTTTGCCGCACTTCACCCACATCCGGCCGTCCCCGCAACGTCGCGTGAATCAATACGGACACAGAGTCGACGGAGTTCACCCATTCGGGCGCACTCTGCGTGAATGTGTACCTGGTCTCGGTGACGTCGTCTACCCCCAGGGTGGAACTCACCTGATGCCAGTCGGCCCCGTGCGGAATGAGCCCGGCGACTAGCAGGCGATACTCGGTTTGGTCGAGGTCGATCCTGTGCTTAAGCAAAGACCTCGGCAGGGTGCGCGCGAGCGTCCCCATCGCGCCTTCGCCCAGCCAGTCACGGAACCGCCACAGGAGCTGGTCCGGCAGCCGTCCGGCCAACCGGAGCAGGAGCTCGTGCGAGGACTTCTCGATGTCCGGGTCCATCACTTCACCTCCACGATCAGTTCGATCTCGACCGGCGCCCCGATCGGCAATTCGGCGACGCCGACGGCCGAACGGGCGTGGATGCCCGCCTCGCCGAAGACCTCGCCGAGCAGCTCGGACGCCCCGTTGATCACCGCGGGCTGACCGGTGAAGCCCTCCGCCGACGCCACGAACCCGACGACCTTGACCACCCGGACGACGTTGTCGATCCCGACCACCGAGTCGACCGCGGCGAGGGCGTTCAGGATCGACGTCCGCGCGTACTGCTTCGCCTCTTCGGGGCTGACCTCGGCGCCGACCTTGCCGGTCGCTTCGAGCTCACCGAAGACGAAGGGCAGCTGCCCGGCCGTGTAGACGTGCGAACCGGTGCGGACGGCGGGCACGTAGGCCGCCAGCGGGGCGGCGACGCCGGGCAGTTCGATACCGAGCTCCGCGAGTCGATCGCTCCAGGTCATGGCTTCAATCCCTCAGTTCTTGGCTCGTTTGAGGTAGGCGACGTGCTGCTCGCCGGTCGGGTTCGGGAGCACGGTGACGAGCTCCCAGCCGTCCTCGCCCCACTGGTCGAGGATCTGCTTGGTGGCGTGGATCAACAGGGGGACGGTCGCGTACTCCCACTTGGTGGCGCTCATGCGGGGGAGCGTAGCCAAACCGGCAAGGGCGTCCCCGACACACATGCGGAAAACCCTCTCGCGACCGGTTCGCCGATTTCCCGCCGATGTGGTTCACTTCACACCTACTCGGGAGTAGATAGGACGCCGACATGCGGACGACGAAGTCCCTCGCCGCCACTTTCGTGGCCGCGGCCCTTGCCCTGATCGGTACTTCACCGGCGATCGCCGAGGAGGTACTCCCCGTCCCGTGGACGCTCGCCGCGGCGCTGCCCGCGCAAGCGGCGAATCCCGGCGGCCCGCCGCCCGGCGCGAACGACTTCGACTGCCGTCCGAGCGCGGCCCATCCGAATCCGGTGGTGCTCACCCACGGTCTCAGCGCCAACCAGACGGTGAACTGGCAGACGTTCGGCCCGCTGTTGAAGAACAACGGGTACTGCGTCTTCTCGTTGACCTACGGCGTTCCCGGGAAACCGCTGCCGATCTACCAGCCCGGCGGGCTCCTGCCGATGGAACAGAGCGCGAAGGAACTTTCGGCGTTCGTAGACAAGGTGCTCGGCGCGACCGGAGCGGCCGAGGTCGACATCCTCGGGCATTCCGAGGGCACGCTCATGCCTTCTCATTACGTGAAGTTCCTCGGCGGGGCGTCCAAAGTGGACAAGTACGTCAGCCTGACCCCGCTCTGGGACGGCACGACCTTGTTCGGCGCCTCGCACCTGTACGCGCTCGCCGGCGCGTTGGGACTCGCGCCCGGGATCAACGGCATCCTCGACCCGGTGTGCGGCTCGTGCCGCCAGTTCCTGCGCGGCTCGGAGTTCCTCACGAAGCTGCGGTCGGGCAACGGCGTCTTCCAGCCGGGCGTGACCTACACGAACATCATGACCCGCTACGACGAGGCCGTCGTCCCGTACACGAGCGGCATGGGCAAGGGACCGAACGTGAAGAACATCGTCCTGCAGGACGGCTGTGTGCTGGACCTGGCCGAGCACGCCGGTGTCGCCGCCGACCGCAACGCCGCCGGGCACGTCCTCAACGCACTGGACCCGGCGCACGCCAAGCCGGTCCCCTGCGTGCCCGCGACCCCCATCGGGAGCTGACCCGCGGCGATCTCGCGTGATCAGACGGCGATCTCGCGTGCTTGAAGACGTAACTCGCGTGATCGGAGAGCGCACTCGCGTGATCGGGGACGTAACTCACGAGATATGGGGCGCTACGGTGGGTCGGTGGAGACCTGGCGCGTGGTCGCGACCGTTCTGCTCGCCGCGGCCGGGTTGCCGCTGGTACTGGTCCTGATGGCGAAGGCACGGGACCGCACGGACAACTCGGCGACGGTCGTGATCACCGGCGCCGTGGCCTTCGTGGTCCTCCTGCTGCTCGGTGTGGTGATGCTCACGGTGCTGCCCGGCGTCCTGACCTGGGGCGTCGTCGCGGTGGTCGCCGCCGCCCTCGGCGTCATGATGCTGGCGGGCTGAAAGCTCAATTAGGGTGGGACCGGTGAGCACATCCCTTGCCGGCTGGACCGACGAACTCGCGAGAGCCAGGCTGCATTTCGTCACCGGTAAGGGCGGGACGGGCAAGACCACGCTCGCCGCCTCGCTGGGCCTCGCCCTCGCCAAGGGCGGGCGCCGCGTCCTGCTGATCGAGGTCGAAGGCCGCCAGGGCATCGCCCAGCTCTTCGACACCGAGCCGCTGCCGTACGCCGAGCAGCGCATCGCGGCCGTCCCCGGCGGCGGCGAACTGCGGGCCCTGCACATCGACGTCGAGGCCGCGCTTCTCGAATACTTCGAGATGTTCTACAACCTCGGCTTCGCGGGGCGGACGCTGCGGCGGATGGGCGCGATCGAGTTCGCGACCACGCTCGCGCCGGGTCTGCGCGACGTCCTGCTCACCGGGAAGATCAAGGAATGCGTCGGCCGCACCGAATCGGACGGGCGCCACACCTACGACGCCGTCGTCGTCGACTCGCCGCCGACCGGCCGGGTCGTGAAGTTCCTCGACGTCACCAAGGCGCTGACCGACCTCGCCAAGACCGGCCCCATCCGTGGCCAGGCCGACGGCGTCGTCCGGCTGCTGCACTCCGGTGAGACCGCCGTCCACCTGGTGACGCTGCTGGAAGAGATGCCGGTGCGGGAGACCGTCGAAGCGGTCGCCGAACTCGACGGCGCGGATCTGCGTCCCGGCGCGGTGCTGGTCAACCGGGTCCGCCCGCCACGGCTGCCCGCCCGCTCGGTGACAGCCGCCGCGGACGGCCGCGTCGACGCCTCGCGCGTCCGCGCAGGGCTCGCGTCGGCCGGGCTGAACCTGCCGGAGGGCACCCTCGACGCGCTGGTCGAAGAGACCGTCGAGCACGCCGTACGGGTCGCGGCCGAACAACGCGCCCGCGAGCAACTGGCCGAGGCGGACCTGCCGGGCCTCGAGCTGCCGGACCTGACCGACGGGGTCGACGTCGCGGCGCTCTACGAACTCGCCGAAGCGCTGACCGAGCAGGGGGTGCGCTGATGTCGGACGTCCTGGAGGTCGACAAGCTCATCGACGATCCGGAGAGCCGGGTCGTCGTGTGCTGTGGCTCCGGCGGGGTCGGCAAGACGACCACCGCGGCGGCGCTGGCGTTGCGCGCGGCCGAACGCGGGCGGCAGACGGTGGTGCTCACCATCGACCCGGCGCGGCGGCTGGCGCAGGCGCTCGGCCTGCGTGAACTGGGCAATCACCCGAAGCAGGTGCAGGTCGAGGGCTTCGAGCCCAAGGGCGAACTCTGGGCGATGATGCTCGACATGCGCCGCACCTTCGACGACATGGTGCGCGTGCACGCCGGCCCGGAACGCGCCGAGCAGCTGCTGCAAAACCCCTTCTACCAGACCATTTCCACGTCGTTCTCCGGCACGCAGGAGTACATGGCGATGGAGAAGCTGGGGCAGCTCGCGGCCACCGACGAATGGGATCTGATCATCGTCGACACGCCGCCGAGCCGGTCCGCGCTGGACTTCCTCGACGCGCCGACCCGGCTTTCCAGCGCGCTCGACGGCCGGATGATCCGGCTGCTGACCGGGCCCGCGAAGGCCGGCGGCTGGGGTCTGCGCAAGGTGGTCAACGCCGGGTTCTCGATGTTCGCGAAGGCCGTCTCGACGATCATCGGCGGCCAACTGCTGACCGACGCTTCGGCGTTCATGCAGGCCTTCGACAGCATGTTCGGTGGCTTCCGCGAACGCGCGCGCAAGACCTCCGAGCTGCTGCGGTCCGGCGGGACGTCGTTCCTCGTGGTGGCCGCGCCGGAGCCGGACGCGCTGCGCGAGGCGTCCTACTTCGTGGAGCGGCTTTCGGCGGAGAGCATGCCGCTGGCCGGACTGGTCGCGAACCGGACGCATCCGGTGCTGGCCCCGTTGTCCGGCGCGGAGGCCATCGCGGCCGCCGAGCAGCTCGCGAAGGGCGAGGCCGGCGCACCGCTGGCCGAAGCCGTCCTTCGTCTGCACGCCGACCGGGTCGCGCTGGCCGATCGAGAGACGCGGCTGCTCGCCAGGTTCACGCGGGCGCATCCCGAGGTCCCGCTGGTGCGGGTGCCCGCGCTCCCCAGTGACGTGCACGATCTCGAAGGCCTGCGCGACATCGGCGTTCGCCTCGCCACCCAGTCCTGACTTTCGTGAAGGGCCCCTTCCCCACCTTGGACTCGGGGAAGAGGTCCTTCACGAAAGCATGATCACGAGACTCGGACGCGTACGTCTTCCTCTTCGTCGATCCCGGTGAAACTGCGCTTCGCCGCTTCAAGCAGGTCCGCCCAGCTGGTCACGTCCGGCCGTCGCCGCAGCAGCGCCCGCCGTTCCCGTTCGGTCATACCTCCCCAGATGCCGAAGTTGATCCGGCCATCGAGCGCTTCGGCGAGACATTCCGTCCTGACCGGGCAACCGAGGCAGACCGCCTTGGCCCGGTTCTGTTCCGCCCCCCGGACGAACAAACCGTCCGGATCGGTGTCGCGGCACGACGCCTTGATTCGCCAGCTCGACTGGTTGGTTTCCATACCCCCAGCTCCCTACCCTGGTGTTCGACACACCACGGGAGGACGAAAAGCCTGCGCTCCTGCCCCCATGAGCGTGTCTCCCTGTGTGCTCACGTCGGTTGAGCCGACACCTCCCCGGTGCCGGTGCCTCCGTTTGGTCGAATGCGACTGCCGCTCGCACTCACCCGTCTGTCGGCTTTTTCATACGTGAGACGTTGACGGACTGTAGGGGCCCTCGGTTCCCCCCGCCAAGCCCTAGAATGCCTCCCATTACCGGCCGTCACCTCATGGGGTCGATTTCGTAATCGAATCCCCACCTACAGCCAGGTGACGTCACGGTGGGCCAACGGGCCCCGCGTACCCTGGTCCGCGTGCGCAAAACGGACGGTCTGCTGAAGCTCATTGGCCTTTGTGTGCTCGCGGGGGTGCTGGTCGCGGGGATGTTGTTCCCGGTGGCGGGTGCCGCGGGAGTGCTGTCGAACCAGGCGAGGGAGA
>Ga0196958_10000791_pt1 | contig 10327 bp, 7 predicted proteins | sample S1v_10metaG_FD_148654 | JGI IMG/M metagenome (GOLD analysis project Ga0196958, IMG submission 148654) | Soil microbial communities from Anza Borrego desert, Southern California, United States - S1+v_10 | ecosystem: Environmental > Terrestrial > Soil > Desert | place: USA: California | collected...
TTCCGCCGCTGATGGGGGCGGCGGCGGAAGGGCGGGTCCGGTCACTTCGCGACGAGCGCCGCCTCGTGGGCCGAGAGGGCGGTCTGCACGATGGTCGTGCCGCGCCGTGTGGCGTACTGCGCGCGGCCGGGGACCAGGACACGCGGCCGCACCTCGCCGAACACGATGCCTTCGGAAAGCGGGCACGAGAGCAGCATCATCGGGGTGTTGACCTCGGTGAGCCGCCGCAGCAGCGGATCGTTCGCCCCGCGCCCGATCCCGTTCGCGCCCCGGGCCACGATCAGGTGCAGGCCGAGCGCGTTGCCCTGTGCCAGCGGGTCGAACAGTTGCTGGAAAAGGGAATTCGACGACGACGCCACCATGTCGTAGTCGTCGATCACGACGAACACCTGCGGTCCGGTCCACCAGTCGCGCAACCGCAGGCGCGCCGGTGTGATGTCCGGGCCGGGCATCCGGGTCCGGACCGCCCGCGCGACACCGTCGATCATGTCGTGCACCGAATCCCCGGACACCGCGTAGCCCAGCTGGTAGTCCTTGGGCACGGCGTCGTACAGGCCGCGGCGGTAGTCGACGGTGATGATCCGGGCCTCCTGCGGCGTGTACCGCTGGGTGATGCCGTCGATCACCAGCCGCAGCAGGTTCGTCTTCCCGGATTCCACGTCGCCGACGACCATCAGATGCGGGTTGTCCTCGAAGTCGTGCCACAGCGGTTCGAGGCGCTGGTCGTCGAGGCCGAGCGCGAGACGCAGGTCCGCGTCCGGGGCGGGCAGTTCGGTCCGGTCCAGCACCGGCGGCAGCATCCGCACCGGGGGAGCGGACGGGCCGGACCAGGCCGCGACGATCCGGTCCACCAGGGTCTCGACGTGTTCGGCGACGTCGCGGTCCACCCCGTCGATCGACGGCAGCGCGGTGAGGAAGTGCAGTTCCTTGTCGGTGAGGCCGCGACCGGGGATCTTCGGCACGGTCGCCGCCGCGCGCATGTTGATCACCGAATCGACCGGGTCGCCGAGCCGGAGTTCGAGCTGGGTGCCGACGAGGTCGCGGACGGCGCTGATGATCTCGCTCCACCGGCTCGACGCCATCATCAGGTGGATGCCGTAGTTGAGGCCGCGCGAGGCCAGTTCGACGAACGTCGGCAGCAGGTCCATGAAGTCCTGGCGGATCGTGGACCAGCCGTCCACCACCAGGAAGACGTCGCCGTGCCGCTGGTCGGCGAACTCGCCGGCCGCCCGTTTGCGCCGGTAGGTGGCCATCGAGTCGATGTCGTTGTCGGTGAAGAACCGCTCCCGGCGAGTGAGCAGCGCGGTGACCTCGCCGATGGTGCGATGGATGCGTTCGACGTCGAGCCTGCCGGTCACGCCGCCGACATGCGGCAGTCTCCGCAGGCTGGTCAGCGTTCCGCCGCCGAAATCGAGACAGTAGAACTGGACCTCGGCCGGGGTGTGGGTGAGCGCGAGCGCGGTGATGAGGGTCCGCAAGGCCGTGCTCTTGCCGCTCTGCGGGCCGCCGACGACCGCGACGTGCCCGTCCGCGCCCGACAGGTCGACGAGCAGCGGATCCCGTGCCTGCTCGAACGGCCGGTCGATCAGTCCGATCGGGACGGTCAGCGCGCCGCGGCCGGACCACTCCGGCGCGGTGAGACCCCCGCCGTCGGTTTCCACCAGCGGTGGCAGCAGTTCGCCGAGGGAGCTGGGCGCGTCCAGCGGCGGCAGCCACACCTGGTGGGCGGGCGGGCCCGCGTCGCGGAGCCGGTCGACGGCCAGGTCCAGCAGGCTCGGCACCGAACCTTCGGGCTCGGGTTCGGTGATCACCGGCTCGGGTTCGGGCACCGGTTCGGCGCGGGCGGCGAACTTCGAGGTGAACGGCACGATCTGCTGCGCCACTACCGCCTGTTCCACGTTCCGGCGGACCACCCGGTGGGGACCGGAGACGTACGCCGCCTTGAACCGGTCCAGCGCGGCGGTGCCGCTCTTGAGGAACCCGTTCCCGGGATCGGAGGGCAACTGGTAGGCGTCCGGCACCCCGAGCACGCCGCGGCTTTCCATCGCCGAGAACGTCCGCAGCCCGATCCGGTAGGACAGATGCGATTCCAGCTGGTGGATCCGGCTTTCGTCGAGCCGCTGGGAGGCGAGCAGCAGATGGACGCCCAGCGAGCGGCCGAGCCGCCCGATCATGATGAACAGGTCCATGAAGTCACGGTGCGCCGAAAGCAGTTCGCTGAACTCGTCCACCACCAGGAACAACGTCGGCAGCGGAGCGAGGGGGGTCCCGTTCGCCCGCGCGCGTTCGTAGTCCAGCGCGGAGCTGTAGTTCCCCGCCTTGCGCAGAAGTTCCTGGCGCCGCACCAGTTCCCCGTTGAGCGCCTCGCGCATCCGGCCGACCAGCGCGGCCTCGTCGGCGAGGTTCGTGATCACCGCCGAGGTGTGCGGCAGCCCGTCGAGGCCGAGGAAGGTCGCGCCACCCTTGAAGTCCACCAAGACGAAGTTCAGGATCTCCGACGAATGCGTGAGCGCGAGCGCGAGCACGAGGGTGCGCAGCAGTTCCGACTTGCCGGAACCGGTCGCTCCGATCAGCATGCCGTGCGGGCCCATGCCGGCCTGGGCGGACTCCTTGATGTCGAGGTCGACCTTCTGGCCGCCCGGGCCGATGCCGAGCGGCACGCGGAGCCTGCCACCCGGCCGTTTCGCCGCCCAGCCCGCGGCGACGTCGTAGGTCTGGATGTCGTGGATGCCCAGCATGGCCGTCAGGTCGAAGTTCACGGCCATCGGTTCGGCCGACTTCCGCCGCGCGCCGACTCGGTAGGGCGCGAGCCGCATCGCCAGCGCTGTCGCCGTGTTGAGGCCGATCCCGTCCGGGCGGCCGAGGTCGCCGGCGACCTCCTTGTTGTGCTGGTCGACCGTGATCAGCTTCAGCGTCCGGTTCTCCAGCCGGAGCCGCAGGGTCAGCGGATCGTCCTGAATGGACAGCGCGGACGAAAGGTCCACGAGCGTGGTGTTGCGGTAGCCCTCCCCGGCGAGCCGGGAAGTGGCGGGCAGGGGGACCCCGTCCACGAACAGCATCACGCAGGGCTCGTGGAGGTCGGGGAGGGCGTCCGGGTCGAAACCGGGCCGGACGGCGAATTCGTCCCCCATCGCGGTTTCCAGCTCCGCGATGGATTCCACCACCAGCCGCGCTTCTCCCGCTCCGTCGGTCTCGCTGGGATGCAGGTTGTGCGGCAGCCATTTCACCCACTCCCAGTCCGCCCGGCGTTCCGGGGCGGTGAGCACGACGATCCGCAGCTCCGCGGGGGAGTGAAAGACCGCGATATGCGCCATCATCGACCGGGCGAGCGCCCGGATCCGTTCGCCCTCCTCGGCGGCGGCCTGCACCAGGATCCGGGCGAACGACGGCAGGAACACCGCCACCGGCTGATCGGGCACCGTGCCGTAGGCGTGGATGAACCGGCGCAGCGCGTGCGCGGACAGCGGCTCGAGGTCGTCGACGGGCTTGGTGGACAACGGGTTCAGCCGCCACGCGAGGCGTTGCGGCCCTCGCGCGACACGGATTTCGCCGAAGTCGTCGTCCTGCGCGTCCCGCTCCCACATGCGAGTGGTGCCGGGCAGTGACCACAGCGAGGTCGGATCGGGGTGCCGCCAGGCCAGGGCCTGTCGCTGGCTGGTCACCACTTCCCGGACCTTGCGCCTCGATTGGGCCAGGTAGCGCAGGTAATCGCGCCTGGCGTCGTTCAGTTTCTGCTTGCGTTCGCCCGCGCTGCGGCCGAGCTGACCGACCAGCATGGCCATCGACGACACCGTCATCAGCCCGGCGGCCAGGTAGCTGAACGCGCCGTTCTCACCCGGCCGGACGAACAGCAGCACCGTCGCCGTCGACGACAGCGCCATCGGCAGGTACATCATCACCGCACCGGCGCTGCGCTGGACTTCGGGCAGCGTGGGCGGTTCCTGGATACTCAGCTCGCCCTCGGGCATTTCCGGTCCTGGCCGTCGCGGCCCCTTGCGGAATGTGATTACACTCAAGCCCGGATTCCTTCCCTCTCGGACGCGCTGTGGTGGCAGCTCCACTAGAGGTGACGAAATCCGACCACGCGACGGTTCACTTACGATTCCGCGCGTCGGTCGCCCGAACTAAAGGCGTGTGCCATGGCGACCACTTCAGGGCTGTGCAAGCTCCGTGTCCGTGCCCCGGCGACCAGTTTCGCACTGGCCGTCCCGGTGGACATCCCGTTGATCGACCTGATGCCGACGATCCTCGCCCACGCGGGCGAGGGGCTGGCGGAGGAGGGCGTGGACCACGACGGCTGGATCCTCCAGCGGCTCGGCGATCCACCGCTGGACCAGGAGTCCACTGTCGACGTTCTCCAGCTACGCGACGGCGAGACCCTGCACCTGCGGCCGCGGCGGGAACAACTGCCCGCGGTCCATTTCGACGACATCATCGACGGCCTGTCCACCGAGGCCCGTGCGCGGCCGGATTCGTGGAGCGCGCAGGCCACCCGGTGGACGATGCTCGGCGGCGTGCTGGCCGCGGTGGCGCTCGCGTTCTGGTCGCTGGTGACCGCGCCCCCGGCCTGGCCGACGCTGCTGTCCGCCGGAGTGGCGGCCTTCTTCCTGCTGGTGTGCGCCGCGACGGCCGCCCGCGCGCTCGGTGACAGCCCCGCGGCGCTGGCCTTGGCGCTGGCGGCGGTCCCGTTCGTCGGCCTGGCCGGTTCGCTCGTCCCGAACGGTCCCGAAGGCCCGGTGCTGACCGGTGCGCGCCTGCTGGCCGCCTGTGTCGCGGGGGCGGGAGCCGCCGCGCTCGGGATGGCGGCGGTGGCGGGTTTCGCGCCGGTGTTCGTCTCGGTCGCGACGTTCGGGCTGCTGTGCTCGACCGGCGGCCTGGTGCTGATGCTCGGGGGCGGCTCCGCGTCCGCCTCGGCGACGGTCATCGCGGTGATCGCCGTCCTGCTCGGCGCCTTCGTGCCCAGGATCGCCTTCCGGCTGTCCGGGCTGAGGCTGCCGGGACTGCCGACCACGGCCCGGGAATTGCAGGAGGAACTCGATCCGCATCCCGGTGACGAGGTCGTCGGCAAGGGCCTGATCGCGGACGGTTTCGTGACCGCGTTGTTCGCCGCGATCGGGTTCGCCTGCCTGGTCACGCTCGAATTCGTGCTCCGCGACCGGTCGTGGCAGGCCGTCACGTTCGCCGCGCTGCTCAGCATGTTGCTGCTGGTGCACGGGCGGGCGCTGGGCAGCGTCTGGCAGCGGTTGTCGGTGATCGTCCCCGGCGTGTACGGCGTTCTCCGCCTGCTGTCGGCCACCCAAGCCGATGCGGCCACTCCGCTGCCGATGGTGGCGGGGGTGTTCGCACTGGCCGCGCTGGTGCTGGTGGCGCGCTGGACGCTGCCCGGACGCCGGATGCTGCCGCAGTGGGGGAGGCTCGCGGACCTCGCGGAGACCCTCGCCGCGGTTTCCCTGCTGCCGCTCGCGTTGTGGCTGATCGGCGTGTTCGCCTTCGTCCGCGGTTTCGGGGGCTGAGGAGGATGAACGTCAAAACCGATCAGGTGCAGGCACACCGGTTCATGCTCGGCCGGTTGACCTCGGCGCTGCTGCGGGTCGATCCCGACGCGCCGGAGAGCCCGTTGCACCGCACCTACCGCGGCAGCGTGATCGGCATGCTGATCGCCGTCCACGCTTGCCTCGGCCTGCTGGTGTTCGGACTGGTCTCGCCCGGCGGGAACAAGTCGTGGCGGGTGGAGGGCGCGCTCGTGGTGGCCGACTCGTCGGGGGCGCGGTTCCTGTACGCGGGCGGAAAACTGTTGCCGGTGCTGAACTTCGCCTCGGCGAAACTGGTCGCCGGGAAGCAACTCACCGTCAAACACGTCTCCGAGGCCTCGCTGAAGGACGTCCCGCGCGGTGAACCGCTGGGGATCATCGGCGCGCCGGACTCGCTGCCCGTGCTCGCCGCCGATCCGTGGGAGGTGTGCACGTCCGTGGACCGCGACCAGGCCGGGCCGACGGCGTTGCGCGTCGGCGGCGCGACCGCGGCGCCCCTCGGTGACGAAGCGGCGGTCGTCGCGGTCACCCCGGACGGCACGAAGTTCTTGCTGTGGCGGGGAAAACGACACCGGGTGGCGACCGATCGCGGCGCGCTCGACGCGGTGGACGGGGTGCTTCAGCCGGTCAAGGTCCCGGCGTCGTTGCTGGACGCGCTACCGGCGGGGCCGGATTTCGCCCCGCCCGCCCTCGACGGGCTCGGCGACACCGGACCGGCACTCGGCGGCACGGAATCACGGATCGGCAGGCTCTACACCGTCTCCGGGGAACCCGCGCGGCGTTACGTGCTGACGAAGGCCGGTCTCCGCCCACTGTCCGAATTGGACACCCGGCTGCTGACCGCCGATCCGGAGGTCCGCCGGGCCGCGTACGGCGGCGGGGACGTCGCGGTGGCCCCGTTGCCGGGCCGGGTGGTCAGCGAGCGGTTGGCTTCGGTCGAGCAGCCGCCGCCCGCGAAACCACCGAAGGCCGTGACGCTCCACAGTGGTCAGGGCCTGTGTGCTCTCGTCACCCCGGACGGCGACGCGCCGCGCACCCAGGTGGCGGTGGCCGAGAGGTTCACCCTGGCGGGACAGGTGCCGACGGGGCAGCCCGGGATCGCGGCACCCTGCTCCCGGGTCGACCGGATCGCGGTGCGGCCCGGCGCGGGTGCCCTCGTCCGGGCTTCGGCCACGTCGGGCCGGGCCGGCGACACTCGCTTCCTGGTGACCGACACCGGGGTGAAGTTCCCGGTTTCGGCCGAAGGCGCGAAGGCGCTCGGCTTCGAAGCGGCCGCCTCCCACGGGCTGCCCACCACGCTGGTGAACCTGCTGCCGACCGGGCCCGCGCTGGACCCGGCGACCCTGCGCGACGGCGGGACGGTCCTGCCGGCGGCGACGGCCTGCGGTTCCTGACCGGAGGAATCCGCGGTGGCGACTTCTGCCGGTGGTTCCGCATGGTCTGCCGGTGCCGGACTTGGTGTCCTTGCTGTGGACCGGGGAAAGTCCGCGAGACCGCGAGGAAGGACGAGCGACTGATGACCATGCAGTTCCAGAAGACCGACACGGGGATGAAGGGCGGTATCACCGCCATCGAGGACTGCGAGTCCGCGTGCAAGAACATCCACTCGGGAGTGACCTCGGTCCGCAGCGACCTGAGGGCGGGCTGGCAGGGCGCGGCGTCCCAGACCTTCCTCAACCAGCTCGAACTCTGGGAGCAGGACTACCTCCAGGTGCAGAAGATGCTCACGGAGATCAAGAACCTGGTCAACGACAGCAACACGACCATGAACAACAACGAAGAGGACGTGAACCTCACCGCGGTGACGGCGTTCGGCGGCAACGAGGGCAACCGCATCTTCGACGCGCTGGCCTGAGGACCCCCTCCCCGATTTCGAAAGGAAAGATCATGAGTGCTCCCTATGACGGTTTCGCGGTCAGCGGCAACGTTCCGCACCTCGCCGAGCGGATGGTCGGGCTGAGCAAGCAGATCGACTCCGCGCTGGTCGACCTGGAGCAGGCCATCAAGCCGATGACCAGCAGCTGGATCGGTCAGGGCGCCACGGCGTACGAGGACCTGCAACGCCGGTGGCACGCCACGACCAAGGCCATGGAAGGCCGCTTCACCAAGGGCCACCAGACGCTGGCCATGTCCTTCGAGAACTACCAGCGCACCGACCAGAACATCGGGGCGAAGTTCCAGATCTGATTCCGGGCGGTTTTCGGGAAAGGGAGTAGGGCGTGGCGGACGAGCCGGACAGCGGCGACATCAAGATCACGGTCAGTTTTCTGCGGGACTTCCAGAGCAAGGTGCTGCAGGGCATGGTCGACGAGCTGGACACCAATCCGCACGTCGCGGAACTGGCGCTGACCATGGGCAGCGCCAAAGGGGAGCGACGGCTGCGGGCCGGTTCCGAGGCGTGGGAACCCGCCAAGCTGCTGATCGAGAAGTACGAGGCGCCCGGTACGGGCACCGGTCCGAGCCTGCACGCGCAGGTCAGCGCGATCAAGGAACAACTCGTCAAGCTGAACGCGAGCATCACCTACGTGGTGGGGATCGCGATGAGCGGTGAGGACGAGAACATCAAGTTGTCCACCGAACTGAACATGAGTCAGCTCGGGGTGATCCTCGGGACCGCTCCCCCTCCTCCCGGCGGCACGGGAACCTGATCCGCGATGACTTCCACTGAACCCAAGGTGTCGAAGACGCCTTGGGAAGAGGCCCTCAAGATCTTCGTCGCTCCCGACGCGCCGGACACCCACGTACCCGACCGCGAGACCATCACCGGGATCCAGTGGCTCAAATGGGACGTCTACGCCAAAAGCCGCGGCCTCCCGGACCCCAAGGGCTGGGACTTCTTCGCCTCCACCGAGACCTGGTGGATGGAGTACTGGGCGGTGGCCAGCGCGAACTACGAGGCGTTCACGCCGGTGATGACCAAGTTCTACGGCAACATGGACGAGATCTTCGAGTCCATGCAGGGCTACTACAACAGCAATCCGGTGGCCCAGCCCTGGACGTTCACCAGGGCCTTCGACGCGTTGAACGGCACGAAGGCGCTGCTCACCCGGCAAGCCGCGGACCTGACCGGCTGGAAGGACAAGGTCGGGAAGAAGGGTGACGACTTCCAGGGCACCGGCGCCGGTGCGTTCCGTGATGTCCTGAACGGCCTGATCTTCAAGAGCAACGACCTGGTCAGGCAGCTGGGCACCCGGCCGGACGCGCTCAAGAACGCTCTGGGACACAAGGACGATCTCGCCACGGCCGCGGACGAGGGCAAGAGCGGACTCGAATGGGCCTTCGCGAAGCTTCAGGAAGCCCATACGAGGTGGAAGTCGTCCGAGGTGTTCACCCGCGACACCGGCGTGTTCGGCGAGCTGAAACTGCCGGGCAGCCAGCTGGCCTGGCCGGGCGGCTGCCTGAGGGCGATCTGGACCTCCGCGAAGTTCACGGAAGATCTGAAGAAGGCCAAGGACGACGACTGGAGTGGGACCGGAGGCGAGCGCTACCCCAGGAGCACCATCCTCGGCGCGGACGCCAGGAACCCCGCCTTCTGGGACGGGATCGCTTCCGCGGCGCAGGCACTGTGGATCGATCACCTCAAGAACGTCCTGGATCCCGCCGCCACCACGGTGCTGACGAGCCTCCCGACGAGCTACAACGCCGCGAAGCTCCTCTTGCCGCAGATCAGGGAACCGCTGCGGCTCGACCTCCACAATGCACCGCCGAAGCCTCCTCCCGGCTCACAGGGGCCGCCCCCGCCGCCTCCGCCGCCCGGGTCGGGCGGTCCCAAACCGCCACCCGGTTCGAAGGAGGGACCGCCGAAGCCCCCGGATCCCACGAAGGACACCAAGGGGCCGCAGGGTGACAAGAAGGGACCCAACGGCGGGGCCCCGCCGCCCCCGCCGGGTCCGACCCCGGGTGGCCCCAAACCGCCACCGGCCCCGCCGAAGCCCGACGAGCAGCTCAAGGTGCCGTCCGGTTCGTCCGTCGGACCCGACGGCGTCGTACTCGGCCCGGACAAGAAGCCGCTGCTCGACCCGCTCGGGCGGCAGATCGTCGTGCCGCCCGGCTCCCGGGTCGGGCCCAACGGCGAGATCATCGGGCCGAAGGGCGACAAACTCGCGGAGAAGGACCGGCTGGCGCGGCCGGACGCGGTCAAGAAGGACGAGTCGCGGTCGGATCTGGACAGGTACCTGAAGTCCCTGCGAGGCGGCAACGCCCCGTCGATGCCGACGTTGCTGGGACCCCCCGCGATGTCGTCGTCCTCCGGCGGTGCGCCGAGTCTCCACAATGGACCGTCGGTGTCGAAGACGGGGGTGGGGTCGATCGGTGCGCCGGGCGGCCTCGGTGTGCCGGGCGGGCACGAGACGCCCGCACCGCCGGTGAAGCCGGTGACGACCGAGGGCGGCCCGTCACTGGTCAAGAACCAGCAGGGCACCGGGAACCCGCAGACCGGCATGGGCGGCGTCCCGTTCTATCCGCCGACCGCGGGTGGTGCCGGTGCCGGGGCGGGCGGCGCCGAGAACAAGGGCGAACGCGACCGCACGACCTGGCTGACCGAAGACGAGGAGACCTGGGGCACCGATCCGAAGCTGCCGCCTTCGGTACTCGGCGGCCGCAGGCGGCGAGGCAGGACGGCGGGCCGGGGTGCCCACGGCGCACGCGACTACGGACACGGAGGAAACGATGGCCGACTGGCTGGAGGAGCACCTTCACCAGACCATGGTCACGCTCAGGGATCAGCGTGACCGGATCGAAGCGGCGAAGGCCGAACTCGCGTCCCGGACCACCTCGGCGACCTCGCCGGACCGGAT
>Ga0196958_10000792_pt1 | contig 10326 bp, 10 predicted proteins | sample S1v_10metaG_FD_148654 | JGI IMG/M metagenome (GOLD analysis project Ga0196958, IMG submission 148654) | Soil microbial communities from Anza Borrego desert, Southern California, United States - S1+v_10 | ecosystem: Environmental > Terrestrial > Soil > Desert | place: USA: California | collected...
GTGTGCGTTCGAGTCGCACCGGGGGCACATCACCTGAGCACACCGAACAGCCCCTGACCTGCGGTGACCCGGCCAGGGGCTGATCTTGTCGTGTCCGGTGGCGTCCGGTTGTCGACTGCTGTCCACGGCTGTCCGTGCCGAATGCGTGCCGAGACTCAGTCCCCGGTGCCGTAGGCGTCGGCCAGGCGACGGCGTGCGGCGTCCTCCTGGCCGGACAGGCACTTGGCGTAGACCTTGAAGAGGACTTCCAGCGAGTGGCCCGCCCACTCGGCCACCTGTTGCGGCGGGACGCCGGCGTTGAGCCACGTGCTGACCGCGGCGTGGCGCAGCTGGTAAGCGCGTCGCGCCAACGGTGACGCGTACTCCTCCTCGGTGAACACGGCCTCGCGGGCCTTCCGCCAGGCGCGGCTGTAGGTCGACTCGGCGAACAGCCCGTGGTTCCGGACGCCGCGGAACAGGTAGCCGTCGGCGTCGGTGCCGAACTGCCGCAGGTGGTTGCGCAGCAGCACCGCCAGCTGCGGAGGACAGGGCACCGGCCGGGTCTCACCCCTCTCCCGGTGCTTGAGCTGGCGGCGGTCACGGCGCGCCCCGGTCTCGCTCCACGCGGCGCCGGTCTCCGGTGCCGATTCGGACAGCAGCAGTTCCCCGCCGTCGTCCACGCCTTCGGGGAGCACCCACCGGTGCGTGGTCTCGTTCCACGTGGCGTCCGGGAGCAGGACATCTTGCTTGCGGAGGTTGACCGCTTCGCCGGGGCGTGCCGCCGAGTAGTACATCGTCGCGAAGTAGGCGACCAACCGCTGTCCGCTCGGTCGCTGAGCGGCTACGGCCTCCAACAGCTTGCGGGCCTGCGCGGGGTTGACCACCGTCCGCTTGTCGATCGCCTTGGGTGGTTTCGGCACCTTCCACTTCAGGGCGGGTATGGGGTTCTTGTCGAGCAGCTCCAGCTCGACGGCGTACTCCACGGCGTTGTAGAGGACTGCTCGTTTTCGCCGGATCGTGGAAGGGGCGGCCCTGGTGCCGTCGAGCTTGTTCGCGAGTCGTCCCAGCACTGCTCGCATCAGCGCCGGCTCTTGGAGTGAAGAGGTGGGTTTCGTGTTGGCGGCCAACCACTTCAGCGCTGCCCGTACCTCTGTCGGCGCCGGACTGTCCCGGTGCTTCCGGTTGAACGCCCACCCGTTCAGCGCGCGTCGGATGACCTTGTCGTCGGGTTTGCCCCGCGTGGTGGAGAGCATGACCGTCGTGACGTTCGCGAGCAGCTCGGCGATGCCCTTGCGCGAGTTGCCCGCCGACTCGTCCCACTTCATGTCGACGTAGGCGCAGGCGAACGCGTACCAGGTCATGCTGTTCCTGGCCCGCCGCATCGACACCGGCAACCCGGTCCCGACATCGAACGTTTCACCGCCCTTGGCCGCGACCACCAGCTTCGAGCGGAAGCTGTCGGCCAATGCGGAGGACTTGAACGGCTCCTTGAACCGCTGCCCTGCGACCGCCCACCGCACGGTGTACGTGGTGGTGGTTTTCCCTTGCCACACTTCGGTTTTCCAGATGCGGACGTCGAACGAGGCGGTCATCAGGCTGCTCCATCCAGGGATTCCAACCACTTGTCGAGGGCTGCGCGGCTGATGCGGATCTCACCGTTGGGCAGCTTGCGGCAGCGGGGCGCCTTGCCCTTGGCCTTCCACTCGTAGAAGGTGCTGCGGGAAACCTTCAGCTCGGCGCACACTTCGGCGATCGTCAGTTGCTCGTGCGGCTTGCTCATCTCGTTCACCCCCTCCCCGGCGCGTGGAACTTCGGGTGGACGAGGAACGAGGCGGAGGGCGGCCGACCACGGCCGCGCCGCTCGGGTTCGGGCTCGCGGCGGATGTAGCCGTGTTGTTCGAGCAGGTTCAGCGGTTCGTCCAGCAGGGTCACGGTTTTGAACTGCGCGCGGGACACGCCCTTGGCCAGTTCGTTGCGGCTGAACCGGGAGGGCTTCTTGCGCTCGATCCAGTCCAGGACGACGCGGGCCTTTTCGATCGACTCGTTCTCGCCGATGAGGTCGAACGCGGCCAGGGCGTGGGCGGCGAAGTAGCGGCCCAGCTTGACGGCTCGCCCCATGGTGTCGCCGGTGATGGAACGGCCCCACCCGGTCGTGGGGTCCTCGGCGAGGTGGAGCAGGCCGGCGAGCCGGATCGTGGCGCCCACGTACTTGCCGGCCCAGTCCCGGACGTGGCCGAACTCCGCGCCCATGCGCAGCTTGGGCTCCACCTCGCGCTCCAGGTCGAGCACCAGCTCGGCGGCGTCGGCGGTCAACGTGAGGACGGCCGGGTCGGTCCATTCGGCCAGCGCGCGCACCATCGAACGCAGGTTGTCGCCGTAGGACTCGACCACCTCGGGACTGACCTGGTCCGGTCCGATCTCCCGGTGGCCGACGAGATCGACCGGCAGCGAGAACAGGATGCGACCGAGCAGACCGCGGTCGCGGAACCCGGCGTTGTCCGCCAGGTCCCGGATCACCGACGGCTGCAACGCGAGTCCGAGCGTGAGCGCGGGTCGTTCGATGTGCTCGGGTTCACGGCTTTTCCGGTCCACCCTCAGCAGGTCCCCGGCGTGGCCTTTCAGGAAGACCTCGAAGTTCGGCATCCCCGAGTAGCGGCCGGCGAGGGTGGCGAAGATGCCGCCTTCCGCCGACAGCACCGCCAGCCGTCCGCCTTGCTCGGCCATGAGCGAAGCCGCGGTTTCGCTGGTGATGTCGTCGGCGATCAGCCGGGGGAGAGTGGGCACGGTGATGGCTTCGGCGACCATGGCCGCGTTGGTGGCATTGGCGACCGCGTCGTCCTTGAACGCGGTGTCCGCCCGCACAGCCGCAGCCGCGGCCTTCTCCGCGCGAGCGTGGGCAATCTTGCGCTCCAATTCCGCCGTCGCGATGAGCGGAGCGGTCTGCTCCACCAACTCGCGTTCGACCCGCAGCAACGGCGCGGTCATCGCGGAGAACACCGGTGATTTGCGGGCACCGGGTGGCAGCGCCACGACGACGTAGAGGTTCACCGGTTCCCGCCACAGCCCGCGCACCGCGACCTCGGCCCGGCCGCCGGCCGCCGTCGACAGGGCCGCCAACCCGATGCACCCGGCGAGGTCGGCCGGCGTCTGGGTCTCGGTCGCGATCCCCGCCACCTGCTCGGCGAGCCACCCCGGCAGCAGGTCCACCGGGAACGCCGGCAACCCGCCACGGCCGCGTGAGGAGAGCGGCGCCGGTTCTTCCCAGTGCTCACCTCCGACCGGGCGCAGCCGGGGCGCGTGGTTGGTGAGGGGGACGGCTTCGGCGGAGGTCATGCGGTACCCCGCGTTCCGCCGGACGGCTTCGCGACGTTCACGCGGCACCCCGCTGCTTCGGCGCGGTGCGGGGCTTGGCGTGGCCGGCCTGGATGCCGCGGTCAATGACGCGGCGGACTTCGCGGTCGGTGCAGTCGCAGTCACCGCTGATCATGTGAGCGGCGGCGGAGTAGAGGGTGTCTTCGGCTCTAGACGGGGGGAGCAGGCCACCGGCGACGAGTTGGCCCAGGGCGACGGCGGCGGTGTAGAGCACGATGTTGTGGGAGTTGGGCGTGGCCCTGGCGACTCGGTCGGCTTCACCCTGGAGCGCTGCGGTGACGTAGGCGGGCAACCGGTCTGCGGCGATGTGAGCGGGCGCTGTGCCGGCCGTGGGCGGGCGGACGGCGAGGCGCTGGACCAACCAGGTGGGCAGCTCGGCGATGGGCTTGTCTTCCAACACCCGGTAAGTGCCGTTCGGGGTGGTCGAGCCGGGAGCGACGGTGTAGCCGCCGACGGCGCGGGTGTCGATCTTCCAGCCGAGGGCGCGCCCGCGGTTGGCCTGGGTGTTGCCGAGCCGGACGCCGGCGGGCGCGCGGAAGTACAGGTGGAGCCCGCCCGACGGCGTGTCGACGGTGAGGGTGTCGAACGGGAAGGGCTGGCCGGCCTCCTCGCAGACCAGGAGGAACTCGTCCAGGCCGTCCCGGACCCCCTCTCGTCTAGAGCCGTCCTCCGGGTGGGCGCCGGGGGAGCCGGCGGTGTCCAGGTCGATCACCACCAGCCTGCTCGGACCGGTGGCCACACCGACGTTGCAGCCGCCGTAGCGCTCGCTGCGCCAGTACCAGCGGACTTCGCGCGGGTCGTTGGAAGCGCGCTGCTCCCACGTCCGGTGGTTGGTGGAGCAGATGCCGGTCCGCGGGCAGTTGTCGAGGCTGTGGAACGCGGGCGGCTTCTTGGAGTGCGGGCGCAGGGGGAAGACGTGCCAGCCGCGCGCCACGGCGTCCAGGGCGACGGCGAGCATCGCGTCACGGTGGGCGGTGGACTGGCGAGTCATGGTGACCTCCGGTGGTGGGTGTTCCGGGGCTGCGAGGTGTGGTCTGCACTCGCAGCCCCGGGCGGCTTGGTTACTTTGCGTAGTGACATGTGGGTGCGCGCGGTCCGGCCACGTGGTGATGGCCTGGTGGCGGTCGGGGCGGGGGTGTGCAGGTGTGCCGGTGGTTGGCCGTCACTCCCCGCTGAGGGGGACCGCGCTGGTGGGAGGGGGTTCGGCTGCACACCTGCACGCCTGCACATCTGGGGTGTGTCCCACACCATCAGCGCTGGTCGGTGGATGTGCGGAGAGGCTGTGCAGGCGGGTGTGCAGGGGATGTGCAGGTGTGCCGGTCGGCACACCTCGTGCACACCCTCGGTGTGCCGGTCAGCCGGGAGTGGCGGGCACCCACGCGGCGACGTCGGCCGGCACGGTGACTTCGCCGCTGCGGACACGTTCGGTGACGGTCTCGATGTCCGCGCGGGCGTAGCCGCGGTTGCGGTCGGAGCCGATGTAGAAGGCGTTGGGCAGGGCTTGCACACCGATCTGCGGCAGCAACTTGCCCAAGGTGGTCGGAGTGGTGCCGATCTCGGCCGCGAGCGTGGCGGTGTGCAGGCGTTCCTGGCCGCTTCGCTGGAAGACCTCCAGCAGCCGCGCCAAGAGCGCCGGTGGTTCGATCGCGACGGCCGTGCCCACGCCGGGGACGTCGATCGGCGGCCACGTGGCCGGGTCCAGCGGGTTGAAGTCGGTCGCGGTGGCCCGGTCTGCGGTGTGGCCGGCGAACACCGCAGCCCCGGCCTCCAACACCGCCAGGTCGAAGGGACCGACGGGCGGCAGCTCGTGATCGGTGGTGTCAGTGGTCGAGGTGGCCTCCTCTGCGGCGGTGCGGTCGGCGGTGGGCTGTTCGGCCATCAGGTGCGCGGCCCGGTCCCAGCGGGTGGCGTAGTCGTCGCTGGCGAGGCGGGTGCTGATCGGGTCCAGGGCGGGGCGTTGTCCGGCGACGGCGCGGGCGCCAGCGGCCAGGGCGGTGCCGACGAGCCGGTAGCCCTTGAAGCCCTTGGGCTGCCCGCTGGTGTCCTGCAGGTACAGGCCGCAGCCCTCGTAGGGCATGTCCTGGGGGTCGGCCTTGCAGTTCCAGCCGAACAGGTAGTTCAGCTCTTCGGCGTCGGACACCCGCATGGAGATGCGGGCGCGGGCCTGCTTGCGCACGGCGGTGGACCCGATCACGTCCGTGGTTGCCGACAGGCCGCAGAACACCAGGTTGACCGCCATGGCACGGGCGATGCGCTGGATCTCCTCCAGGTCGTCGCGCAGCTTGGGGTACTTGGTGCCGTCGCCGGTGATCTCGGCGCACTCGTCCACCACGATGGTGATCTGCGGGATCTCGGGGGAGACGGGCAGCTTGTCGGTGCCTGCCTGCTCGCACAGCTGCTGGTACTCGACCTTGCGGCCCTTGGCGATGCGCAGCGCGGCTTCGGTCATCTTCTTGGCTTCGCCGGCGGTGGAGGCCACCCAGTCCACGGCCGGGGCGGGCACCTGTCCGGTGGTGTCGGTCAGCCATGGCCGGATCCACGGCAGCGCCATGCCGCCGCCGTTGAGGTCGATGTGCCACAGCAGGTTGTCCACGCACCGCACGAGCCCGGCGTTGAGCACCTGCAACTCGTTGGTCTTGCCGCCGCCCTTCTGGCCGGTAAGGATCACCGTGTCGCTGCGCAGCTCCAGCGCGGCGACCGAGGCGTCGCGGTGCTCGCCGATCGCGATGGGGTTGAGGATGCTCAGCGGGGACCAGTCCTCGGGGTAGGGGATCACCTCCTCCCACGCGTCGCGGGTGGCCACCCGCAGCAGGGCGGCGCGGCGGGACACGCCGGGCAGGGCTTCGACGGTGCAGCCGTTGGGGAGGTCCGCGTCGGCGGCCAGCTGCGCCTGGTGCCTGGCGAGGTCCTTCCACGAGTGCCCGCCTTGGGGCAGGTTCAGGTCGAGCGTGTAGCCGGTGCCCTGCTCCCACTTCTGCACGCCCATGACCTGCACGTCCTTGATGCCGCACACCCGCTGGATGCGGGCTTCCCACTCGCCGGCGGTGCGGGCGCGGTGGCGGGCGAACCCCACCTCCTGCTTGACCTCCTCCCGCTTGACGGCCCCGGCGCGGACGAGCGAGGCGGTGACCCCGCCGGTGACCCCGAGGACGGCCAGCGACGAGATCGACACCGCCGACCAGGGCGAGGTCTCCAGCGCCCACACCATCCAGCCCCCACCGGCGACCCACCCGGCGGCGCGGGCCAGCACGCCGGGGCGGGTGGAGCCGCGACCGGCGGCGGCCACCGAGTGGGCGACCGCGCCGACCGCGGCGCCACCCAGCGCCCACGTCGGCGGCATCTCCAGCAGGGAACCGACCATGCTGGTGGCCAGGACTCCGCCGACGGTGTTGACCGTGCCGGTGAGGACGTTGTGCTTGCCCTTCCAGTCCAACCCGCCGCCCTGCGCGGACTTGGCGTTCATGGTCGGTTCCCTTCCGGTTCTGCTTGTGCCGTAACGGTTCGCGGTCGGAACTAGCGGGAGACGTTCCACAGGTGCTCACCTGGGCGCGGGGCCTGGTGCCGGGACAGGTCGATGGAGTGCGCGCGGGAGAACAGGGCGGGCACCTCGTTCGCCGCTGCCGCCGCGGTGCCCAGCGCGCGGTAGACCTCGGCGAGCTTCTCCATCACCACCGGGTGCACCGGGTACTCGGCGCTGCCCTTCTTGACGAACGTGGACAGCGCCAGCGCCAGGTGCCCGATCGACTCGGGCCACTGCTGCAGGTCCCCACCGAAGTAGGCCATCGACTCGGGCGCGTAGCGCGCCGCGCGGGCGGCCTGCTCGACGGCCAGGTCGGAGATGTGGAAACGGGACACGGTGAGACCTCCGGTAGTGGTGAGGATGGAAGACCCTGACGGGGTCGTGGCGCCGTCGACCGGGGCGGACACGGCGCCGGTGGTCGGCCGCCACCGGGGCGGCCGGACAACGGAGGGTCGAGGGGCGGGCACGGCGACCTCGACCGTCACCACCGTCGGGACGGTGGCGCGGATCCGGTCGGCCACGACGTAGCCGCGGTGCGCGGCGGCAGCACCCAGGGCAAGGCGCTGCTGGGTTTCCCAGTGCCGCGCCCACGCCGCGTAGCCGCCGGCGACGACCCAAGCGCCGGCTGCCCGACCACCTGCGTGAATCGCCCGAACCGGCGCGAACACCGGCCGTGGGGCAGCAGCCTTCGCCGCGTCGTGGACGATGCGGTAGGTGGCCGACCGCGCCGCCTTGGGCGTGGGCGCGTCGAAGACGGCCTGGCGCACCATCCGGTGACGGCTACGCGCCCATTCCGCCTCCCGGTACGCCCGGCGGGCGGTGTCCCGCAACTCCGCGTGCTGGTCGGCCGCGTCCCGGAACACCTGCCGGGCAGCCGACCAACCGCGCAAGGCGCTACGCACGTGACGCCCCACCGACCGACGTCCGGCACCAGGAGAGCCGGAGCCGCTGTTGCGGTGCCGCGTACCGCCCGCATTGCCCCGGTTGGCGGAGGTGCCGCTGCCGACACCGCGACCCGCGCGGCGGCCACCGAACAAGCCACGTCCACCGAGCAGGCCGCGTCCGCCAGCGGCCCGTCCGCTTGCGCCACGGCCACCCGCAGCGCGGCCGGTCGTGGGGCGACCTGCCGTGGGGCGACCTGCCGTGCCGCTGCCTGCCCGCCGCTTGGCCAGCAACCGGGCCAGCGGGCCCTGCCGCTTCGAGGTGGTGGTGCCGGTGCTGGGCCGCGCGCCGGGTGGCACCACCCGCGTAGCCGGCTGCGCACCGCGACCGGCGCGTTGAGCGTGGGCAGCTGCCGCACGTCCTCCCGGCGGAGTCCGCTTCCCGGCGCGGCCCGCCGCACCGGCACCGCGACCGGCCGCGCGATCACGGCGGCCGGCCAGCGCAGCGCGAGTCCTGCCCATCAACCCGGTTCCGCGAGCGGACGTGCGACCGCCGGCGCGAGCTGCGGCACGGCCGGCGGTACCAGCCGCCCGGGAGCGGGCGGTCCGGCGGGAGCGTGCCCGCCGGACGCCGGCCACGGCGGCAGTCGTTCCGGCGAGCGCGCCGGCGGCAAGCAGCCCCGGCACCCCACCGGCGTAGGCGGCGGTACTGCCCGCGATGGTCATCAGCTCCGCGGCCGTCACGGCCGTGGGAACCGCCGGCACCACCAACGGGGCGGGCCTGGGCGAGGTACCGCTCGTGGCGCGCGAGGTGGTCGGAGCGGCGCCGGTCGGCTGCCCGCCGCCGGTACCGGGCTGCCCTTGGGGGACCGGTCGGGTGGCGCCCTCGGTACCGGTACCCGACGGGCTGTCGCTCGGTACCGCGTCGACGGTGTGGGGCTGGATGGTCCGCGTCATGCCGATCACCCCTTCCTGTCAGTCGTGGAACTCGTCCGAGTCGAACTCGTCGTCCTCGAACAGCTCGGGGTAGGCGGCGGCGTCGACCTCGCCGCAGCCCTCGCACTCGTCGCACGCGGTGCCGGCGAACCAGGGGTCGATGCCGTCTCCGTTGCAGCTGGGGCACTCCATGTCGTGCTCCTTCGCTCAGGCAGCGGGGTAGGAGAGCAGGTGGGCCAGCACGTCACGGCGCAGCGCTACGGCACGGTTACGGCCGATGCCCAAGTCCTGGATGTCGTTCACGCGGACGTGGCCGTCGTGCCGTTCGTGGTAGTCGCGAGCGGTGCGCACGGCGCGGTCCCACAGCTCCACGCCCCAGACTTCGCGCGGGTCCTGGTTCTGCTCGGAGTCGGTGCCCTCGGTGCCGCCGTGCTCGGCGGTACCGGTCGGCTCGTCCTGGGGGAGGTCGATTCCGTCCGGCGCGGGGTGCGCCTGGTCGTCATCCGAAGCCGCAGTACCGGCAGCGAGAGCGGTCCGGTGTTCGGTACCGGCCAGGCCGGTACCGAAGTCGACGGGTCCGTGAGCCCGCTCTGCCGAGTACTGCACCGGTGCCGGCTGCGGCGGCGGGACCGGTGCCGGCACCGGCGCGGCGGAGGTGGCGTTCATCGCCAGCGACACCAGGTGGGACAGCAGGCCGGCCAGCAGTACCGGTCCGGCGCCGACGGCGACCGCCGCGCCTAACGGCAGCGCGGGCACGGTGCCACCGTCGACCAGCAGCGGCTTGCCGTGCCCGTCCACGGCGATGCTGGTGACCGCGTGCCAGGTGTTCAGCCCCAGCTCCATGCCGCCGGCGAACAGCAACACCGCCCACGCCCACCGCCGCACGGGGCCGGTGCCGTCGATGATGTAGTGCAAGGCCAGCAGGGTGGACACCGCGAACACCAGCGCCAGCACCACACCGAACCCCACCCCGAGCATCGGGGAGACCGCGCGGACCTCGCCGTTGACGGTCAGTGCCAGCGCGCCGACCATCACGGCGAACAACGCGGCTTTGCGCCAGTCCCTGCGCTGCTCGCTCACGACAGCATCCCGCCGGTGGTCGTGCCTGCCACGGTGACGCCGTCGAACTCGTCGTCCTCGCTGCGGGCCCGGCGAGCCTCACGAGCGGCGGCGCGCATCTCGGAGCGGGTCACCGCCCGGGTCGCGACCATGCGCACCACACCGCCGTGCGAAGCCCGAGCGGCCCACCGCACGCACGCCAGGTAGAACAGCGCCGCCAGCACCGTGACCACGGTCCAGCCGACCGGCGCCAGCCACCACACCACCGCCACCAGGCCCACCGGGGCGAGGACCAGCTGCACAAGGCCCATCGCGATCCACAACGGCAGCGTCAACATCCGTCCCAACGTCATGACTGGTCTCCCTCGCCCAAGTCGTCCAGGTCGATGAACTGGTCCTCGAACTCCGCCGGCGGCTTGCGGTGCCGAACCGGCCGGTCCGGCTTGCTCCGCCGGGTGGCTTGCGCGCTCGTCGCCGGGGACGGGAGCGCCGCGGTGACGTAGACGCGGCCCAAGGTGGAACTGCCGCGGTTCGGGTAGAACCGGCTGACCTCCTGCACCTCGAACACCTGCCGCAGGG
>Ga0196958_10000793_pt1 | contig 10320 bp, 9 predicted proteins | sample S1v_10metaG_FD_148654 | JGI IMG/M metagenome (GOLD analysis project Ga0196958, IMG submission 148654) | Soil microbial communities from Anza Borrego desert, Southern California, United States - S1+v_10 | ecosystem: Environmental > Terrestrial > Soil > Desert | place: USA: California | collected...
ACGGCTTCGTTGCGAACTCCGCTTCCCACGCGGCGAATGCCTTGTCGATTTCGAGGTTCGACGCCAGCACGTCGCCGCTGACGGAAGCCACGGGAGCCGAGGGAGGTGCGGTCTGCTGCTGCGTCGCCGTCGTGCTGTCTTTCGCACCGCCGCGCGGCTGTTTCGGCGCGCTGCTCACGAGCACCGCGAGGCTGATGCAGATCGTGGCCAGGGCAACGGCGGCGACGAGCAGCACGCGGCGGCGCGTCGACGACGGAGTGGCTGGCGCGGCGGTACGGCGCTGCGGGACTGCACGCGGCTCGGCGGCGACGGGAGCGAAGACCAGTTTGCTGTTCGCCTGCGGACGCGCGGGTGCCGCCTCGGCGGGCCTGATCATCGTCCCCGGGATGACGCCCAGGTCAGCGGACATCATCGTCATCGGAATCGCGCCGCCCGCCTGTGCGGATGCAGCCTGTGCGGCGCGCATCGCCTGTTCCGGATCGATGATCAGCTCGAATGCACCGACGGTGTACGACTCGCCGGCGATCACTCGCTCGTCGAGCACGCGCGTGCCGTTGTGCGTCACGCCGTCGATGCTCGTACCGGCGTCGACGATGCGCCACCCGTCGCCGTCACGGACCAGCTCCGCCACGAGTTGCGCGACGAACGGATCTTTGAGCTGGATCTCGCAACTATCGCCGCTGCCGATGCGCGCGCGATCGGCGGTGATCGGCACCATCTTGATCCTGACGCCCTGCTGCCGGATTTCTGCGTTCATGGGAGGAAACCATCTTACTCCGCTGTCACGCGAACGACTTCATCGACCGTGGTCAGCCCTTGCGCGCACATGGCCAGGGCGCGGTTGCGCAGCGAGGTCATGCCGGTTTTCTCGGCGATTCCACGGATCTCGATCAGTGGCGCTCCGCGACTGATCGCGTCGGCCATTTCGTCGTTGGTCTCGAGAATCTCGAACAAACCTCTCCGGCCGTCATAGCCTGTATCGCCGCATTGCTCACAGCCGCCGGTCGTATACAGCTCGCCGGCGACCGGAATGTCGGCGTGATGAAAGCGGTCGAGCAGTTCCGTGCGCGACACCGGTTGGCGGCACGCGGAACAGAGCGTGCGGATCAGTCGCTGGGCGATCACCATCCGCAACGACGAAGCGACGACGAACGGGTCCATCTCGAGATTGAGCAGGCGCATGACGGCGGTTGGCGCGTCATTCGTGTGCAGGGTCGAAAGCACGAGATGACCAGTCAGTGCCGCTTTCAATGCAATGTCGGCCGTTTCGCGGTCGCGGATCTCGCCGACCATGATGACGTCCGGGTCCTGCCGCAGAAACGCGCGCAATGCGAGCGCAAACGAGCAGTCCGCGCCGCACGCGACCTGCACGACGCCCGGGATCTCCGACTCCACCGGCTCCTCGGCTGTAATGATGCAGCGCTCCTCGTCGTTGAGGAGATGAAGGATCGAATAGAGCGTCGACGTCTTGCCCGAGCCGGTGGGCCCGGTCACGAGAATGAGACCGTTCGGCGCGCTGATGTTGCGCCGCACCTGTTCCAGTTCGGTCGGATGCAGACCGATCCGATCCAGCGTGACGCTCTGATTCTGTTTTTCGAGCAGGCGCATCACGATCTTGCTGCCGTGGATCGTGGGCAGCACGGACACGCGGAATTCGATGCGCCGCCCGAACAGCGGCGAGTAATTGATCTGTGCGTCGATCGGAACGGGTGATTGTTCGAGCTCGAGCCCGGCCATCATCCGGACGCGCATCGCGACGGCTTCTCCGCATTTTCGCGGCAATTCGTACAGCGTGCGCAGCACGCCGTTGACGCGTGCACGGATGCGAAAGACAGTGGACGCCGGCTCGAGGTGAATGTCGCTGCAACGCTGCAGAATGATCCGGCTCAGCAGTTGCTGCGTGTAGCTGATGACGGTCGGATGCGCGACGAACTGCGCGAGCTGGACCGGATCTTTCCGCGCACTCTCGTACTGCCGGTTCACCAGCGACAGAAAGCGCTCGAAGAGCCCGTCGAGATTCTGGCCGACTTTCTTCTCGTGCACCCGCAACAGGACGTCGTCTCTCCGGACGGTGCGCAGTTCCTGCAGGGTCTCGCGCAGCAGCGCACTGAAATTGCGCTCGATGGCGGATTGCACGCCGAGGTGCGTCGTGGCGGCGGGGCGGATGCGGAGCGAGGTCGTGGACTGCAGCTCCGTGATCACGTCCGCGTCCGTAGGGTTGAGCATCGCCAGCGTGAGGTCGTTTCCCGCCAGCGAGACGGGAAAGACCTTCAACGCGACGATGGCAGACAGCGGGACCACGTCGAGGATCGAAGTGATGAAATCGTCGTCGATCGTGATCTGTGAGGGATCGATCGCCGTACAGCCCGACACTTCCTCCAGCACGCGCTTGTATACGGCGGGATCGACGGTCGCCGCCTGATGCAAAGCATGTTCGTAGCTGATGCCGCGGCTCGCCACCTGCGCCGCGATCTCCGTGCGCTGCTCTTCCGTCAGGATCCGATATCCCGCGAGGGTCTCGTCGACCTTTCGGAAGAATTCCGAATCGTTCATCGCCGCTCCGCGCGGCCGTAATGTCCTACGCCACCCGGATCCAGCGCCACAGCTCCGGAATGGTCGGACGTTTCCCGTACGTCAGGATGCCCACACGGAAAATTTTGGCCGTTGCGAGAAGAAATACATAAATCGTCCCGATCGTCAAGACAATGGAGAGAAGGATCTGCCAGAGCGGCGGCTCGGAGACCAGGACGCGCGCGAACATGGCCATGGGTGCAAAGAGCGGCACCATGGACAGCACGATGGCCATCGTGGAATCGGGATTCGTCAGGATCGCCATCATCAGGAACCACGGCAGCATCATGACCATGATGATCGGCGCGAGCAGTTGCTGTGCGTCCCGCTCGGTGTTACAGGCGGCGCCGCCGACGGCGTACACGCACACCAGCATCAGATAGCCGAGGATGAAGAACGTGAGGAAGTAGATGAACACGGCGGGCCTGAGAAATTGCGTGACGTTGAAGCCAGCCATGGTCGCGGTGACGAGGGAAAGGCTGCCGGCGATCGCACCCATGGCCAGCCAGACACCGGTCTGCGTCAGCCCGACTGCAGCCAGTCCGAGGATTTTGCCGGACAGGAGTTGCGTGGGCGTCATCGAAGAGACGAGGACTTCGACGACGCGATCGTTCTTCTCCTGAATGATGCCGCGCATGATCTCCACACCGTGCAGGAACACCGGCATGATGAGGAGCGCGCCGAAGACGAAGCCGACGAAGAGATTCATCTCACCGCCGCGCTTCTCCTCGCCCGATTTGGAGACCTGGACGGCGTCGATGTCGATGTCGCTGAGGATCTGATCGACCCTCGCCGCGTCGATGCCGAACTGCGTCATGCGTTGCGCCTGCAACTCGCGCGTCAAAGTGCGGCCGAGGCGCTCCTGCGTGATGATGTCGGTCGCGGAACGGCTGTAGAACTTGACCTTGGCGTCGGTGGCGTCGACGACGGAGCCCGGAATGACGAGGACGCCGTCGACCGGATCGGTGCTCGTACCGCTGCGCAGCTCACGCAGGTATCGCTCGGCGGTTTTGTCGGGATCCACCCCGGCTGCATCCACGTAACGGGTGCGGATTCTGTTCGTGGGAGCGGACTGCTCTTCGAGCTTGGAAAGCGATCCCGGAAGGCGCGACGCCGGAGCGGCGACCTCTCCGAATGCCGTGCCGAGACGCCCCGTGCCGTCGATCACGACGACGGTCTTCTCTTTCAGGCCGCGGCGGACGAACGTCGCAGGCACCATGATGAGGAGCGCCATCAGACCGGGCATGAGGAACGTCATGATGATGAACATCTTCTTGCGGACGGTCTGCAGGTACTCCCGTTTGAAAACGGCCAACATCTTGTTCATCGCGTCACCTCGTGGGACAGGGTCTCGGTGCCGACCTTCTCGATGAAGATCTGCTCGAGCGAAGGGCTGGCGATCTCGAAGCGGCGGATGCGCAACCGCGGCATCACGGCTTCGAGGATCTGCTGCGGGTCGGCGCCTTCGGTGAGGCTCAGTTCCGCGGTGTTGTTGTGGATGGCGGCTTTCCTGACCATCGGGAGGTCGCGAAGGAAGTCGCCGTTGCCGTCGAAGTCGAGATGGAGCGTGTTCTTGCCGAACTGGGTGCGGATCTGGTCGAGCGTGCCTTCGAGCACGACCTGGCCACGATGGATGAGGATCAGCTCGTCCGCCATCTTCTCCGCCTCGGCCATCATGTGCGTCGAGAGCAGGATCGTCTTTCCTTCCTGACGGAGGTCATGGAGGAGATTGCGGACCAAGACCATGTTGACGGGGTCGAGGCCGGACTGCGGCTCGTCGAGGATGATGAGCTCGGGGTCGTGGAGGAGCGTCCCGATGAGCTGGACCTTCTGCTGGTTGCCCTTCGAGAGCTCCTCGACCTTGGCGTTCCTCTTGTCCGTCAGCTCGAAACGTTCGAGCCAGTAATCGATTTTCTTTCTGACGTCGGCACCGGGGCGGCGGCCTTTGATCTCCGCGAGAAACAGGAGCAGCTCGACCAGCTTCATCTGGCGGTAAAGCCCACGCTCCTCGGGAAGATAGCCGATGCGGTCGCGAAACTGCCTGTCGCCCGTATCGGCCATCCACTCGATCGACCCGGAGTCCGGCATGAAGATGCCGGTGATCATCCGGATCGTCGTGGTCTTCCCCGCCCCGTTGCGGCCGAGCAACCCTGTAATCGTCCCGCGCCGGACGGTGAACGAGACTCCATCCACCGCCCGGACCGCCCCGAACGTCTTCCTCACATCCCGAACCGCCAGAATGTCCGTCATCACGCCTGCCTTTTACCTCGGCTCACCCAAGGTGCGGCGTATTGTACGGGCGGGAGGCGGGTGGGTTATGAGGTCAGGGACGCGGGGGGAGCGGCAAGTCGTCGCTGACGCTGACGCCTCCGAAAAGCCGCTGCTGGATTTTCTTGATGACCTTGACGATCCGCTCCGGGATATCGCGGATGCCGTCCTGGTTTTTACGAACTGCTCCAAATGCTGCAGGTGAAATCGATAGAGCTACCGCCAGTACGATCGCCGCAGCACGACGAGTATGTTTTTTCATGATGCCCTCCTTAGGCTGTTGGTCACGGGAGGGCGCGCCCTTGCTTAGGGAGTGACTGGGAAAGTCAAATCCCTACCTCGAATTTGAGGCGAAGGCATCAGAGGGGTGGCGGAGCGAACAGTAAATTTTCACTCTGAGGGAGGCGGCGAATGTATTCGCGGACGTGTTTCACGAGGGCAGGCGTTGCCTTCCGCAGCTGCGCCGCCTCGTGAATGTAGGCGAGAGCGGTGAGCGCACGGGTACTGTACGTAATACCGGCAGCTTCGAACGACCGCATGGCCGCACGACAGAGCGCTTCCACCTCGGCGTGCTTGCCATCCGACAGCAGCACCTCGGCGATATCGAGTCGCACCAGCGTGGCTTCGCTCGTCATCCCGAGCTCGTCGAACCGGCGCTGCAGCGCCTCAAAGCGGGCCTGAGCTTCTTTGAAACGGCCTGCTCCGGCGAGAATCGAGGCAACGTTCCACCGCACACGGGCGGACTCGGTCTCCACCCCGGCGGCGTCGAGAAGAGCCGCCGATCCGTCGTGGTAGTGCAAGGCTTCTTCGAGCCGGCCGAGCTTCCACGAGCAGTACCCGAGATTGCCGAGGACACGCGCGTGGGTGTCGAGATCTGTCGTGTTGCGCAACTGCTGCTCAAGCTCGCGAAGAACGCGTTCTGCGGTGACGTAATCGTTCCGGCTGAAGAGCTGGTGGACTTCCGCCAAGCGCGCGGACGCCATGCGCTGCGCATCGGCGAAGTTCGCAAACGTCTCTGCACTCCTCGACGCCGCCGCCGTCGCTTCGTCGAAGCGTTCGAACGTGCGCAGCACGAGTGACTGCACGATTCCGAGGCGCGCGGCTTCGTACTCGCTCACGACGCAGTCGCTGAGATGATTCTCGGCGAGGGTGAGAGCGGCTTCGGCCTCGGCGAAGTTACCGGTGTAGAACAGCGCGTACGCGTGGTCGCGCCACGCGGCGCCACGCAGTTGCGAAAGCGTGTTGGGAACCGGGGTCGGGAGATTTTCGGCAATGTCCGTCGCCATCCACGTCATGGCCACGGCGTCGGGAGGCATCTGCATGACGGCGTCATACGCCGCCCGCATCAACGCCCGCACCACCCCCGCCGTCCGCCACTCCGGATGCAGCAGCAACCGCGGCATCCATTCCTCGCGCGAGCCGGCCAGCAGTTCCGGGAGGAGGAGCGCAGCGCGCGAATCCTCGTCCGTCATGCGGTCCGCGAACGCGCGAAGCGTGGCGATCGTCGCCGGCACCGCTTCGGTGCGGAACTCGCGCGTGTCCCAGACGTCCCCGTCGCCGAGACAGTCGGCGATCATGCGGAAAGACTCGACTTTATCGCTGCATGGAGTGCAGCGGGGGATGTGCGCGTCCGTTGCGGCGCGGTTGGTCTCGATGAGGGCGATGAGAGCTTCGTCGTTGTAGTGCCGCTCGATCATCATCGGAATCTCACTTCGTGACGGTGGTGATGCTGATGTAGATCTCACGAACGCGCTTGAGGCAGTTGTGGATCAGCTTCTCGGCGTAACGGTTCGTCGTCTCGAGCTCGCGCGCCACGTCGCCGGCCGAACGGCCTTCGAAGTAGTGCAGCCACAGCGTCTCGCGGCAGCGCGGCTGGAGGTAATCCAGCGCCTGGCGGAGCGTGAGCTTCCGCGCGAACTGATCCGCGAGCCCGTGCGAGCCGGGATCGGAGTGATCGTTGAAATCGTCCGGCAGCGACTCGGTGCGTGCCTGGGCGCGCCAGTAGTGGCGGCTGGCATTGCACATCGCCGCGACCAGCCATGCCCGGACGTTGTCGATCTTCGTCCCCGTCTGCAGGAACGAGAGGAACACGTCCTGGATCAGGTTCTCGGCGTCGCTGTCGGGGATGCGGAACTTGCGGCAGGCAACGTAGAGGAGGAGCGTCCGGTGCTCGATGTACAGCCTCTCGACGTCGTCGGCCGCCGCGGAAGGTGGCGCCGCCGGCTCGACCGCCGCACGCGCGTGCACCTTCGCCTCACCTCTCGCTCGAGAAGCGGCAGCAGGTACCTCGCTCGCGTTCTGTTCCAGCACGGCAGCCTTTCCCTCGCGCAATTGCTCGGTGGACCGTTGCAGATTAGCTGATTTCAGACCCATCGCACGTTACCACATTTATGCCGCAGAGGCGACTTTCCCCACAGAAAGAAGTTTTCCCTCTGACGACCGATCAAGGACACGCAAAGAGTACATCAAGTTCAGATTTTATGGATGTATGGACATGATCGCATGAAACGACTCTTCGATGCTATCCTCCGCCGCCGATGAACGCCGATCACAACCGCACGCTCATCGGCGAATCGTGGGATTCGTCGATCGTCCCGACACTCGAACAGTACATCCGCATTCCCAACCAGTCGCCTCTCTTCGATCCGGACTGGAAAAAGAACGGCTACATGCGTCAGGCCGTTGCTCTCGCGCGGAAGTGGGTCGAGTCACAGGACATCAAGGGCCTCACGATCGAAGTCCATGAGATAGACGGGCGTACGCCGGTGATTTCCATGGAGATCGAAGGTGACGCGTCGGCCACGGTGTTGATGTACGGCCATCTCGACAAACAGCCGGCGATGGTCGGCTGGGAAGAGGGACTCGGCCCGTGGACGCCCGTCTACCGCGACGGCAAACTGTACGGCCGCGGCGGCGCTGACGACGGTTACGCCATCTTCGCCACCGTCGCCGCCATCAAAGCGGTGCAGCAGCAGAATCTCCCCCACGCGCGGATCGTCGTGCTCATCGAATGCTGCGAAGAGAGCGGCTCGGTCGATCTCCCCGCGTACATCGATCTCCTCGCCGACCGCATCGGTACTCCTCGCCTGGTGATCTGTCTCGACTCCGGCTGCGGCAACTACGACCAGCTCTGGATGACGACGTCGCTGCGCGGCTCGATCGTCGGCAATCTCCACGTCGAAGTGCTCACCGAAGGCGTGCACTCCGGCGACGCGTCCGGCATCGTCCCCTCGAGCTTCCGCATCATCCGCACGATTCTCGACCGCCTCGAAGACGCGAAAACCGGCGAGATCCTCCCCGAGTGGCTGCACGTCCAGGTGCCGGAGGACCGGCTCGAAGAAGCGAAAGCCACCGCCCGCGTGCTCGACGACGAGGTGTGGTCGAAGTTCCCTTTCTTCGGATCCACACAGCCGGTTTCGAAAGATCCGCTCCAGCTTTTGCTCAATCGCACGTGGCGGCCGGCGCTCTCGTACATCGGTCAGGCCGGTATGCCGGACCTCGTGCAGGGCGGCAACGTGCTGCGCCCGAAGACGTCCATCAAGCTCTCCCTGCGCATCCCGCCGTCCCTCGACGCCTCGGATCTCGAGCGTCGCATGAAAGAGCTTCTCGAAAGCAATCCGCCGTACGGCGCGAAAGTGGCGTTCGAAGCGGAGAAAGGCGGCGCCGGCTGGGTTGCACCGAAGATCGCGCCGTGGCTCGAGCAGTGCGTGGAGCAGTCGTCGCAGACGTACTTTGGCAAAGGCGCGATGACGTTCGGCGAAGGCGGCTCGATCCCGTTCATGGGGATGCTCGGCGCGCGCTACCCCTCCGCGCAGTTCCTCATCACCGGTGTCCTCGGCCCGCAGAGCAATGCCCATGGTCCGAACGAGTTCCTCCACGTGCCGTACGCGAAAGCGTTGACGGCGTGCGTGGCAGAAGTGCTCGCGGCCGAGCGGAACAACCCATAGCGTGCACAGGATGGCGACCGCGATGCTCGCTCTCGCGGCGCCGTCGACTGCCTGCTCGAGCACGACCGCGAGCTGACCATCGCCGCGATCCAGCGCTTACGCGGCGACCATCGCACACGCGTGCTTGCGCAGCTCACTCGTGCGCTGCATACCGCTTCTCCCCCGCCTCGATCCGCAGCGCCAACCGGTTCTGCAGCGGTGGCAGCGGGCACGTCGCATAGGGTGTGAACACACACGGCGGGTTGTACGCCTTGTTGAAATCGATCACGGTCCTGCCGTCCGCACCCGGTTTCGCGGCGTAGAGATAACGTCCCGCCTGATACGTCTCGTCGCGGCTCGTCTCATCCTTGAAGATGACGAACAGCTCGTCCGAGCCTTCCTCGAGGATCGGATCGAGGCGGTACTCCTTCCCCTCCAGCGTGAACACGAGCGCGCCCGGCGAGTCGCTGTCGGACGTCGTGCCGGTGATGTCGGTGATCGGAATCTTCTTCACCGGCTGATACGGGATCATCGTCGCCTCGACGCGCCATTTGCCGTCGATCGGGTAGTAATCCATCCCCTCGAACTTCGTGCGCGTCTCCGCTTCCGCATCCTTGACGCGCAATCCGAACCGGTCCGCACGTTTGATGACGTTGAAGCGCACCGACCCCATTTGGACGAGGGTCGGTCCGTTGGGATCGAGGTCGTTGCGCAGCTCGACCGAGCCCTGAATCGGCTTCCCTTCGACCGTCATCGTCGCGTCCGGCTCGAGCGTCACTCGTTCCCCGTTCCGAACGAGCCGGATCGGCGGCGTGTTTTTCTTCGGCAGGGTGATGACGTTGTCTCCTTCGTCCAGCCAGAAGAGGCCGATCAGGGTGAGCCATCCATCTTCGGAGCGCAGGCGTTTATCGCGCGCTTCCTGCCATTCCTCGACCTGTTTCTGGTGCGCCGCGGCATCGAGCGAAGGGGTGGTTGCGGTCGTGGACACCGGCTCCTCCCTGCAGGCTCCAGCGAGCAGAACCACGAGTGAGAGCGCGACGAACGGTTTCATGACCGGTAGGATATCCCGAGGGTGGTTTTCATTTCGCGAACGACCGTGTCAAAGAGTTGTGGCCCAGGTCGCACCATTTCCGGCTCGGGGCGGAGCGCGTGACGTGACCGCATCCGAGCCCATCACGGACGAGCGGACGCTCCTCGCGGCGGTTCGTGCCGGCGACCAGCAGGCCGCGGAAGAACTGGTCGAGAGGACGTACTCGGCCGTATATGCATCGATCTACCGCCTGTGCGGCGACGGCGATCTCGCCGCCGACCTGACGCAGGAGACGTATCAGAAAGCGTGGGGAGCGCTGTCCGGATTCGACGGACGTTCGCAACTCTTCACGTGGCTTTACCGTATCGCCTACACGACGTTTCTGAACCACGTCCGGCGTCCTCGGCGCATGACCTCGCTCGACGAGCCGGATTCTTTCGATGTCGAAGACGAACGCCCGCGCGCCGATGACCTGCTCGCGGACAAGGAGGAGGCCTAGCGCCTCCGCAAGGCAGTCATGCAATT
>Ga0196958_10000794_pt1 | contig 10319 bp, 11 predicted proteins | sample S1v_10metaG_FD_148654 | JGI IMG/M metagenome (GOLD analysis project Ga0196958, IMG submission 148654) | Soil microbial communities from Anza Borrego desert, Southern California, United States - S1+v_10 | ecosystem: Environmental > Terrestrial > Soil > Desert | place: USA: California | collected...
ACGCTCGCGCCTCGCGCTTTCCTCGCGCCGCCGGGGCGGTCTTTCACGACTCGTGTTTCCGGCGCGGTCTGACGCGGCGTTTCCCTCTCCGGCCGCACGTTCATCCACATCGCATAGCCCGCCGCGCCCATCGCCAGCAGCAGCACGAATACCCAGAAGCCCCAGCTCGACGGCTTCTTCTCGCGGCGGATCTTCCCGTCGAAGACATCGCCCGCGTAGACGCCGCACGCGGGACACGAGTCGGCCTTCGGCGGAAGCTCGGCGCGGCAGTTGGAGCAATAGCGATCGTCGTCGCTCACGCGGAAAGTATGCACCGCGGTCAAGCCGACGCGTGCGACGCTCGTCACCCTGAGTCCCGCAGAGGGCGAAGGGTCTCCGACTGCGCAGGCCGACGATGATGGCTTTCGTCATCAAGCCGATCGGTCCGAAGTTCACACCTCCGAAAACGACGCCGGTGCAGGCGGCGACCGTCGAGCGCGGCGCGTATCTCGCGAACAACGTCGCTGCGTGCGCGACCTGTCACACGAAGCGCTCGCTGCTCGACGGCTCGTATGTCGCCGCGAAATTCTCGGGCGGCTTCGCGATGCCGATGGACGACGATCCGAACATGCTGCTCGTCACGCCGAACCTGACGCCGGATCCGAAAACGGGACGCATCGCGTCGTGGCCCGAGGAGCAGTTCGTCGGACGCTTCAAGGCGGGTGTGGGCATCAAAGGCACGCACATGCCGTGGAAGCAGTTCTCGACGATGAGCGAAGACGACCTGCGCGCGATTTACCGCTACCTGCGCACGCTCGAACCGGTCGTGCACGATCCGGGTCCGTCGCTCCAGAAGCGCCAGAAGTCGTAACGTACAATCGCCGCCGCTTGGACGCGATCCTCCTCTTCAGTCACGGCAGCGTCGTCGGCGGCATCGAACGCAATCTCCTCGACATGGCCGCGCGCATGCGCCGTCGCGGCGACGCGGCCATCGTCGAGATCGGCTTTCTGAATTACACGGAGCCGCGTTTTCCTCTTGCCATCCAACGGTGCATCGACCAGGGAGCGACGCGCATCATCGTCGCGCCTTATTTTTTGGTGGCGGGCAAATTCGTGGTGGAGGATCTGCCGCGTGCGATCGAGTCGGTGCGCGCGCAGCATCCGTCGATCGCATTCGTGGTCGCCGACGTGATCGGGTTTCATCCTGCCCTCGCCGACGCGATCCTCACCTCGGCGCGCGATGCGAACCCTGCCGCGGATACGTTGCTCATCACGGCGCACGGCAGTCCGCGTCCGGAAGCGAACGAAGACATCCGTCGCGTCGTGGAGCTGATCCGCGATTACGCGATCGTGAAGATCGGCTACCTCGACTGCAATCAACCCGACATCCCCGCGGCCATCGACGAATGCGTCGCCGCCGGTGCAAAGAGCATCGCCGCCGTGCCGTACTTTCTGCACAGCGGCAAACACTTTCAGCGCGACGTGCCGGAGCTGCTCGAGGCGGGTGCGCGCAAGCACGGCGTGCTCATCCGCTTCGGCGATTACGTCGGACACCTGCCGCAGATCGACGACGTATTGCGCGACCGCGTCCGTGCGGTCACGTCTTAGCGCGCGTCTTCCACCGCGCCGCGGATCATCAGCGGTTTTCGTTCAGGAGCAGGACCAGCTCGAGGGTGCGCATGTCGTGCTCCGAGTCCGCTTTCGCGCGGTACTCGCCATCGTGCTGCTCGATGGTGCGCAGGCGCTCGAGGTCGCCCCGACTGAGGCCGTAGTCGCGCGCGAATTCGTTCCACTCCGGCGGCACGTCCCGCTCGATTTCCCCCTCGGAGAGCAGCGGCTCGCCCGCGCAGTTGAAGTGCTCGCACCCGAACTGCTCGCCGCATTCGGCGCACGGTTTCGGGTCGGTGGTGAAGTCTGCCAGCTCGCTCTCGGTGAGCACGCGCGTGACGCCGAGCTTCTTCTCGCGCACGTAACTCAGGCCGCTTTCGCTGGTGGAGAGGATGTCGAAGCGAGGCGAGGCTGGGCGGTCTTCAGACATGCGCGCATGTTATCGCGTTCCCCGGGATACGACGGGGGCCTCCCGTCGTTACTCCGCGCGAAGCGTCGCTTCGAACATCCGCGCGGCGTCTTCGCCCGCGACCTGTCGCAACACATCCAGAAACTGCGAAGTCTCGGAAGGAGGGTTCTGCGCGAGCTCGCGCAAAACCTGATCGAGCTTCTCGCGCCCGATCTTCTCCTCCAGATCGAACAGCAGCAGCGGTCCTTTGTTGTACAGCTCCGCGTCGGTGCGTGCGCCGCGGCCGAGGATCGACGTCGCATTCTTCGCGATCTCGCGTTTGAGCGTCAGCAGTTGCTCGAGTGCCGCTTTGCCGAGGGCGGAATCGATGTAGCGCAGGGCCACGTACTCGGCGATCGATTCCTGCAGCCAGCGATGCTCCGTGTTCGGATCGACCGGCGCCCACCATGCGTGCGCGAACTCGTGCGCGATGAACTTCGCCATCGGCGCATCCCCGCCCGAGCGGCGTGCTTCGCTCACGACGACGTAGCCGCGGCGCGCGTAGCCCGACTCGCGCGGACGCCGCACGACGACGACGCGCACCGGACGTCCGGGCATGCGTCCGAACCACGACTCGAGAAACGTCAACGCGCCGGTGCCGTGCTGCACGTACAACTGCGAGAGCTCGCTCTGCGGATCGAGCGAGTACAGCTCGAACCCGTCCGCCGACATCTGATGCAAGCCGCGACTGGCAACGAACGCGACGTCGATGTCGTCGTCGCGATCGATGACGATGCGCCGCCCGCTGCGTGTGACGCGGCCCGGTGCGAGCGCGATCAGCTCGCGCGGAATCCCGTCGATCGTCGCATCGAGGGTGAACCGCGTGGTGAAGCCTTCGACCACCGGCACCCACATGCCGTCGAGATTCAGCTCGACGAGATCCTTCGAGATCGTGTTGAGCGGCGGCGTCCCTGTGGAGCCGAGCGGCCCGGCATAGCGAATCTGCAGTTTCACGCGGCGCAACGGGCGACGGCTGCGCACGGTGATGCGCTGCAGTCCCTTCCACGGCTTGTCCGTCGGCGCGACAGTGACCGACGCGCCGCTGGCCGATGCCTGCGTGATCCTGAACGTGCCGCCGAGGAGAAAATTCGTTTCGGCTGCGGGCGGAAGCGTGATCGTCACGTTCGCGGCAACCGTCCCGTCATTGCGCATCACGCGCGCCTGCAGGTCGTAATGCGGGAGCTCGGCGCGTGCCGAAAACGCAGCGAGAACGAGAGTGAGGATCGCGAGCCGCACGGGCAGGAAGGTACCGGATGCGCCGCCGTGATAGCTACCCGCCGGGCGCGGGTGTTCACGATTGTTTCCTGCGTCTGGCGCGGATCGCGCAGCGTCCCTCTGCATGACCGAGCCGAAGAGAGAGGACTGGCAGGACGAGCGCGGCGGACGCATCGATCCGTTGCGCGATCCGCAAAGTCCGATGGACGGGGACGACCGCATCGACGAAGCCATTGCGGAATCGTTCCCCGCGAGCGATCCGCCGTCGTATAACGGCGGCGTGAGCGATTAGAGGACCGGCGTCAGCTCCGGCCGCTTCTCCACCCGCCCATCGCCCGACGACCTGCCGCGCAGATGCCGCCATACCCACGGCAGCAGATGCCGCCGCGTCCACGCGAGCTCGGCGCGCACGACGTCCAGTGCCGTAGTCCGCGGACGATCCGGCAACGGCTCGGCCCACGAGGGATCGGTTCCCGGCAGATCGAGGTGATACGCGAGCGCCTCGGCGATCCGCGCATGACCGGCAGAGTTTGCATGCAATCGGTCATCCGACCAGAGCCGCGGATCGGATCCCACCTCGGTCGCCGCGAGATCCACGAGAATCGCGCCGCTGCGCGCACACGCCGCGCGGATCGTGTCGTTCAACTGCTCGACCCGCGATCCGAGGATGCGCGCGAGCGGCATCACGGGCCGGAGATCGGGCAGCGTGAACGTCAGCACCTTCGCGCCGAGGTCGACGAGGGACCGCTGCATGAGCTCGAGGTCCGCACCGAACGGTACGGGCTCGAAGTGCCGGCGCAGCACGTCGTTCGTGCCGGCGACGACCGTCGCCAGATCCGGCTTCATCGCCAGCGCACGCGCGAGCTGCTCGTCGCGGATCTGCCGCGTGGTTCGTCCGCGAATGGCCAGGTTCGCGTACAGCAGGTTGCCTTGTTCGCGAGCGATGCGCTCCGCGAGACGGTTGGCCCAGCCGCGGTAGCCGCCCTGGCCGTCCGGATCGTCGAGTCCTTCGCTCGTGCTGTCGCCGATTGCGACGTAGCGTTCGAATCGCATCCCGCAACGTTACACTTTCGCGCGATGAACGACCTCGATCGCCGCCATTTCCTCACCCTCGCCGGCCTCGGCACCGCCGCCGCGCTCGCCCGTCCGCTCGCGCTGTTCGCGCAGTCGACGTTCGACATCCAGGAAGCGACGATCGCCGCGATGCAGGACGCCATGGCCGCGCGCCGGCTCACGGCCGTGCACCTCGCCGAGATGCACCTTCATCGCATCGCCGAATACGACGAGGCGGGGCCGCGGGTGAACTCGATGATCGAGCTGAATCCCGACGCGCTGTCGATTGCGGCAGCGATGGACGCCGAGCGCAAAGCAGGACGCGTGCGCGGGCCGCTGCACGGCATCCCGGTCGTGCTCAAGGACAACATCGACACGGCGGACCGCATGGCCACGAGCGCGGGATCGCTTGCACTCGCGCAGAACATCGCCAGGCAGGACGCCTTCGTCGCACGCCGTCTGCGCGAAGCGGGTGCGGTCATCATCGGCAAGACGAACCTGAGCGAGTGGGCGAACTTCCGCTCGACGCATTCGACCTCCGGCTGGAGCGGACGCGGAGGACAGACGAAGAATCCGTACGTGCTCGATCGCAACGCCTGCGGCTCGAGCACCGGCAGCGCGGTCGCGGTCGCGGCGAGCTTCGCCGCGGTCGCCGTCGGGACGGAGACGGACGGCTCGGTCGTCTGTCCCGCATCCGGCAGCGGCATCGTCGGCATCAAGCCCACCCTCGGGCTCGTGAGCCGGACCGGCATCATCCCCATCGCGCACAGTCAGGACACCGCCGGCCCGATGGCCCGCACCGTCCGCGACGCCGCGATTCTCCTCGGCGCGATGACCGGCATCGACTCGCTCGACGCGATCACGCTCGACAGCCGCCGGCACGTGCGCGCGGACTACACGCAATTCCTCGACGCGAACGGACTGCGCGGCGCGCGCATCGGCATCGCGCGGCAGTTCTTCGGCTTCAACGATCACGTCGACCGCGTGATGACGACCGCCATCGAAGCGATCCGCGACCTCGGCGCGGAGATCGTCGATCCCGTCGAGATCGCGACGCGCGGCAAGTTCGACGAAACCGAATTCGAAGTGCTGCTGTACGAGTTCAAGGCCGATCTCAACGCATACCTCGCCAACGCCCCGGCCAGCGTGAAGACGCGCACGCTCGAGGACCTCATCAAATTCAACGAGGATCATCGCGCCGAGGAGATGCCGTACTTTGGGCAGGAAATCTTCGTGATGGCGCAGAAGAAGGGGCCCCTCACGGAAGCCGCCTACAGGAAGGCACTCGCGGCGAATCACCGCCTCTCACGGCAGCAGGGCATCGACGCGACGATGAAGAAGCATCGCCTCGACGCGATGCTCGCGCCGACCGGCGGACCGATGTGGCCGACCGATCTCCTCAACGGCGATCACTACACGGGCGGCTACTCGAGCGCGTCCGCGGTTTCGGGATATCCGCACGTCACCGTCCCGGCGGGGATGGTGTTCGAGCTGCCGGTGGGCATCTCGTTCTTCGCGGGAGCGTGGAGCGAGCCGGCGCTGATCAAGTACGCGTACGCGTTCGAGCAGGCGACGAAAGCGAGAAAGGCGCCGCGCTTCCTGGCAACCACTCCTCTCTCCCCCTCCGCGGGAAGAGCATGAGGGGGAGGGGTTAGCGCAGAGTCACGGGCCGCTCACCCCGGCCCGCTCCCCATCGTTGGGGGGAGCGTCAATCCCTGGAAGCCATCTCCTGCTTCTTGCGCAGCCACTCCGAGGTCGCGAGCCAGGTCTTCTCCGGGTAGTACGCGAACACGGCGCTGCCGCCGCGGACGGTGTCGATGATCTTGCGCGCGACTTCCTTGCGCACTGCCGGGCATCCCCAACTGCGGCCGAGGCGGCCGAGGGCGTTGATGGCGGTGCGGGAGACGTAGGACGCGCCGTGCATGACGATCAGGCGATCCCACGCCATGTCGTTGAAGCCTTCGTCGAGTCCCTTGAGACGCAGCGAGTAGCCGTTGCCGCCGTTGTACGTGTCGGCCGTGACGAACAGACCGATCGACGTCGCGAGACTGCCGGGGCTGTTCGAGAAGAACGTCGTGCGATCGCCGCCGCTGTTCTTGCCATGCGCGACGAGCTCGCGGAACAGCAGCTTGCGCGTCGCGAGATTGAACACGAAGAGGCGCGGCTGCGACGACGGGAGCGAGTAGTCGATCACCGTGAGGATGTCGCGGCGCTTCACGAGTCCGCGCTGCGCGGCGTTCTCGCTGGCGTCGAGCGCCATGCGCAACACGCTGGCGCGCAGGCCGGGAGCCTGGCGGAGCAGCGTCTGACTGAGAGAGTCGCTGGAGGGAGCGGCCGCACGGGCGGACGCGGCAAAGCTGACGAGGAACAGAACGGCCGTAGTGGAAAGCAGTCGCTTCATTCAGGAACCCTGGGACTCGATTTGGATTGGCGCCGCGGTGGGGACGAATCCGCCGTGACGTCGAGGCATGATAGCGCACACCTCTCGATTACACTACGCGCCCGCAGGTCGAGAAGATCTCGAGGAGATGACCAGGACGATGACGAGCACGCCCCTGCCGCAGGAACGAGTCCCCTCCTATTCGTGGTACGCGCTGGCCGTGCTCACCGCGGTCTACGTGCTGAATTTTCTCGACCGCACGCTGATCTACATCCTCTTCACGCCGATCAAGAAGGAGATGGCGTTCACCGATCTGCAGCTCGCGCTGCTCGGCACGACGTCCTTCGTCATCTTCTACACGCTCCTCGGCATCCCCTTCGGACGCCTCGCCGATCGCACGTCGCGTAAGGTCATCATCGGCTGCGGCCTCGCGGTGTGGAGCCTCTTCTCCGGACTCACCGGTTTCTGCGACAGCTTCTGGACGATCTTTCTCTGCCGCGTGATGGTCGGCGTCGGCGAAGCGACTCTCGGTCCTGCGGCACTGTCACTCCTCAGCGACTACTTTCCTTCACGCATGCGCGGCACCGTGCAGGCGACGTATTCATCCGCGATCGCGCTCGGCGGCGGCCTGGCGTTCTTCCTCGGCGGCTGGATCGGGCAGTCGTACGGCTGGCGCTGGGCGTTCTACCTCCTTGGATTTCCCGGCCTCGCACTGGCGGTGCTCGTGTTCCTGCTGCGCGAGCCCGCGCGCGGCATGCTCGACGCGCCGGCCGCCAAGCAGCGCACGGACTGGTCGCTCATCTTCGAATCGCGTCCGCTGCGCTACCTCTTCCTCGGTTACGCCTTGCTCGGCCTGGCGTCGAACAACCTCGGCATCTGGGGTCCGTCGTTCTTCGTCCGCGAGCATGGCCTGAGCCTCCTCACCGTCGGCATGGCGGCTGGCATCATCTCCGTCGTCATCGGCATTCCGGCCATGATCCTCGGCGGCTACTTTTCCGATCGCATCAGCCGCAGACTGCCGGGCGGACGCATGACGTTCACCGCCGGCGCGGCGCTGCTGTCGGTGCCGCTGTGGATCGCGCTGCTCTATCTCGACAATCTGGCGCTCGTCGTCGCGGTGAACGTCGCGCTGTACGCACTGGCGATCATGTGGGTCGGCCCGGCAACGGCGGACGTGACGGAGATCGCGGGACCGAACCTGCGCGGCCTTGCGATCGGCGTCTTCTTCTCGATCGTGAACGTCAGCGCGTACGGCGTCGGCTCGGCACTCATCGGCAAACTGAGCGACTTCACGGAATCGATGCGCTACGCGCTGCTCGTGTGCCCGGCCGCGTGTGCGCTGGGCGCACTGCTGCTGTGGCTCGGCAGCCGCGCTAGAACAGCCGCACGATGACGGCGATCAGCGCGCCCGCGAGCACGAGCCAGGCGGAGTTGATCTTCCAGCGCACGAGCACGATCGCGGCGATGATCGCGAGCGTCGCCGTGAACCAGTCGACGACCGCGCTGCGTCCGAGCTGCCACGTGACGCCGGCCATGAGGCCGATCGCCGCGGCGTTCACGCCGTCGAGCAACGCGCTCATCACCCGCGACTGACGCATGCGCGGCACGAGCGGATTCGTGATGGCGACGAAGACGAACGACGGAAGGAAGATCGCGATCGTCGCGACGATCGCACCCGGCCAACTGCCGATCAGATAGCCGACGAACGTCGCCGTGGTGAAGAGCGGCCCCGGGGTGAACTGGCCGATCGCCACGGCATCGAGGATTTGCCGGTCGGTGAGCGCGAACTCTCCACGGATGAACGCGAGCAGCACGTATCCGCTGCCGTAGAGCACCGCGCCGATTTTCAGAAACGAGAAAAAGAGACCGAGCAGTTCGGGCGTGACCGCGAGCATCGGCGTCTTCATGCGCAACGCGATCATCAACACGCCCGCGCCGAAGAGAATGGCCAGCTCGTTCACGCCGGACAGGTAGAGCACGACCGCGGCAAGGGCGAGGGTGCCGGTCAGCGGTCCTTTCACCGTCGTGCGCAACAGACCGGCGATGGCGTCGACCACGACCGCGATGATCACCGGCTTGATGCCGTAGAGGATCCACTCCGCGGCCGGCGTTTTTCCGAACGCGACATAGGCCCATGCGCACGCGGCGACGATGATCGCGGCGGGCACGATGAACAGACCTCCCGCGAGGAATCCCCACCAGCCGGCTCGCACGAAGCCGCAGTGCAGGACCATCTCCGTCGAGTTCGGGCCGGGGATCAGATTCGTCGCGCCGAGGAGGTCGACGAATTCTTCGTCGGACATCCACTTGCGGCGCGTGACCACTTCCTCGCGCAGCATGGCGATGTGCGCGGCGGGTCCGCCGAATGCGGTGATGCCGAGGCGGAGCGCGACCCGGGCGACTTCCCTTACTGCGGCGTCGATGTGAGCTCCGCGATCACGTTGCGAGCCGTGGCCGGGACGAGCGTCACGTCGTCGGCCGTGCCGCGCGTGAAGATGACGAGGATGAGCTTGCGTCCGCCGGGCAGCTCGACGTACGCCGCATCGTGGCGCACCTCACTCGTCCAGCCGGCCTTCGACCAGAGCAGCGCACCGGTCGGCAGCGCTTCCCCGATGAACTCCTTGACCTGATTCTCTTCCTCGCGCTGCGGTGCGAGCGGACGATGCAGGAGCGCCATCATCTCGTGCGAGCCCGGCGCGCGGCGGCGCACGATCCACAGGAGGAGCGACGCGGTCGCGTTCGCGGTCAGCTTGTTGCGGTTGACGCGGTTCTCGCCTAGGACCTGCCGGTCGACGCCGAACGGTCCGAACGACCACGGCTTCATCATCGCGCTGACGTTGTCCTTGTAGCCGAGCTTCTCGAAACGGCGGTTGATGGCGCGGCGGCGATCGACGTAGCGCTGCAGCGCCCATCCGTCCAGCGGCGGACCGGGGACGGTGCCGGCGAGGATGTCGACGAGATACGCGGTGGCGTCGTTGTCGGAGACGACGATCATCTCTTTCAACGCGCGATCGACGTCGGCGATCTTCTCTTTCTTCGTGGCGTACACGTCGGCCATGAAGAAGAGCTTGATGACCGACGCGGGATAGAACGGCGCGTTGCCGTTGACGTCCGCGCGCGAGGTGATGTGCGGCTGCGTGACGTCGATCGCGCTGATGGCGAGGTCCTCCGCCTTCATGCGCGGAAACGCCTTCAGCGTCGCCTCCGCCGCCATGCGCAGCTTCGTCTCCATCGCCGGATCCGGCGCGGCATCGAGAAACTCGCGGTAATCCGCGTTCGCGGAGCACGCGAGAAGGAGAAGGAGCACCCACACACGTCGCATACGGCTCATTTTATGGCGTTCCGGCGTGCTCGATTCCGCGATCGATCGCTGATTCCGGGTACGTCATGGCCAGGACACGCGTTTCGCCGAAGGAGTTCCTGACCGACGGCCCGCTTGCAGACGAATCCGCGGCTCGCCTGCGGCAGCCATCGGCGGTGATCACGCGGCGACCCCGCGAAAGCAAAGTGAGCCGGCGCGAAGGCCGGCGTCACTTCAGTTTGAAGTTGATCGTCAGGTTGAAGAGCACGGGGACCGGCTTGCCGTCCTGCATGGCCGGTTTGAACGTCCACTTGCGTACCGCGTCGGCGGCGGCC
>Ga0196958_10000795_pt1 | contig 10314 bp, 8 predicted proteins | sample S1v_10metaG_FD_148654 | JGI IMG/M metagenome (GOLD analysis project Ga0196958, IMG submission 148654) | Soil microbial communities from Anza Borrego desert, Southern California, United States - S1+v_10 | ecosystem: Environmental > Terrestrial > Soil > Desert | place: USA: California | collected...
TACGGGCACGGCCTGCGCTGGTACGACGTGGGCGCGCCCACCACGATCGACGCGCGCGAGCACCTGCTCGCGCTGTTCCGCGCCGCCCGCAGGCACGACTGCTACGTGATCGTCTCCTCCTGGGAGTACCAGCAGAGCTCGTCGTTCGCCGCAGAACCGGCCTGGTGGGACGCGTTGCGCGCGGTGCCGCCCGCCGAGCGGCCCGAGCGCCTGGCCGCGGCCCACGCCGACCTGGTGGACCTGCTGATCGCCGAGGGCCTCGACGACCGGGTGGCGTTCACCGAGATCCACAACGAGGTGCAGATCGGGCACCTCGCCGACGGGATGGAGCGCGAGATGGCCGTGGTGGAGCTGCGGCCGTCGCTGGAGAAGGCGGTCGACGCGTTCAAGGCGCGCCACCCCGACCGGCTGTGCACGGTCAACTACGGCGGCGTCCCGCACGCGAGCATGCGCGGGATCCCGGAGAACATCGACGTGCTCGTCGTGCACCCCTACGTCTACGGCGTGCTCGGCGCTCTGATCGACGAGTTCGGGCTGCGGCGCCCGATCGAGGGCTTCCCGCAGGAGGCCGCGGACGCGCAGCTGCTGCGGCCCGGCGCACCGCGCGCCGCCGAGTGGAGCGTGCCGGGCGAGCACCGCTGGCGCCTGGAGGCCATGATCATCCAGCACGCCGAGGTCTACGTGCACGACTGGTGCGACCCGGACGCGTTCGACCGCTGGCTCTACGACCACTACGGCGAGCACCGCGTCGCGATGGACCAGAAGCTGCGGATGTGGCTCGACGTCGCCGCCGACTGGGCGGCGGCGCACCGCGTCCCGCTGGTCCTCGGCGAGGGCTGGGTCGGCTACACGCCGCTGCGCGGCGACTTCGAGGAGGGCCCGGTCGGGGCGCAGATCTGCCGCGACGCCGTGCGCCACGCCCGGGAGGTCGGCGCCTGGGGCACGATCGTCTGCTCGAACGCCGCGCCCCAGCACCCGATGTGGGCCGACGTGGCCCTGCAGCAGGAGTGCAACAGCCTGTTCACCGGTGATCAACGGAGGTCCTCATGACAGCACCGTCGCTGTCCCCGTCGCTGTCCCGCCGTCGCTTCCTCGCGGGCGCGGCCAGTCTGGGCAGCATCCCGCTGCTCGCGTCCTGCGTCGGCTCGGGCAGCGGAGGGGGCGGTGGTGGCGAGGCGTCCGCGACCCTCACGCTGCAGTCCTCGATCCAGGACGCCGGCCCGAAGGCCGCGCTCGAGCAGATCGTGGCCGCCTACGGCGGCGCCGGCGCGCCGGTCACGCTGAACTCCGTGGCCACCGAGCAGTTCCGGGCCCAGCTGTCGACCTACCTGTCCTCGGCCACCCCGCCGGACGTGCTCACCTGGTACGCCGGGTCGGTCGCCAACTCCTACGCGGCCGAGGGGCTGCTGCTGGACCTGTCCGACCTGTGGACGGGTGACGGCGCCTGCGCCGGGTTCTCGGAGGCGCTGCGGTCGCTGTCGACGTCGGCGGACGGCCAGCAGATCTTCGTGCCGACCAGCTACTACTGGTGGTCGGTCTTCTACAAGAAGTCGGCGTTCGCGAAGTGGGGCATCGAGCCCCCGACGACGTGGGACGGCTTCCTCGCGCTCTGCGAGGACCTCGAGGCCCGTGGCGTCCACCCGCTCACCAACGGCATCGGCACCACGCCGTGGATGGCGTCGGGGTGGTTCGACTACCTGAACCTGCGGATCAACGGCGCCGACTACCACCGCGCGCTGCTGGCGGGGGAGCGGTCGTTCACCGACCCCGAGGTGGTGGCGGTGATGGAGCAGTACGCGCGGCTGATCCCGTACTTCCACCCCAACCAGACCTCCTGGGACTCCCAGCAGGCGGTCACGCCGATGGTGAACGACGAGGCCGCGATGTACCTCGTGGGCGCGTTCGTCACGCAGTACTTCCCGGAGGACCAGCGCGACGACCTCGACTTCTTCTCGGTCCCGGTGATCGACCCGGCCGTGCCGAGCGCGGAGGAGGCACCCACCGACGGGTTCTTCGCCGCCGCGCGCACCGACGACCCGGCGGGGACGAAGGAGCTGCTGAGCTACCTCGCATCCCCGGAGAAGCAGCAGGAGTACATCAGCAAGGCGGGTTCGTCCAACCTGCCCACGTCCCCGGACGTGGACACCTCGCAGTTCAGCCCGCTGGTGCAGAAGGGCATCGAGCTGCTGAACTCCACCTCCGAGATCACGCAGTTCTTCAACCGGGACTCCAGCGACGCGCTGCAGACCACGGCCGACGCGGCGCTCACCCGGTTCATCGCCGATCCCACGGACATCCCGGCCACGCTGCGGGACTGGCAGGCGGCCGCTGAGCAGGTCTTCTCCTCCTAGCCCTTCCCACGGCTGAAGCACGGGGATTCCTGACTCGGACCGCGCCACCCGCATCCTGGGGAGGAGGCAGGCAATGTCTCACGTCGTCAACACCAGCACGGTCGGGATCTACGGTGGCCAGGATCGTCCTGGTGCCGCCGGACCACGTGCATCCGCCGGTCACCCATCGATCCGCGGTGCACGATCCATCGGCTGGTCGAGCAGATCAAGGTCCCGCACCTACGGTCCCGGCTGCCGACCCTGTGCACCAACTCCTACACGGGCGCCAGGGCCGTCGGTGGCACCCAGGAGGTCATCAGGCGCGACGCCGAGAATTCGGCCAGTCCCTTCCACCCCCATGGCCAAGGCCACGGGCTTCTCGGGAGCCTTCTGATGACCGCGGTGCAGCAGGCCCGGCCGGAGGCTCCAGCAGGAGGGCCGGCCCGGCGCGGCCGGGTGACCCGGCGGGTGCCGCCGCTGGTGTGGCTGTTCCTGCTGCTGCCGCTGGCCGTCGAGCTGTTCTGGGTGTTCTGGCCCGCGATGAACAGCTTCTCGCTGTCGTTCACCGAGTGGAACGGCGTGGGGGCGGCCCGGCCCGTCGGGCTGGAGAACTACGAGCGGCTGCTCTCCGATCCGATCTTCGCGACGGCGCTGCGCAACAACGTGATCTGGGTGATCGGGTTCGGCGGCCTGTCGGTGGTGGGCGGCCTCGCGCTCGCGGTGGCGCTCAACCGGCCCGGCCGCGGCGTCGGGATCTACCGCAGCGCGATCTACCTGCCGATGGTGATCTCGCTCGCGGTGACCGGCCTGTTCTGGCGGGTGATGTACCAGCCCGGCGGGCCTATCGACTCCGGGCTCGGGGTGATCGGGCTGGACGGGCTGCAGCAGCAGTGGCTCGCCAACCCCGACACCGCCCTCTACGCCGTGCTGATCGCGGCGGTGTGGCGGCAGGTCGGCTACATCATGGTGCTCTACCTCGCCGGGCTGAAGGGCTGCGACCCGACGCTGGAGGAGGCCGCCGCCGTCGACGGCGCCAACGCCTGGCAGCGCTTCTGGCGGGTCGTCATGCCGCAGCTGCGCGGGGTCAACACGGTGGTCTTCGCGGTCACGGTGATCGACTCGCTCCGCACGTTCGACATCGTGTGGGCGATGACCCGGGGCGGCCCGTACAACACCACGCAGTTGCTCTCGACCTACATGTTCCAGCAGGGCTTCACGCTGGTGAACCTCGGCTACGGCTCCGCGATCGCCGTGGTGATCTTCCTGCTGGCGATCGCGTTCATCATCACCTACCTGGCGCGCCAGGCCCGGGCGGAGGAGGTCTGACATGCGAACGGCCCGCTCTCCGTGGTTCCACGCCGTGATGATCCCGTTCACGCTGCTGTGGCTGGCCCCGATCGTCTTCGTCGTGCTGGTGTCGCTGCGCGAGTTCGACGACATCGCCACGCGCGGCCTCGGCGCGCTGCCGACGAGCCTGACCCTCGACGGTTTCGCCACCGCGCTCGCCGGTGGAGCCGTGGCCACGGCGCTGCTCAACAGCGCGATCGTGACGGTCGCCGCGGTGCTGGCCTCGCTCGCGCTGGCCGCGCTCGGCGCGTTCGCGCTGTCGCGCTACCGCATCCCGGCCCGGCGCACGATCCTGCTCGTGATGCTCGCCGGCAACCTGCTGCCGCCGCAGATCCTGCTCATCCCGGTCTCCCGGATCGCGCAGGGGCTGGGGATCTACGACACGCTGTTCGCGCTGGTGGTCGTGCAGGTCGGCTTCGGGCTCGGGTTCTACACGTTCGTCCTGCACGGGTTCATGCGCGCGCTGCCGTCCGAGGTGTTCGAGGCCGCCCTGCTCGACGGCTCCGGCGCCGGGCGGACGTTCTGGAGCATCGTGCTGCCGCTGTGCCGGCCCGCGCTCGCCGCGCTCGCGGCGCTGGCCACCACCTGGATCTACAACGACCTGATCTGGGCGATGACGGTCCTGCAGACCGACGCCAAGTTCCCGATCACCGCGGCGCTGCTCAACCTGCAGGGCGGCTACTCCAGCTCGTGGAACGTCATCGCCGCGGGTTCCCTGGTCGCGGCGGTGCCGACGGCGATCGTGTTCTTCGTGTTCCAGAAGCAGTTCGTGTCCGGGTTGCTGGTGGGATCGAACAAGTGAGCCGTTGGGAGCTGCCGACGGCGTCGACCACCTACGTCGTCGTCGCGACCGACCTGGGCCTGGAGCTCGCGCACTGGGGTCGTCCGGTGCGGGTCGCGGTGCCGCGCGGGGCGTTCGAGACGCCGGCCGACATCGCCCCGTTGGAGCTCGCGGCGGCCGGGACGCGGCACGCGCAGGCCGCCGAGCTGGTCGCGCCGGACGCGGTGGTGGCGCTGGTACCCGGCGCCGTCGAGTTCGCCGACGACGGTACCGATGCCCGGCTGCAGGCGCTGCTGCACGACCCCGAGGTCGGGCTGGAGGTGGAGCTGCACGTCCGGACCTCCCGGCGCCACGACGTCGTCGAGCGCTGGGCCGTGCTGCGCGCCTCCCGCGAGCTGACGCTCACCCGGGCGTTCGGCGCGGCCTGGAACGTGCCGGTCGGGCCCGGGGCGCGGGTCGGCACGCTGGTGGGCGCGTGGTCGCGGGAGTGCACGCCCTCCGAGGTGGACCTGCCGGCCGGGCAGCTGTCGCTGGGCAGCAGGCAGGGGATCACCTCCCACACCTACGCCCCGGTCGTCACCCTGTGCGCCCGGGACGGTGAGGATGCCTACGGGATCGCGCTCGCGTGGAGCGGGTCGTGGCGGATGGCCGTCGACGCCGTGCCCTTCCGCGAGGTCGTGCGGGTGCACGCGGGGCCGGACGACGAGACCGGGGTGATCGCGCTCGGGCCCGGCGAGGAGTTCGAGACCCCGCACCTGCTCGGCGTGTGGAGCCCGGACGGCCCGGACGGCGTCGCTCGCGCCTGGCACGCGCACCAGCGCGGACTCGCCCGCGGCCCGGAGCACCGTCCCGTCGTCTACAACTCCTGGTACGCCACCACGTTCGACGTGCGGGTCGAGCACCAGCTCGCGCTCGCCGACGTCGCGGCGGAGCTGGGCGTCGAGGTCTTCGTCGTCGACGACGGCTGGTTCCGCGGCCGCGCCGGCGACCGGGCCGGGCTGGGGGACTGGTCGGTCGACCCGGAGAAGTTCCCCGACGGCCTCGAGCCGCTGACGAAGGGCGTGCTCGACCGCGGGATGCGGTTCGGGCTGTGGGTGGAGCCGGAGGCCGTCAACCCCGACAGCGACCTCTACCGCGCCCACCCGGACTGGGTGCACCGCCCGCTGCACACCCTGCGCCACCAGTACGTGCTCGACCTCGGCAGGCCCGAGGTGGAGCAGTGGGCGGGCGACATGCTGCGCCGGCTGCTCACCGAGCACCCGATCAGCTATCTCAAGTGGGACATGAACCGCGCGCTGCCCGCCGGCGGGTCCGCGGCGCACACGGAGGCGTACTACCGGCTGATGCGGCTGCTGCGGGAGGAGTTCCCGCACGTCACGGTCGAGGCGTGCGCCGGCGGCGGCGGGCGGGTCGACAACGCGGTGCTGGCGCTGTCGGACGTCGTCTGGCCCAGCGACGAGACCGGCCCCCGCGACCGGCTCGCGATCCAGCACGGCTTCCTGTCGGCCTACCCGCCGTCCGTCATGAGCTCGTGGGTCACCGACGAACCGGACCGGCTCGACCCGGCCCCGGTGAGCCCGGAGTTCCGCTTCGTCGTCGCGATGGCCGGGGTGCTCGGGATCGGCGCCGACCTGCTCGCCTGGGACGCGGTGACCCGGGCCCGGGCCCGCGAGCTGGTGGCGCTGTACCGGGAGATCCGGCCGGTGATCCACGCGGGCGTGGTGACGCGGCACGGTGCGCCGGGCGATCCGGCCCACGCCGTGCAGTACACGGACCCCGACCGCGTCGTGCTGCTGGCCTGGGCCCGCCCTGGCGCCGGTCCGCTGCGGGTGCGGCCCGCGGGCGGGGTGCGGTGCCGGGGCATGGACGCCGACGGCGTCGTCGAGGTGCCGTTCCGGCTGGCCCCGGACTGCGACGTGCTCGTCCTCGACCGGCTCCCGGATGCCTGAGCCGGGGTGGCGGCAGTGCCCGCTCACCGTCGAGACCGACCCCTCCCACGGCGGCCGCTGGACCTCCCTGTGCGCCCTCCCCCCGGCGAGTCTACCGTCCGAGCACGGTGAGCTGCGCGTTCCGGCACGGGAGTGGTTGTGGCACCACCCCGACCCAGAGATCGCCCGCGCGCGGCAGCAGGCGCGACCCGGCGCGGCGTTCGTCGACGCCGGCGGCGTGGAGGAGTGCCTGCCGACGGTGCGGGGGGAACCGGACCACGGCGCCGTGTGGTCGCGCCCCTGGTCGGCAGGCACCGACGGCGCCCACGTCGTCGCCGACGGGCTCCGGCTCGACCGCCGGATCCGTGCCGACGGAACGGTGACGGTGGACTACACGATCACCGGGCAGCCGCACGCCCCCGTCGTGCACGCCGTGCACGCCCTGCTCGACGTCTCGCCCGCGGCCCGCCTCGACGCCCCCGGCGTGCGCACGGCGCACCTGCTCGACGGCGGCGCGGTCGTGCCCTGGCCGTCCGGGCTCGACCGCCTCGGACCGGACGACGGCACCGCGACCGCCGCGGTGCTGCCCGGCTGCACCGCCGTGACCCTGCGCGACGGCGCCGACGCGCTCGAGCTGGCCTGGCGCAGCCCGTCCGGCGCACCCTGCTCGCTGCTGCTGTGGCGCAACCTGCGCGGCTGGCCCGACGCGGCGCCCTACCGGTCGGTCGGCGTCGAACCGATGATCGGCACGGCCGCCACCCCGGACGCTCCGGGTACCGGCCGCCCGGCCCGGCTCGGCCCCGACGGCACGTTGCGCTGGCAGCTGACGCTGCGAGCCTGGCGGGGGCCCGGACGTTCAGGAAAGCCACCTTCCTGCTTTGCAAGTTCATGAACGTGGCTCTCCTGAACCTCCTCGTTGCCCTGTCAGCCCCCGGCAGGGGCGCCGAAGATCTCCCGGAGGCGGCGGAGGGTGTCGCGGATCGACCTCGCGTTGCCCTTCGGGAAGCCGAGCAGCTCCATGCCCCTGGCCACCGGGGAGCCGCCGTAGTCGAACGTCTCCGTGATGCGGGTGCCGCCGTCGACCGGTTCGAGCTCGTAGCGCCAGACCGCCTTGGCGAAGTGGCACCAGCCGATCCGGCGGTCCGGCTCGAACTCGACCACGCGGTTCGTGATCCGGTACGGGAGCTTGATCTTCATGTCCATGCCGAAGCGGTCGCCGAGGGCGAGCCGTTGCGGGCCGGAGACGGCTCCGCGGACGGTGCCGGAGCCGTCGAACTCGTGGTGCCGGTGCGGGTTCGCGAGCAGCGCGAACACCGCCTCCGGCGGCGCGGCGACCACCGTGCTGGCCGAGACGGTGCGCCCGGAGAGGGTGGCGCGGTCGTCCCCGCTCACGCCGCGGCCCCCTTCAGGTTCTCGAGCGCCGCGTCGGCGTGGGCCTGCATCGACCGCTCGTCGGCCACCACGTGGTGGATCCGGCGGTCCGGGCTGATCATGAAGGTCATGCGTCGAGTGTGCAGGCCGCCGGGCAGCCACCGCCGGTGGGCCCCGAGCGCCTTCGCCACCGGTGGCCCGGGTCGGACAGCAGCGGGTAGCCCAGCGAGTGCGCGGTGGCGAATGTGTGCTGCTTCCCGACGTCGTCGCTGCTGATCCCCACCGGTTGCGCGCCGCCGCGAGCGGCAGCATCCGCAGGCGAGCAGCCCGGCTGCGCTCGCCGCTCTCGGTGCTGTGCGCGCGCCCGCCGTGCAGCACGAGCACCACACCGCGCGGCGCGGGACCGGGACGTGGACCGATCGGGTCGAGGCGGGGCAGGGACGGCTCGGGCAACGGGACCTTTCGGGACGGGGGGATCGCCCTGTTCTCCTGCCGAACCGACGGGTCCGGTTGGCACCCTGGGACCGCGGTCACAGCAGGGCGGGGTGCGATGATCGAGGGACCTGCACCGAACCGGAGGAGAACGCCGTGACGCCGGAACGACCGCTCTCGGAGTGGCAGAAGCTGCGGCTGACGTTCACCCGGCGCTGGCGCGACTCCGGGTTCTGGTACGGCCTGGCGATCGCGCTGATCTGGCCGTTCGCGGTGTTCGGTACCCGGCTGGGGTGGCGGGGCGGCGAGCACCTGCCCCGCACCGGCGGGGCCCTGCTCGCGATCAACCACGTCTCGTTCTCCGACCCGATCTTCGACGTGGCGTTCACGATCTGCCACGGGCGGATGCCGCGGTTCCTCGCGAAGTCGGAGCTGTGGGGCACCCCCGTGGTCCGCTCGGTGCTCGGCGGGGGCAAGCACATCCCGGTCTACCGCGCGTCGGCCCGTGCCGCCGACGCCTACCGGGACGCGGTCGCGGCGATCGAACGCGGCGAGATCGTCGCGTTCTACCCGGAGGGCACCTACACCGCCGACCCCGACGGCTGGCCGATGAAGGCGAAGAACGGGATCGGCCGGATCGCCCTGCTCACCGGCGCCCCCGTGATCCCGGTCGCGAACTGGGGCACCCAGGACGTCCTGCCGCCGCAGAGCGGCCGCCCGCGGCTGTTCCCGCGCCGGCGGGTCACGGTCGTCGCCGGCCCGCCCGTCGACCTCTCGGCCTGGCTCCACGGCCCGCGCACCCGCTCCGCCCTCGACGGCGCCACCGCCGCGATCATGGCCGACGTCACGCGGCTCGTCGGCGAGATCCGCGGCGAGACGCCCCCGGCGGCCCCGTTCGACCCGTCGGCCCCCGCGGGCCCAGCCGCGGACGAGCGGCCGGCGAGCTGAGACCCGGCCGCGAAACAGGGCAGGGTCGATCAGGCGCGCCACCGCCGCCGCCCGTCGGTGCGCCGCGGACCGATGGTCGCCGTGTCGGGTCCGCGCGCGCCGATCCGCCTCGGCCCCCGCAGGCGCACGCATGGCCCCCTCCTGTCGACGGGGTGATCGCCGGGTGCGGCTCCGAAACCGCGGGTGACGATCTTGATCGAAACTTACCCGCCGGCGACCGTCATGATCAGCGCCTGCGGCCGTCGGGCTGCACCAATGCGGCTTCACGACCGCGCCCGGTGATCACGCCTGGCCGTGGGTGCCGAGTACGGTGCCCCGGCGTCCGCGCGGTCGCGCCCACCGCGGGAGGCCGTCACCGAACTGCGAGGCGGGGCGACCGTGATCGCTGCATGCGCTTGTCAGACCGCAGGGATGCGCCTGGGGGACCGCAGGCGGCGATCTCGGTCGGACCACCGGGTCGGGAGGCATGGTGATCGGCACATGTGGTTGTCGGGCCGACCGGCGTCGACCGACCCCGACTCGCAGAGGCCGGGGGCCGCCCGTCGGTCAGGCGCTCGCCCGGGCCAGCTTGGCCAGCCGCCGCTGGGTGGGCCAGCGCACGGAGTGGGCCCAGCCGAGCTTCTCGAAGGCCCAGATGACGCGGGCGGAGATGTCGACCTGCCCGCGCTGCACGCCGTGCCGCGCGCACGTGGGGTCGGCGTGGTGCAGGTTGTGCCACGACTCCCCGAAGCTGAGCACGGCGAGCGGCCACACGTTGCGGGAGTGGTCGCGTGCGGCGAACGGCTGGTCGCCGATCATGTGGCAGATCGAGTTGATCGACCAGGTGACGTGGTGCAGCAGCCCGACCCGCACCAGCCCGGCCCAGAAGAACGCGGTGAGCGCGCCCCACCACGACCAGGCCAGCAGCCCGCCCAGCGCGGCCGGCACCAGCAGCGAGAGGACCGACCAGAGCACGAACAGCCGGTCGACGCGGACGATGTCGCGGTCGGCGAGCAGGTCGGGGGTGAACCGCTCGCGGTTGGTCTCGTCGCGGTCGAACAGCCAGCCCATGTGCGAGTGCCAGAAGCCCTTGGCCAGGGCGGCGGGACCGGTGCCGAACAGCCACGGCGAGTGCGGGTCGCCCTCCTTGTCGGAGAACGCGTGGTGGCGGCGGTGGTCGGCCACCCACGTGATGACC
>Ga0196958_10000796_pt1 | contig 10312 bp, 10 predicted proteins | sample S1v_10metaG_FD_148654 | JGI IMG/M metagenome (GOLD analysis project Ga0196958, IMG submission 148654) | Soil microbial communities from Anza Borrego desert, Southern California, United States - S1+v_10 | ecosystem: Environmental > Terrestrial > Soil > Desert | place: USA: California | collected...
GGCGGATCTGCGGTCGCTGCGGGAGAGTGGGATCACGGCGAGCTTCTTCGCGTCGTACGTCCCCCCCTTCTACACGAATCGCGGCGCCGCCAGGTTCGCGCACAAACTGATCGACGTCATCGAGGACGAAGTGCGCCGTTTGCCGGACGCGCTTTCGCTCGTCACCGATTCCGCGGGCATTCGCGCCGCGAAAGCCGCGGGCAAGCTCGCGGTGATGATCGGCGTCGAAGGCGGCCACGCGATCGAAGACTCCCTCGACACGCTCCGCGAGCTCTACGCGCGCGGCGCGCGCTACCTCACGCTGACGCACGTGAACACGAACAACTGGTGCGACTCGTCGGGCGACGTCGCGCGGCACGGCGGGCTCACGGAGTTCGGCCGCGAAGTCGTCCGCACGATGAACGACCTCGGCATGCTCGTCGACATCTCCCACGTCTCCGACGCCGCGTTCTTTCACGTCATCGAGACCACGCGCGTGCCGGTCGTGGCCACGCACTCCTCCTGCCGCGCGCTCTGCCGCCACCCGCGCAACATGACGGACGACATGCTGCGCACGCTCGCGCAGAACGGCGGCGTGTGCATGATCAACTTCTTCTCCGCCTTCATCAGCGACGAGGTCGCGCAGGTGATCATGAAGGCGCAGAAGCGCTCGAAGAAAAACGGCGGCGACCCGACCGGCGGCACCGAGGAGCTGCCCGACGACCGCACCGACTGGGACAGCTACGTCGAATGGTTCCAGACCCTCGGCTGTCCGCGCGCGACTCTGGATCAGGTCGCGGACCACATCTTCCACGCCGCGGACGTCGCCGGCATCGACCACGTCGGCATCGGCTCCGATTTCGACGGCGTCCCCGCCCTGCCTGACGGCCTCCTCACCGCCGCCACCCTCCCCGCCCTCACCGCCCGCCTCCTCGAACGCGGCATGCACGAGGGCGAGGTGGAAAAGGTCCTCGGTGCGAACTTTCTGCGGGTCTTCGAGCTCGTGGAACGCCGGCGTCCCGCCGGCTGATACGGCGGCGTCGCCGCCGCCGGTCTGCCACGAGCGACAGCGAGGACGCCGGCGCTCCGGTACAATTTCCCGCATGCCGACTGAAGTGGAGACCATGCGAGAGCTCGCGCGCGCGTATTGGGCGGGCAACCGGATCGAGTGTCCGAAGCATGCCGGGGCGCTGCTCACGGGCAGCTTCGTCCAGACCACGTTCGTGGATCACATCTTCCTCACCTGCTCGCGCGGCAAAGAGACCTTCACCATCCCGCAGCGTCCGCGCCAGATGGAGTTCTACGACCAGCAGGTCGAAGGCATGGTCGAGAACCTCCAGCGCGCGGACGCCATCCTCTGCTATCGCTGCCAGTCGAAGATCGAAGTCAGCGCGAAGGAAAACGGCGAGAGCGGCGTGACCGATTACACCTTCACCTGCGTGCGCTGCTTCTCCTTCGGACGGTGGGCCGGAAGGCCGGAACTGGCGAAGATCGGCAAAGATTGACGGTAGGGAATTACCTCTGGCCGTCACTCCTTGGATGAGTGCCTTCTGGAGGAGTGAACGACGTGTCTTTTGACCCAAATGCGGACGCCGCGGAAGTCGAAGTACTGGACGGCGCACCGCGCTGGTCCTACGGCAACCTGGCCGAGAAATTCGCGAGAGTGCAGATCCTGGTGACGTGGTACGGCGGAGATCCCGATCGCTACCTCGACGCGATCGAACAAGGAATGGAAGACCGCGGCGACGCGGAGTTCGTCCTCGACGTGAAGCGCCGTCTCCACGACGATCCCTCCCTCGGCAACTACATGCGCCGCGTCGTCACCGAGTTCGCCAGCCGCTTCGGTTCTGAATAAACTGCGCGCATGTCGCGCCCGCAGATCGTCATCGTCGGAGGCGGATTCGCCGGCCTCTACACCGCCCGTGGTCTCAAAGACGTGGAAGCCGACGTCACGATCGTCGATCGCCACAACTATCACCTCTTCCAGCCGCTGCTCTACCAGGTGGCGATGGCGGGCCTCAATCCGAGCGACATCGCCGCGCCGATCCGCGGGATCCTGCGCCGGCAGAAGAACGTCTCGGTCATCCTGGCCGAGGTGAGGGCGGTCGACACCGCACAGAAGCGAGTGCAGTTCGCGGACGGCGGCTCCCTCCCCTACGACTTCCTCGTCCTCGCCACCGGCGCCACGCATTCGTACTTTGGGCACACCGAGTGGGAGCGCGTCGCACCGGGACTGAAGACCATCGACGACGCCCTCGAGATCCGCAGACGTGTGCTGCTCGCCTTCGAAGCCGCGGAACGCGAAAGCGATCCCGCGGTGCAGCAGGCGCTGCTCACGTTCGTCGTCATCGGCGCGGGTCCGACTGGCGTCGAGCTCGCGGGCGCGCTGTCCGAGATCGCGAGGCAGACGCTCGTGCGCGACTTCCGGCATTTCCATCCCGAAAGCGCGCGCGTGATCCTCCTCGAAGGCAAAGAGCGCGTGCTGCCGCCGTACCCCGCCGATCTCTCGGAGAAAGCGCGCAAGCAGCTCGTCGACCTCGGCGTGGAAGTGATCACCAATGCGGTGGTGACCGAGGTGACGGAGAGGCATGTGACGTTCGGCGAGCGCACGATCGAAACGCGCACCGTGCTCTGGGGCGCGGGCGTGCAGGCCTCGCCGCTCGCAAAGACCCTCGGTGTGCCGCTCGATCGCGCGGGACGCGTGCTCGTCGAGCCCGATCTCTCCATCCCCGGCCACAAAGAAGTCTTCGTCCTCGGCGATCTCGCCGCGGCGAAGCAGCGCGACGGCTCGTTCGTCCCCGGCGTCGCACCGGCGGCGATCCAGGCCGGACAGCACATGGCCCGCAACCTCGAACGCGCCGTCGCGGGACAACCCACGCGACCGTTCGTCTACAAAGACAAAGGCTCGCTCGCGACGATCGGCCGCGCGGCCGCGGTGGCGGATTTCGGGCGCGTGCGCTTCGGCGGCTTCATGGCCTGGATGGCCTGGCTGCTGATCCACATCTTCTTCCTGATCGGCTTCCGCAACCGCTTCCTCGTCATCACGCAGTGGGCGTGGGCGTACCTCACGTACCAGCGCGGCGCACGACTCATCACCGCGGACGAAAAAAACAAGCTGCTACGAACGTAGCAGGCCATCCGGACCTGCTCCGTGTGGAGCAGGTATGCACGTCGTCCTCCTCCTCGCCACCCTCACGCGCGCGACAGGCGTGAGAGGGAGAAGTGACGCGCGGGTGGCGACGCGCTTCAGCGCAACGAGTGCGCCGTAGTGTCGCCCATCGGCACCCCGGCCACGACGCTGTCGAGGCGCCGGCGCGTGGCCGGCACCTTCTGCATGTACTTCTGCGTCTCCGGCAGCGTGCGGATCAGGCCCGCGATCATGCGCTTCACGTTGTGCGAGCCGCCGTTGTAGAGCGCGGCCGTCCACGCCTCGACTTCCTTTTCGGACTTGGCGAATTTGCGAGCCTCGCCCGCCTTGCGATCGAGGTGACGCACGAGGAACTTGGCCATGCTCTTCGCCGAGAAACGGTCGTCGAGATGCGCGCCGAGGTATTCGCTTGCCTCGTACGCCATCGTGCGCTTCACGGTCTCGTGCGGGAGGTCGAAGTGCTTCTCGAGCATCGCATCGCGCTCCGCGATGAGCTCCTTCTGGTACTTCACCCACGACGTGAGCTGCTTCTGCTTGAGGGCGCGGTACTCGAGGCGCGTCTCGTTGCGGAACGCGCGGAGCTGCGCGCGCGAGCCCTTGTCGAGCAGCTTGCCGAGGCGGTTCAGCGTCGCTTTGTTGTGCTCGTCCATCTTCTCGATGTCGGCGAAGTATTTCTTCGACGCGTACGGCGCGAGGAGGTCGAGCTCGTCGATGCCTTCGCGGCGCAGCTCCTTTGCCGACGCCAGCAGACGCTTCGCTTTCCTGCGGCGCTCGGGCGTGTCCTTGTCGACGAGCAGCGACGCGATCGTGTCGGCGTCGCCGAGGGGCTTTTTCATGATGTAGGCGCGCGAGCCGATGAGGTAGTCCTTCGTGACGAAGAGCTTCCCGTCGAGCTTCTCCTGGTGATACGCCACCGGCGTCGCCTGCGCGAGTCCGACCGCACCCGCTTCGGAGACGTCGAGGATCTTGCCGTTCGTCTCGGCGTGCGCAATGGCGAGGAGCAGCGTGACCGAGGGAGCGCTCGGCATCGAGCGCGCGGCGTCGTCGATCACGACGACCAGCTCCTCGGGATTCCGCGTCCACATGCCGGCCATCGCGCGGGCGAGCGCGTCGATGCGGCCGTCGATGTTCTTCTGCGAGACCTGCACGAGCGTCGGCACTTCGCGCGACGGCTCGGCGGGCGGCGGCTCGGGGATCGCGAACACCGGAGGCGGTGCCGGCCGGTGCGGCGGCGCGAACATGCCCGCCTGCTGCACTTCGCCCCCATCCCACAACGGCATCCGCGTGAAGCCGAATACCACACACCCCAGCCCTGCGCCCAGGGCCACCCACCACCACCAGGAATTGGTCCGCATATGACGATCCTCAACCTCAGGTTAGCATTGCGACTTCCCATGCGATGTGAACGTTTATTTGTTTTTTCGCTTCTGTTCGTGATCGCCTGCTCGAAAGAGACGCCCGCGCCTCCTCCGGCGCCGGCCGGGCCGAAGGTCACGGCCACGGCGGCGGCGCCCGAACCGGCCCGCGTCGCCTCACGCGCGGCCTCGTATGAAGAGGCGGTGATCTGGTTCCGCTCCACGCCCGCGTTCCGCTTCGCCATCACCGAAGGCGGTGTGCGCGGCGAGGGCGAGATGCGGCGCAAGACGGTCGGCGCCGAGGTGGTGACGGTGAAGGTGAACGGCGAAGAGTGGCGCGCCGAGGCGGGACCGAAGGGCGTCACGTGGACGCGCAACGGCGCCGCGGCCGAGACGCCGGAGTGGGGCAATCGGCTCTACCAGCGCGTGACGGTCGCGTTCGATCCGCAGAAGGTCGAAGGCACGGCGCAGCTCGTGGACGATCACTATCGCTTCACGAACGCGAACTCGGGCGAGTTGCACGAAGTATGGGTCGCGCCGGACGGCCATATCGAGCGCATGACCATCGGCTCGTCGGTGGATCTGAAGATCGAGCCGCTGTCGTGAAACCGAGAACGGTCCAGGCACCGCCGCCGGGCGATCGTCCGCTCAAGACGCTCGAGCGCGTGCTCTCGAAGGCGGGCCTCGGCTCGCGCACCGAGGCGCGGCGCTGGGTCGGCGAGGGGCGCGTGAAGGTCAATGGGCGTGTGGAGGGCGATCCGAACCGCTGGATCGATCTCGAGCGCGACCAGGTCACCTTCGACGACAAGCCGCTCGAGAAAGCGGAGAGCGCGTATCTCCTCCTGCACAAGCCGACGGGATATCTCACGACGTACAAGGATCCGGAGGGGCGGAAGACGATCTACGACCTCCTTCCCGGTCGCGACCGCTACCTCTTTCCGGTGGGACGCCTGGACATGGATACGTCGGGGCTGCTGATCCTCACGAACGACACCGCGTTCGCGGAGCGGCTCACGAATCCGGACTATCACGTGCCGAAGACGTATCGGGTGAAGGCGTCGAAGCCGCTGTCCGACGAAGAGCTCGACTGCCTGCGCAACGGCATCGAGCTGCGCGACGGTCCGACGCGGCCCGCGGTGGTGACTCGCCTGTCGCGCTCGGAGATCGAGATCACGCTGACCGAGGGAAGGAACCGGCAGGTGCGGCGGATGATCGAAGCGCTCGACGCGAAGGTGCAGCGACTGGCGCGCATCGCCATCGGCACGATCACCGTCGGCGCGCTCGCACCGGGCGAGGCACGGCCGCTGACGCGCGAAGAACTGGAGACGCTGCGGCGGTGAGTGCTACGCTCGCGCCGTCATGAAACGCGCGATCGCCATTCTCCTGCTCCTCACCGCCTGCTCGTCCGACGAGCCGGCCGCGACGAACACGACCACCGCCTCGGAATCCGCGGCCGCCGCGGCCTCCACCGCACCGCCGACCGCCGATCAGGCGCGGGCACTCATCGAGAAATCGGGCGAGTTCAGCCAGCACGAATTCACGTTCGCCTCGGTGTCGATGCCGGTGTCGGGCGCGGCGATGAACGAAGCCACGCGCGCGACGGCGCGGCAGCTCGTCGACGCGGGCTGGCTGTCGCTCGACCCGGGCACGAACGACATCATGCTCACCGAGAAGTCGCGCGGCGACAAACGCTTCATCCTCCGCGAGAACGGCCTGCTCGACGTGGTGCCGCTCGCGAAGAAAGAGATGGGCACCGTCGAAGCCGTGCGCAAGAACCCCGACGGCACGCTGACGGTCGACTTCAACTGGAAGTGGCTGCCGAACGAGGTGGGGCAATCGTTCAAGACCGGCGCCGTGCACGACCGCTTCGCCGCGACGCAGAACGCGAAAGCGAACCTGATGTGGAACGGGACGGAGTGGGTGATGCTGTCGGTGGAGACGCGCTGACGGAGCGCCGGCCGAAGCGCCGGCGTTCTGTTACGCCATCTCGTCGACCACGGCCCACGTCGAATCGCGCCAGTCATCCGCCATGAGCAGTCCGGCGGTGGCGAGATACAAACGCACGTCGGCGCGGCCGTACTCGCTTTCGAGCGACTTCACCGCCTCGCGCACCTGCTCCGCGTCCGGCACTTTGTAGTCGTCGACTTCGATCGAGCCGTTCTCGTGCGGCACGCCCCATTTGTCGAGGAACGCGGCCATCATGCCGGCCCTTTCGCGCGTGTGGTACTGCATGAGCGCCATCTCGAGGAACTGGTCGAGCTCGGGCATGCCGATGCGCGAAGCGAGCATCTCCGCCTTTTTTTCCGGCGGCATCTTGCGGATCGATTCCTCGCGGAACTTCATCGCCTTGGCGAGATGCGCCTGCACGACGAGGCGGTGCGTCGGTTCGGCGTGTTTCCAGAACGTCGTCAGGATCGCGCGGCGGCGATCGGCGTCAGCGAGCTCTTTGAGGATGCGTCGGGCGGTCCACATGGCGGGCGCGTTTTAGCACACTTCAGCCGAGGCGCGCGGCGATGCGGGAGAGGAGCAGGTCCCACGAGACCGGCTTGGCCACGAGATCGCCGGCGCGCGAGTCGCGGTTGCCGGTCACGAAGATCACCGGCGTCGACGCGATGCGCCGCGCGAGCTCCGCACCGCTCGCGCCCGCGAGCTGCTCGTCCATCAGCACGAGATCGGGCGCGAACGCCGCGACGGACACGTCGAACTCGCTCGCATCCGAGCACACTTCCACGTCGTAGCCGGCATCGCCGAGGACGCGGCGCATGATCGCGTTCTGCGTCGGATCGTCGTCGACGACGAGCACGCGCCGCGGCGCCACGCGCTCGACAGCCGGCAGCGGAGCGTCGTGCACCTGCTCGAGCTCCCGGGTCACCTCCGCGACCAGACCGCGCCAGCGCGTGAGCAGCGCGCGCGACGGTGCGGACTTGGGAACCGCGGTCTCGGCCTCGTCGCCGATCTCCGAGACGCGGGGATAGCCGTACGTCGCGCCGAGTCCCGCCAGCGCGTGAAAATGCCGCGCCAGACGCTGGAGCGCGTCGCCGTTCTGCGGATCCTCCTCGAGCACGTCGAGGAGCCGCGCGACGTCCTGCAGGCGCACCTCCGTCGTCGCACGAAAGCGCGCACGCAGGTCCTGCAGGAGCAGATCGGTCATGATTCGAGGATAGCCGCGATGTCGCGCGCAAGCGACATCGGATCGAACGGTTTGAGCACGACGCCTTTCGCGCCGAGGTCTTTGAGCCGTTGCACTTCCGCGGCCATCGCTTTCGCGGTGAGGAAGACGACCGGGATCGAACGCGTCTCCGGGTCGGCGCGCAGCGCGCGGAACGTGGCCGCGCCGTCCATGCCCGGCATCATCATGTCGAGGAGGATGAAGTCCGGACGCTCGCTCTTCGCGCGGGCCAGCCCCTCCGCGCCGCTCGACGCCTCGATGACCGTCATCTTGCCGACGCGGCCGAGCGACAGGTTGGCAATGTAGCGGACGTCTTCCTCGTCGTCGACGACCAGCACCTTCATGCGAGCTCCCGCGTGCGGGCGGCGTCGAGCAGTTGCCCGATCGCCGTGCGGAGCTCGTCATCCGACGAACGGCTCTTCATCAGAAATCGCGTCGGCCCGAGCTGCAGCCGGTTGCGCTGCGCGGTGGTGAGGTCGATGCCGGTGTACACGAGCAGCGGAACGTTGCGATGCGCCGCATGATTGCGCAGCTCGGAGACGACGCCGTAGCCGTCGATGTCCGGGAGGTCGACGTCGAGCACGAGCAGCGCCGGCGGACGCTCGCCGATCGACGCGAGGCCGGACCAGCCCGAGCGCGCCGTCCGCACGCGCACGCCGGTCGCGCCGACCTGCGCCGCCAGCACCGCCAGCAGTTCCGGATCGTCTTCGATGATGAGCACGTCCGCATTGCGCGGAATGCGCGGCACGTCGCGACGCTCGTCCGCGCTCGGCACGCGGAACCAGAACGTGCTCCCCTCCCCTTCGCGGCTCGTCACGCCGATCGTTCCGCCGTGCTGTTCGACGATGGCCTTGCAGATCGCGAGACCGAGGCCGGTGCCGGGCTTGCGCCGCGCGTCGCTCGAATCGATCTGATGAAAGCGCTGGAAGAGCCGCGCCTGCGCCTGCGCGGAAATGCCGGCGCCGCGATCGACGACACGCACTTCGATGAATCCGTCGTGCGCTTCCGCGTGCACCTTCACCACGCCGCCGCGATGCGAGTACTTCACCGCATTGGACAACAGGTTGACCAAGACCTGGATGAGGCGCATCTCGTCCGCGAGGACGGTCGCACTGACGCAATGCAGCTCGAGCTCGATGCCTTCCTGCACCGCGAACGCGCCGGTCGTTTCGATGGAACGTTCGAGCACGCGGAACAGCGGCGTGGGACGGATGTCCAGCTCGACCTTGCCGCTCTCGAATTTCTCGAAATCGAGGATGTCGTTGATGAGCGTGATGAGGCGCACGCTGTTGCGCTCCGCCACGATCACCATCTGCCGCGCCTCGGGTGAGAGCTCGCCCATCACGCCCGCCGCGAGCAGACCGAGGGAGCCGCGGATCGACGTCAGCGGCGTGCGCAGCTCGTGACTCACCGTCGAGATGAAGTCCTTCTTCAGCCGCTCGATCTCCTGCCGCTCCGAGACGTCGAGCATGTGCGCGGCGAAGTGGCGCTCGCCGTCGCCGGTGTAGAACTCGAACAGCGAGAGCTCGCACGTGAAGTGCTCGCCGTTGCTGCGGCGCGCGCGCCGTGCGGTGACGCGGCCGAGGGCGGTGTCGCGGAGATCGTCGACACACTCGCGGTTGCTCGCGTAGTCCCGGTCGAGCAGCAGACGCACGCTCGCGCCGACGAGCGCATGCGCGTCGAGACCGAACATGCGCAGCGCCGCGGGATTCACGGACTCGATGACTCCGTCGACGTTCGTCGTGATCATGCCGCCGAGGGAGTTCTCGAAGATGGCACGCGTCCGGGCTTCGCTGCGGCGCAGCGCCTCCTCGGCTTCCTTCGCACCGGTGATGTCGCGCCCCGCGGCGTAGATCAGCCCATCCTCGACCGGCGACGCCGTCCACGCGATCCACTTCGTCGAGCCGTCTTTGCAGACGTAGCGATTGGCGAAGCTGGTGGTCTTCACGCCGCGCCGCAGGTGCGCGAGCTCCGCGACGGTCCGCTCGAGATCCTCGGGATGCACGAAGTCGAGGAACGGACGCTCGATGAGCTCGCACGTCGTATAGCCGAATACCGTTTCGAACGCGGGATTGATGCGGCGGAAACGGCCGTCCGGCGAGGCGATGCAGAGGAGGTCGAGCGAAAGGTCGAAGAAGCGATCGAGCTCGCGCTCGGCTTTCTTGCGCTTCGTGATGTCGGTCTGCGTGCCGGCGATGCGCACCGGACGGCCATCGGCGTCGTACGCGACGATCTTGCCGCGGTGCAGGATCCACAGCCACTCCCCGTTCGCGCAGCGCAGGCGATGCTCGGTCTCGTACTGCGGCAGCTCACCGTCCATGTGCGCGTGCAGCTCGCGGAAGACCTGCTCGCGATCGTCGCCGTGGATGAGCTGCTCCCACGACGCGATGTGGGGCGGCATCTGCTCGCGCGTGTAGCCGAGCATGGCCACGAGGCGGTCGCTGAACTGCACGCGGCCGCTTGGGATGTCCCAGTCCCAGAAGCCGTCGCGGCTTCCTTCGAGCACGAGCTGCAACCGCTCCTCGGCCGCCGTGCGCTCGGCCACCTGCCGGCGCAGTTCGAGCTGCACCATCACCTGACGCGCGAGCGCGCGCAGGCCGCCGTTCTGTTCGGCGGTGAGCACACGCGGCTGGCGATCGATGACGCAGAGCGTGCCGAGCG
>Ga0196958_10000797_pt1 | contig 10308 bp, 10 predicted proteins | sample S1v_10metaG_FD_148654 | JGI IMG/M metagenome (GOLD analysis project Ga0196958, IMG submission 148654) | Soil microbial communities from Anza Borrego desert, Southern California, United States - S1+v_10 | ecosystem: Environmental > Terrestrial > Soil > Desert | place: USA: California | collected...
CCTGCCACAGCCTCGACGTGCCCCTGGCGTTCGGCACGCTGAACAGCCCCGTCGGCACCCAGCTCATCGGCGAGGAGCCCACTGCCGAGGCCGTCGCGCTCTCCCGCGAACTCCAGGAGTCATGGGTCCGCTTCGTCACCACCGGCGACGCGGGCTGGTCCGCCCACCGGCCCGGCGGGCACCTCACCCGCGTCCTGGACACCGAGTCGAAGACTCTGCCCTACCCCGAACAGGCATCCCGCCAGATCTGGGAAGGCCACTTCCCCGCCCCGTTCGATCTCTCGTAATTGTCTGAGCCGGCTCCTAGTGTCTCGTGACCCTGTTGGGTTTACGTCGTGTGACGATGGTGTTCGCTGTCGGGGCGGGGTTGACAGCCGACGAAGAGGCCGAGTTGCGGGCGCCGGTGAACAGCCCGGACGTGGCGGCAACGGTCGTGACGCGGGCGCGGATCGTGTTGTGGCGAGCCGGGAACCGGCCGAAGAAGGAAATCGCGGAGTTGGCCGGGGTGTCGCGGCCGACGGTGGATCTGTGGCTGTCGCGCTTCGCGGTCGGCGGCCTGGGAGGGTTGCTGGATCGGCCACGCGGAGCTGGGCGGGAACCGGTCCCGGCGCGGGTGCGGGCTCGGATCCCGGCGGTCAGCCGCACGAGCCCGCCCCCGGGACAGGGTTGTCGCACTGGTCGAGCAGGAGATGGCCGCGTGGATCACCTGCGCCGAGGGTGTGTCGATCTCGCATCACTATGTGGCGAAGTTGTGGCGCGAGAACGGGTTGCGGCCGCATCGGCAGGGCACGTTCACGCACAGTAAGGACCCGGAGTTCGCGGACAAGGTGGCCGACATCGTTGGCCTGTACTTGTCCCCGCCGGGCGGGGCCGTGTCATGACAACCGTGTAAGCCGCGGATGAACCAGGATCGGGTCGCCGAAGACGACCCAGAAAGGCTCCCTCTGTGACCGAGAACAGATTGTATGGCCGTCGCGGGTGCGCCTGCCGGCGAAGCGCTCGCTCGCGTGTTGCCGCCGGAAACGCTTGATGCGCTGGTGAAAGACGCGTATGCGGATGGTGGGGCGCTGGGCGCGCAGGAATTGCTGAACGAGATGACCAAGGCGGTGCTCGAACGGGCGCTGGACGCTGAGCTGACTGATCATCTCGGCTACGAGAAAGGGACCCTGCCGGGACCAGGTCCGGGAACTCCCGGAACGGCCGGTCCCCGAAAACCGTGTCGACCTCGAACGGCCCGGTCGAGCTGGCGGTGCCGCGTGACCGGAACGGTTCCTTCGAACCGTCGATCGTGCCGAAACGCGCGCGCAGGCTGGGTAATATCGACGAGGCGATCCTGTCGCTGCATTCGCGTGGCATGACCACCCGGGGCATCGAATCCCGTTTGCGTGAAGTGTATGGCGTGAACGTGTCGCGGGAATTGATCTCCACCGTGACGGAAGTGGTGACCGACGAGATCGCGCTATGGCAATCCCTGCCCCTGGAGGAGACGTACCTGATCCTGTATGTCGACGGCCTGCGGCTGCGGGTCAAGGACAAGGGCGTGGTCACCTCCAAGGTCGCCTACCTGGCCATCGGCGTGGACATGGAAGGCCGCAAACACGCCCTCGGGCTCTGAATCACCGGCACCGAAGCGGCGAAGTTCTGGGCCAAGGTCGTCACCGACCTGCGTAACCGCGGCGTGAAAGCATCCTGATCGCCTGCTGTGACGGCCTGACCGGACTGCCCGACGCGACCCGCGGCGCGTTCCCCGACACCGTGGTCCAAACCTGCGTCGTGCACATGATCCGCAACGCCATGCGCCGACCGCGGTCGTGGAAGACAATCCTGAGTCGGCACGCTCCGGACTGAGGGATCGACTTCATGCTCGATACCCGCTGAGACCACCCCGATGAGCGCCACAACCCTACGCCGGCTGTGTCTCTGTCTCCGGCCCCCGGTAGTGACGCATGCGGCTGAAGGCGAAGAGGACGCAGCTGACGGTCAAGCAGGCTCCGCAGAGCCACATTGCGGCGCGGAGTCCGGCGAAGGCGCCGAGGTAGCCGCCGAGCAGACCGCCGAGGGGGACGGCGCCGTCGATGACCAGGCGGTACGAGCCGGTGACGCGGCTCAAGTGGTGGGAGGGCACAATTTCGGCGCGGATGCTGAGTGCGTAGACATTGAACACCGCCAGGCCTGCCCCGTGAAGTACGAGACCAGCGAGCAGGATGGTGATCACCGCGGCCGGTGTCCCGGTCGCGGCGGGTACGGCGAACAAGGACACCGAACTGATCGCCATGGCGAGCACGGTGGCGCCGCCGCTGCCTGTCCGCCGCCCGATGCGGCCGGCGAACAGCGCGCCGGCCAGTGCGCCGGCGCTCCCCGCGGCCAGCAGTCCGCCGAGCAGGCTCGCCGACAACCCGAGTGTCTCGATGCCGTACAGCAGGTACAGCGTCAAGATCGCTTGTTCGAAGCAATTGAACACCGCTGATTGGGCGGCGAGGGTACGCAGATGACCGTCGCGGAAGGTGAACCGCACTCCTTCACGCATGTCACGCCACAGCGACGAGGACTGTCGGGGCAGTGGCCGCGGTTCGACTCGCTTGATCCGGCTGATGCCGATGGCCGCGAGCAGATAGGTCATGGCGTCGACCAGTAGGACGAAGGGGGCGGCGAGCAGGCCGACGAGCAGGCCGCCGAGCCCCGGGCCGCCGATCTCGGCGATGGAATAGGTGGATTCGAGCCGTGAGTTCGCCGATACCAATTGGTCTCGCTCGACCAGCGTCGGCAGGTAGGACACATAGCCGATGTCGAAGCATACGGTGAGCGTGCCGATGAGCGCGCTGATCACCAGCACGGCGGCCAGGGTGAGCCAATCGGCCAGGAAGAGAAGGGGGATCAAGCCCAGCAGGGCCGCCCGGCCGAGGTTGGTCAGCACGAGCAGCGGGCGGCGGCGGTGGTTGTCCAGCCACACCCCGGCGAGGAGCGCTATCACCAGGACGGGCGCGGTCTGCGCGGCCTTGAGCCAGCCGAGCTGTTCAGCACCTGCGTCGAGGTGCAGGATCGCGATGAGGGGTAGCACGAGCAGAGTGATCTGGCTGCCGACCTGGGACAGTGTCTCGCCGCCCCAGAGCTTGGTGAAGTCGGTGTTGCGCCAGAGGCTCCGGGAACGGCCGGTCTCGGCCTTCCCGTCGGTCACGGCGGGTCCATCGCCCAGCCGCCGAGGTCCCACTGCGACGGCGGGGCCAGGTTCGGAGCCGTTTTCGGGTTGTCCGCGTACCGGCGGTAGAGCTCGGTGTTGTGCTGCCTGATCTTTTCGGCGGCGTTCGTGAGCGCTGCCTGACCAGAGAGCTCGACCAGCCACAGCGGGCGCAGGTCGGCACCGCGGAACGCTTTGGCCACGGTGTTCTCGATCCCGGCGTGCAGCCATCCGGCGCCGCTTTCGACACCGTGGCGAAGAGTGCTGTAGTACATCAGGTTGAAGTACTCGGACGCGTCCTGCAGCAGTTCGTAGTCGAAACCGACCCAACGCACGTACAAGGTGCCGCGCCAGGGGTAGTAGAGACAGAAGCCCGCGAGTTCCCCGGTCGCGGTATGGCAGAGGGCGACCGTGGCGTCCTCCGGGAGGGTTTTCGCGTGGTTCTCGAGCGCTGCCGACTCGGTCTTCGGGTCGGTCTGGTGGCCGTACCGATTCAGCGTGGCGGCGGCGAGCCCGCCGAGGTCCCGGTAGTGGTCGGCGAGCTTGGCGTGGGACACGGTATGCCCGGCTTGGCCGAATTTCCGGACGTCCTGCCGGACCATGCGGCGGCGGTTGGCGGACAGCGATGTCAGCCAGGCGTCCCAGCCGCCGTCCGGAATGCGGATCCAGGCGTCGACGTCGAGCAGGACCGGCGGTGCGGTGACGCCGGCCTCGTGCAGGGCGCCGGCGTCCTCGGAAGTCAGATACATGGCGACACAGGATCGGTCCGGACCCACCCGGTGCCGCAACCGGTCGATCAGGTCGGCGACCGCGTCGGTGGCCGGTTCACGGTCTCCGCTGAGCAGATTCGTCTGGTACCCCTCCCGAGAGCCGACGAGCAGTCCGGATTCGTTGATACGTGGCAGCTCGCGTTCGGTGAGCCCGCTGTTCCAGTGGTACCGGGACCAGGACGGCAACTCACCGGCGGTCACGGTGGGCACCGCGCAAACCGGCTCGTCACCGTCGAAGACGACCACGGCGTCGCTGGGGGATCCGTAGTCGGTTTCGCAGAATCGCAGCCAGCCGCTCGACGAATAGAAATGCGATCCGGCAAGGCGATCCCATTGTTCGGAGGTGAGCCCGCCGAAAGTGGCCCCCGAGTTCACAACATCTCCGGTGACGTGTGCTGGCAACGAGCGAGTTCCCCGTGCAAGGCGCGCAACCGCGGTTCGCAAAATTCGGCGTCGTCTTCTGTCGCGGGGTACCACAACGACCACAGCCGCTCTTCGCGGAATCCGTACTTGCGTTTGAAGTCGTCGTTGCCGCGGCCGAATTCGATTCGTCGCCAGCGGCTTTCCCGATCGGGGGAGAGTAGCTCGTAGAGCAGGAAGAGGTAGGGGCTCGCCTCCCGTGCCGCGGCGTGGTCCATGCCACCGACCCACAGATGCAACTGCCCGTCGTGCTCCAGCGCCAGGAAACCCCCCACTGTGCGCCCGGCGAATTCCGCTCGGAACAGCTTGCCGTAGGGCGTGGCGAGAACGGCCTGCATGGTCGGCAGGTCGTAGAGCACCGGCCAGCCGTGGCGGATCGCCGATCCGTTGGCGAAGCCGATGATCTCTTCGACGGCGTCGGCGCTCGGACTCCGTTCCTCGACTATCCGTACACCGGCTTCGGTCGCCCGCCGCCAGCGCCGCCGCCAGTCCGTACGGGCGCTCTTCGAAAGATCGCCCATCACGGGGTCGGCGCCTTCTCCTGGGACACGGTAGTAGGTGTTGTCCAGGCGCACGGTGAGGGCGGGAGGACGGCAGGCGCTCCAGCGGCGCGCGAATTCCTCACGGAGGTTGAGCACCAGGACTCCGTGTGCCTCGCGATCCCGTGCCCGGCCGAGGGCGTCCTCGACCACGTGGGCGACGGCGGTCTCGTCGGCGGCCAGATATTCGGGGCCGAACACCGAATACACCGAACCGATCGTCACCAGGGGGCGTTTCCACGTCGGGCCGATGCCGGTGTCGATCTCGTACCCGTGCCAGAACGGCGAATATTCGAGCAGGTAGGTGGGCGGATCGTGCTCGCGCAACACCTCCTGCCGCTCGATCGTGGAGGCGGCCCAAGCGGACGTCCACGCCCGGGTGTCGTAGACGCTGCCCCTCGAATCAGTGTCCATTTTGCCTCTCCCGCTCGAAGTTCGGCCGGTCACCCGGCCATGCTCGCCAGGCCGCCCGCGGTCTCCCCGCCGTCGATCACGATTGCCTGGCCGGTGATGAACGCCGCGTCCGGCGACACCAGGTAGGCGCCCAGCGCGGCGATTTCGGCGGGCCTGCCCCAGCGGCCCAGCGGAATCCTGGCTTCGCAGGCCCTCAATTCCTCCGTGCTGTATTCGGCTTCCTGCATCGGGGTCAGCACGTAGCCGGGGCAGATGGCGTTGACCCGGATCCGCGGCGCAAGTTCGAGCGCCAAGGTCTGGGTCAGTGACAGCACACCGGCCTTGCTGGCGTTATAGGGGGCGTATCCGGGCATGCCCACCAGTCCGCTCACGGAGGCGGTGTTGACGATGATTCCCGATCCGGCGACGGACATCCGGCTCGCGGCTTGCTGCGCCACCAGGAAAACACCGGTCAGGTTCACCGAAAGGGTGTTCCGCACCTGGTCTTCCGTCGTTTCCAGGAAGGTGGCGCGCGCACTGATGCCGGCATTGTTGAACAAGACGTCCAGCCTGCTCCAATGGCGGTCGAGATCCCGGAACGCCGCCCGTACCGCGTCGGCGTCGGCGACATCGGCCGTCAGCCCGAAAGCGATTCGCGGCTCGTCGCGCAGTGCTTGTGCCAAGGCGTTTTCGTCGCGGTCGAGAATGGCGACGTCCGCACCGTCGTCGACGAAACGGCGCACTATCGCCGCGCCTATTCCGGAGGCTCCGCCGGTCACCAGGACTCGCATGCCGCCACCCTCCCAGCCGGTTGGCATCCGTGGCCGTCGAACAAGCTAGCACGCTTGTCCGCCGAAGACTCGTCGATCATGAGCACCCCGCCTTTCCCGCATCGTTTACTGTTGGCGCATGTCTTTCCCGGTGAGCGAAAACCTGGTGATCGAGCGATCGGAGCGCTACGGCGGTGACCTCGGTGAAAACCTGGTGGAATACCTGGAGTGGTACCGGCGTGCTCTGGTGCGCAAATGCGCGAATCTGTCCGAAGCCCAGCTCACCACTCCGGTGCGGCCGGTGACCTGGTCCCCTCTGGGGCTGGTGCAGCATCTCGGCTGGGTGGAACGCCGTTGGCTGCAGTGGGGATTCGCCGCCAGACAGGTCGATCCGTACCCCGACTGGGTGAGCGGCGCCGACCATTCCGCCGAATTCGTCATTCTTTCCGCTGACACTCCGTCGGCGGTGTTCAAGCGGTACGAGGCGGAGCTGGAGATTTCTCGCGAGGTGATCGCCGGTGCCGAGATGACCGACGTGGCGGCCCTCGGCGGCCGATTCACCCGGCCGGAAGAGGCGCCCGCTCTCGGCGACATTCTTCTCCATCTGGTACAGGAGTATGCCCGGCACGTCGGCCAGCTCGACGTCGTCCGGCAGTCGATCGACGGCGCGACCGGTGAATGACCTCGGGTTCAGCCCAGGCCGAGCATGGCTTCCATCCGGGTCACTTCGGCGTCGAAGGCCACTTGAAAAGCCCGGCCGGTGGGCGCGGTATCGGCGAAACCGGCTGCCACGTCCAGTGCGCCGCCTTCCACCGTGAGATTGACCCAGCCGATGGCGATGTCGCCCCAGAACAGGGGCAGGGCGTAATACCCGAATTGTCGTTTCTTCGGTGGCGTGTATGCCTCGAAGCGGTATTGCCAGCCCCACAGGTGCTCGAATCTGGTGCGGTCCCACACCACGGGATCGAAGGGGGCGAGGAAACGGACCTGGCGCCGGCTTTCTCCCGGCACGCTGTCGGCCGGCGTCAAATAGGTCATGCCTTCGACGACGTCTCTCCGCAATGCCCCCCGGTGCAGCAGATCGGTGACGACGCGGTCGTTCCCTGGCAGGGCGCCACCGTTGTTGCGCAGTTGCGTCAACGCCCGTCGCAGGCCGGCGGCCGACACGGGAGCCAGGAGCCTGGCCATCAGCAGCGTCAATTCGGCGAGGCGTTCGGCGGGCTCGAGCGATTGCGCCACCGGAGGGCGCGGAGCGTAGACCTTGCGGTTGTTGAGCCGACCCGAGACGCGGGCGAAGCCTTGGTAGTGCAGGTATTCCAGCGCGCGGGTGGTGGCCGAGGACACCCCGCCCCAGTCGTTGGTCTCCGATGCCCGCCCCAGCGTCGTGGCCGCCTCCTGCGGGGTCAACCGCCCGCGTTCGCGGAGCAGGCCGAGCACCGCCGCGGCCAGCCCGGACGGCTCGAAGGAACCACCGCCCCGCGGGTGCAGCAACTCGCTGTACGCCGACGGCAGGACGCCATAAGTGTAGAAGTAGTCTTCTTCCAGCTTCGACGAGGGATAACAGCGGTCCAGGTCGCCTGCCAGGAAGCCGCGGACGCGCTGGTGCAGGATGAGATCCTGGGCGCGGGCCGGACGGCGGATCGGGTCGTACTGGACGAAACCCAGTGCCGCGACAGCGGTTTCGAGTGCGCCGGGCGCGGGCAGGAACGCGGCTGCCGCACGTAGCCGCTTCAACGCCGCTGAACGCCGGGTGGTCATGGTCGTTCTCCCGTGTTCGCTCGACACTGAGCCACCGAGCGTAGTACCCCCCGTTCAGCACCGCGGGCCGCCTCAGCGTTCCCAGGGCACGGCGGGCCCGTATTCGGCGACGGGATGACCGTGGTAAGCCTGCGCGACCGGCGTACTCCACTCGTAGTGCCAGAATTCCCACGGATAGGGCGAGAAACCTGCTTCGATCATGGCCCAGTACAGGATCCGCCTGCGGTCGCGGAAGAGCAGTCCGCCGTTGCCGGGGTTCTCTTCGTAGTACCGCAGCCATGACACGTCGTCGAACTCGTCGAAGCCCGCGCCGAGGTCCAGCGGCTCGCCATCGGTGTCGCACAGGGTGAGATCCACGGCTCCACCGGTGGAATGCGGAGGTGGCTGGGCCCGGAATTCCGCTTCCGAACGCGGTGGTGGGGCCAGGTAGCGTTCCACGACCTGTTCGCGGCCTTCTTCCGGCAGCGACGCGCGAAACGATTCGACGATTTCCGCCTGCGTCCGCAGCGGGCGTAACCCGTCCCAGACGAGCAGGTCGACCCCGGCGGGCAGGGAGGCGGTGACCTGTCGCAGCTTGTCGAGCACGCCCGCGCGGAGCTGGATCCGGTCGGGTGCCCCGGGAACGCCGCGGGCGTGGTAGGCGGGTGCCGCGTGGATACCGTTTCCGGGTTCGACGGTCACCACTGGGTCGTTCGACTCGTCGATCCGGACGTCCTCCGGCCGGCCACGGGGGTTCACGGGCGGAATGGCGATGTCCATGGGGCTGCCTCCGTTCAGGGAAACCACACGTCTTGGAAAGCGGCGCTCAGCCGGTCGGGCAGCTCGACGACCGGCGGGGGCACCAGTCCTTCCGGAGTAGCGGAGTAACCGAAGGCGTAGGCGCCGACGTTGGGGACCAGCAGCGGTGCGCCCGGTTCGAGCGGGGGCAGGTCGGCTTGACGCCGGACCACGTCGAACGAATCCATCAGAGGGCCCACCACGTCCGCGGTCCGCGCCGGCGGCCCCGGCCTCGCGCGGACCATCGGCGGGTCGGCACCGAGCCCGATGAAGCAGGATTCGAACAGCGTGGCGTAGGCGCTGGCGTCCACATGCACCAGCCGCCGTTCACCCAAAACCCGATCGGCGATCACCCGGGTGAAGAGGATGAGCGTGGGTTCGCTCAGGTACCGCCCGGGCTCGCAAAGGAAGTCCACTTCGTCACCGAACCGGCGGACGAGCCGATCGGCGATGCCGGGGAAGAATGCCGGGTGCCGCTGGTGGAACTGCCGTTGAGCGCCGGGGAAACCGCCGCCGATGTTGATCGTCGGCACGAACAGTCCCCGTGCGGCGAGCTTCCCGTGCAGTTCGGCGACCAGGTCGACGCCGAGCCGGAACGGGGTGCCCGCCTCCAGGTCCTTCCCCGCGGCGCCCACGAAGAACGAAAGGGCTTCGACCGTCGCTCCCGCGCCGGCCACGGTGATCGCCAGATCTTCCACCGCATCGACGGTATTTCCGAAGCGGACGACCGACCTCGCCGACTGCCCTGGAGCAGGCGGTAGTACCCGGATGGTCACCCGCGGCCGGTCGATCACCGAGCGAAGCACGTCGAAACCACGTTCGTCGTCCACCACGAACCGGGTCGCGCCCAGTGCGGCGGCGGCCCGCAGGGTCTCCCGCGGCAGCACCGGATGGACAAGGGCGATGCGCTCCGGCCGCACGCCGAGATCGAGCAACGTCCGCAGATGGGCGAGGTTGGTGACATTGAATTCGTCGACAAGGCCTGCCAGTTCGGTGAGCAGCCGTGGAGCCGCGTTCGCCTTGGTGGCGTACGAAACGCGCATGCCGAGGCCACGGCGCAGCCGGTCCACCGCATGGTGCGCCATTCCGGGCGCCAGCAGCAGCGCCGGGCTCGGCACGGATTCGGCGTCGGCCCAATGGATGATCCGCTCGGTCTGCTCCGGTGCGGGCAAGTGCGCCTCCTCAGCTGTGTCCGGGGCCGCGCAGCAGGTAGCCCAGTTCCAAACCGGTCGAGTCCACCGTCTCGTCCGTGGTGACGAACGCGACCGTGGCCAAGCCCGCGTCCTCGAAGAGTTCGTCCCAGAAGGACTTCTTCTCCAGTTGTTGTTCGGTGAAGGAATGGATGAGGTAATACGGATTCCAGAAGTTCGTGGCCAGGCCGTGCCGCATGATCGCGGGATCGGCGCTCTCGTCGGCGACTTCGATGACCACCACGTTCAGTGCCGGGAACGCCTTGACCAGTCCCTGAAGCAGGTCGACCACCGCCGTCCGGCCGCGCTGGGCGAGGATTTCGTGCAGGACGAAGGCGAGCACGGTCAAGTCCGGACGGCAACCTTCCGGTGGAGCGGCGAAGAAGTCCGTGGCCGAGGCGTTGATCACCTGGACCCGGTCGCTCAGCCCGGCTTCTCCGACCAGTTCACGTGCCTCCTGGTAGCCGCCTGGATCCGGCTCGACCCCCCAGGCCCGCAATCCCGGCATCGACCGGC
>Ga0196958_10000798_pt1 | contig 10291 bp, 10 predicted proteins | sample S1v_10metaG_FD_148654 | JGI IMG/M metagenome (GOLD analysis project Ga0196958, IMG submission 148654) | Soil microbial communities from Anza Borrego desert, Southern California, United States - S1+v_10 | ecosystem: Environmental > Terrestrial > Soil > Desert | place: USA: California | collected...
CTGTCCGACATCAGAGACGAGCTCGTCCGCCGGCCGCTGCGGGCCTACATGGCCCGGCTGGAGGGGATTGTGGCCGACGGCGTCGCCGAGGGCGCCTTCCGGCCGGCCGATTCCCGCGTCGTGCGCTACTCGCTGTTCTCCGCGCTGAACGCCGTGGTGCTGTGGTACTCGCCCGGCGGCCCGCTCACGCTCGAAGAGGTGGGCGACCAGATCTGCGACATCGTCATCGAAGGGCTACGACCATGAAGATGCTCTCCCGAATTCTCGTCCTTGCCGGCGCCGCCGCGGTGGCCGGTTCCGTCACGCTGCCCTGGGCGAAGGTCACGAGCGCCGTCCCCGGTATCAGCGGCCTCGACTTCGACCTGCTCGGCGCCCAGATCTCGGAACCCGGAATGAGCGTCTCCGGCACCGACACGAAAGCGTGGCCGGCCGTCGTCGCCGTCGGCGGGGTGATTGCCCTGCTGGCCTTGCTCGGATTGGCCCGCAAGCTGCTGTTGCTGCTGGGCGTCGTCACCACGCTGGGCGGAGCGGCGCTGCTGTACTACGTGCTCAACGTCGTGGACATCAAGACCGAGGGCAACGCGCTCCAGCCGGTGGCCCAGGCGGCCCTCGACAGTTCCGCCGGGGCGGGGCCGATGCTCCTGCTGGCCGGCGGCCTGGCGATCCTCATCGGCGCGCTCATTCCCTGACGGCCGGTTCCCGGCCCCCCCAAACGCTTCTCCGGGCCCGAACGCCGGATAGTCAGGCTTGCGGGACCGGAGAACCTGCGGGGGCTCGGTCTGTTCACGTCTCGAAGGGTCCTTCATCGATTCCGGCGGCCAGCCAGCCGAGCAGCCCCCGCAGTTCTTCGTAGGCGGCCAACCGCGCGTCGTCGGTGCCCGCCGCTTCCGCTCGCGTGACCGGCTCGCACAGCCGCCGCACCCACTCGGGGCCCACTTCCAGCAGTGCGTCGCTTCCAGCGCTGGTCCACTTCACCAGCGCATGCCGGCACAGGGCTCCGAGCGGCAAGTCGACGAACGCGGCCAGGTTCCGGAGCGTCGGCAGGGGGTCGACCAGGGATCCCGCGGCAACCTCCCGCTTGAAGTTGGCGTGCGGATCGCCGTCGTCGACCGGACTGGTCCACCGCTCCAGCGTCACGACGTCAGGGGCCTCGCTCATCCGACAAGTCTGACGGGCGCCCGGTTCGGGGTAAAAGTCCGGGGTGTCCCCGACCGGTGGTGCTTCCAACGGCGCAGCCGCGGCCGCCATGGCCGCCGCGGCCCGCGCCCTGAGCGCCGCGCTCCCGTCCGAGCAGCGCACGGCGCTGCACTTCGCCTTCGACGATCCGGGCCGGAGGAGCTGGCACTACACACCGGGATCCCGGCCGGGCGTCTCGCTGGCCGAGATGGACCGGGCCGGCGGCAAAGCCGTCCACACACTGCTGTGCACCGCGCTCTCGGGCGCGGCGCACGCCCGCGTGGCGGCGATCGTCGGGCTGGAGGACGTGCTCGACGAGACCGAAGGCGGACGGCGCGGCCGTCATGCCGGTGACTACTGGGCGGCGTTGTTCGGTGAGCCGGGCGCTGACCGCTGGGGCTGGCGTTTCGAAGGTCACCATGTTTCGATCAACGTCACCGTGGCCGCCGGTTCGGTGTCGGCCACGCCGTGCTTCCTCGGCGCCAACCCGGCGACGGTCACCGACAACGAGGGCCGCACGATCTGCCGGCCGCTCGCGCCTGAGGAGGACGCCGCCCACGCGTTCGTCGGCTGCCTGAACCCGGCGCAACGCGACCGGGCCGTCATCGACGCCGAGGCCCCGCGCGACATCCTCACCGGCGACAGCGCGGAAGTCGACGGGCAGCGGAGCGCGAGCTGGGCCGAGGGCCTGCCGGCGACGGCGCTGCGTCCCGACCAGTTGTCGCGGCTGCGCAGCCTGGCCGCCATCTACGTCAATCGGTTGTCGCCGCCGCTCGCCGAGCCGCTGCTGGCCCGCCTCGACCGGGACCTGCGTGCCATTTGCTTCGCCTGGGCCGGTTCCATTGAGCCGGGCGTCGGCCAGGCGCACTATTACCGCCTCGACGGGCCGCGCTTCTTCGTCGAGTTCGACAACCACCAGAACGCGGCGAACCACATCCACTCCGTGTGGCGCGACCCTGAAGGGGACTTCGGAGCCCGGCTGCTGTAGACCTACTGGAGTGAGGAAAAGGGACCGCGTACTGGAGGTGGCGGGCGTCCTCGGCGACCTCCTCGCCGGGGAAGCGAAGCTGCGTTGGCAACGCAGCCGCGAGGGTTTCGCCGACCCGGAGGACTTCGAACGCGCCCGGGCGGCCGCCATCCGCCATTCCCTGGAGCACCTCGGGCCGTTGTACATCAAGGTCGGCCAAATGCTGTCGACCCGGCCCGACCTCGTGTCACAGACGGTGATCGACGCGCTGCAGGACCTGCACGAGCAGGTGATGGTCCGGCCGTTCTCGGAGTTCGAGCCCGTCCTCATCAAGAATCTCGGCAGCCATTGGCGCTACCGGTTCAAGGAGATCGACACCGAAGTGCCGCTCGGCGCTGCGTCGATCGCCCAGGTTTACCGGGCGGTGCAGAACGACGGTCGGGAGGTCGTCCTCAAGGTCCAGCGGCCCGGCGTGGCCGCCTCCACCCGCCTCGACATGGAGATCCTCGCCCAAGCCGTGAAACTGGCGATGAAGCGGGCGCCGAACGTCGCCGAGATCTTCCAGCCGGAAGCCATGCTCGAAGTGGTCTTCTCCGCCATGCGGCCCGAGATCGACTTCACCGTCGAGGCGGCGAACATGGAGGAATTCGACGAGATGCTCGAGCAGTTCGACCATCTCGTGGTTCCCGAGGTGCTCGACGTCACCAAGGAAGTCCTCATCATGACCAAGGCTCCCGGCGTGTCGGTCCGGGAGTGCAACCTCGAAGACTTCAGCAACAAGGAGCGGGAGGCGATCGCCCGCGACATGTGCGCCATGCTCTTCCACGGTTTCATGGTGGACGGGTTGTTCCACGCCGACCCTCACCCCGGGAACGTCTTCGTGGCGCCCGGCGAGCCGGCCACGGTCATCGACTTCGGCATGGTCGGGCGCATCGACCGCCGGATGGCGCTCGGTTACACGCGGTTCATGATGGCCACGGCGCTCAACGACGGGGAAGCGGCCGGCCGAGCCGCGCTCGAGATGGGGACGCTGACGTCGCGCGCCAACGTCCCCGGCTTTCTGTCGGACATGCAGCGTTACATCCCGACGATGGCCAAGCAGTCGCTGCAGAACATGGAGTTCGGCAATGACTTCAACCAGTTCCTCGTGTTCTGTACGAACCGCGGGATCGCCGTGAACCCGGGCATCGCGCTGTTCGGCAAGGCCACCGCCAACCTCGAGGGAACGCTCCGCCGTTTCGCCCCGGAGCTCACACCATTCGACGTCTTCCGGGACACGATGGGCGACATCGTCCGGGATCAGGCGAAGCAGATGATGGCCGAGGAGGAGATCCTCAGGATCGCCAACGAGGCGTTCTCAGCTTCGCGGTCGCTACCCGAGCAGGCGCGGTACCTGCTGCAGGCCATCGTCAACGGGCAGTACGTGATGCGCATCCGGGATGACTCGGCCAGCCTCCACGAAGACCGGGAGGATGCTCGGGCCCGGGCGATGCGCCGGACGTTGGTCGGCATCGCCGCCGGCGCGCTGTGGTTGCAGCACCGGCGGCGGCCGACTGCCTGAGTCCTACTTTTACTTGCTGCGCTCGGTCGCCAGACGGTCGAGCTTGGCGTTGAGCTCCGCCACCGCTCGCTTCAGTTCGCTGATCTCGTCCGAGAGCTCACCCCGGTCGTCATCATCGTCGTCGCGCATCCGGTCGATGCTGTCGTCAACGAGATCCTTGGTCTCGTCGAGGACGGTCTGCCACCAGTCGAGCACCCCGGTACGGGCGCCTCGGCGCTTCGCCATCGTTCTCGCGTCCTTTCGCGTCAGGGAGCCGTCTTGGCCGCCGGCTGCCGGGAGGCGGCCTCGAGGGCGTCGAGCTTGGCCGAGAGGTCCACGATGGAGCGTCTGAGGTCGGAGACCTCCTTGGAGAGACGCTCGTCGTCGTCATCGTCGTCGCGGAACCGGTCGATGCCGTCGTCGATCAGGTCCTTCGTCTCGTCGAGGACGGTCTGCCACCAGTCGAGGGCGTTCTTGCGCTTGGTTCGGCGGGCCATGTTTCCCCTTTGTCGGGTCTGTTACCTTCTCAACAAATGCTGAACTTTGTCCTCAACATATGTTGAACAATCCGCCGGCGTCAAGCCGCCGGGGCCGGCGCCCCGAAGGCGACGCCCGCCGGGCGCTGATCGGGGCCGCGCAGGCGATCCTCGCCGAGCGACCGGCCGGCAAGCTGACTGTCCGGGAAGTGGCGGGGAGGGCCGGCTGCGACGTCGCCCTCGTCAACTACTACTTCGGCAGCAAGGACGGGCTCCTGGCGGCGGCGCTGGAGGACGCGCTCGCCGAGCTGCGCGGGGTGCTCGAGGCGTACGCCAGCGGCGAGGGCACGTTCGAGGACCAGGTGCGCCGGATGGTCCGGGAGCCGATCCTGGCCATGGGGGAGCGCCGGCACCTTCCCCGGATGATCATCGGCCAGATCCTCCTGGAGCGCGGCCCGCAGACCGACCGGTGGATCGCCGCCCTCGGCATGTCGCAGCTGCAGGCCGTCAGCGACATCGTCGAGCGCGGCATCCGCTCGGGAGCTTTCCGCCAGGTCGACGCCCGGGCACTCGTCTACTCGTTCTCCGCCATCCCGGCGTTCTTCTTCCTGATGGCCCCGGTGATCGAGCGCATCCTGGGTGAGGAAGCGGTCAGTCAGGAAGCCGTCGAGAGCTTCGCCGACGCCGTGACCGATCTCGTGCTGCACGGGCTGCTGGCGCCACCGGCGGAGTGACGAACTCCCCCCAAGGGAGCAGACCTGTTGCGGGATTGCGGACCGGCCGCAGCAGGCCGTCACGGGCCTCCTGAGCCTGCGTTAGGGGAGCGACGGCGCAATCCTCCGGGAGCGGTTTCCCCCGATCCCGCCGCCGGACGACAAGCCGTTTTGTGACACCAAACCCCGCAAACCGAAACAGAAGGTAGAGCGCAGCACCTTCTCCCCCCAGTCCCGGGTGACCGGCCAGGTGCCTCCGGCCGGTCACCCGGGACCCCGCTCTCCTTCTCGTTGCCCCAGGAGTCTCGCTCGTGTCCCGTCGTGCGCTCACCGCTCTGCTCGCCGTCGCCCTCGCCGCGACGGCTTTTGTGCTTCCCGGACAACCCGCTCAGGCCGTCGCGGCGGACGTGCCCGACACGTCGACGTGGGTGACCAACGGCGACGTCCACACCGTCGTCCACGCCAACGGCCGCACGTATCTCGGCGGGAACTTCGACCAGGTCGGCCCCAACACCGGTTACGGCGTACCGCTCGAAGGCCCTGCCGGCGCCCTGCCCGCGACCTTCCCCAAGGTCAACGGCCCGGTCTACGCCGTGGTGTCGGACGGCGCCGGCGGCTGGTACATCGGCGGCAACTTCACCCGCGTCGGTCCCGTGTCGCGGCACAACGCCGCCCACATCCGCTCCGACGGAGGGATCGGCGGGTGGAACCCCAACACCGACTTCTCCGTCAACGCCATCGCTCTCGACAACACCACCGAGCGGGTCTACATCGGCGGCGAGTTCACGTCGCTTCGCGACCACCGGGTCTCCGGCCTGGCGGCGACGAAGAAGAGCAACGGCGACCTCGACCCGGCCGCCGTGCTGCCGTCGATCAAACCCGGGTTCGACAACCTCGGCGCCCGCTTGGCGGTGAAGGCCCTGGCGCTGTCGACCGACGGCGGCCGGCTGTTCGTGGGCGGCACGTTCGGTGCCGTCTGCTCGCCGTGGACGCCGTCCGGCTGCAGCAACGAGCTGGTCCGCACCGGCCTCGCTGTCGTCGTTCTCGGGGCCACACCGGCCTGGGACACCGCTTGGGCGCCGCAGCCCAACGGGCCGGTGGCGGCGCTGGCGACGCAGCACTTCAACCGCGTCTTCGTCGGCGGTTCGTTCACCAGCATCGCCGGCACCGCCCGGACGGGCCTCGCGGCGTTGAACACCACGGGCGCGGCGGCGGTCGACCCCGAGTGGGCTATCAACGCGGACGGCCCGGTCAATGCTCTCCTCATGACCCACATGCTGTTCGTGGGTGGTTCCTTCGAGACCATCGGCGGGTTCAGCCGTCGCGGGCTGGCCGCCGTCGGCTTCCCCGGCGATGCCGGCCGGGTGGCCACGGAGTTCAAGGCCGACATCGACGCCAATCCCGGCAGCGCTGTCCATGCCCTCACGTCGCTCAACGAGCGCCTCTACGTCGGCGGGACGTTCCAGTCCATCAACGGTGGTGGACCCCGGTTCCTCGCCGCGCTGCACCCCTACGACGGCGCGATCGACACTGCGTTCAACCCCATGGTGTCGGCTCCCGTCCGGGCGCTCGGGTGGTACTGGAGCACGGTGTTCGCCGGCGGTGACTTCAGCAGCGTCGGCGGGGTGATCCGGCGCAACCTCGCTGCCCTCGGCTCCGACGGGCGGCTCGACACCGGTTTCATGGCCGATACCGACGGCGAGGTCAACGCCCTGGTCGTGAACGGCAACTCGCTCTACGTCGGCGGCAACTACCGCAACATCGGAACGACCACCGGCGGCAAGCACCGGGGAGTCGCCAAGGTCGATGCGACCACCGGTGAGGTCGACCGCAACTTCGTCGTGAAGATCGACTCGACCGTCATGTCGCTGGCGCTCTCCGGCACGCACCTCTTCATCGGCGGCAACTTCAGCTCGATCAAGGACCGGGCCGGCGTCGACCACGCCCGGTCCAAGGGCGCCAGCGTGGACGCCGTCAACGGGACGGTCGAGACGTGGAACCCGGACACCGACGCGGCCATCCAGTCGATGGTCGTCGCTCCGGACCAGTCGAAGGTCTACATCGGTGGTGACTTCAAAGAGGTCGCGGGCAAGAACCGCACCCGCCTGGCGGCGGTCGACCCGATGAGCGGCGTTCCCACGGCCTGGCAGCCGGAGCCGCCGGCGACGATCGAGAACATGGCGCTGTCGCCCGACGGATCGGCGATCTACATCGCGCTGCGGGGCGCATACGGCGTAGGCAACCGGGCCCAGGCGTGGCCGACCACGAGCAACACGCTGCGCTGGGAGGTCACCGGCGACGGTGACTTCCAGGCCGTGGCCGTCACGAACTCGCTCGTGTACATCGGCGGCCACTTCAACCGCCTCACCGAGCCGGGCAAGACGACGTACGCGTTCGACCGTCAGCACCTGACGGCGGTCGACCCCGCTACCGGGTGGGTGCAGCCGTGGGGTCCGCTGATCGGCGGTGTCCACGGCGTGCTCGACCTGGAGGCCACGAGCCAGTACGTCTATGTGGCCGGCGAGTTCGACAACATCGGCAACGAGGCGATCCAGGGCTTCGCCCGGTTCACCAACCTCGGCGATACGCCGCCCGTCACACCGCCGACGACTCAGCCGCCCGGTACCGCGCCCCCGACGACCGCGACCACGGCGCCTCCCGGGGGCGGCGGCCCGAACGACCCGCCGTTCAACCCGGCCGACACCAAGGTCGGCTACTGGATGGTGGGCTCGGACGGTGCGGTGTACGGCTTCGGTGACGCCGCCCACTTCGGCTCCGCCACCCCGGCCGCCGGCAGCTCCGCTGTCGACCTCGAGCCGACGCCGTCGGGTGCGGGCTACTGGATCGTGACCGACAAGGGCACCGTCACGGCGCACGGCGACGCCAGCTACTTCGGCGCTCCCTCGGCCGCCACGCTGACCGCCGGCGAGACGGTGACGAGCCTCTCGTCCACGCCGACCGGGCGGGGTTACTGGGTCTTCACCAGCAAGGGCCGGGTGGTGAACTTCGGCGACGCCACGCACTACGGCGACGTTTCCAAGGTCAAGCTGAACGGGCCCGTCCTCGACTCCATTCCGACCACGACCGGCCGGGGCTACTACATGGTGGCCAGCGATGGTGGCATCTTCGCCTTCGGCGACGCTGTGTTCTACGGCTCGATGGGCGGCACGAAGCTCAACAAGCCGGTGCAGTCGCTGGTGCCCGACGGCGACGGCGTGGGCTACTGGCTCGTGGCGTCGGACGGCGGCATCTTCGCCTTCCAGGCCGGGTTCCGCGGCTCGCTCGGTGCGGTGAAGCTCAACAAGCCCGTCACGGGGATGGTGCGTTACGCCGACGGTTACATGATGGTCGGCGAGGACGGCGGCATCTTCAACTTCTCCACCAAGCCGTTCCTCGGCTCGCTCGGCGCCAACCCGCCGCTGCGGCCGATCGTGTCGGTCGCCGCCCTCGGCTAATGGCCGTCGGCCGGCATGCCAAGCTGAGGGCATGGATTTCAGCTGGCGGGAAGAAGACGAGCTCTTGCGGGACACGGTCCGGCGCTATGCCTCCGAGAGGCTGGCGCCGGACTATGCCCGTTGGGAGAACGAGCCGTTTCCCCGGGAGCGGGTGAAGGAACTTGGCGACCTCGGCGTGCTCGGCCTGCTGATCGCGCCCGAGTACGGAGGCGGCGGCGGGCGGTACGTGTCGTTCGGCGTCGCCGCCGAGGAGATCGGCCGGGCCGACTTCAACATGACGTCGTTCCTCCAGCTGGCCGGCATCACGGCCGGCCTACTGGCGGTGGGCGACGAAGACCTGAAGAAGGAATGGCTCCCCGGAGTCGCCTCCGGCGAAGCCGTGGTGGCGTTCGCCCTCACCGAACCGTCAGTCGGGTCCGACGCCGCCCGGCTCGTCGTCACCGCCCGGCGCGACGGCGGGGACCTCCTGATCTCGGGCGAAAAGGCATCGTGCACGTTCGCCGGCCTGGCCGACGCCTGCGTGGTCTTCGCCCGCACCGGCGGACCGGGCGCGGCCGGGATCAGCATGGTGCTCGTGCCCCTCGACCGGCCCGGCGTCACCCGGCAGGTTTACGACAGCGTGGGCAACAAGCTGACGGCGCGGGGTTCGCTGTTCTTCGACGATGTGCGGGTGCCGGCCTCGAACCAGATCGGCGCCGAAGGCGCCGGATTCGTCGGCGCCATGAAAGGGTTCGATTTCAACCGGTCGATCATCGCGCTCGGTTGCATCGGAACGGCGCTGCAGTCGCTCGACGAGACGATCGCCTACGCCAAGGAACGCACAACGTTCGGCAAGCCGCTGGCCAAGCATGAAGGCGTGGCCTTCCCCATCGCCGAGCACCTGGCGCTGCTCTCGGCCACCCGGCTGCTGGCCTACGAGGCGCTGGCCCGGGCGGACGCCGGGCAACCGCACACGACGCAGGCGGCGATGGCGAAGTGGCTCGGCCCGAAGCAGGCCGTTGACGCCATTCATTCCTGCCTGCTGTTTCACGGGTGGACGGGCTACGGCAACGACCTGCCCTTCGCGCAGCGGCTGCGCGACATGGTCGGGTTCGAGATCGGTGACGGCACCGCCGAGATCATGAAGGGGATCATCGCCCGCGACGCGTTCGGCCGGGAGTTCGCCAGCTACAAGTAGGCGAACGCCTCAGGCGGCGACGGTGACGACCAACGGCACGACATGACGGAACCGCCAGTCGACGGAATGCTGCCCGAGGACGGTGAAGCCCGCGCCGGTGGCCAGCCGGTGCATGGCCGGCCGGGTCGGGAAGTTGACGCGCGTCTTCGACGCCCGCGACGACAGCCGGCTGAACCGCTCGCTGCCGACCTCCGTCCGGGGGTGGATCATGCCGACGAGGACACGACCCCCGGGCTTCAGGACGCGGCGGAACTCTGCCCAGGCCACCGGCTGGTCGAAGAAGTGGAACGCCTGCGTGCAGACGACCGCGTCGAAGGCACCGGTCCGGAACGGCAGCCGGCCCGAGTCGGCCCGCAACCACGCCACCCGGCGGGTGCGGGCGGCCGCCTCGGCCAGCATTCCACTCGACAGGTCGCACCCCACGACCCCGCCGGGCGTCAGTTCCTGCTCGAGCCGCGCGGCGAAGATGCCCGTCCCGCATCCGACGTCGACGATCGAACGGGGCCGCGTGGCCCGCAGCTCGCCGAGGACCCGCTCCTGCACGGCGGCGTACAGAGCCCGTTGCAACCAGCCGGTGTCGTAGAGATGAGCGACACGGTCGAAGATGCGGCGGACGTCGACGTCGGGCATCCGTCCAGTCTGCCGGTAGCCGGCTCGTCGGCGCCTTCCTGTCCTTGGCGCACCGGCGGGACCGGTAGGGTGCGGGGCGGTGGCGACGGAGGAGATAGACCCATTCGCCGAGGCGGTCAGCCGGCTTTCCGATGAGGGTATGGCGCTCGAGATCTCA
>Ga0196958_10000799_pt1 | contig 10289 bp, 13 predicted proteins | sample S1v_10metaG_FD_148654 | JGI IMG/M metagenome (GOLD analysis project Ga0196958, IMG submission 148654) | Soil microbial communities from Anza Borrego desert, Southern California, United States - S1+v_10 | ecosystem: Environmental > Terrestrial > Soil > Desert | place: USA: California | collected...
TGATCTTCAGCAGGTTCAGCTCACGGCCCTCGTAGGACTTGCCGACGCTGGACAGGGTCGCGATGTCTCCGTGGTCCTTCGCGGCTTTCCGCAGCTCCGCGGTCGTTTCGGCGTAGGTGTGGTACGCCTCGTCGCCCGGCGGGAAGTCACCCGCGACCGCCGCGGTGCCCGCCCGATCACTCCGTTGTTTCAGCATGCTGTCGAAGTCGCCGAGCGGCTTGAGGCCGAATCCGTTCGCGCGCAGGCTCGCGGCCTGATCGGGCGTGGCGACGACGGTCAGCGCGCCACCGCGCGAGCCCGCGACGTCGACACCGGTGCGGGCCACCTCGGTGCGTTTTTCGGCGGTGGACGCGCCCTCCACCGAGTACAGCCCTCTCGCCGGGTCACCGGTCCGGGCGCTCGCGACGGGCGTCGTGACGGCCAGCAGGACGAGCCCTGTGGCGGCCAAGGCGCCTCCCATGCGACGGCGTGTGGACATTTCGCCTCCGAACGATCTGGGGTCAAGGTGGCGTTCACCGTCACCGAAGTGGATCATTCACGACAACCCGACGATTGTCGTTTCCACTTACCGTTCACGGCCAGAGGCGGTCTTTGCGCCAGGTGCTGTTCTCGCGCCGGTAGCGCAGCCGCCGGTGCCGCCGGTCGTGGCTCGCCTGCCAGAACTCCACTTCGGTCGGCGTCAGCAGATACCGAGTCCAGGTTTCCGGTGCCACGCCGGGGTTCTCTTCGACCCACCGCTCCGCTTCCGCGGTCGCGCGGTCGAGATCGGCCGGATCTTCGAGCACCTGGGACTGCCTGCCGACGAACGCCTCCACCCGTGACGCCGGCGGCCGGGCGGTGAAATCGGCCGCGGACACCTCGGGATCGGCGAGCGAGACCGGACCGCGCAGGCGGACCTGACGGCCTCGTCCCGGCCAGAAGAAGGTCAGCGCGGCGAACGGATTCTTCGCCAACTGAACACCTTTCGGGCTTTCGGAGCTCGTCGCGACCGCCCAGGTGTCCCCGTCGACGTCCTTGAGGATCACGACCCGCGCGTCCGGCACCCCATCGGCGTCCACCGTGGACAGAGTGACGGCGTGCGGCGCCAAGACGTGCTCACCCGCTTCGTCGAGCCATTCCAGGAAGAGCTCGCGCGGAGTCGACGGTGCGGCCTCGGTGTCGAACTCCGGAAGTTCCTCGGGAAACGACGGCCAGCCGCGCAACGTGCGGTTCATCAGTACCCCGGCGGACGCTGCGGCGGATAGCCGGGCGCGGGCGGCGGATAGTGCGGCGGCTGCTGACCCGGCGGCGGACCCTGCGCGGGCGGCGGGCCGACCGGGTACGGCGGCGGCGGTGGCTGCTGGGGCTGCCAGCCGGGCGGCGGCTGCTGACCGGGCGGCGGGCCCGGCGGCATCGGCGGCTGCTGGCCCTGCGACTGCGCCCACTGCACCTGCTGATAGACCTCGCCGGGCTGCGGGAAACAGAACGTCAGCTTCGCGTTCACCGAACCCTGGACCGCCGCGCCCCACAGCTTCCCGCCGACGAACGCGTACATCTGCGCCGCCGAGACATCGACGGCCACCATGCGCGTCTCGCCGCCGAACTGGTTACCGGACTTCGCCGACGCGGCCTGCGCGGCGTCCGGGTACACGCGGTCACCGATCAGACCGGCGATCACCACCGAAGCGGCCGTCCAGCCGACAGTGCCCATCACGTTCGCGCGCGCGTGCTGCGTCGCCAGCCCGGTGAAGTCGTACAACGCGGGCGCGGTGACCTCCGGGATCGCCGCGGCGACCACGCAGTAGTTCATCGTCGACATCATCACGGATTCGGTGAACAGGCCCACGACGGCCGCGCTCGGACCGATCTGGACGGTGTTCAGCCTGCCCCCGCTGCGCTGGATACGCTCTGCCACCGCACCCAGGTACTGCTCCTTGGTGAGCACCGATGCCTCCCGAAGATTCCTCACGCAGCGCCATCGTCGCACGAACAGGGCGGATGGTCGCACCGGCGCGGCGATCCGATCTGCTTCACTGGGCGCCACTATGCGACGTCTTCTGATCTTGCCGTTCGTCGTGCCGCTGCTGGCGGCCTGCGGGCCGACGGAACAGCCGCCGTCCGCGGCGAACTCGCCCGCGCCGTCGACCACCGCGGCGCCCAGCATCCCGCCCGCCCCGGAGCCCGCCGGCAAAGGCCCGTGCCCGTACCTGGGCACCGAGTTCGTCTCGGACGCCAACGGGCAAAAGGTCTCCAAGGTCAAAACCTCGGCCGACCAGCCGCATCCGACTTGTTTCTTCTACGCGCTCAGCGGGAAACTGCAGCTCACCGTGCGCGTGTACGTCGGAGAACCGGCGGTGGCCAAGGCACTGGTGGATCAGGCGGCGCCCATCGACACCTCCAACCCGGCCGATGAACCGGCGGGCTGGAAGGGTGGCTACCAACCGACCGGAGAAGGCGCCGTCTACGCCGTTTCGAAGGCCGGGAACGCGGTAGTCGTGACCACCAACCAGAAGCAGAGCATCAAGGCACGTACGGTGGCGAAGGAGGCTATCGGTGAGCTGAAGCTCTAGGTAGTGGTATCCACACGTCAGAGTGAAGTTGATCTTGTACTACCCTGTGCCGCACGCGCGACGGTTCGCGGGACCAGCGCAACGCCGGGATCCGGCGGAGGCCGCCTTGCGGTGTGGCTCGGCGGCACAAAAGATCATTTCTCCCCATAGGACAAAAGGACAGGTTTCGTGGCTGACACCCTCAAGGAAATCTTGCTCGACTCCAGCCGTCGCCCGGCTGTCGTGAGCGACTTCGAGAACCTCGTCGACGCCGAGGTCTCGGACAAGGGCGGCGTTTCGGGTGCCGTCGTGAAGACCGGCTTCGCCGCCGTCAAGAAGATCAAGCCGGGCATCATCCCCGCCGCCGTCGACACCCTGCTCGACGACTTCGCCGGTGCCCTCGAGCCCTTCTACGGCGACTACAAGGCCAAGGGCGGCAACGACTTCGGTGCCTACCTGGTCGGCCGCAGCGACGAGGCCTCCGACGCGCTCCTGTCGGTCACCGACTCGCGCGCCGAGAAGAGCAGCCGCGACAGCATCAAGAAGGTCTACTCGAAGCTGCGCCCGAACGGCAAGAAGAACGTCGAGGAGGCCCTTCCCCGCCTCGGCCAGCTGATCGACAAGCACGCTGCGCTTGCCTAATCGCACGCTGCGCGATTGAATCGCGCGCTGACGTAAACGCGCCGAAGGGGCGTCGACCCGCTTCCCACTCACGGTGGGCGGGGAGGCGCCCCTTCATCGCGTTCACGTGGGCCTTCGGCCCGAAAGAGGGCGCGCGACCGGTGAAGTCTCGCCGTCGCCCTGGCGCGCTGAGGCGAGACAGGTCCGCCGGTGCTGTTGTTGGGTGCGTTGAGTCTTCGGCACCAAGACGATCTTCGTTGCGTGGACGTGAGAGGGCCGTCCAGTGACCTGGGGTCGCTGGACGGCCCTTTCGTGACAAGCAGAAGACGGGTGTGAGGCGTCAGTTCTTCTTGTCGGCGGAGCTGGTGCTCGGAGCCTGGTGCCCGTTCTTCGGGACGACGGGCTTCGGAGCGGCGGGCTTCACCGGAGCCGGACCGGAAGCGGCGGGCTTCGCGGGAGTGGCCTGCGCCGGCTTCGGAGCAGCCGCGGCCGGAGTGGCCGGGGCCGGGGCCGAAGTAGCCGGAGTGGCCGGAGTGGCCGGCTTCGCGGGAGGAGCGGGCGGAGCCTTCGGCGGCGCGGGCGCGACCGGCGGCTCCTGCTTGGAACGCAGGGCGTAGGCGGCACCGGCACCGACGACCGCGATACCGATCACCCACGGCCAGCGGCGACGCTTGCGCGTCCCCTTGGCGGCGGACTTCGCCTCGACGAGCGCGGCCCTGAAGTCCTTCTTCGCCGCCTTGAAGTCCTTCTTGCCCCGGCGCTTGGACTCGCCGGCGGACTTCGCGGCCAGGATGGCGGCCTTGCGCGCCTTGCGGCCCGGCTTCCGCATCTCGGAAATCCTGGCCAGCGCCTCCTTACGAGCCGCCTTCGAGCTGCGCTTGAGCTCCTTACGGGTCAGTTCCGTCTTCTTCGCGAGCTTCTTGCGTGCGCGACGGCTGGTCTTGGCGATCTCACCGGCGCTCTCGGAGAGCTTCTGCTCGGCTACCTCGACGGCGTGGGCGGTGGCTTCCTTACCCACCTCGACGGCACGTTTGCGCAGGCCGAGCGCGCCGGCCTTCGCCGACTCGCTCACCGAATCTGCGGCCCGGGTCATGGCTCTCACCTCTTCAATCGTTTTGATTCCGCTTCGTTGCTTGTAACCTATCGTGCCCCTTCTCCCGAGATCCTGCCGCAGATGGCACGATGAAGCTCGTGACTGAAAGCAAGGGACCCCTCAGTGGTGGCGCGTTGAAGGCCACTCTGCACACCAACCAGGGTGACATCAACCTGAACCTGTTCCCCGACCACGCGCCGAAAACGGTCGCGAACTTCGTCGGGCTCGCCGAGGGCAGCAAGGAGTACACCCAGCCCAACGCGCAGGGTGCGAACTCGGGCCCGTTCTACGACGGGTCGATCTTCCACCGCGTCATCGACGGCTTCATGCTCCAGGGCGGCGACCCGACCGGCACCGGCCGCGGCGGCCCCGGCTACAAGTTCGGTGACGAGTTCCACCCGGAACTCCAGTTCTCCAAGCCGTATCTGCTGGCCATGGCCAACGCCGGACCCGGCACCAACGGTTCGCAGTTCTTCATCACCGTCGCGCCGACGACGCACCTCAACTTCAAGCACACCATCTTCGGTGAGGTCGCGGACCAGGCTTCCCGCGACGTCGTCGACGCGATCGGCCGCACGGCGACCGGTCCCGCCGACCGTCCGCTCCAGGACATCGTCATCGAGAGGGTCAGCGTCAGCCGCGAGGGCTGATCGTAGAGCCGGTTACGGGGGATTTCGGTAGGTTGGTGGCATCGTGAGCCAACCACCGAATCCCCAGTACCAGCAGGCCGCCATGCCCGGCTGCTGGTGGCATCCGAACCGGCCGACCGGGCTGAGCTGTGCGCGCTGTGAGCGTCCGGCCTGCCCGGACTGCCTGCGCGAAGCCGCCGTGGGCTTCCACTGCACCGACTGCGTCCAGGCGGGCCGCCAGCAGGACCGCGTCCAGCAGAAGCAGTATCGCGACGCCGGCTACGGCGCGACCACCATCGCCGGCGCCCGGCCGCCTCGGACGGCCGTCGTGACGCCGGTCCTCCTGGCGATCAATGTCGTCGTCTTCTTCATCACCGTCGCACTGGCCGGCAGCCTCTCGAGCAACAACATCTCGGAGTTCTTCCAGCTCGGCAATCTGGACAACGTGCCGACCCTCTTGGGCAACGAATGGTGGCGGATCTTCACCTCGGGGTTCCTGCACTTCGGCCTGCTGCACATCGCGAGCAACGCCTTCTCGCTGTGGTTCGTGGGCCGTCCGCTGGAGGTCGCGCTCGGTCGCGTCCCGTTCGCGGTGCTCTATCTCGTGTCGATGCTCGGCGGCTCGGCGGCGTGCCTGGTGTTCTCGGACCTCCGCGCCTATCCGGTGGTCGGTGCCTCCGGTGCCATCTTCGGGCTCATCGGCGCGTACACGGTCATCGTCATCAAACTCAGGCTGAACCCGACCTGGTTGCTGATCATCCTCGGCCTGAACGTCTTCATCACCTTCCAGGTACCGAACATCTCGATCCTCGCGCACGCCGGTGGGTTCGTAGCCGGCCTTTTGGCGACCTTCGCGCTGCTCTACGCGCCGGAGAAAGACCGGCTCAGGTGGCAGATCGGCGGGATCGCGATCGTCGTCGTCGCGATCGTCGGGCTCATCGTCTGGAAGGACACTCAGACGGTCTCCGCCGCGTTCTGTGATTTCACGTCGATCCAGGGTCAGCGGGTCTACGGCTGCTACCGGTAAGTTGATCATCGACATCGACTGCGTTCGACGGGAGTTCACCACCGGTCCGGCCGTGGCGGAAGACCAGCGGGCGTGTCGGCACGGCGAAGCGAAGTTCAGCGGCTCGCTGCGGACCTGCGTGGTCGAGATCGACCCGATCTGCTCGCCGGCCTCGCCGTACGAAATTTGCGGGGAGTATGCGCCGCCCGCGGCGGGACCGGCCGTTTGGGGCTGATCACACGGCCCTGACGGCAACCGTCCTTTGCTACGACAACGCCTGACCCTTGAAGGCGGTGAGGACGTCCAGGACGTCCCTGGGGTCCTCGCCGAGGTCGATCCGGCCGAACACCAGCAAGTGGTCGCCCGATTCGACCTCGAGGGTCACATTGTCCCGGCCGAGTCGTCGCGTCATGCGCAGCCGGAACCGGGCTTCGGTCCAGGAATAGCGGTGCGCGCCACCGACGGTCCTGGCGAGGATTCCGCCGGGCCCGGCCGCCAGCCGGGGACGGAGCAGGGTGCCGTGCAGCGCGAGAGCGCCCGTGGAGAGCATCGCGACCCCGGTCAGGATCGTGCCGCCGACGTCGCCGCCGATGGCCAGCCACAGCACACCCACCAGCAACGCCAGGGTGATCCCCCACGCCACTACCACAACGTTCTGCTGCGGCGCCCACGAGGTGGGGTAGTTATCCACAGGGGTTATCCACACTGGGGATGAGTCACACCGGTGTGATCAGGCGTCAAGCCGCCTTCCGGGGTGAGACTCACCGCCACCGCATCGTCATGAGCAGCCCGGCGATCATCAGCACGAAACCGATGGCGAAGTTCGTGTTGCCCAGATCCGCCATGAAGGGGATCTTGTCGCCCGCGATGTAGTTGACGACCAGCCACATCAGACCGACCAGCATGAGGCCGAACATCACGATCTTGTAGAACAGGTTCGACGGGCCCGCCGCCTTGACCTTCACCGGCGTGCGGCGATCGGTCGGCGGGGTGTACGCCGTCTTCTTGCGGACCTTGGACTTCGGCATCGTGTTCCTCGCGTACTGTTCGGCTTCTCTGGTGGCGATGACCCGCTTTCGGGTGCGCAACCAGCGCCACGTGCACACGTTAACGTAAACGAGCGCCGCTGGGCACCGTCCGGGACCGGTCGATTTCCCGCACTGTGACAATGGTGTCACACACGGTTCGACATGGTGACGGTTCGACACTGTGCTGGTTCGACACTGCGGCTTGGTTCGAGACTGAGGAGCTTGCGTGGCTGAGCGGGAAGAGCCGGGCGGGGACCGACGGCGGTACCCCGAACGACCCCCTGGCGGAGGCCGTCCGGCCCCCCGGCCCAGGCCGGACGCCGCACTGTCGCCGCGTCGCGCCCCTGGAGAGGCGCCCACGCCGCGCCGGAGGCCGCCGGAAGGATCGCCACCACGGCGCCCGACGGCCGGGCCGCCACCGCGTCGCCGTCCCGCGCCGCCGCCGGGGTCGACCGAGGAAACCGTCGTCTTCGAACCGGTCGGCGGAGGCACCGCGACCGAGGAACGCCCGCCGCCGCGCGAACTGGGCAAGGGTGGCGCCGCCATCCGGACCGTGGGCGAACTGCTCATCACCGCCGGACTGGTGGTGCTGCTGTTCATGGTCTACGAGGTCTACGTGACCGACCTCTTCTCCGCGGGCAAGCAGTCCGAGGCGAGCTCGGAACTCGACGGCGACTGGTCGAAGGACCGGCAGCTGCACCCCGACCTGGTCGACGGGAAGGCGTTCGCCAGGATCCACATCCCGGTGTTCGGCGCCGACTTCAACTTCACCATCCAGGAAGGCACCACCGAAGCCGCGCTCGAAGTCGGCCCCGGCCACTACAAGGGCACGGCGCTGCCGGGCGAGCCGGGCAACTTCGCCATCGCCGGCCACCGCGTCGGCAAGGGCGCGCCGTTCAACGATCTGGACAACCTCGCTTCGTGCGATCAGATCATCATCGAGACGCAGACGGACTTCTACATCTACAAGGTGCTGCCCTACAAGGACGAGGTCGAGGGCTGGGCCGCGGGCAAGGGCGCCGACCCGAAGTGCAAGAACGTCGGGACGCTGCGTGACCCGAACGCCGTCGACGGCGGCGCCTACGGCGAGACCAACGGCCGCCGCATCGTGTTCCCCACCAAGGGCGAGACCGTGAACCCGGTGCCGTACAAGGACCCGGAGATCCTGCCGAAGGCCGAGCAGGTCTCGCTGCTCACGCTGACGACGTGTCACCCGAAGTTCTCGGCGAAGGAACGGCTCATCATCCACGCGGTGCTGGCTCAGCAGGTGCCGAAGAACCAGGTCGGCTCCTACGCCGAACTCCTGCCCAAGATCTCGGAGGCGCGCTGATGTACGGCTGGATCTGGCGCAAGCTGCCGGGCCCCTTCGCGGTGAAGCTCGCGACGGCGGTCGTGCTGGCGCTCGGGATCGTGGCGCTGCTGATGTTCGTCGTCTTCCCGTGGCTGGAGCCACGGCTTTGGTTCAACGAAGTGAGCGTTCAGTAGCCGCGCGATTCGGCGTCTTCCTCGTTTCCGGACGGTTTCCCGGACAGAAGGACGCCGATGTCCTGCGCCGGTCGGTCGACGCCGCCGTCGTCGCCGAGCGGGCCGGGTTCGACGACGTGTGGTTCGCCGAGCACCACTTCATGCCGTACGGCGTCTGTCCGTCCGCGATCACCCTCGCCGCGCACGTACTGGGCCGCACCGAGCGGATCGCGGTCGGTACCGCGGTGAGCGTGCTGTCGGTCGCGCATCCGGTGGCGCTCGCCGAACAGTGGTCGCTGCTCGACGCGGTTTCCGGCGGACGGCTGCGGATCGGCGTCGGCCGGGGCGGGCCCTGGCAGGACCTCGAGGTCTTCGGCACCGGCGCTTCCCGCTACGAAACGGGATTCGAAGAAAGCCTCGACCTGGTGCTCGCGGCGATGACGTCGGAGACGGTTTCGGCCGATGGCGACCACTTCCGGTTCCGTGAGGTGCCGATGGTGCCGCGACCGGAACGCGCTCCGCGCCTGGTCGTGGCCTGTGGGGACGCCGGCTCGCGTGCGGTCCGGCTCGCCGCCGATCGCGGGCTGCCGATGTTGCTCGGCCTGCACACCGACGACGACGGCAAGATCGAAACCCTCGCCGCGTACGGCGATTCCGCCGCCGAACATGTCTCGACGGTGCTGTGCCAGGTCGGGGACGACGCGGTGGACGTCGTGCGGTCCGCGTTGCCGGGCTCCCTGAAGGAGGGGTTCGCCGGGCACGTGTACCTCGACGGCAGGCGGGGGCTGGACAAGGATCCGGTGTCCTACACCGACAAGCTGTGCGAGATGCACCCGATCGGCGGCGTGGAGTACTGCGTCGACAGGCTGGGAACGAGCATCCGGCGTACCGGGGTCTCCCACGTGATCATGATGGTGGAAGCGTCCGGTACGCCGGAGGGAACGCTCGAGAACATCGCGCGGATCGGGGAAGAGGTCCTGCCCGCGCTGCGGAACCGCTAGCAGTCGCGGAGTTCCGGGCTCTGGTTCAGCAGCTGCCCGCGCACCGAGACGAACGCGCGGTAGCGGTCACTGTCCACTTGGGACGGTTTGAACGCGGCGACCCGGTGGCAGTTCTGGAACGCCAGCTTGACGCCGAAGTGCCGTTCCAGCCCGCCGCGGATGGAGTCCGAGGCCAGCGCCCGCAGCAGCTGACCGCGTTCGGCCTCGCTCGGCGGCGGTGTCTCGTTGTCGGCGAACCCGTCGGCCGCGCCCTCGGCCTCCGCGATGACACCGGTGATCACGGTCCAGGCGTACGGCAGGGATTCCCGGACACAGGCGACGAATTCGGCGTCGGAGACCTCCCCGCGCTCGGCCTTCTCCAGCAGCGCGGGCGATACATCCAGAGACATCGGACCTCCGAGAGAGACGCGGTGAACGTGGGCCGTCTTCCTGACTACTCACCCGCGGGCCAAGCCACAAGAGAAAACGATCATCATCACCACTTTGGCGGAAGCCGTCGTCACTCCCAGCGGAAGAGCTTCGCCGCCACGACACAACTGCCCACCGCGAAAGCCGCCAGAACGGCGAGCTGCAGCGGCTGTGGACCGGTGCCGGTCCAGGCGTCTTCGAGGGCTTTGACGCCCGGCGGGATGTACGCGCCGATGTCCCGGATGGCTTCCGGAAGCAAGGGCCGCGGCAGCCAGACGCCACCGAGGAACATGATCGGGACATAGGCGATCATCGCGATCCCTCCCGCGCCGCGGCTGGTCTTGGCGACAGCCGCGGCGATCAGGCCGAGGCCGAAGATCGCGATCGTGCCGAGGCCGAACGTCAGCAGGAAGCCGAGCGGGTGACGCGGGCTGGGGACGTCGAAGACGACGCCGGCCGCCACGAGCAGGATGCCGACCCCGCCGATCGTCACGCCGACGTTGATGATCAG
>Ga0196958_10000800_pt1 | contig 10280 bp, 9 predicted proteins | sample S1v_10metaG_FD_148654 | JGI IMG/M metagenome (GOLD analysis project Ga0196958, IMG submission 148654) | Soil microbial communities from Anza Borrego desert, Southern California, United States - S1+v_10 | ecosystem: Environmental > Terrestrial > Soil > Desert | place: USA: California | collected...
GCGTCCTCGGGCGATGAGGGCTGCTCGGCGGTCGGTTCCCCGGCCTCGGCACGGTGTGGCTCGGCGGTCGGTGCGGCCGACTCGTCGGCCGGGTCGGTGTCCTGCGGTTGCTCGGCTGCCCCGGGTCGCCCGGCGTCCCGGTCGCGCTCGGGTTCGTCGGCGGGCTCGGTGAACTCGGCGGGCTCAGCGGCTCCGGCGGGTGCAGCGGGCTCGGTTCGCTCTGCGGCGGCGGAGCCGCTCTCGCCGCGTTCGATGCGCTCTGCGGCGGTGGGGTCGCTCTCGCCGCGTTCGGCGCGCTCCACCGCAGCAGGATCACTCTCGCTGGGTTCAGTGCGCTCTGCGGCGGCGGGATCGCTCCCGCCCTGTTCGGTGTCTGCCGCGGCGGAGCTGTCCTCGCCCTGGTCGGCAGAGAATTTTGCGTCTTCGGCAGCGGCAGGTTGCTCGTCCTCGGCCGCCTGCCGGGGGGCGGCCGAGTGGGCGTCGTCCGCGTTCGGCTCGGTGGGGGTCTGTTCGGCGGCGGCGGGGGCCGCGGTTTCCGGCTTGCCGGGCCGCGGTTGCTCCTCGGTGGGTGGCTCGGCCTCGGGCCACGCGGCCCCGGGGGGAGCGCTGTCCCGCTCGGGACTAGCCGCGTCGGGCCCGGCGCCGGGAGTGCTCGGATCAGCAGCCGCGTCGGGCCGGGTCTGGTCGGAACCGGGGGTTTGCGGGCCTGTCGGAGCGCCTGCCTGCCCGTCGTCCCCTGCCTGCGCGGGGCGCTCGGCGGACCCGGGCTCAGCGGCCTCGGCGGGCTCTGCGGGCGCCTCCGCGGGGGTCAGTTCGTCGTCGCCCGTGGTGGGCCAGGCGGTCGGTTGCGGGGGGTTGTTCGCAGGTTCACCCGACTGTGCGACGGCTGCCGGGGGTGTGGGACCGGGTGCCGGGACGTGGGGCTCGTCACTTCCGGCGGCGTTCGGGGCGGGCGGGGTGGGCTCGTCCGGCACCTCGGGGGTGGTGTCGTCGTCCTGGGCGGGCCAGGCGGTGTCGTCGGCGCCGGGCCAGGCGGGGGTGTCGTCGGGCACCTCTGGGGGACGTTTCGGCAGGTCATCAGGTTGCCGCCGGTGCGCGTCGGACTGCTGCCCGACGGTGGGGTCCTGCTCGGGCACGTGTGGTCCTCCCCTGGTGTCCTGCGAACGTCACACCGCATCCGTCGGGATCGGTGCCTGCCGCCAGTCCGGTGTGGTCCACACTAGTGATGTAACAAACGCAGCCGAGACGAGCGAGGGACGGCGTGGAGTTCGACGTCACGATCGAGATCCCCAAGGGGGTCCGCAACAAGTACGAGGTGGATCACGAGACGGGGCGGATTCGACTCGACCGCACCCTGTTCACCGCGACGCAGTACCCGGCGGACTACGGCTTCGTCGAGAACACCCTCGGCGAGGACGGTGACCCGCTGGACGCACTCGTGCTGGTCCAGGAGCCGACCTTCCCCGGGTGCCTGATCCGCTCCAGGGCGATCGGCATGTTCCGGATGACCGACGAGAAGGGCGGCGACGACAAGGTCCTCTGCGTCCCGGCCAACGACCCGCGCACCGAGCACCTGCGCGACATCCACCACCTGGCCGAGTACCACCGGCTGGAGATCCAGCACTTCTTCGAGGTCTACAAGGACCTGGAGCCGGGCAAGAGCGTCGAGGGCGCGAGCTGGGTCGGTCGGGCCGAGGCGGAGGCCGAGATCGAGCGCTCGTACAAGCGGCTCAAGGAGTCGGGCCTCACCCTGCACTGAGGACCGGTGGTGACAGGGCCCCGCGCGTCGATGACCGGGGCCCTGCTTCGACCCGCCGCACTACCTGATCCGCCAGCGCAGCCAGCCCGCGTCGACCTCCGGGCGGTAGCGGTCGGCGAGCGGGCCGATGCCCTCCTCCAGCAGGTCGGCCGTCTGCTCCAGCAGTTCCGACAGCCCGGTGGGCCAGCGGCCCGGTCCGGGTCCTTCGTCGAACTGCTCCCCCAGCGAGCCCGCTCCGCGCTGGTCGAGGTAGAGCAGGCCGCCCCCGCCGTCGCCCGCGAACGGCACGAAGCGGCCGTCCCAGCCGGGCTGACCGGGGCCGGAGCACATCCGCCTGGTGTGGCCCGCGATCTCCCCCACCGACATCGGCCGGTAGGCGAGCGGCAGCACGAACCCGCCCGCGCTCGACCCGTCGTGCCTGCGCAGGGTCGCGACCAGGTCGCCGGGCAGTTCCACCCCCACCTCCCGCTGCAACGCGCTCAGCGCGGCGGCGGGCGCGGGGGCGTTCCAGCGGGCCGCGGTGCGCGGCGCGTGCACGGCCAGCCAGGTCTCGATGCGCGTCCACGCGGCGTCGACCCGGCTGGTGAGGATCTTGGTGGGTTCCGGCACGGTCGTGGACCCGGCGCCCAGTCGGCAGCCCGGGGCCGGGGTGATGACCGGGGCCGGGGCGGTCACCGGTCGGGGCGGCTGCGCGCCGAGGAACCACGCGGCGGTGATGACCAGCCCGCCGACCAGGAAGATCGACAGCACGACGCGCACGTTCCCCCCAGTGGTCCCGGGCGCAACTATCGCAGAGCCGCGCACAGCCGGAGCACAGCCCTTCCCCAGTCGGGTCCCGGTGTCCGCGCGCAGCCTGTGGTCATGCACCCGAACCAGGAAGACACCCAGGCCACCGACCACGACCGCGGCCTCGCGTTCGACATGGCCACCCTCGGCCGCCGCCGGATGCTGGCGCTCCTCGGCGGTGCGGGCCTAGCCGTGCTCACCGGCTGCGCCACCGCGGACACCGGCGCCCCCGCGACAACGACAACAACAACACCCACGACCAGCTCCTCCGCCGACGTGGCGGAGATCCCCGACGAGACCGCGGGCCCCTACCCCGGGGACGGCACCAACGGCCCGAACGTCCTCACCGAGTCCGGCATCGTCCGCTCCGACATCCGGTCGAGCTTCGGCAGCTCGACCACCACCGCCCAGGGCGTCCCGCTCAAGGTCGAGCTGGCACTCGTCGACAACGGCAAACCGCTCAGCGGTGCCGCGGTCTACCTGTGGCACTGCGACCGCGAGGGCAACTACTCCCTCTACGCGCGAGGGCTCACCGGTGAGAACTACCTGCGCGGTGTGCAGGAGGCGGACGCCAACGGCAGGGTCAGCTTCACCAGCATCTTCCCGGCGGCGTACTCCGGCCGCTGGCCGCACATCCACTTCGAGGTCTACGCGTCCCTCTCCGAGGCCACCGCCGCGGGCGACCCGGTGAAGACCTCGCAGCTGGCCCTCCCCGAAGCCGCCTGCACGGCCGTCTACGCCACCGACGGCTACTCACAGAGCGTCCGCAACCTCAGCCGGTCCTCCCTGGAGGAGGACAACGTGTTCAGCGACGGCTGGAACACCCAGCTCGCGGACGTCACCGGCGACACCGGCTCCGGCTACGCCGCCACCCTCACCGTCGGCCTCTGAGGACGGGAAGAGCCCCGCACCTCGGAAGGTGCGGGGCCCTTTCACGTGCCGGGTCAGTGCATGGCCACCGGGACCGGTGCGGCCGCGTCGGCTTCCGCGTCGGCGGCGCGCTCGATGCCGGACTTCATCGACAGCGGCACCTCCTTGAGGAACCAGATCAGCGCGAACGCGACCAGGACGGTGAAGCCGCCGACCAGGAACACCGTGTCCAGCGAGCTGGCGAACCCGGTCAGGATCGGTCGGGCCAGCGCCGGGTCCAGCGTGGTGAGGAACTCGGTGTTGTTCAGGTCGACCCCGGTCGCGGGGGAGAAGCCGGGGTTCTGCGCGGCCGCGGCCAGGAACGCCGGGTCGGTGCGGGCCGAGGCGAACGCGTCGGTGATGCGGTCGCCGACGACGCTGAACAGGATGGACAGGAACACCGCCGTGCCGACGGTGCCGCCGATCGACCGGAAGAAGGTCGCCGACGAGGTGGCGACGCCCATGTCCTTGGCGGGCGCGTCGTTCTGGATGACCAGCACCAGCGTCTGCATGTTCAGGCCCAGCCCGGCACCGGCGCCGACCATGATCAGCATGATCAGCCACAGCGGGGTGTCCACGCCGATGGTGGCGAAGGCGAACATGGACGCGGTGAGCAGGCCGAGGCCGATGATCGGGAACTTCTTGTAGCGCCCGGTCTTGGTGATGATCGCGCCGGAGCCCATGGCGGCGACCAGGATGCCGAAGGTCATCGGCAGCGTCATCAGCCCGGAGGCGGTGGGCGTGGCGCCCTTGACGATCTGCAGGTACAGCGGCAGCGACATCATCATGCCGAACATGCCGACGCCCATGATGAAGTTGACGGCGTTGGTGAGGCTGAACATCGGGCGGCGGAACAGCCGCAGCGGCAGCAGGGCCGCGTCACCCATCCGCTTCTCCACCGCGACGAACGCGGCCAGGCCCAGCACGCCGACGCCGTACATCAGGAACGCCCGGCCGGAGGCCCAGCCCCACTCCCGGCCCTGCTCGGCGATGATCAGCAGGGGCACCAGGCCGACGGTCAGGGTGACCGCGCCCCAGTAGTCCACCCGCTGCGGGACGCGCTTGTGCGGGACGTTCAGGTAGCGGGCGACGACGACCAGGGCGACCAGCGCGATCGGGATGTTGATCAGGAACACCCAGCGCCAGCCCTCGAACCCGCCGAAGCTGTTCAGCCCGGCGAAGAACCCGCCGACGACCGGACCGGCCACACTGGACAGACCCCAGACGCCCATGAAGTAGCCCTGGTACTTGCTGCGCTCGCGCGGGGAGACCAGGTCGGCGATGATCGCCAGCGCCAGCGACATCAGGCCACCGGCGCCGAGGCCCTGCACCGCGCGGAACGCGGCCAGCTCGTACATCGAGTTGGCGATGCCGGAGAGCACCGAGCCGAGCAGGAAGACGCTGATCGCGGTCAGGTACATCGGCTTGCGGCCGTAGATGTCGGACAGCTTGCCGTAGAGCGGGGTGGAGATGGTGGCGGTGATCAGGTAGGCGGTGGTGGCCCAGGCCTGGATGGTCTGGCCGTGGAGCTGGTCGGCGATCGTCTTCATCGCCGAGGACATGATGGTCTGGTCGAGCGCGGCCAGCAGCATACCGAGCAGCAGTCCGGAAAGGACGGTCATGATCTGCCGGTGGCTCAGTTGCCCGGGAGCGGCATCCGAAACCGTGGTGGACATCAGGTTTCCCCTTCGGAACGCGCCGGTGCGGCGCATTCGGTGATCAAGGTAGGCAGGTGGGTCTGGTGGTCGGCCAGGAACCGCTCGAACAGCTCGACGAACCGGTCGAGGTCGGCGGGGTCCCAGTGCGCGACCATGCGGGCGATGGACAGCGCGAACCGGGCGCGCTGTTCCTCGAGCAGCCGCACCCCGCGGTCGGTGACGGCCAGCAGGCTGGCCCGCCCGTCCTCGGGATCGGCGCGGCGCTCGACGAGCCCGTCCTTGACCAGCGCCGCCACCTGGCGGCTGACCGTGGACGGGTCTGAGTGGACCGCCTCGGCGAGCGCCCGCGAACGGCTCGGACCGAGGTGGAGAAGGCTTTTCAGCAGGACGATGGCCGAGCGGTCCATCCCGGTCTTGCTCATCCGGGCGGCGAAGCTCGCCTGCTGCTTGCCGAAGCCGAACAGCGCGTTGGCCAGCCGGGTGCCCCGCTCCACGTCCGGTGGAGTGAGCCCGGCGGCCACCGCGTCCGACTCCGGCGCGACCATGGTGAACCCCCAGTTGCTTGCAACACCCAATTAGTTGGTGGATACAAGCATGCACCGGGACGCCGCCGCGGGGCAACTCGGTTTCCTGTGACCCCGCTCGCAGCCCCGGCGCCGGGCGGCGCCGGGGCGAAGCGGACTATTCGTGCAGGTCAGGCCCAACCGGGCATCGGGTACCCGGCCAGCAGCTCGCGCACCTCAGCAGCCACCGCGGCCACCGCGGCGGCGTCGTCCTCGGCCCCCGCGCGCACCGCCCGGTCCATCCACTCGGCCACCTGGGGCATCTGCTCGACGCCCAGGCCGCGGGTGGTGATGGCGGCGGTGCCCAGCCGGATGCCGGACGGGTCGAACGGCTTGCGCGGGTCGAACGGGACGGTGTTGTAGTTCAGCTCGATCCCGGCGGCGTCCAGCGCCTTCGCCGCGGGCTTGCCCGCCACCCCCTTGGCGGTGAGGTCGACCAGGATCAGGTGGTTGTCGGTGCCCCCGGAGACCAGGTCGAAACCGCGCTCGAGCAGCGCCTCGGCCAGCGCCTTGGCGTTGGCGACGATGGCGTGGGCGTAGTCGCGGAACTCCGGCCGCGCCGCCTCGCCCAGGGCGACGGCGATCGCGGCGGTGGTGTGGTTGTGCGGCCCGCCCTGCAACCCCGGGAAGACGGCCTTGTCCAGCGGCTTGGCGAACTCCGCGTCGGACATCAGCATCGCCCCGCGCGGCCCGCGCAGGGTCTTGTGCGTGGTGGTGGAGATGATCCGCGCGTGCCCCACCGGCGAGGGGTGCGCGCCCCCGGCGACCAGGCCCGCGATGTGGGCGATGTCGGCCACCAGGACCGCGTCGACCTCGCGGGCGATCTCGGCGAACCCGGCGAAGTCGATCGTGCGCGGGATCGCCGTGCCACCGCAGAAGATCAGCTTGGGCCGCTCCCGCAGCGCCACCTCGCGCACCTCGTCGAGGTCGACCCGCCCGGTGTCGCGGCGCACGCCGTAGCGGACGGCGTTGAACCACCTGCCGGTCGCCGAGACCGACCAGCCGTGGGTGAGGTGCCCGCCCGCGGGCAGCGCCATGCCCATCACGGTGTCGCCGGGCTCGGCCAGCGCGAGGTAGATGGCGAGGTTCGCGGGCGAACCGGAGTAGGGCTGCACGTTGGCGTGGTCGACGCCGAACAGGGCCTTCGCCCGGTCGACCGCCAGCGTCTCGATCGGGTCGACGAACTGCTGGCCCTCGTAGTAGCGCTTGCCCGCGTACCCCTCGGAGTACTTGTTGGTCAGGACGGTGCCGGTCGCCTCCAGCACCGCCCGGGAGACGTAGTTCTCGGAGGCGATGAGCCGGATCTTCTCGAACTGGCGCTGGGCTTCGCCCTGCACGAGGGCGGCCACGTCGGGGTCGGCTGCGGTGAGGGCGGGGACGTCGGGCTGGTGCACGGGCGGGCCTTTCTGCGCGCGGCGGGTCGTCGCGCGGAACACCCAGGCGTTCGGTGTCGTCCTCCGCCCAGGACCGCTCCCCGGTGGTCGATTCCACCCGCTGCACGCCAGTCACGGCCCTGGGTTCCCAGGGTAGCAGCTGGCGCAGCTATGTTACCGGCGAGTAATGTCTGCGGGCATGAGCACCGAGTACGCGTGGGTCGCCGACGCGATGAAGCAGTCCGTCCCCTGGGTCAGCACCGCGGGCGTCGAGTTCACCGAGGTCGCCGCCGACCGCGTCGTCTGCACCCTCCCCGACGTCGAGTCGCAGCGCAACCACGTCGGCGGCCCCCACGCCGCGGTCATGTTCGGCCTCGCCGAGACGGCCTCCGGCGCGGTCGGCCTGGCCGCCTTCAACCAAGTCATGTCCCGGGCGACGCCGCTGGTGGTGAAGTCGGAGATCCAGTACAGGAAGCTGGCCCTCGGCGCCCTCACCGCCGAGGCCGTGCTGACCCGCCCGGCCGCGGAGGTCGTCGCGGAGCTGGAGGCGGGCACCCGCCCCGAGTTCACCGTCGCCTGCACCATCACCAACGCCGAGGGCGTCACCACGGCGCTGATGGACGTGGTCTGGACGTTGAAGCCGAACAAGCAGTAGGCGCTACGACGGCGAGCTGGGGCGTGGCAGGCGCAGGGCCACGTCCAGCTCGGCGTGCGCCTCGGGGTGCTCGGCCCACCAGCGGGCGTAGGTCGGGTTGCGGTCCACGATCGACCGGTACGCGTGCGCCACGCAGGAGAACACCTCCTGCCGCCGCGCGCCCAGCGGGCCGTCGAGCCGGATCACCAGCACCACCGGCTGCTTGAGCACCGACCCGCTCAGCGGCCGGATCACGAACCCCGGCCCGCCCAGCGACGCTGGCTGCGCCAGGCACACCGCGCCCGCCGCGGCCAGCGCCATCGCCGTGCGGCCCTCGGTGACGTGGTGGGTGATCCGCGGGGTGAACCCGACCGCCTCGCACGCGGCCCGGAAGCGCAGCCGCATCGAGTCCTGGTCCGGGGGTGGCACCACCCAGTCCAGGCCCGCCAGGTCGGCGAGGTCGACCTCGTCGCGCGCGGCCAGCGGGCTGTCCGAGCTGAGGGCGACGAACTGCGGCTCCTCGACGATCGTGCGCACCTCGACGTCGCGCAGCGCGCGGTTGTCCATGCCCTCGAACCGCTCGAACACCGCCAGGTCCGCCTGCTTCGACGAGATCAGGTCCAGCAGCGCGGGCCCCGAGGAGTCGATCTCCGTGCGCAGCTGCGAGCAGCGGACCCACGCGCGCAGCTCCGCGATCAGCGCGCTGGCGAACAGCATCGGCGTGGCGGCGACCACCAGCGGCGCCTCGGCCGGGTCCGACCGGTGCGACCGCGCCGAGGCCAGCAGCACCGCCATGTCCTCCAGCACCACCCGCGCCGAGCGGACCACACCGCGGCCCAGCTCGGTCGGCACCGAGCCGTGCGCGGAGCGGACGAACAGCTCGCCGTCGAGCAGCCGCTCGATGGAGCGCAGCTGCGCGGTCAACGCGGGTTGGGTGACGCCGAGGCGGATGGCCGCCTTCGACACGCTGCCCTCCTCGGCGATCGCGCAGATCGCCCGCAGGTGCCGCAGCTCCAGTTCCGCCATAGCACCCGTTGATACCCCCGAGCACGGCGCGGCGCCAGAGGCGCCGCCGACCTCACACGGGTTCGGCGCTCTCGGCGTGCCTGCGGGCCAGGTCGCGGTAGATGTCGGCGTTGTGGTCGACGAACAGCTTCGGCACCCCGTCCAGCGGGACCACCCGCTTGGCGGGCACCCCCATGGCGACCACCTCGGGCGGCACCTGGGTGCCCGGCCCGACCATCGCCCCCGCCGCGACCAGGGCCCGCTTGCCGATGACCGCGCCGTCCTGCACGGTGGCGCCGTTGCCGATGAGGGCCTGCTCGCCGATGGTGCAGTCGTGCACCACGCACAGGTGGCCGATGGTGGCGTTGCGGCCCACCTCGCAGCCGCCCGCGTTGGTGTGGATCACGGAGTTGTCCTGCACGTTGACCCCCTCGCGCAGCACGACCGGCCCGAGGTCGGCGCGGATGACAGCGCCGTACCAGACCGAGGCGCCCGCCTCGACGGTCACGTCACCGACCAGCGTCGCGGTGGGGGCGATCCACGCGGTCGGGTGCACGCGCGGGCTCTTGCCTTCGAACGAGAACATCGGCATGGGGTCACAGTAATGTCAGCGGCGTGAAGCTCGATTCGGGTGGTTACGCCGACACCGTGTCCCAGGCCGCGGACGCGGTGGTCGCCGCCGAGCGGGCGGGCTACGACGGGGCCTGGGTGGCCGAGACGCGGCTCGACCCGTTCGTCGCGCTGGCCGTGGCGGCCGAGCGCACCGAGCGAGTCGACCTGGTCAGCGGCATCGCGGTGGCCTTCGCGCGCAACCCGATGACGGTGGCGGTCGCGGCGAACGACCTGCACCTGCACTCCGGCGGGCGGTTCGTGCTGGGGCTGGGTTCGCAGGTCAAGCCGCACATCACCAAGCGGTTCGGGATGCCGTGGTCGGCCCCGGCGGCGCGGATGCGCGAGTTCGTACTGGCCGTGCGCGCCATCTGGGCGGCCTTCGAGTCCGGCGACCGGCTCTCGTTCACCGGCGAGTTCTACCGGCACACGCTGCTGACGCCGTTCTTCAACCCCGGCCCGAACCCGCACGGCAACCCCAGGGTGCTGCTGGCCGCCGTCGGCGAGCGGATGACCGAGGTGGCGGGCGAGGTCGCCGACGGGGTGCTCTGCCACAGCTTCTCCACCGAGCGGTACCTGCGCGAGGTGACCCTGCCCGCGCTGGAACGCGGCCGGGCCAAGGCGGGCAAGCCCCTGGCGGGCTTCGAGATCAGCGGCCCGTCGTTCGTGGCCACCGGCGCCACCGACGAGGAGTTGGCCACCGCCGTCGCCGAGGTGCGCGGGCAGATCGCGTTCTACGGCTCCACCCCCGCCTACCGGGCCGTGCTGGAGCTGCACGGCTGGGGCGGGTTGCAGGACGACCTCAACGCGCTGGCCAAGCGCGGCCGGTGGGAGGAGATGGCGGGCCTCGTCGACGACGAGGTGCTGCACACCTTCGCCGTGGTCGGCTCCCCGGCCGAGGCGGCGGCGGAGGTCCGGCGCCGCTTCGGCGACGTCGTGGACCGGTTCACCCTGACCACGTCCGGGGCGCCGGACCCGGCCCGC
>Ga0196958_10000801_pt1 | contig 10273 bp, 10 predicted proteins | sample S1v_10metaG_FD_148654 | JGI IMG/M metagenome (GOLD analysis project Ga0196958, IMG submission 148654) | Soil microbial communities from Anza Borrego desert, Southern California, United States - S1+v_10 | ecosystem: Environmental > Terrestrial > Soil > Desert | place: USA: California | collected...
GGCCGGGCGGACGATCACGCCGTGACCCGCCGGACGACGGCGGTGACGCGTTCGACGACGTCGTCGGCGAGGGGCTCGCGGAGCAGACGCCGGTAGGACCACGGACCGACGGGCCGCCTGCTGCGTCGCAGGACGTGGGTCACGCCGGGGGCCCGGTACGCCTCGCCGCCCGCGACGAGCGCGGCGATCGCGTCGGCGTCGGCCGGGTCGACCTGGACGGCGTGCTCGCCGGCGACCGCCAGGACGGGCACCCACGGCGGCGAGCTGCGGCCGCGGGTCGACGGCGAGGAACTCGAGCCACCACCGCGCGTTCGTGCGCGCCGGCCCCCGTCCGATGACGTCGGTCGTGCTGGCCCGCAGCGCGTCGAGCTTCTTCTGCTGCTGCGCGGCGACGTCGACGCGCAGCAGCCGCAGCAGCGCGCGGACCGGCGCCGGTAGCAACACGGTGACGGCGCGGGCCTGGTGACGGAGCACTTCCTCGGCCTGCCGGGCGGCACCGGCGAGCAGGACGAGACCCGCCACACCCTCGTCACCCAGCGCCAGGGCGTGGAACGCGCCCTCGCTGTGACCCGGGACCACGATCCGCTCGGCGTCGATCTCCGGGCGAGCTGCGAGCGTGGCGAGCGCGGCGCGGGCGTCGCCGAGGTTGTCGGCGAAGCCGGCCCGGAAGAAGTCGCCGGTGCTCGCCCCGGTGCCGCGCTCGTCGTAGCGGAAGGAGGCGAGGCGGGCGTCGGCAAGGGCCTCCGCGAGTAGGCGGGTGATGCCGAGGCGGGCGCGGCGGTGATCTGCATGGCGGTCGAGCGGCCGGCCCCGGGCAGCAGGAGCACCGCGGGGGAGGCACTAGGCGCACCGTCGGGTAGGACGAGCGAGCCGGCCAGGGTGTGCCCGGCCGAGACGAAGCCCAGCTCCTCAGTGACGCCGAGGGGTCGGTGGACGGTGGCGGTCACGGTCCCTCCGGGGTGTCGTGCTCGCCCTCGTAGCGAGCACCGCCTGTTGTTCTCAACATCGAGAACGTTGGCAATGGTGAGGACAATGACATGGCGGCACGGCCCGACCTGCTGATGCCCCCGGCGCGGATGCGGATTGTCCGCGCGCTGCAGGGAGGTCGGAGCCGGACCACCGCGCAGCTGCACGACGAGCTCGCCGACGTCCCGGCGGCGACCCTGTACCGGCGATCGCGCGCCTGGTCGAGGGCGAGGCCCTCGAAGTCGTGTCCGAACGCCGGGTCCGTGGCACGGTCGAGCGGACCTACGCAGTGCGCGAGAGCGCCGTCGACGTCGGGCGCGACGACGCGGCCGGGATGGACGCGGACGCGATACGCAGCGCCTTCACCGCCTTCACCGCCTTCCTGGCCGGGCTCTCGGCCGGCTTCGAGCGCGATTCGCGCGTGCGACGATGCGCGGAGCAGCGGCAGCATTGCCTGGTACACCGCCAGGGGGCCGAAGACGTTGACCTCCCAGACGGCGCGCACCTCCTCGAGGGGCACCGTGCTCGCCTTCGAGATGGCGCGGAAGTCGGCCAGGTCTGCGGACGTCGGTGCCGATGGTGGCGGCGCCCGCGTTTGACGAGGAGGCCGAGCCGCCAAGTGTCCTCGCAGATGCGTTGGGCGGCCGCCGCGATCGAGGTCGCATCGGTGACGTCGAGGTGGAGCGCGGTGGCTCCGTCGCCGATCTCGGCGGCCGCTGCCTGGCCCCGATCGAGGTTGCTGGCCCCGACGAACACGCTGGTCCCGTCGGAGGCCAGCGCTGCCGCGAGCTGCTTGCCCGTGCCCTGGTTGGCTCCGGTGACCGAGGCGATGCCGGGGCCCACGATGGTTCTCCTGTCTCGGTGTTGGTGAAGGCGAGGACGAACGCCTCCGCCGCTGCTGACGAGGGGCGGACCGCGCATCTCGCCGAGCTGCTCATGCCGCAGAGCGAGGAGTTCCGCACGCTGTGGGAAGCCCACGAGATCGGCGTGCGACCGGGCGGCGTCAAGCGCCTCGTCCACCCCGAGGTGGGCCCGCTGGAGCTGCACTGCCAGACACTGCTCGACCCCGAGCAATCCCACCTGCTGCTGGTCTATACGGCGGTCCCGGGCAGCCAGAGCTACGAGAAGCTGCAGCTGCTCTCTGTCATCGGGCTCCCGTCCGCCGCCCGGCACCAGCACGGCGCGCCGGAGCACCTCCAGACCGAGGAGTCGTGATGTCGAGAGTGATCTCGTCGTCGATTCCGGGGTGCGGGATCGGCATGGCCGCCCACATGCACGTGCCCGACGGCTTCGACGACCACCGCTCCCACGCCGCGGCGGTTATCTCCACGCGATCGGCTGCCGGCGCGAAGGTCGGACGTCCTCGCGCGAGCCCGGGCTTCGCCCCGAAGAGATGATTAGTGCGGGGCCGGTCCACGCTGCTCAAGACAAGCCTCGCGGTGGTGATGATCTGTGGCGGCGTGATCGTCCGGAGCAAGCGTGCCCCGAAGCGATCTGAGTCACATCGAAGATCGCTCCGTAGAGCTGTGATCAGCGGAAAGAGTGCGCCGTCAGGGACACGGACCCCGAAGTGAACGGGGCTCGCTGTCTCTCCCGGCCAAGCTCACGCAGGCACGTCAGCGGCTGCCCGCCGTGGTAGGTGACCATGTCTTGTAGGGCGGTGAAGTCGATAGGTAGACCGCGATCCTCCGCTGGACGGTCAGGTCCTGGAAGGCGCGGTGCAGGTTGCCGACGATGCGTTCGGTGTCGGTGCAGTCGGCGAAGGCGCCGAGGTCGGTCTCCCGCGCGAGGTCGAGGGGCGTGGCGCCGACGGCGTCGCCGTCGCGGGCGAGGTCGCGGACGAAGCGCAGGTAGGCCAGGACGTCGTCGATCGTCTCCGGCCCGCCGACGGGACCGTGGCCCGGGACGATCGTCTGGGCGCCCAGGGGATGGAGGAAGTCCTCGAGGACGTCGATGGCGCCGAGCACCGACCGGGGGAGCAGGAAGGGCTGCCGCCGTGGAACAGCAGGTCGCCGGCGAGAAGCACCGACTCATCAGGCATCCGGTGCCATCTCCGTGGGATCAGGCCGTTCGGATACGCGCGAGGGAGTTGCCGTTCTTGTTGGTGAACCACAGCCAGCCGTCGGTCGGCTCGGCGCTCTTGATGTCGAATGGGCCTTGGACCTGGGGTGGGGCTCCGTAGAAGGACCAGCGGTGACCCTCGACGCCGCGGGGATCGAAACGCACGATGGCGTTCTTCGCGGTGTCGACCGCCCAGGCCGCCCCGTCGCCGCCGAACCACACGCCGTCCGGTGTGCCGAGGCGGTCGTCGGTCCACCACGAGAACGGCTCGGGCCCGTCGAGTCGCCGCGGGTCGAAGGTGAGGAACCCGGGGCGGTCCTGGGTGGTCAACCACAGCCGCTCCTCGGTGTCCATCGCCCATGCCCGGGGCGTTCCCCAGTCCGGCCACGGCCCGACGGAGCGCATCGTCGTCGTCGGGTCCGGGGCCCGGGAGTCGAGGGTGCCGAGCGTCCCGGTGCCGGCGTTGACCCACCAGACACGGCCGCGGGGATGGACGAAGATCGCCGATGGTTGATCGACCCCGGGGCCGGTGAACGTCTGCAGGGTCGCGAGCGGGTCGGGAGCCCGCGGGTCGAGTACGCCCAGCGATTGCGACCCACGAAGGGTGAACCACAGTCGCTGGTCGGGGCCGGCCTTCAGAGCCACCGGCTTGGCCAGGCGCGGATCGGCGTAGGTGCGCAGGGAGGCCGCGACGTCGCGGGCCCTCGGGTCGAGTGCGCCGAGGCGGTCCGAACCCAGACAGGTGAACCAGATCCGACCGTCGGCCCCCGGGTAGATGTTGGCGGGCAGGGCGATCCCGCCTGCAGGGTCGGCAAAGGTCTCGATCCGCATGGTCGCGCCGGCCACCCGCCCGATCCGTCCGTTGGCGATGCTCGTGAACCAGATGTCCCCGAAGGCTCCGATGATCCCGGTGGGCTGGTCCACACCTCCCGCAGGGTCGGTGACGACCTCGATGGTTCCCCGCATCGGTCCTCCCGTCGACCGGGCCGAGCCCCCACCGCACCCGGCCAGCCCCCAGGCGGCGAGCATCGACCCGGCGCCCAGCAGGATCCCTCGCCGCCCGATCCGTCCGTCGATCATCTGCGCCTCCCGTCCGAACCGTTGCACCGGACGGGCGCCCGTTCGTCAGGGTGCACCCTGAGATCGGGAGCTCGCCTAGCATCAGCGGGTGACCGCCATCGAGGCGCACGGATCACCCCGGGTGGTCCTCGCGGACGACGCGCCGCTCTTCCGCGCCGGGGTGGCCGCGCTCCTGTCCGAGCAGGGCATCGCGGTGGTGGCACAACTCGGGGACGCATCGGCGCTGCGGGACGCGGTCGACCGGCACGAAGCGGACGTCGCCGTGCTCGACGTCCGGATGCCGCCCACATTCACCACCGAAGGGCTGGAGGCCGCGCGGGAGCTGCGCAGGTCGCGTCCGGGCGTCGGCGTCCTCGTGCTGTCCCAGTACGCCGAGACGCGGCACGCGGTCTCGCTGCTGCGGGGCAGCGGGGCCGGTGTCGGCTACCTGCTCAAGGAGCGCGTCAGCGACGCCGAGCACCTCGCCGGCGCGATCCGTCGGGTGGGCGCGGGCGGCACGGCCGTCGACCCCGACCTGGTGCGCACGGCGCTTGGTGCGGCACGGGCCATCGACACGCTCGCCCGGCTCACCGCGCGAGAGTACGACGTGCTCGAGCTGATGGCCCAGGGCCACAGCAACCCGGCCATCGCCCGCAAGTTGTCGCTGACGTCGAAGACGGTCGAGACGCACGTGCGCCACATCTTCACCAAGCTCGACCTCCCCGCGGACCCGGACCAGGACCGCCGAGTTCTCGCGGTACTGGCCAGTCTGCGGACATCGTGACCGCCCGGCGGACGGGGGGCGCCGTGCGGACACTGGTGGTCGTGGTGGGCCTGCTCGCAGCGGTCGAGCTGGTCGTGCTTCGGCCCCGCCCCACCACGATCGAGACGCAGGTGACGGTCGCCGCCGGCCTCGCGATGTTCCTCGGTGGGGTGCTTGCGTGGGCGCCCGGCACGGCACGGTTCGGCAGCCGCTGCGGCGTGCTCTGCGTCGGCGCGGGCGTGACGTGGTTTCTCGACCAGTTCCTCGCTCTGACGACGGTGCCCACCCTCGTCATGCTCTCGGCAGCGCTCGCCGGACTGTGGCTGACGTTCCTGATGCACGCGACGATCACGTTCCCGGACGGCCGCACCGCGCCCGGGTTCGAGCGGGCGGTGATCGTGTACGGGTACGCCTCGGGGCCGGTGTGGAACCTGCTCGTGCTGGTCGCGCTCGCCCCGCCTGGTGCCGGGACCCGGGAGCAGCTGCTCGGCGCCGCCAACGCCGACCCCGTGGTGCACGTCGTCGACGCCGCGATCGGGCTCGCGCTGGTGGTGGGCGTCCTGTCCGTCCTGGTGCGACGGATCGGGCGGGCGACCCCGGCTGCCCGCTGGGCGTTCGCCGGGGTGTGGCTGGCCGGTCTCGTCCTCGTCCTCGGCGGGGCCGCGATCGTTCTCGGCGACCTCACCGGCTCGCTCGACCCGGCCGTCGGCTACGACGCCGTCATCAGCGTCCTGGCCGCGGTCGTCCCGGTCGCGCTGTGCGCCACGGTGCTGCGGAGCCGACTCGACCGGGTCGCGGCGCTGGTGGTGGTGCTCCGCGACGCCCGCAGCGGGAAGCAGGTCCGGGACGCGGTGGCCGACGCCCTGCAGGACCCGACGCTCGACGTCCGCTATCCGCGGGTCGACGCCGAGGGGTGGGTCGACGACGCGGGCCGCCCGACGCCCCAGCCCGGCCCCGACGCCGCACTCATCGAGAGCGACGGCCGGACGGTGGCCGCCGTCGTGCACGACCCGGCCCTGCGCTACCGGCCCGACCTGCTGGCGGCCGTCACCGCCGCCGCCCGTCTCTCGCTGGAGAACGTGGCGCTGCGGGCCGACCTGCTGGCCCAGCTCGTGGAGGTGCGCACCTCCAGGGCCCGCATCGTCGACGCCGCCGACGCGGAGCGCCGGCGCGTGGAGCGCAACCTGCACGACGGCGCCCAACAGCACCTCCTGCTGGCCTCCGCCGTCCTCGGGCGCCTCCGCTCCCGCAACGCCGACCCCGACCTCGCGGGCCTGATCGGCGACGCCGCCGAGGCCACGCGCGCCGCCCACGCCGAGCTTCGTGAACTGGCCCGCGGACTGCACCCACCGCTGCTCACCAGCGAGGGCCTCGACGCCGCCCTCGAGGCCCTCGCCGCGCGGCTCCCGCTGCCCGTGGCCCTCGCGGGGACCACGCGACGGCGCCTCCCGCCGCCCGTCGAGACCACGGCCTACTACGTCGTGGCGGAGGCGCTGACCAACAGCGTCAAGCACGCCGGGGCGTCCCGGGCGGCCGTGCACGTGCAGCACGAGGACGCTCGACTCGAGATCGAGGTCGCCGACGACGGCGCCGGGGGAGCCGCACCAGAGGGCCCCGGTCTTCAGGGCCTGGCGGATCGGCTCGCCGCCTTGGGAGGCCGCCTCGAGGTTCAGAGCCCGCCCGGTGGCGGCACGACGCTTCGGGCGTGCCTGCCCGTGTCCCCGGGACGCCGCGAATCTCAGGGCGCGCCCTGACGACCGCCCGTCCGCCGATCGCGAATGGGCCCACGTACCCCCGACGAGCGCTCGGAAAGAACGAGGGAGACCATGCCCCTGCTGAGCAGCAACCCGCTCTGGAAGGGAGTTCGGGGAGCGCGCCCTGCTGTTCGCGCCGGTCGGCGGCGGGGACTTCGGGGAGTGTCAGGTGACGGTCGCCCGGGTTGGCGACGACGGGACCGTCGAGGACTGGCGCCGCGAGTGGCAGGACCGCCGAGCGGGTCCGGCGGATCGGCGAGGAGACTCGCGCCTTCACCGCCGCCGCGCAGCACGTGCCATGGCCACTTTGGGAGATCCTCGCCGTCTTCGTCCGACCCAGGCGGATCGGTCCATCTGCGGCCGGACGCCAGGCGGGATGCTCCACGCACGCCCCCGGACAACGGGTCGACCAGCGGAAGGCTCAACGCTCCCGGCTCTCGATGGCCAGGGAGCGCACGTGGGTTCCCGGGCGTGCGTCGAGGCTCTTCCTCAACCTGTCGCCTCTTTCGCGCCCTGAGCTAAGACCCGTCGGGCGTCGTCCTCGGCGTCGTCGACAACGACCAGACCTCAATGGCGAACCTCCTCGAGCGTCAGCTGTCCCCTCGCTGGGAAGAGTCAGTGAGCGGTCTGGCCGCCATCGACGGTCAAGGAGGTGCCGGTGATGTAGCGCGAGGCGTCGCTGGCGAGGAAGACGACGGTGTCGGCCAGCTCGGCGGGGTCGCCGAGGCGACCCATGGGCACGTTGCCGAGGATGACGTCTCCCCAGGAACTGTCGAGCAGTCCGCTGGACATATCGGTTCGGAAGTAGCCGGGCGCAATGGCGTTCACCCGCACGCCGCGATCGGCCCACTCGACGGCAAGCACCTTGGTGAGGGCCTCGACGCCGCCCTTGCTGGCGGCGTAGGCGGCAATGCGCTGGAACCCGGCAGTCGCGTGGATCGACGAGATGTTGATGATGCTTCCGGTGCCGGCGGCGAGCATGTGGCGGCCCGCGGCGCGGCAGCACGCGAAGGCGCCGTCGAGGTTGATCCGCATCACCTGGGACCACTCCTCGTCGGTGAGCTTCTCGCTGCGGCGGAACACCGGGCTGATCCCCGCGCAGTTGACGAGGATGTCGAGGCGGCCGTGCTCGGTGACGGTTCGCTCAGCGCACTGGTCGACGAACGCGCTGTCGTCGACCGAGCCCGCGGCGACGTGGCCGGTACCGCCGAGGCCGTCGATCTCCTTGACCAGCGAGACGAGGTCGGACTCCGTGCGGGCGGTGGCGATGACCTCCGCCCCGGCGGTGGCGAGCGCGAGGGCCATCGCGCGTCCGAGTCCCTTTCCGGCGCCGGTGACCCAGGCGATCCTGCCGGTGAGGTCGAAGGAGCTCACACCGTGCTCCCCGTCGTCATGCGCAGTTCCCGCTTGAGGACCTTCCCGGAGGCCGTCCGCGGCAGCTCGCGGAGGAACTGGATGGCGGCCGGGGCCTTGAACCTCGCCAGGCGCTCACGACAGAAGACCGTGAGGGCCTCGGCGTCGGTGGTCGAGCCGTCGCGCAGGACCACGTAGGCCATCGGGACCTCCCCCCAGCGCTCGTGGGCGATGCCGATCACCGCCGCCTCGATGACGTCGGGGTGCTCGTAGAGCACACGCTCGACCTCGGGGCTGGCGATGTTCTCTCCGCCGGAGACGATCATGTCCTTCTTGCGGTCCTCGATGTAGAGGTAGCCGTCCTCGTCGAGCCGACCGATGTCACCGGTGCGGAACCACCCGTCCTTGAGCACGCGCGCGGTGGCGTCGTCGTCCCGCCAGTAGCCGGAGAACACTTTCGGACCGCGCAGGGCCACCTCGCCCAGCTGGCCGGCCGGGACAGGCTGGTCGTCTTCATCGAGGATGCGGACCTCGAGGTGGACGACCGGACGGCCGACGGACCCCGCCTTGCTGATCATGTGCTCGGCGTCGTTGAAGGTGTCCCCGGACACGGTCTCGGTCAGCCCGTAGGCGTCGGCGAACCAGACCCCGGGGAAGGCAGTCGCGATCCGGGAGATGAGCGGTTCGGGCATCTTCTCGCCGCCGCCGACGATGAAGCGCAGCGACGAGAGGTCGGTCGTTCCGAGCTCGGGACGCTGCAGCACCGCGTTCATCATCGATGGAGCGAGCCAGACGTTGGTCGGGCGTTCGCGTCCGACGGTGGTGAGCAGCTCGGCGGCGTCGAACCGACGCATCAGCACGAGGCTCCCGCCAGCGTGCAGCGTGCCGATACCGGGCAGGTCGAGGCCCCCGACGTGGTACATGGGTCCACAGATCAGGGTGCGGTCGGCCTGGGTGAGGCCGAACTCGACGATGTGTCCGACGTTCTTCCAGATCAGGTTGCTGTGGCTGAGCCCGACGCCCTTGGGGCGGGAGGTCGTGCCGGAGGTGTACATCAGCCGCTGGAGATCGTCGCCCGAGACGTCGACGGCAGCGACTCTCTCGCCCCGATGCGCGTCCACGAGCTCGGGCAGCGAGAGCCACGGCTGGCCCGCCTGCCGGGCGAGCAGCAGACGGTGCTCGAGCGTGGGCAGCTCGGCCATGGTCTCGGCCTTGCCTTGGAACTCCGGCTCGGTCAGCAGCGCCGTGGCCCCGGCGTGCTCGAGGATGTAGTGCCACTCGGCGGGGGACAGGCGGTAGTTCAGCAGCAGCACCGCGGCCCCGACCCGGTTGGCGGCCAGCAGGGTCTCGAGGAATTCGCAGTGGTTGTAGAGCAGCACCGCGACCACGTCCCTGCGGCCGATGCCGAGCTCGGTCAGCCCGGCGGCGAGGGCGTGGACGCGGCTGTCGAGCTCAGCGTAGGTCACCCGAGAGTCCTCGGTGATGACGGCGACCTTGTTCGGCGTACGGGCGGCGTGGTGGTCGAGCACCGTGGCGAAGTTGAACATGCAGACCTTCTCCTGCAGGGCACCGAGGGAATGGCCGAGAGGGGGAGCGGAGGGCTAGCCCATGAAGGCGCCGCCGTTGACGTCCACGACGGTTCCGGTGAGGTAGCTGGCGGCGGGGCTGGCCAGTAAGGCCGCGACCCGAGCGATCTCCTCGGGCTGGGCGAGACGCCCGAGCGGGCAGTAGTCGCCCTGGTAGCCCCGCCCGGTGATCATCTCGGTGTCCACGACCCCGGGGGCCACCCCGTTGGCGAGGATCCCGTGGCTCGCCTCGGTCCTGGCCAGCCACTTGACCATCGCGTGCACACCGCCCTTGCTGGCGACGTAGGCCGGGCCGGCCAGCACTCCGCCGATCTTGCCGGCGACCGAGCCGATGCAGACGACGCGACCGCCGCGGATCCGCAGTGCGGGCAGGGCCGCCCGGATCGACCACAACGTGCCCTTGATGTTGACGTCGAGTACCTGATCGACCTCGTCCTCGGTCAGGTCGTCGATGGGCGTGGTCGAGCCGTAGACCGCCGCGGACGTCACCAGGGTGTCGAGGCGCTCGACGGTGGCCTTCGAGAACGCGGCGTGCACGGCGTCGCGGTCGCTGACGTCGACCGCCACGGCGGAGGCGCTGCCGCCTTCGGCGCGGATGGTCTCGACGGTGCCGGTGGGGTCGCGCAGGTCCATGACGGTGACGTGGGCGCCGGCCCGCGCGAGTTCCCGAGCGATGTGGGCCCCGATGCCCCGGGCGGCCCCGGTCACGGCGGCGTGCTGGCCGCGCAGTG
>Ga0196958_10000802_pt1 | contig 10267 bp, 10 predicted proteins | sample S1v_10metaG_FD_148654 | JGI IMG/M metagenome (GOLD analysis project Ga0196958, IMG submission 148654) | Soil microbial communities from Anza Borrego desert, Southern California, United States - S1+v_10 | ecosystem: Environmental > Terrestrial > Soil > Desert | place: USA: California | collected...
TCCTGCGGGTCGCGATCCCGTGCCTGGTGGTCACGGCGGCCGTGTGGCCGTTCTCGGTGCTGGTGGCGGGCGGCAGTTCGGCGTTCTTCGGCGTCTTCCTCGTGGGCTCGCTCGTCGTCCCCCAGCTTCCCCGCCATCGGGTCGCGGCGGCTGTCGCGCTCATCGCCTACATCGCGGGGGTGGGCGCCACGCGGCTCCTGGTCTCCCACGAGGACGTCACCGGTGAGCTGACCAGCTTCGTCTTCGTCCCGGCGGCGATCACGGCCGTCGTGCTCGGCCTCATGTTCCCCAACAAGCGGTTCTACGACGTCGTCAAGGAACTCGAGGAGTCGCGCGAACGGGAGGCGGAGTTGGCCGTGATCCGCGAACGTGTCCGGTTCGCCGGCGATCTGCACGACATCCAGGGCCATACGCTGCACGTGGTGAAGCTGAAGACCGCGCTCGCCAGGAGGCTGGTGGACATCGATGCCGAACGGGCCAAACAGGAGCTGGGGGAGATCCACGCGCTCGTGGCCGACACGATCACCCAGACGAAGGAACTCGCCCATGCCCAGCGCCGGCTCAACCTGTCCGCCGAACTGGAGAACGCGAGGAATCTTTTCGAGGCCGCGGGGATCCGCGTGCGCGTCAACCGGGAGGCGGACGTCGACCAGGAGGCGGGAAGGCTGCTCGGCCAGGTCCTGCGTGAGACCACGACCAACATCCTCCGCCACGCCCAAGCGACCCGCGTGCGGATCACCCTGGCGGAATGGAGCATCGGTATCGTCAACGACGGCGCCCAGCGAGGGCCGCTGCCCGAACTCCGGGGGCTGGCCGCGCTCCGGCAACGCGTCGCCGCGGACGGCGGCGAACTGACGGTGGAACAGGAAGACGGGCGGTTCGTGACGGCCGCGTCCTTACCGGCCAGGGAGGAAGCATGACCACGGTGGTGCTCGCCGACGACGAAGCCCTGCTTCGCAAGGCGATGGCCGCGTTGCTCCCGCTCGAAGGCGAGATCACCGTCCTGGCCGAAGCGGAGAACGGCGAGGAGGCCGTCGAGGCCACCCTGCGGCACGAGCCCGACGTCCTCGTCATCGACCTCGAGATGCCCGGCGTGGACGGCCTCGGCGCGGTCGCGGAGATCCGCCGCACCCGGCCGAACCAGGTCATCCTCATGCTGACCCGGCACGCGAAACCCGGCGTGCTCCGCAAAGCACTCAAACTCGGGGTGCAGGGCTTCGTCAGCAAGGCGGCCGAACCGTCGCACATCACCTTCGTCATCGCCGCCCTGCACGAGGGCAAACGCTGGATCGACCCGGACGTCTCCGCGTTGGCCGTCGTCGACGACTGCCCACTGACCGAGCGGGAACTCGAAGTCCTGCGGGTGACCGGTGAAGGCTATTCCGTCGCCGAGATCGCCGCCCGCCTCCACCTCGCGCAGGGCACGGTGCGGAACTACCTCTCGAACGCCATGCAGAAGACCCAGACGCAGACCCGGCACGAAGCGGCCAGGTACGCCCGCGAGCACGATTGGCTGTAGTCAGCGTGGCCGGACGTGGGCGCGTTCGCCCTGCGGTCCGAACAGGACGAGCGTTTCGACGGCGTGACCGTCGGCCGAGCCGAGCCAATGCGGCAGCGCGGTGTCGAACTCGGCGGCCTCCCCGGGCGGCAGCACCAGGTCGCGGTCGCCGACCACCAGTCGCAATCGTCCATTGAGGACATACACCCATTCGTAGCCGCCGTGGGTCTTCGGGCTGGGTTCCGCCGGTTCGTCGCGGCCGGGGATGAGCATCTTGAACGCCTGCACCCCGCCGGCGCGCCGGGTGAGCGGCAGGAACGTCATGCCGTGCCGATGAATCGGCTGCACATGGATCCGCGGGTCGCCGGTACGAGGAGCGCCGACGAGGTCGTCGAGCGGCACGCCGTGCACGCGGGCCAGCGGGAGCAGCAACTCCAGGGTGGGCCGCCGTCCGCCGCTTTCCAGGCGCGACAAGGTGCTCTCCGAAATCCCGGTCGCCGCCGACAATTCGGCCAGGGTCAGGCCACGGTGTTTGCGCAGGCCGCGCAACCGGGGGCCCACCGAGTCCAGTACCTCGTCCGTCTCGTCCGCCATGCCGTCGATCTTGCCAGGCCGGCAAGTTCTCGTGCCAATCCGGCTGCTTCGAGGTGAAGGTGGTGGTCATGAACGCGACGGATTTCCGGGACGAACTTCACGAACGGCGTGGCGCTGGAACGCCGAAGGTGAACGCGAGATTGGCCGAGATCGCCGGGCGACTTCGAGCTCTACCGCACGCTCGGGCGGGACGCGACCGCGAACGTCGGCGCGAAACCCGCCCTGCTGATGACCGCCGAAGGTCTGCTCGAACCACAGAAGGCCACTCTGGCACCCCGTGTCGCGAACCTGGTCCGCGCGGTCGACGTGCCGCAGGCGGGACACTGGCTCGCCGAGGAGAATCCGGAGTTCGTGCGCGCCGAACTGGTCGAGTTCCTGAAGTGGGACATCTCGGTTGCCCGTGATCGAGGACTTTTGCGATGCTTCGGCCGTGTCCTCTTCTCCGATGCCTTCGTTGGACGTCCTCAACCATCCCTTCCGCGAACAGTTCGAGGTGTTCCTCGACGAGCATCGCCAGGTGCTCGACGACTGCCTGGAGGGACTGACCGAGGAGCAGGCGCGCCGGTCGCTCGTCCCCTCCCGCACGACCCTGCTCGGTCTCGTGAAGCACGCGACCTTCGTGGAGAAGGTGTGGTTCGACGAAGCCGTCACCTGCCGCCCGCGTGCCGAGATCGGCCTCCCCGCCACCCCTGACGAATCGTTCGTCCTCGACGAGGAGGACACGATCGCCACCGTGCGGCAGGCGTATCGCGAAGCCTGCGAGGCGTCGCGCGAGGCGGCGTCGGCCCTCGACCTGGACGACCTGCTCCACGGAAACCGGCGGGGTCCGCTTCCGCTGCGCTGGGTGTACCTGCACATGCTGCGTGAACTCGCCCAGCACGGCGGCCACGCCGACATCCTGCGGGAGCAGATCCTGAACGCGTGACAAAGCCCGATGGCGGGGAGCAGGCGCTCCCCGCCATCGGGCGTCCTTCGTCAGGATCGGGTCAGCGTGACCCCGTACTTGTTCGCCGCGTCCACGACGGGCTGGTAGTAGGAGTACGAACCGGTGGCGTTGGCGCCCTGGTTGTAGCCGCAGTCGTGCCCGTCGGCGGGGCCGCCGGAGGTCATACCCTGCGCGGTGTTGCCCGCGATGTAGGCGCCGCCGCTGTCACCGCCCTCGGTGCACACGGTCGACTTCGCCAGCCCGGAGGTGGCGACGCTTTCGCCGCTGTAGCGGACGGTCTGGTTGTAGGCGGTGATCTTGCCGCAGGTCCAGCCGGTGGTGTTGCCCGCCTTGCACAGCGTGGTGCCGACCGGCGCCTTCGAGCTGCCGGTGATCCGCACCGTGGTGCCCTTGCGGGTGTCCACGTAGCCGCGGCCGGTGTCCTCGGCGTCGATGTCCATCAGACCCATGTCGGCCGACGGGAACTGGGTGGCGACGCCACGTCCGATGTGGACGCCGTTGCGGTTCAGGATGTCCGGGTTGCCTTCGACGCAGTGCCCGGCGGTGAGCAGCACGTTGTTGCCGTTGCTCGTGGTGCCGGGGAAGCCGAGCGAGCAGTTGGTGCCGGGGTCGAGGTCCATGATCTGGCCGGGGACGACGTCGGCCTGCGTGGTGTTGCCGTTGGCGACACCGGTCTGGACCGCCACGCCGGGCAGTGCCGTGAGGCGGCGCACGAGGGCGCTGTCGGCACCCGGCTGCACGGTGACGACGACCTTGTCGGCCGCGAGTTCCGGACCCCACGCCTGCACCTGGCCGACGTCCTTGCCGATCACCTTGCCGACGGTGGCGGACAGGGCGTTCAGCGCGTTCTCGCCGCGGGCGCCGGTGCGCGGGGTCAGCCCGGCCGACCGCAGTGCTTCGGCGGAGCCGGCGTCGGCGGCGTTCACCACGAGGGCGCCGGCGTCGTCGAAGTACGCGCCGTCGGTGTGGAGACCGCGTGTTCTGATGCTCTCCAGCGAGGCGATCAGGTTTTTCTCGTGGTCCAGCTTCTGCGCGGCCTGAAGCGGGCTGACACGCAACTGGGCGGCGAGGGTCTCCAGCATCGTCTGGTCGTAGGCGGTGACCGGCGCGGCGGTCGCCGGGACGGCGAACGCGCCGATTCCGGCGCAGACGCTCAGCAGGGTGAACATGACGGGTCCGCGAATTCGCATGCGAATTTCCTTCGATAAGGAGGGAACGACAAACCGCCGGAATAGGTGGAAAGGCAGGGACCGGGCGGTTCATCTCGACGTGACGCACAGTACGAGCGCCCGTCTTCGCCGCCGTAGCGCCGAAAGTAGGTTCCGCGATCATGCTCCTACTTTCGTAGCGTAAAGGCGTGAATCACCGCGAATTCAATTGCGTGGAAGTGCCATTGTCTTAAAAGTGTCAGCGGTCGAGGTAGGTGTTCAGCGCCGCGGCGCCGGAGAGCAGGGCGCGGCCCCGCGCCGAGAGCCGCGTGTGCCAGTCGCTCAGCGTCGACTCGAGTGGAACGACACCTCCGGCCGAGCGGACCTGGTCGATCAGCGGCGCTATCCGCTCCAGGCGGTAGCCGCCCCGCCGGAGCTGACGGGTCAGCTTGGCGTCGCGCACGTCGGCCGCGCCGTAGACGCGGTAACCGGTCCGCGGATCGCGTCCGGGCCGGAGAAGGCCCGCCCGCTCCCATTCGCGCAGCGTGGCGGGCCGGACGCCGAGTTTCCGGGCCAGCGGACCGACGAACAGCTCGCCCCGCTCCTGTGGCACGGGTTCGAGATCGCGGAGCGCGTCCGCGACGGCCTGGAGGGTGCGGCGGTCCTCAAGCAGCTGCGCGTGGCTCTCGTCGACGAGCCGGAGCGCCTCCTCGACCGCGTCTCGATTGACCGCCTCCATGATCGACGCCGCCCTCGCGTGGCCGTGCCCTGGCACGAGGGCCAAGAACGTCCGCAGGGCCTGGGCGTGCCGGGGCGTGTAGGTGCGATAGCCCTGCGGCCCACGTTCGGCGGCGGGCAGAATGCCGTCCGCCTCGTAGTTGCGGACGGCCTGCGTGGACAGGCCGTGCTCACGTGCCAGGTCGACCGGCCTGAGCCGCTCGCGGGGGTGAAGGGTTCGGCCCACCGCCTCACGATATTCGTTCCGCTAACCGCGTGAGGAATCCGCGCGGCGTTCGTACCGCGTGCGGGCGAGCCGGTAAGCCGTGCCGAGCAGTTCGCGGACGGTGGCTTCGGTCTTCGACGCCGGGTTCACCACCGCCAGCCAGCCCGCGGCCCCGTAGACGGGGTGGGCGAGCACGGTGTCTTCGGCGGCGGGGTCGACTTCGGTGTCGGCCGCGTCCCGGGGAGTGCGGCCGAGCAGGCGGACGAAGTCCTCCTTGCCCGCGTGGATGTTCACGCGGAAGGTGCCCGCCCGGTCCAGCCGCGACGTCTCGTCGCCGGGGTAGTTCTTGGTCACGACCGTCGCGAAGGGCTGGACGTTCGCCGGGACGACGCCGTCGGGGGAGTAGTAGAAGAACGCGTCGCCCCAGCTGAGCTCCGGCCACTCGTCGCCTTGCCCCGGCGTGAGGGTCAGGACGCCGTCGAGGTCCGTCACGAGGCCGATGATGTCGTCGATGTTCATGTGCTCAAGCGTCACATTAAAGTGCTTGTGGAGGGTCCAGGTACGGTTTCGAGGGGCTGAAGGTGTCAAGTCTCAAATCGCTGCGCACCGCGGAGATCGCTCGCCGGGCGGGTTGCTCCGTACAGCAGGTGCGCAATCTCGAACGTGACGGCGTGCTCCCGGCGGCGACGCGGACCGCCTCGGGCTACCGGAGCTACGAGGAGATCCACCTCCGGTCCGCGCTGGCCTATCGCGCGCTCGCCACCGGAGTGGGGCCGGTCGAGGCGAAGAAGATCGTCCGCGCTCTGCATCGAGATCCGCTCCCCGACGTCCTGGCGCTCCTCGACGCCGCCCACGCCGGGCTCGCCGCCGAACGCGCGGACCTCGAGGAGGCCAGGGAAGCCGTCCGGGTGATCTCCCGCGAACCGATCGAAGACGTCCGCGGTTCGGACTCGATGAGCGTCTCCGAACTCGCGTCGGCGCTCGGCGTGCGCCCTTCGACGTTGCGCCACTGGGACGCGGAACGGCTCGTCGTCCCCGGCCGCGATGAGCGGGGGACGCGGCGGTACACGCCGGCCCAGGTGCGGGACGCGCGGATCGTGCGGCAGCTGCGGCTGGCCGGGTACCGCGTCGCGCCCCTGCGGGCCTTGATGCCGGAGCTACGGCGATCCCGGCGGCTGGAGGACGTCGCGGCCGCGCTCTCCGTGCGGGACGCCGGGATCACGGCCCGCTCGCGGGCGCTCTTCGACGGCACCGCCGAGCTGTCCCGCGTGGTGGCCGCGTGTCCAGGCGCGGAACTCGCGTGATCGAAGGCGGAACTCGCGTGATCGAAGCCGCGACATGTCTCTCGCGAAGCGCGCTTTCGACGCCGCGGCCGCCGATTTCACCGCGCTGCCGACGGCGTGACCGAACTCGACGCGACGACACTGATCGGCTCCGGCACCGTCCGCTGACGACCGCGCCGCTTCGGTGTACAGTCGTTCACTCAAACCGGGGTGAACGGGTGGGACACGGGTGCGACCAGACAACGACTCCACTGTTCGGGGCCGCGGGCAAGGACCGTTCGGCTCCTGGCTGCTCGGTCCGCTCGATCAGGACCCGGCCGTGCTGCGGCGTCGCGTCCAGGGGCTGCTCACCGGGACGCTGATCGCGACCAACGTCATCGGCGCGCTGGTCGTGGTCGGGCTGGCGGCCCTGCTCATGCCCGCTCCCGGCATGTCCGGTGAACTCGTGCGGGTCACCGCGATCGCGGTCCCCGTCTACGTCGTGTCCGCCGTGGTGGTGGGCGCGCTGTGGGGCACCCGCGGCGCGTTGCGGACGTTGCGCTGGGCGGCCGACGGCCGGACGCCGACCGAAGAGGAGCGCGTGGCGAGTCTTCGTGTCCCCCTGCGCCTGACGTTGGTCCAGGCGGTGCTGTGGGGCGTCGCGACCGTGGTCTTCGGTGTGCTGGCCGCGCTGGTGCAGCCGCGGGTCGTGCTCACCGAACTGCTCGTCGTCGCGTTCGCGGGGGTGGTCGTCTGCGCGATCGCCTACCTGGCGGGCGAGTTCATCCTGCGGCCGTACGCGGCCTTGGCGCTGACGGGCACCTCGCCCACCCGGCGGCTCAGCGGCGGGGTCAACCTGCGGATGCTGCTGTTCTGGTGCCTCGGCACCGGCGTACCGGTGGCAGGACTGGTGGTCACGGGGGTGCTGGCGTGGGCGCGCGGCGACGTGTCGACCACGAAGCTCGCCATCTCGGTCATCGTGCTCGGCCTGGTGGTGCTGGTCTTCGGTCTGCTGGTGACCGTGTTCACCGCCCGCGCCGTGGTGAACCCGATCCGGTCGGTGCAGCACGCGCTGGGCCGGGTGCGGGCCGGCGACTTCGCCGTGGAGATCCCGGTCTACGACGGCACCGAACTCGGTCTGCTGCAGGCGGGCTTCAACGGCATGGCCGCCGGGCTCGCCGAACGCGAACGTTTGCGCGACCTGTTCGGCAGGCACGTCGGCGAGGACGTGGCGGTCGAGGCGATGCGCACCTCCGCCGAACTCGGCGGCACGGTGCGGACGGTGTCGGTGTTGTTCGTCGACCTGATCGGGTCGACCACGCTGGCCGCGAGCCGTCCGCCCGAGGAGGTCGTCGGCCTGCTCAACCGGTTTTTCGCGGTGGTGGTCGACGAGGTCGACCGCAACCACGGGCTGGTCAACAAGTTCGTCGGGGACGCCGCGCTGGCGATCTTCGGCGCGCCGGTGCGGCTGGAGGACCACGCGACCCTCGCGCTGTCCGCGGGCCGGGCGATTTCGCGCAGGCTGGCGGCCGAGGTGCCCGAATGCCCGGCCGGGATCGGCGTGGCGACGGGAGAGGTGGTCGCCGGGAACGTCGGCGATCCGCGGCGCTTCGAGTACACGGTGATCGGTGACCCGGTCAACGAAGCCGCCCGGCTGACCGAACTGGCGAAGAACGTCGAAGCCCGGTTGCTCGCTTCCTGGACGGCGATCGAGTCGGCGGCCGAGGACGAGGCCGCACAGTGGAAGGCGACGGAGGACGTCATCTTGCGGGGCCGCACCCGGGCCACCACGCTCGCGACCCCCAAGTCCTGACCCGTGGCGGATTCACAGCCTTTGTGAAGGGGCCGTGAATCTTGCGCGGTGGACCTCGCTCCGCCGCCCGCGGACCCGACGGTTCCTGGCACGCGAGCGCGTCCGAGTCCTGTGAACGATCACAGCGGCTTCTTCGCGCCTGGTGAGGACGTTGTTCCGGAAGCCGGAGCGGCGCACGGTGATCTCCCCATCCCCGTGTCGAAGGAGACATCTGTGAAGAGCCTTTCGAGGGCCGCGCTGGCCAGCGGAGCCGCCGTCTTCGCGCTGAGCATGCTTCCCGCCGCCGCCCTCGCGCAGCCCGGCGACGCCGGGGACCGGCCCCACGGCCTGATCCAGACCCAGACCCACACCCAGGTGCGCGAGGTCGCGCCGGTGGCCGGGACCGCGATGACGGTCGCCGCCACCTCCGCGGCCAAGCAGCTGAACTACACCCAGCAGGTGCAGCAGTACAACCAGTGGTGCTGGGCGGCGGACGGTTCGAGCATCGAGCGGGCGATGGGCGGCACCGCCACCCAGGCCCAGTTCTGCGCCGCGGGCAAGGGCACGTCGGCCGGGTACTGCCCGAACCAGCCCGCCCAGATCCCCGAGATCGTCCGCGGTTTCCGCGGCACCGGTTTCTCCGCGCAGGACGCGGGCGGGCCCATCGGTTTCAGTTCCGTCGTCAGCCAGATCGACGCCGGGATCCTGAACCTGACGGGGATCTACTGGACCTCCGGCGGTGGCCACGCCGAGGTGATCTACGGCTACGACTCGACGAACCAGTCGATCATGGTCGGCGACCCGTGGCCGACGTATCAGCGCTACCAGACCTGGAACTACAACCAGTACCGCAGCAACGGCCAGTTCCGCTGGAACGACACCATCGTCAACATCCGGAAGGGCTGATTCGCGGTCATGAACACGATCTGCCGGAAGTTCGCCGGTTGTCTCGCGGTGGCCGTCGCGACGCTGCTGCCCGCCACGCCGCCGGCCGCGGCGGGCGAGGGAGTCGTCCCGCCTTCGGACGGTGATCTCGCGGCCGCCGTGCGCGTCGCGGGCCGGCCGGACGCGATCGGCCTCGTGAGATCGAACTTCCGGCAGGTCGCCCAGCTCGAACCCCAGCGGATCACCATGGGGGAGAAGGGAATTCCGGTCTACACCCTCAATCCGGACTTCGTCAGAGGTATCGCCGGGGCACCCGCGGGCGTGCTGAGATCCGTCGCCGTGACGGCCACCGCGGATTCCGGCCAGAAGGCCACCCTGCAGGCGATGCCCGAAGGCGCGGGAAAGTGGGTCGCGGCGAGCGTGTTCTCCGGCAACGACGAAGAGACTCTGAGCGCGCGGCTGAAGCCCGGTTCGGTCCTGCTCAACGAACCCCAGATCAACGGCTGGTACGAACTGGTCCCCGACGGTGTGGTGCTGCTGCGGGCGAGCCTGCCGCAGTCGCCGGTGGGGCAGTTCGTCCCGCTTTCCGAATATCAGCGCGAAGTGCACGGCCGCTACGCCGACAAACTGCCGGGATCGGATTACCAGCGTGATCGCGGGATCGGCTTCACGCAGGCCGTGCCCCCGCCCGTCGACACCGGGCTTCCGGTCGCGATCGTGGCCGGGTTGATCGCCGCCGGTGTGGCCGGGGTGGGTGTCGTGCTGGTCGTGGTGTGGCGGAAGCGCCGGCTCACTCCCAGATGAGGTCGATCCCCGCTATGCCGACACCGAGATCCTCGAAGTAGGCACTGACCGTGGCGCCCGGCCCGGGGTGCAGCGGCTCGCTGACCACGGGGTCCAGTTCTTCGCGCTCTCGCACGGTTTTGACGCAGCGGGCCGGGATCGCGTCGGCGGCGAACCGTATCCGCAGCAGATACGCCGACATACGGGAGCGCACCGTCCGGTGAAAACAGGTCGAACGGACCGATGCGGCCAAGCGCAACGTGAACGCGAAGGTGTGGGTTTCCCCTTCGGCCAGGCCGCGGTCGAAGAGGAGCTCGAACACCATCCCCGGCGAAGAAGCGCTTCGGCGCACCCTGCCTCTTCGGCAGCCGTCGGTCGCGAAGACCGTCGTGGCCTCCATGTCGGTGCCGGGTTCG
>Ga0196958_10000803_pt1 | contig 10266 bp, 7 predicted proteins | sample S1v_10metaG_FD_148654 | JGI IMG/M metagenome (GOLD analysis project Ga0196958, IMG submission 148654) | Soil microbial communities from Anza Borrego desert, Southern California, United States - S1+v_10 | ecosystem: Environmental > Terrestrial > Soil > Desert | place: USA: California | collected...
CGTGTGGTGCATCGTCGTGTGGGGCCTCGCGATGGCGGGATTCGGTGTCGCGGTCGGCGTGGCGGACGCCCACCCCTCGGTCGCGGTCGCCTGCCTGTCGGTCGCGGTGATGATGCTCGTGGTCGGGGGCGCCGCCGACATGGCATCGTCCGCGTTCCGGCAGACCATCCTCCAGGCGGCGGTGACCGACGAGCTGCGCGGTCGGCTGCAGGGGATCTTCATCGTCGTCGTCGCCGGCGGCCCGCGGGTCGCGGACGTGGCCCACGGCGCTACCGCGGCCATGGTCGGCACCGCGGCCGCCGCGGCCGGCGGCGGGGTTCTGGTCGTGGTGCTGACGGTCGTGGCGGTGCTGCTGGTGCCGGTGTTCTGGCGCTATCGGCTCGCCACGAGCCCGCGCACGTAGGGCGACGCCGTACGCCGTACGCCGCTTGTAACTCAGTGTTACGTGCTCTACCGGGGCGCTGTGACCGGTCATAGCACCGAGGTGGAGGACGTAACACTGAGTTACAAGCCACCGCGGCCGCCGACCCTGACCCGCACGCTCACCGGCCGCCGCACGTACGCGCCCGGCGCCCACTCGATCCCGTCGAGGTCGACCTCGAACCGCGGCACCCGGGCGGCCAGCTCCTCGAGCGCGACCACGCTCTGCATCCGCGCCGCGGCGGCGCCCAGGCAGTGGTGGTGGCCCTGGCTGAAGGTGAGGATCTGGGTCGGCCGGCGGCCGACGTCGAGACGGTCGGCGTCCGGGCCGTAGCGGCGCGGGTCGCGGTTCGCGGCGCCGTAGAGCAGGAGCACCTTGCGGCCGGCGGGGATCGTGCGGCCGTGCAGCTCGACGTCCCGGGTCACCGTGCGGGCCAGGCCCTGCACCGGCGACGTCAGCCGCAACAGCTCCTCGACGGCGTCGGGGACCAGCGCCGGGTCGGCGACGAGCCGCGCCCACTGGTCCGGGCGCTCCGCCAGCAGCTGCATCGAGCCGCCCAGCATCCCCGTGGTGGTGTCGTTGCCACCGGTCACCATCGTGAACACGAACCCGAGGATCGCCAGCACGTCGGTGGGCGCGTCCTCCGCGTCGGCGGCGGCCACCAGGTGCGAGACGGTGTCGTCCCCCGTGATCCCGCGGGCCTGCTCCTCGCGCCGGCGCTCGACCAGCGCCGTGAAGTAGGCCATCAGCTCCATGGTCGCGCCGGCGGCGCCGGCCACCGCCTCGGCCGGGCCGCCCTCGGCGTTCGCGGCGACGATCGCGTCGGTCCAGCCGTCGAACCGTGCGCGGTCCTCCTCCGGCACGCCGAGGTAGTGCGCCACCACCATGCTCGGAAGCGGCTTGAACAGCTCGGCGACGACGTCGCCGCCGCCGTCCGCCCGAAGCCGCTCCAGCCGCTCCACCACGAACGCCCGCACCGCCGGCTCGATCGCGCGCACCTGCCGCGGGGTGAACCCCCGCGCGACCAGCCGGCGGAACGCGGTGTGCGTGGGCGGGTCGGTCATCACGAACGGCGGGTTGTCGGCGAGACCGATCCGCTCCAGGTCGTCGTACCCCACGGTCAGGCCGCGGGCGCTGCTGAACGTCTCGGTGTCGACGGCCGCCGCGAGCACGTCCGCATGCCGACTGAGCACGTAGAAGTCCCGGTCCGCGCTGCGCGGCGGCACCACGTGGTGGACCGGGTCGAGGTCCCGCAGCAGGGCGTACGACGGCCACGGGTCACGCCACGCGTCACCGCCGCCGGGGTCGTAGCGGGCGACGGACAGCTCGGCCGGCATGACCCCGATGCTGGGTCATGCCGGCCGCCTGTGTCTAGAACCTGTTCCTGTTCGGACCCGGCTGCGCGGCCGCGGCGGCGCCGAGCTGCTACTTGCCGGTCGAGAGCCGGTACTGCCGCACCGACAACGGGGCGAACACCGCGACGATGGCGGCCGCCCAGATCAGCGTGTAGAGCGCCGGGTTCTGCATCGCCCAGGAGTCGGGGACCGGCACGCTGGAGTCGATGTTGCCGAACAGCTCACGGGTGGCGAGCGCCACCGTCGAGACCGGGTTCCACTCCACGAAGGTCTGCAGCACACCGGAGAACTGCTCCTGGGGCACGAACGCGTTGGAGACGAACGTCAGCGGCATGATCACGATGAACGAGGCGTTGTTGACGACCTCGACGCTCGGCACCAGCAGGCCGACGTACGCCATGATCCAGCTGATCGCGTACGCGAACACCAGCAGGAGCAGGAAGCCGAGCAGCGCGTCGAGGACGCCCTCGCGGATCCGCCAGCCCACGAGCAGGCCGGTCAGCGCCATGATCACCAGCGAGATCACGTTGTAGACGACGTCGGACGTCGTGCGCCCGACGAGCACAGCGGACCGCGACATCGGCAGCGACCGGAACCGGTCGATGATCCCCTTCTGCATGTCGTCGGCCAGCCCGTAGCCGGTGAACGTCGCGCCGAACACGACGGTCTGGGCGAAGATGCCGGGGACCAGGAACTCCTTGTAGTCCAGGTCGCCCGGAGGGTCGATCGCCCCGCCGAACACGTATGCGAAGAGCAGCACGAACATGATCGGGCTGATCAGCACGAACACGAGGATGTCGGGCACCCGCTTGATCTTGACGACGTTGCGCTGGGCGACGACCCAGCCGTCGGAGATGGCGTGGGCGACGGACTGTCCGCTCATCGCGCGGCCTCCTTCTCGGTCGACTTCCCGTTCTCGAGGGCCTCGGCGAGATGGCCGGTGAGGCTGAGGAAGACGTCGTCGAGCGTCGGTCGGCGCAGGCCGATGTCGAGCACGGTCACGGTCTCCCGCTCGAAGCCCTGCAGCACCCGCAGCAGGTCGGCCGCGCCGGACCCGCCCACGGCGGCGGTCAGCTCGCGGCCGTTCTCGGCGACCCGGACGCCGTCGAGCGCCACCTCGCCGAGCACCCGCTCCGCGGCGACGCGGTCCTCCACGTCCGCGAGCACCACCTCGATCCGCTCGCCGCCGGCGCGTGCCTTCAGCTCGTCGGCCGTGCCCTGGGCGATCGCGAGGCCGTGGTCGATCACCATGATGTCGTCGGCCAGCCGGTCGGCCTCCTCGAGGTACTGCGTGGTCAGCAGCAGGGTCGTGCCGGCGCCGACCAGCTCCCGGATCACGTCCCAGGTCTGCTGGCGGCTGCGCACGTCCAGGCCGGTCGTGGGCTCGTCGAGCACCATCACCGGCGGCTGCGCGACCAGCGCGCACGCCAGGTCGAGGCGGCGGCGCTGGCCGCCGGAGTAGGTCTTGGTGGGCCGGTCGGCGAACTCCGTGAGGTCGAACCGCTCCAGGAGCTCCCGGGCCCGCTCCTGCGCGCGCGCCTTCCCCAGGTGGTAGAGGCGACCGATCATCACCAGGTTCTCGTACGCCGTCAGGTGCTCGTCGACCGCGGCGTACTGGCCCGACAGGCCGATCCGCGACCGCACGCCCACCGGGTCGCGCACCACGTCGCAGCCCGCGACCTCCGCGCTGCCGCCGTCGGGCGGCAGCAGCGTGGTGAGGATCCTCACCGCAGTGGTCTTGCCGGCCCCGTTGGGGCCGAGGAGGGCGAGCACCTTCCCCTCCTCCACCGAGAGGTCGAGCCCCCGGAGGGCCTCCACCTCCTTGTAGCGCTTCACCAGCCCGCTCGCGCGGATCATCTCGGCCATCGCTCTCCTCAGTGCCTCGTCATGGGGGTTCTGAACCTACGGACCGCCACCGACAGCCGATCTCATCGCGACGGCGGGCACGAAGGCCACCGAGTTTCCGCCGGGAAGGTCGGACGGGGTTCAGGCGGAGACGGCCGACGAGGCGGGCTCGTAGCCGTAGAGGTGCACCGGCAGCGCCTCGACCCCGTAGACCGCCGACAGCTTGCGGAACTCCAGCTCGTCGAGGTCGGCGGTGACGGCGAGGTCGGGGAACCGCTCGGCGAGCTTCCGCAGCGCGGTGCGCAGCTCCATCCGCGCGAGCTCGGCGCCGACACAGCGGTGCATGCCCCACCCGAACGACAGGTGCCGGACCGGCTCCCGGGTCGGGTCGAAGGTGTCGAGGTCCGGCCCGAGCCGCGGGTCGCGGTTGGCCGCCATCAGCGACACACCGACGCAGTCGCCCTCCTTGACCAGCGCGTCACCCACCACAACGTCGCGCTTGGCGAACCGCAGGAACGCCAGCTGGACCACGCAGAGGTGGCGCAGCAGCTCCTCGACGACGCGGTCGACCGAGGCCGGGTCCGAGCGCAGCATCCGGCCCGCCTCGGGCGTGGTGGCGATCAGGTAGGCGCCGAGGGCGAGCATGCTGGCGCTGGTCTCGTAGCCGCCGAGGAACACCCCGTCCGCGATCCCCCCGAGAGTGACGTCGTCGAGCTCGTCGCCGTGCTCGGCCAGCAGCGCGCCGATCAGGCCGTCGCCGGGCGTCGCGCGCTGCTCGCGGACGGCGTTGATGAGGAAGTCGCGGGTGTGGGCGGCCGCTCCGAACGCGCCGGCACCGCCCTCGCTGAGGTCGAACCGCGCGACGCCGAGCTCCAGGAACCGCTGCCGGTCGTCCACCGGCAGCCCGAGCAGGTCGCAGATCACGTCGAACGGCACCGAGAACGCGAACTCCTGCACCAGGTCGACGAGCGGGCCGGCGGCCTCCATCGCGTCGAGCCGCTGCTCGACGATCGCCTCGATGCCCGGCTGGAGCCGGGCCAGCCGGCGCATCGTGAACTCCGGGGTGAGGTAGCGGCGCAGCTGGGTGTGGAGCGGCGGGTCGGTCATCCCGAGCCCGCCTATCTGCTCCTCCGGGGCACGACCGTCCTGCGACACGAACTGCCCCAGGTCGTTCGACCAGGAGTCGGCGTCGGCCAGCACGGCGCGGGCCTCGTCGTACCCGCTCACCAGCCACACCCCCTTGCCGAACATCTCGGCGAGCTTCTTCACCGGCTCGGTCGCCTGGATCTGCGCCATCGCCGGCAGCGGGTCCAGGCCGTCACGCTGCAACGGGAGGGTCACGGAGTCCGGCAGGAAGCGCAGCTTCCGCAGGTCGATGCCGTCGCGCATCGTCCGCTCGAGCAGCCACTTGCCGACCCGCTTCTTGATCGGCGTCAGGAGCACCATGGCCGACATTCCATCAGAGCGACCGGTCCTGCGCGTGAGTATCGGCCCCGAGTCCACCCGGACTCGACCCTGGGAGGACCCGGGCGTTGCCCGCGTCACACCCGCGAAGAAGCGTCCGGTCGCCTCATGCGCCACTACCCTGACAGGCGTGTCCGTTGACTGGAACGAGTACGACGCCGCGCTCTTCGACCTCGACGGGGTGATCACCCCGACCGCCGAGGTCCACATGCGTGCGTGGGCGGCGATGTTCAACGAGTTCCTGGCGACCCGCCAGGACGAGGGGTCGCCGTACGCCCCCTACACCGACCAGGACTACTTCGACTACGTCGACGGCAAGCCCCGCTACGACGGGGTCCGGTCCTTCCTGCTGTCCCGGGGGATCCGGCTGCCCGAGGGCGAGCAGGCCGATCCGCCGGAGGCGGAGACGGTGTGCGGCCTGGGCAACCGCAAGAACCTCTTCTTCTCCAGGGTCCTCGACGAGGAGGGCGTGGAGGCCTACCCCGGCTCGGTGCGGCTCCTGGAGGCGCTGACCGACCGCGGCACGCCGATGGCGATCGTCTCCTCCTCCCGCAACGCGCCCGCGGTGCTCCAGGCGGCGGGCGTCGACGGGTACTTCCGGACGGTCGTGCACGGCGGGGTCGCGGCCGAGCTGCACCTGCCCGGCAAGCCGGCGCCGGACACCTTCCTCGAGGCCGCCCGCCGCCTGGAGTCGACCCCGGAACGGTCGGTCGTCCTCGAGGACGCGATCAGCGGCGTGCAGGCCGGCGCCGCCGGCGGCTTCGGCCTGGTCGTCGGCGTCGATCGCGGCGCCGGCGCCGACGCCCTGACGGAGGCGGGTGCTCACCTGGTCGTCACCGACCTGGCCGAGCTGCTCCCGACCGGCGGCCGCGAGTGAACGCGCCGCGCGACATGGCCGGCCCCTCCCACCACGCGCCGCCGGCCTCGGACCCGCTCGACCGCAGCCGCTTCCCCCTCGACGAGTGGCGGCTGGTCGAGAAGCGGTTCGACCTCGAGGACGCCGGAGTCACCGAGTCGCTCTTCAGCGTCGGCAACGGCTACCTCGGGCTCCGTGGCAACCTCTCGGAGAGCCGGGACGCCCACTTCGACGGCACCTTCGTCAACGGGTTCCACGAGACCTGGCCGATCCTCCACGCCGAGGAGGCCTACGGCTTCGCACGGATCGGCCAGACCATCGTCAACGCGCCGGACCCGAAGGTGATCCGGCTCTACGTCGACGACGAGCCGCTGCAGCTGTCGGTCGCGGACCTGCTCGAGTACGAGCGCGCGCTGGACTTCAGGACCGGCGTGCTCAGCCGCGAGCTGCTGTGGCGCACTCCTGGCGGCAAGGAGGCGAAGATCCGCGCCACCCGGATGGTGCCGCTCGCGCAACGCCACCTGGCCCTGATGACCTTCGAGGTCACGATGCTCGACCAGCGGGCCTCGCTGGTGCTGTCCTCCCAGATCCTCAACCGTCAGGACGTGCCGGGGTTCGCGGCGAGCAGCGTCACCCCCGGGTCGACGAACGACCCTCGGCAGGCCGAAGGGTTCGACCGGCGGGTGCTGATGCCGCAGCTCGCCTCGGCCGATGGCGAGACCGGCCGGATCGCGCTCGGCTACCAGTGTGCCGACAGCGGGATGACGCTCGGCGTCGTCGCCGACCACGAGCTCGACACCGCGGCGCCGTACTCGATGAGGGTCCACGCGGAGGACGACTCGGCCAAGGTCATGTTCCGCGTGGCGGCGGAGCCGGGCGTCACGGTACGGCTCACCAAGCTGGTCTCCGTGCACACGGCGGCCTCGGTGCCGGCCCGCGAGCTGATCGACCGCTGCGAGCGGACCCTCGACCGCACCCACGAGCAGGGTGTCCAGCACCAGCTCGACGAGCAGCGGGAGTGGCTGGCGGACTTCTGGAGCCGTTGCGACGTCGAGATCCCTGGTCAGCCGGCGCTCCAGCAGGCCGTGCGGTGGAACCTCTTCTCCCTCGCCCAGGCCTCTGCCCGGGCCGAGACGCAGGGCATCCCGGCGAAGGGGGTGACGGGCACCGGGTACGGCGGTCACTACTTCTGGGACACCGAGATCTACGTGATGCCCTTCCTCACCTACACGATGCCGTACGCCGCGCGGAACGCCCTCCGATTCCGCTACACGCTCCTCGACTCCGCCCGCTCGCGTGCCCGCGAGCTGGCCCAGAAGGGCGCGCTGTTCCCCTGGCGCACGATCAACGGGCACGAGGCGTCGGCCTACTACGCGGCAGGCACCGCGCAGTACCACATCGACGCCGACATCGCGTACGCCCTGAGCCAGTACGTCGGCGCCACCGGCGACACCGACTTCCTGCGGCGCGAGGCCATCGACATCTTCGTCGAGACCGCGCGGCTGTGGGCGGACCTCGGCTTCTGGCGCGACGAGACGCGGCGGACGTTCCACATCCACGGCGTCACCGGTCCGGACGAGTACACGACCGTCGTGAACGACAACCTGTACACGAACGTGCTCGCGCGGTTCAACCTGCGGCGGGCGGCGCACGCGGTCTGGGAGCTGCAGAAGGCCGACCCCGCTGGGTACGACGAGCTGGTCCGCCGGACCGGCCTCCGGGAGGAGGAGCCCAGCGAGTGGGCCGACTGCGCCAAGGGCATGCTGATCCCGTTCGACGAGTACCTCGGCATCCACCCGCAGGACGCGCACTTCCTGGAGCGCGAGATGTGGGACCTCGAGCGCACGCCGTTGGAGAAGCGCCCGCTGCTGCTGCACTACCACCCGCTGGTGATCTACCGCTTCCAGGTGCTCAAGCAGGCAGACGTCGTGCTGGCGCTCTTCCTGCTCGGTGAGGAGTTCACACCCGAGCAGAAGCGGGCCGACTTCGAGTACTACGACCCGATCACCACCGGCGACTCGACGTTGTCGGCGGTCATGCAGTCGATCATCGCCGCGGAGGTCGGCTACCACGAGCTGGCGCTCCGCTACTTCAACTCCGCGGTCTACGTCGACCTCGCCGACCGCCACAACAACACTGCCGACGGCGTCCACGTGGCGTCGACCGGCGGCGTGTGGAGCGCGCTGGTGGGCGGCTTCGGCGGCTTCCGTGACCTCGGCGTCGCCAAGGGCGCCGACCAGTGGTGCGTCGACCCGCGGCTACCCGAGGGCTGGGAGGCGCTGGTCTACCGAGTGACGCTGCACGGCACCCGGGTGCGGGTGACCGTGCGTCAGGACGAGCTCGAGCTCTTCGCCGAGGAGGGCACCGGCCCGGTCCGGCTGAACGTGCGAGGCCATGCGGTGCACGTGACGCAGGGCGCCCCCGTCGTCGTGCCCCTCGACGGGCAGGGCCCGCGGATCCCCGGCGAGCCGCCGAACCCGGCAGGCGTCCTGCGGGCCGACGGCACCGTGATCTCTGCGATCGTGCCGTCCGGCCACGACCCCGTCCACGACCCCACACCGCAGAGCTGATCCCCGGCCCGACGTTGGATTTCTCACGCCGCGAGGCGTGAGATTCCAGGGGTACGACGCCGGCAGCCCGCGTTGACTGCTCCCGTGGTGTCGTCCCCCGCCAGCGCCGAGCCCGGCGCGCCGCCGTACGCGTCGATCACGGCCGCGCGCCGGTGGTCGATGCTCGCCGCCGGCACCGCGGCGCAGGCGGCCTCCGCGGCGACCGTCCAGGCGCCGGCGTTCCTGATCCCGGTGCTGCACGACCGGCTCGGGCTGACCCTCGCCGAGGCCGGGCTGGTGGCGTCGGCGCCGATGGCCGGGATGATGTGCACGCTGGTCGCCTGGGGCTTGGTCGTGGACCGGCGGGGAGAGCGGTTCGCGATGCTGACCGGGCTCGGGGTCGCCGCGCTTGCCGGCGCGGTCGGCACCCAGGTCGGGAGCGTGGTGGCGATCGCGCTCGCGCTGTTCGTCGCCGGCGCCGCCGCGGGGTCCACGAACTCCGCGTCCGGTCGCGTGGTCGTGGGCTGGTTCCCGCCCGAGCGGCGAGGGCTGGCGATGGGCATCCGGCAGACCGCGCAGCCCCTCGGAGTCGGGCTGGCCGCGGCGACGATCGCGGTGCTCGCGCACGAGCACGGCATCGGCACCGCGCTGGTCGTGCCGACCGTCGCGTGCGCACTGGGCCTGCTGGTCGTCGCGCTGGTGGTGATCGACCCGCCGCGGCCGTCGGAGGTCGGTGCCCGGGAGATCGCCAACCCCTACCGGTCCGACGACTACCTCGCCCGGGTGCACGTCGCCTCGATGCTGCTGGTCGTCCCGCAGTTCCTGGTGTGGACCTTCGGGCTGACCTGGCTGGTCGACGACCTGGGCTGGGCGGCCGGTGTCGCCGGCCTGGTCGTCGCCGGTTCCCAGCTCGGCGGCGCCGCGGCCCGCATCGGGTCCGGCTGGCTGTCAGACCTGGTCGCCAGCAGGATGCGCCCGATGCGCTGGGTCGCGATGGCCGCCGCCGGGACGATGCTGCTGCTCGGGGTGGCCGCGGGGACCGAGCGCTGGGTGGCGCCGGCCGTCGTGCTCCTGGTCGTCGCTTCCGCGGTGACCGTGGCCGACAACGGTCTGGCCTACACCGCGGTCGCCGAGCGTGCCGGGCCGTTCTGGTCGGGCCGGGCCCTCGGCCTGCAGAACACCGGCCAGCACCTGGTGGCGGCTGCCGTGCCGCCGATCGCCGGCCTGGTGATCGCGCAGTGGGGCTACGCCACGGCGTTCGCGCTGGCCGCGCTGCTGCCGCTGGTCGCGCTGCCCCTGGTCCCCGTCCGCGGCGAGCGCGCGGTGTCCTAGCGGCGTGGGCGCCGAGGTGGCTCCTGGACACGCCGTCGGCCGAACCTCGAGCTACCTATCGGCGCGGCGGGTCGCCGGCCTCCGCGTACGGTGGCCCGCGTGCGCCGTACGACGCCCGCCCGCCTCCTCGCGGGCGCCTGTCTCGCAGCGGTCCTCGCGCTCGGTGCTTGCGGAGGGGACGACACCGACACGGACGCCCGGCCGACACCGCGCCCGACGACCGGGGCAGCGACCCCGCCCACCACCGCGGCCCCCAGCCGCACGCCGGCGACGCCGACCGGGCCGGCCTCGCCGGCGGCCGAGCGGGTGCGGCTGCTCGGCATCGACGCGTCCCACCACCAGGGCCCGATCGACTGGCGGGCGGTCGCCGACGACGGGTACTCGTTCGCGTACCTCAAGGCCACCGAGGGGACCTCGTTCACCGACCCGGCGTTCGCCACCCAC
>Ga0196958_10000804_pt1 | contig 10260 bp, 11 predicted proteins | sample S1v_10metaG_FD_148654 | JGI IMG/M metagenome (GOLD analysis project Ga0196958, IMG submission 148654) | Soil microbial communities from Anza Borrego desert, Southern California, United States - S1+v_10 | ecosystem: Environmental > Terrestrial > Soil > Desert | place: USA: California | collected...
AAGCACCTGTGCAGCGACCTGGGCATTCCCGAGGGCATCACCGGGCGCCTCCCCCTGTCGAAGCGGACCCGCGCCGGTCTTTCGGCCGAGGTCGAAGAAGACCTGGGCGGCAAGCGCCGCGGCCGTGGCCAGCAGGGCCCGAAGGACGAAGAAGAAGCGCCCCGCAAGCGCAACCGCACGCCGCGCAAGCGGACCCGTGGCGGTGCGAACGCGGCCGCGAAGATCGAGGCCACGGACGCCGCGGCCGTTTCGGCGGAGGGCACGGACGGCGAGGCAGCCGAGGCGCTTTCGGAGGGCCGCACGCGGACCCGTCGCCGTAGCCGCGGCGCCGCGAAGCCGAGCCCGGAGGTCAGCGGGCCGGCGGTCGAGAAGGAGGCGGGCGACAGCGCCGAGCGTCCGGCTCGACGACGCCGCCGTCGCCGTCCCTCGGCGACTTCTGATACACCTGCGTCGGCAGACTGAGAGCTTCAGACCGACACGTGGGGAGCCAGGGGCACGTGAGCGAACGCTGGGACGCCGCGCCGGACGACGAACCGGCGCGGCCCGTGCCCGCCGATTTCGAACAGCCGTCGAGCGGTACCGAACCGCAGACGGCCGAAAACACGATCGGCACCGAAGACGTGCTGGACGCCGAACCCGCCGCGGCGGTGGCCACCGAGCCACCGCTGGGCGGGAAACGCGCCCGGCGCTCGCCGTGGAACCGCACGCGGGATCGGGTGATCGCCGCGGCGCTCGTGCTGGTCGTCGTCGTCACCGGCGTCGTCATCGGGGTGAACAGCGACAACGCGGCGACCGTCGCGCAGGTCGCCGGCACCATGCCGCCCGGGCTCCCGCCCGCACCGGCGGAAGTGCCCGGCTCGCTGACCGAGCTGTGGCAGGCACCGAGTTCCTCCACACCCGTCCCCATCGGCGAGGCCAACAGCGTCGTCACCGCGGACAAGGGCGAGGTACTCGGCCGGGATCCGTACACCGGGGACGTCCGGTGGCGTTATTCCCGCGATCTCGAACTGTGCACCGTCGCGCTCGCCGGGATCAAGGTGGACGCGGTGTACCGCAAGGACACCGGCTGTAGCGAAGTCACCCAGCTCGACGCCGGCACCGGGCGCCGCACGGCGCAGCGCAACGGCGACGCCGAACTCGGGACCCGGCTGGTCGTCGACGGATCGCACGTCACCACGACCGGCAAGAAACTCCTGAACACCTGGCGCGACGACCTGGTCAAGAGCATGGAATACGGCCAGGTCCCCGCCATCGTGAACCCGAACAAGCAGCCGAGGACCGGCTGCACCTACGGCACGGTGGCCGCCGCGGCGGGCAAGATCGGCGTGATCGAACGCTGCCCGGGCGACCCGGCCGACCGCTTCACCGTCTACCGCGCGACCAACGACGAAGCCGACGACCCGAAAGTCGACTACAGCACCGTGCTCGCCGGCAAGAACGCGAAGCTCGTCGCGATGTCCGGCGATCTCGCGCTGATCGTGCTGCCCGAACAGAAACTGCTGGTGATCTACGGCGGCGACGGCCTGCAGAAGTCGGCTTACCCACTCGACGTGCCCGCCGCGGACATCACCCCGGATCCGGTGGGCGGCGTCATGACGACCGCGTGGACCGCGCAGGGCTTCTACTGGTTCACCGGTTCGAAGACCATGGCGTTCTCGCGCGAAGACCTCACGCCGCGCTGGACGTTGAACAACTCCGCCGGCCCCGGCGTGACCTTCGGGGAGCAGTTGGTCGTGCCCATCCAGGGCGGGCTCGCCGTGCTCGACGAGCTGACCGGCACCACGATCCGCACCGTCGGTCTCGACAGGCGTGGCTACACCGGCCCGGTGGTGCTCTCGTCGGTCGGTCCGGTGCTGCTGGAGCAACGCGGTCCGACCCTGGTCGCGCTCAAGTGACCGGCGGGCGATAGCAAAGGTCCCTTGCTACCGCCCGCCGTCAGCGCGTCGTCGAGGACTTCGAACGCAGCCGGCTGACTTCCTTCCAGCACCACTTGCCGTCTTCGCTCGCGAGCGTGCCGGTGGCGGTGCCGGGTCGCCCTGCGATGCTCAGCGTGACGGCCACCGTGTACTTGGTTTCGGAGACCTTCGTGACCGCGCCGAGCGTGGCGTCCGAAGCTTCGCCGACCCGGTCGATGACCTGGTCGACGTCCCTTTCCGCGTTCACGCACTTGAGCGCCGTCAACGCGGTCCTGTCGTGGACGTTGATGCCGTCGACGATCGCCTGCGCGGTGCCTTCCGGGCCGGAAGGTTCGCCGGCCTTGTCGTCGCCGAGGAAGAAGCCGGGAGCGACGAACCCGGTGATACCCAGCGTGATCACCACCACGGCCGCGGCGGCGATGCCGACCAGCAGGCCGGTCTTGCCGTTCTTCGGTGGCGCGGGCGGCCCGCCGGAACCCGGTCCGTACTGCTGCCGGCCGTAACCGGGGTACTGCTGCTGCTGCGGGTACACCCCACTCTGGTCGTAACCGGCCTGCGGGTACTGCTGCCCTGGGTACTGGTGTTCTGGGTATTGATGTTCTGGGTACTGCTGCGCCGGATACTGCTGCTGCCCTGGGTGGTGCCGCTGTCCGCCATGGCCCTGGTCTGGCTGTCCTGGCTGGGGTGGGTAGGTCATCGACGGTGCCCTTCGTCCTCGCTGCGGGGCAGTGTGTTCATCCACGACGTGCCCACTGAGCCACAGTTTCGCAGCGGCGAAAGGCTTTTCCGGTCGATGGCACTTTCCTGCCGCGGTCAGCTCCACCAGAACAGGCTCAGCGCGGCCGTCACGCTCACCACGACGCCGAGACCCGCGAAGCCCGCGACGCGGCCAGTGCGCCTATCGACGGTTCGCTGCGCCAGCAAGGCGAGCACGGCGGCGACCGGGTGGCCGATCAGCATCAGGAGACCCGGCCCCGGCGCGCCGGTGAACAGACAGACCGCGGCGATCGAAACGACGCATACCGCCAGCACGGCCATTCCGGCCGCGAGCGATCCGGTCAGCCCGCGCCAGAACCGGCCGCCTTGGGGCGCCGCGGGCTCATTTCGCTCCGTGGGCGGGGGTGTGGTCGTGAGCTGTTCGGTGTCCGGTGACGACACGTCCTGTCTGTCCCATCGTCGAATCTGGAGATCTAAGGCGCCAGCAACTCCCACGGCTGAGCCGCGGGCCCGGCCTCCTGGCCTGCCGCGCAACTGGGCCGGAAGTCGCACCATGAGCAACGGCGACCCGGGCGCGCCGGGAACAACACGTCCTCGTCGCCGCCGGCTTTCAGGGTATCCGTTGCCAGGCGCAGGTCTCCGGCGGTCTCGTCGGCGCGCTGAAGATGCCGTTCGAGGCTTTTCTCGGTGTGCTCGGCGGCCGCGATGGTCCCGGTGGGCACGTGATGGAGCTCGACCTGGTAGCACGGCGTCCGCAGCGTCCGGGCCGCGGCGACCGCGTACAGCGCCAGTGCCTGCGAAGAGCGCGCCTCGTACTCGTCCGGCTCACGACGGCCGGTCTTGTAGTCGATGATCACCAATTCCCGGCCGCGCTGGTCGATGCGGTCCGCGCGGCCCTCGATGATGAGGCTGGGCCCACTGCCCGGCTCGAGTGTGACGGGCGCCGAAACCCAGCGCTCCAGCCCGACCGGATCGACGCTGACGTCGTTGTGCTCGACGTACTCCGCGACCCAGGCCTTCGCCCTGGCTCGGTACCGGGCGGCCTGGTCGGTGTCTTCGAACCCGGCGTCCTTCCAGTGTTCGGCGACGAGCGCCATCGCCCGCCGCGGCACGCGCTTGCTCACCGGCAGGTCGAACAACGCGCGCAAAGCGTTGTGCACCACCGCACCGAGCGTGCTGTGCGCCCACGCGCCGGTGCGTGCCGGGGACGGGCGGTCCAGATACGACATGCGGTAGCGGCGCGGGCAGTCTTCGAACGTCGCGAGGCGCGCGGGCGAAACCTTCGTCAGCTTGCGCGGCGCCTCGACGCCGAAGTCGAAACCAATCTGCTCCATCGGATCACCCCGCCCCAACGCTACGCACTCCCACCGACACTTTTCGAGGGGATCCCCAGGAAAGGAGCAAGGGACCTTTGCTATCACCGGCGCCCGGTCACGAGTACATGAAGGCCCCCTTCCTGTACCCAGGCGCAAGGAAGGGGGCCTTCATGTACTCGCGAACGACCGTCACATGCCCGAGATGAAGCCCTTCACCGAGTTCGCCACCAGCTCGACCGCGATCGAGGCCAGCAGCAGACCGGCGATCTTCGCCAGCAGCGTGATCCCGCTTTCCTTGATCAGCCGGATGACCACGCCCGAATACCGCATGCACAGGTACAGCACGAAGTGCACTGTCACGATCGAAAGCGCGAGAGCCACGTACGCGCCGACGTGCCCATCGGCCTGCCGTACGAAGACGATGGTCGCGGCGATCGCGCCCGGGCCGGCGAGCAGCGGCGTCCCGAGCGGCACGAGCGCGACGTTGACGTCGTCGCCCGCCGCCTCGGCCTCGCCGCCGGTCTTGCCGGTGAGCAGTTGCAGCGCGATGAGCAGCAGCAACAGCCCGCCCGCGCCTTGCAGCGCCGGGATCCCGATGCCGAGATAGGACAGGATCGCTTGTCCCGCAACGGCGAACAGCGAGATCACCAGCAGCGAGACCAGCACCGCCTGCCGTGCGGCCTTGGCGCGGAACGCCACCGACTTCCGACCGGTCAGGCTCAGGAACACCGGCACCGTACCGGGCGGGTCCATGATGACGATCAGCGTGATCGTCGCGCTCATGAACAGGCGCGCGTCGAAGAAGTCCGTGATCGTCACCGGGTCACGACCTCGTAGCCGGTCGCCCGCGCGACGAGTTCTTCGTACGCGGCCGGGTCGGTGGTCTCGTCGCCGAGATCGATGGTCTTGTTCGTGCCGTGATAATCGCTCGACCCGGTGCGCACGAGCCCCAGCTCCCCCGCCAGCCCGTGCAGCCGGACGCGCGTCTCCTCGTCGTGGTTCGGGTGGTCGACCTCGACACCGGTGAGGCCGTGCTCGGCCAGCCCGGCGAGCACGTCGACGGTGATCGTCGCGCCGCGCGTGTAGGCGAAGGGATGCGCGATGACGGTGACCCCGCCCGCCGCCGCGATCATGTCGATCGCGTCCTCCACGAGCGTGTCCTGCCGTGCCACGAAGTATCCGCCGCCGTTGCCGAGGTAACTCCCGAAGGCCTCGTTCACCGACGAGACGACACCGGCCCGCACCAGGGCCTGCGCGAGGTGGGGCCGTCCGGCCGAACCGTCCTCGGGCAGCAGCGACATGACCTCGTCGGGATCGACCGGCAAGCCGTCGGCGGCCATCCGCTCGGCCATCACGCGCAGCCGCCAGCGCCGTTCCGACCGCAGCCGGGTCTGCTCGGCGACGACCGCCGGCGACGCCGGGTCGAAGAGGTACGCCAGCAGATGGACGCTGATGTGCCGTCCGGTCACCGGATCGACGGAGATCGTGGACAGCTCCGCGCCGGGCACCAGGGTGAGCCCCGGTGGGAGTGCCTCGGCGGCCGGGGCCCAGCCGGCCGTGGTGTCGTGATCGGTGATCGCGACGACGTCGAGGCCCGCCTTCGCGGCGGCGGCGATCAGCCCGGCCGGGCTGTCGGTACCGTCGGAGGCGGTGGAGTGGGCGTGCAGGTCGATGCGCATCGCCGCCCAGTATCGACGATGCTCCAGGTCACAGCGACGCCGGGACCTGCGCTAACCGACCTTCTTCTTACCGCGTGCCGCACGCTGCGCCTTGATCATCGAGAAGCGCTCGGCCTGCTTTTGCTTGTCGCCGAAGACGAGCTCGGAAATCGTGTCGTAGAACTCTTCCGGCTTCGGCAGGTAGTCGATGCGGTTCAGCGCCTGGATCTGACCGGCGGACTCGACCACCATGGTCCCGTACCCCATCATCCGGCCCCACGCCGAACGTTCGTAGGTGAGGTCGGTGACCTTGGTGATCGGCATCATCAGCACTTTCGTGGTGAAGACACCGGTGGTCATCACGAACCGCTTGTCCGTGACCACCAGGCGCTCGACCCACCACTCCATCACCACATACGCGAAGCGCAGAATGATGAGCAACGCGGCGTACCAGAGGATGTTCTGGATGATCCACGCGGCGGGCGGCAACAGGTAGGAGACCAGGACGCAGACGGCCAGCAGCGCGGCCGTCTCGAAGGTTTCCCACAACAGCACAGCCCAGTGCCGACGGATCCTGATGACCCGCCGCTCGGTGTCGAGAAGATACTCGTCTGGATCGCGTGGGGCGAACATACCGATAGAGTATCCGCTCCCCCGCTAGCTGAAGACGCTGCTGACGAAGGTGATCACCGATTCGGCCGAGTCACGCAGGAAGCCGATGATGTTTCCCACGAGGCCCGCGGCCTGACCCGGCTGCGCGATCACGAAGAACAGCACCAACGCGATTCCTGCGAAAGTGAGGAGCTTTTTCGCGTTCACAGCGATCAATCCTGTCTCTTACGGTGACTGACTGCGGATACTGGCTATTCATTTTGTACCGCACCTTCCACCGGCGCGGGAGGGAAGTCCCGCGCTTGGGTCAGCCGGCGAGGGGAAGTGTACCGTACGGCTACTCTCCGTGTACAGGACAGCCATTGTCAGGACGCCCGCGTCTACCATTCGGGAATGAACACCGTTTCGCACAGCACCGTCCGCTGTGTCGGCGGCATCGTCCACGACGACCTCGGACGGATTCTGCTGATCCGGCGCGCGAATGACCCCGGACGAGGACTTTGGTCGGTCCCCGGCGGACGCGTGAAACCAGGCGAAACGGACGAAGTGGCCGTGATCCGGGAGATGCGCGAAGAAACCGGGCTCGACGTGACACCGGGCACATACGTCGGCAACGCCCGCCGCGGCCGGTACGACATCCACGATTACGCCTGCGCGGTCACCGGCGGCACTCTCCGTGCCGGGGACGACGCCGACGACGCCCGGTGGATCGACGCCGGAACCTTGAGCGAACTCGACAAAGAGGGCCGGTTGGCCGAACTCCTGTTCGTCACTCTCCGCGACTGGGGAGTGCTGCCGACCGGGGACAGCGCGCCGTCTTGACGACCTGCTGTGTCCGATTCGGCGAAAGAACACGGAGACAAAGTGGCGCGGGAGGGGAAAATTATCCTTCCCGATGCTTTGCCGACGTCTTCGCAGAGCCGAATGGGTAAACCTGGACGCCGGGTCGGCCGCTGTCCGTGCAGGACGCCGTCGCGCACGGTGGGCGTGAGTGGCGTTTCGGGTCAGAGCCCGAAACGCCACTCACGCCCACCTCGACCCATGCGTCACCGGCACGCTGCCCACCGGCGGCGCGGGGGCTAAGCCGGGAGCCAGGTCATCCGCTGCCCGTGCGGTGCCGTCCTGGCCAGCGCCCGCACGTCCGGGACACCGGCGTCCCAGCGCACGAGGCCGAGCACAGCCTGATCCGCGGGTTCGGCGAGGTCGGCCCGGCCGGGCACCAGGTGCTCCAGTGCGGCGGCGTAGAACTCCTCGCTGATCCACCACAGCGGCCGGTCCGCGGCGAGTTCCCGCAACGCCTCGATGAAGTCCGCCCGGCGCTCTCCCAGGTACGCGAGTACATGGCTGGTCAGCACGACGAGGGGCGCGTCGGCGGGAAGGGTGGCGGCCGCCGAGGCGAGGTCGTCGACGGCGTCACCGGCGATCAGGTCCGGCCGCTGCTTGCCCTGCGCCGCGGCGGCCGTGCGCAGGAGCCGGATCCGGTCCGGCTGGTCGGCCCAGACGCAGGCTTCGAGCCAGGCCAGTTCGTCTTCGTCGGCGAGATCCACCGGGGCGCGGTCGAGGCCGGCGCGGGCGGTGATCGTCAGCTTCTTCGGCACCTTCGGCGTGACCGCGCCGGGCGCGAGGTCCAGCGCGCAGTGCAGGCCCACCGCGGTCTTCGCGGGCCCGGCGGTGAGCTGCTCGCCGCCCTCGCACTGGTAGCGGTAGGCGTACTTGTCCAGGCCGAGCAGCAACCCCGCGCTGCATCCGACCTCGAGCACCGCGATCTTGCCGCCCGCCTCCTTCGCCGCCGTCGTCATCGCGGGGTAGAGCAGCGCGGCACGGCGGACCTCGTTGGTCTGCGTGTACCGCGAGGAGATGATCGCCCGCGCCTTGTCCGCCCGCTCCAGCAGGAACGAGCGGAACAACGGCCACGTCTCCGAGTCCACGCCGTCGAAACCGCCGACGGACGGGTAGTACCGCGAGAGCGGGTGGATCGGGTCGGCCTGGACGAGCCGGTGCGCGGTCGCCAGCAGGAGCGTTCCGCGCGCTTCACCGCCACGGGCGTCGGTCAGCAGACCGGCCACGTCGTCGTCCTCGGACGCCTTCGTCGCCAGGTGCTCGTACAGCGGCGAAACACCGGCCGCTTCGACCGTCGCGAACCTCCGCAAACGGCTCTTGATCTCATCCAGCCCGATGGGCATCGACGCGCTCCCTCTTCCCGTTCGTGACACCCATTATTCGTGTGGGACGGGGCGGCCGGGCTGCTCACCGCCCCTGCTGTCACCGTAGGACCGCTTCGGCACCATCACCTTGCGACGGAAGACACACACGATCGTGCCGTCCTGCTTGTAGCCCCGGGTCTCGACGTGGACCACTCCGCGGTCGTCCTTCGACTTCGACGGGGTCTTGTCCAGCACCTCGGTCTCGCCGTAGATGGTGTCGCCGTGGAAGGTCGGCTTCACGTGCTTCAGCGATTCGACCTCGAGGTTCGCGATCGCCTTGCCGGACACGTCCGGCACCGACATCCCCAGCAGCAGCGAGTAGACGTAGTTGCCGACCACGACGTTCTTGCCGAAGTCGGTGGTCTCCCCGGCGTAGTGCGCGTCGAGGTGCAGCGGGTGGTGGTTCATGGTGATGAGGCAGAACAGGTGGTCGTCGTACTCGGTGACCGTTTTGCCCGGCCAGTGCTTGTAGACCGCGCCGACCTCGAACTCTTCGTAATAGCGTCCGAACTGCACCCATTCCTCCTTGCGCGAGTAACGCGGCGTGAGCCTGGGACGACAGGCTTTCGTGTTGAGGAGTACCCTCGACCATTGGTGTCGGGTCGTCAACGCGACCCGCACCACTGCGTAACCGTCCGCCGAGTCGAGGAGGTGAGGAACCCGATGTCCAGTGGCGATAGTCCGCTTCCCAGTAGTCGCAGCGTTTCCGCCTTCATCCCTCGCCGGATCCCCGCCTGGCAGGGCTGACGAAACCGGGAACGCTGGCCTAGCCGAGCGGCCCCCCGCCGTGCGGCCCGTCGTCTTCGCGCATCAACGCACGACGCCTGCCCAGGAGATCCCATGCCTGCCATTCCCTCGCTCGGCGGCCTTCGCGGCCGGAGCAACGGCCGCGCCAAGAGCGTTCCCGAACGCCCGCTGCCCGTCCCCCTTTCGGCGTACGTCGTCGACTGCGCGGTGTACGTGGAGGGCAAGCGCCTGCCCGGCCGTTGGACGCACGCCGAGGCGATCAAAGAGGTACGCAAACGGCACACGGGATTCGTCTGGATCGGCCTGCACGAGCCCGACGCCGTCCAGATCCAGGGCATCGCGGACACCTTCGGCCTGCACGAACTGGCCGTCGAGGACGCACTCGAAGCACACCAGCGGCCCAAGCTGGAGCGCTACGACGACACGCTGTTCATGGTGCTGAAGACGGTCCGCTACGTCGAGCACGAGTCCCCCGCGACGGCCAACGAGATCGTCGAGACCGGCGAGCTGATGGCCTTCCTCGGCCGCGACTTCGTGATCACCGTGCGGCACGGGAACCACTCGGGGCTCGCCAGGCTGCGCCGCGAGCTCGACCAGGACCCCGAGCGGCTCGACCTCGGGCCGTCCGCGGTGCTGCACGCGATCGCGGACCACGTCGTCGACCACTACCTCGACGTCACCACGGCGATCGAGTCGGACATCGACGAGATGGAGACGCACGTCTTCGCGCCGCGCTCGAAGGTGAGCGCCGAGCAGATCTACTTCATGAAGCGCGAAGTGCTGGAGCTGCGCCGCGCCGTCATGCCGCTGGGCACGCCGCTGCAGCGCCTCGCCGAGGGTTACACGCGACTGATCCCGGACGAGGTCCGCTCGTACTTCCGCGACGTCTCCGACCACCTGACGACCGTGGCGGAGCGGGTCGCGAACTTCGACGAACTGCTGACCACCCTGGTGGACGCCACGCTGGCGAAGATCACGCTCCAGCAGAACACCGACATGCGCAAGATCACCGCGTGGGCGGCGATCATCGCGGTCCCGACGGCGCTCGCCGGCATCTACGGGATGAACTTCGACTACATGCCCGAACTGC
>Ga0196958_10000805_pt1 | contig 10257 bp, 6 predicted proteins | sample S1v_10metaG_FD_148654 | JGI IMG/M metagenome (GOLD analysis project Ga0196958, IMG submission 148654) | Soil microbial communities from Anza Borrego desert, Southern California, United States - S1+v_10 | ecosystem: Environmental > Terrestrial > Soil > Desert | place: USA: California | collected...
TCCACGCGTTCGCGCCCGAGCTCGGGAACATCTCTTCGAGCGAGCGCTCGGGGAGGTCCGAGATCAGGACGATGGGGATGTCTTTCTTGTTCGACTGCGACTTGAGCACTTCGGACAGACGATTGCCTTTGATGCTCGGCAGGTTCACGTCGAGAAAGATGATGTCGGGCGTGTTGCTGGCCAGGACGTGATTGAACTCGATCCAGCTCGATGCGGTCAGCACCGTGCAGCCTTCGCGCTCGAGCAGGGCGCGGCCGAGCTTGAGTACGAGGGGGTTGTCATCGAGGATCAGGACCGTTACGTTCGACAGTGCAGGCATCGGGGCACATGATACCCTTTCGGCGCGATGACGGTGCCTCAAACCGACAGCGGCCGCCGCTTCGTCTGGCCAGCCGACTATTACTCATCCGCGACCCCCGCTCCGGTCCTGCCGCGAGGTGTTTCCTACGGCTGCGGCCTCGCCTCGGCGGTCGTGCTGCTGCTCATCTTCGTGGGCGGCGCCCTGATGTCCAGCGGGGGTTTCACGAACTTCGTCGACTTCGCCATCGGCATGTCGCTCGGCGAAATGCGCAAGCAGTACACGAGTGACGTCACCGCGGAACAGCGCAAGGCCTTCGAAGACGAAGCGCTGCGCCTCCGCGAAAACCTGCGCGGCGGACGCGTCGGACTGCCGGCCATGCAGCCGTTCCTGCAGGGCATCTCGAACGCGAGCGCGGATCGCAAAGTCACGGCCGAGGAAGTGCGGACGCTCGAACAGAGCGCCCGCATGATCAACAAGACCGCGAAAGCCAAATGACCTCGTCGCAGCGTCGGACGATCTTCATCCTCGCGGGCGTTTCCCTGCTCGCCGGCATGGGCGTGTTCGGCTTCCTCGTGTGGACGATGTTCCGCAACGTCATGCAACCTCCGCCTCCGAGAGGCGATGACCGCCGCCTCGTCGTCACCGCCGAGGCTTTGCAGGAGTTCGGTGGACCGACGCCCAATCCGGCCGCGGAAGAGCTCACGGCGATCGGCCAGTTCGACGGCAGCCGCAACATCAATTACGAGTACAACACGAGCAAGGACCCGAACGCCGAGACGCGCCTGGTCACGTCGACCACCACGATGGTGCACGGAAACGCGCTGAGCGCGATCCAGGCCTTCAAGATGCAGCAATTCGCGACGAAGGCGGGGGTCAAGCTCGCCCGCGGCGCGCAGCTCATCGACACGCCGGCACTCCTCACCGTCGGCGATGCCAACTACGCGGGCGTCTTCCGCCACAACAACGAGTCGTCGGGCAACCTTCTCGTGGTGCGGCAGGGGAGATACGTCTTCACCGTCGTCCTGATCGGGCTCGTCTTCGACGAGCCGAAGGAAGCGGACGCGCTGATGCTACCGCTGGTAGAGGAAGCGAAGAAGCGGTCGTAGGCTGGCTCTCGCCATCCGGCGGCGCGCGGACGCCGAAGGATCTCTAAACACACGACCTTCGCCCGTCGGAACGACTCGCGCCGCCAAGCCCCTTCGCCGTCTGCGCGGCTCAGGGTGACGGTAGCGGCGATATCATCGAAGCGACGATGTCGCGATTCAACCTCATTTCCCCCTTCACGCCGCAGGGCGATCAGCCCGAGGCGATCCGCCAGCTCGTCGACGGCCTCGGGGCGGGACAGAAGCATCAGGTCCTCCTCGGCGTCACCGGCTCGGGCAAGACCTTCACGGTCGCGAAGGTGATCGAGTCGATCAATCGCCCGACGCTCGTCCTCAGCCACAACAAGATCCTCGCCGCGCAGCTCTACCAGGAGTTCAAGAACTTCTTCCCCGAGAACCGCGTCGAGTACTTCGTCTCCTATTACGACTACTACCAGCCCGAGGCTTACATCCCGCAGAACGATCTGTACATCGAAAAGGAGATGACGAAGAACGACGAGATCGACAAGCTGCGGCTCGCGGCGACGAAGGCGTTGTTCGAGCGCCGCGACGTGATCATCGTCGCTTCCGTGTCGTGCATCTACGGCATCGGCGACCCCGAGCTGTACTACGGCATGCTCCTCTTCTTCGAGCGCGGGGCGGAAAGGCCGATGACCGAATATCTCCGCAAGCTGACGGAGATGCAGTACGAGCGCACGCCGTACGACCTCGCGCGCGGCAACTTCCGCGTGCGCGGCGACGTCCTCGAGATCTGGCCCGCGTACGAGGACGACGCGGTGCGCATCGAGTTCTTCGGCGACGAGATCGACAAGATGACGCGCATCGATCCCGTCACCGGCAAAACGTCGGGACGCGATTACGACCGCCTGGCCATCTATCCGCGAACGCACTACGTCACGCCGCGCGAGCGCCTCATGCACGCGATGGAGAACATCCGCGTCGAGCTGGACGAGCGCGTCACGGAACTGCGCGCGAACGATCGCTTGCTCGAAGCGCAGCGCCTCTCGCAGCGCACGATGTTCGATCTCGAGATGATCGCGGAGCTCGGCTACTGCAACGGCATCGAGAACTATTCGCGCCACCTCAGCGGACGTTCACCGGGACAGCCGCCTCCCACACTCATCGATTACTTCCCGAAGGACTTTCTGCTCGTCGTCGACGAATCGCATCAGACCGTGCCGCAGGTCCGGGCGATGTGGGGCGGCGACCGCGCCCGCAAAGTGACGCTCGTCGATTACGGGTTCCGTCTCCCCAGCGCGATCGACAACCGCCCGCTCTCCTTCGACGAATTCGAAGGGAAGCTCGATCAGATCCTCTACGTCTCCGCGACGCCCGGGCCGTACGAACTGGAAAAGACGGGAGGCTTGTTCGTCGAGCAGGTCATCCGTCCGACGGGCCTCCTCGATCCGGAGCTGATCATCCGTCCCGTGAAAGGTCAGGTCGACGATCTGATCGGCGTGATTCGCGAGCGCACGTCGCGGAGCGAGCGCGTCATGGTCACGACCCTCACCAAGAGGATGGCCGAGGATCTGACGCGGTACCTGATGGAGCTGGGGATCAAGGTGAACTACCTCCATTCGGACGTGGAGACGATGGAGCGCATCGCGGTGCTGCGCGACTTCCGCCTCGGCACGTTCGACGTGCTCATCGGCATCAACCTCCTGCGCGAAGGACTCGACGTGCCGGAGTGCTCCGCGGTGGCGATTCTCGACGCGGACAAGGAAGGATTCCTGCGCTCGCAGACCTCGCTCGTGCAGACCATCGGCCGCGCCGCGCGCAACGTCAACGGCGTCGCCATTCTCTACGCGGACAAGATCACGGACTCGCTGCGCTACGCCATCGACGAGACCACCCGGCGCCGCGCCGTGCAGCAGAAGTACAACGAGGAGCACGGCATCGAGCCCGCGACGATCATCAAATCGATCGACTCGGATCTCGTGCGCATGGCCAACCTCGATTACCTCGACGTGCCGCTGCCGGGACAGAAGTCGCGGCTCGACATCGCGGGCGACGAGGACATCGACAAAGCGATCAGCCGTCTGTCGAAGGAGATGAAGGACGCGGCGAAGAACCTCGACTTCGAGCGCGCGGCGGAGATCCGCGACAAGCTGCGGGAGCTGAAAGAAGCGCGCATCTTCGTCTGATCGGCTGCGCTCGTTTCGCACCGCGACGGAGCGCCGTGGAGGACGCCGGCGAGCCAGCCGGACGGGCTCCGTTACAGTGCGGCGCGGACGCGGGCCAGGCCGTCGATGCAGTCCTGCACGCTCACCGCGCCCGCGCTCAGGCGGAACCAGCCATCCTCGCGTTTGAGGCCGAACGCCTGGAACGGCACCACCGCGAAGCCTGCCTTCTCCAGCAGGAACTGGCGGATCGCTTCGTTCGTGCCGAAGCGGTCGATGAGGTCGAATTGCGCGGAGAGATAGATCGCCCCCTGCGGCGCGATCGCGTCGACCGGAAAGCCGTCGCGGCGCATCGCCTGAATGCCGTCGTACAGCGCGTCGAGCCGCAGGCGCAGCTCGCGGATCATCTGCTCGTGATACGCGGTGATCTCGTCCTTCTGCCGGAGGAACGACGCCACCGCGAGCTGCTCCGCTTTCGGAGCCCACGCGCCGATGTGGCCGATGATGTCGCGCATGCGCGCGGTCACGGCCGGCGGCGCAACCGTCCAGCCCACGCGTAATCCCGTCGCCGCGAGCGCTTTCGAGATCCCGTCGACGAAGATCGTGTACGCGGCCGCTTCCGGCACGAGCTGCGGCGGCGCGTAATGTTGATAGCCGCCGAACGTGAGCATCCAGTACACCTGATCCCACAGGATGAACAGCGGACGCTCGCCGGTCGACGCGCGCCGCTCGTTCTCTTCGACCACCAGCCGCGCGATCTTCGCCACTTCCTCTTTCGCCATCACGGTGCCGGTCGGATTGAGAGGCGTGCAGACCGCGATCAGCCGCGCCTCGCGCACGTGCGGGCGGATCATCTCCGCCGTCGGCATGAAGTTCGTCTCGGCGCCGACCACCAGCTCGATCGGCTCACCGCCGCACAGATACGTGTAGTGGTTGTTGTTCCACGACGGCGTCGGATAGATGACCTTGTCGCCGCGGTCGACGACCGCCTGATACGCGGCGTGAATGATCGGCCGCGAGCCGCCCGCGATGAGCGTCGCTTCGACCGGATACGTGAGCCCGAGCTCTTCGCGATAGAAATCGACGACGGTCTTGCGCAGCTCCAGCGTGCCGTCCGAGGGGGGATAGTTCGTGTGTCCCGCCTGGAGGTTCTCCGCGATCAGCGATTCGAGCAGGGGAGGGATGCGGAACTCCGACGGCGAGAAGTCGCCGACGGTGAGGTTCGCAACCGCGCGGCCGCTCGCCATGAGCGCCCGCACTTCGCTCGCGATCTTCAAAACCTCGGAGCCGATCAGCCCCTGGGCGAGCGTCGAAAGCGATTGGTCGGTGACGTGTGTGAGGACGTTCGTCATTTGCGGCGATTGTAAGCGCGATGGATCTTCCAGAGATCGCGCAGCGCGCGGCCGAAGTCGCTCGATTTCACCTTCGAGCCCTGCACGTCGTGCCACGTCTTGATGGGCAGCTCGTAGATCGCCCGTGCTGCCGAATCGCGTCCGCGCTGCCGCACGAGCCGCGCGATGATCTCGACGTCGAAGATCCAGCGCGAGAGGAACGGCTCGCCGAACAGCTCACGGATCGGCACGCTCGCGCGGAACAGCTTGGCGCCGCATTGGGTGTCGTACACCGCGAGCCCGAGGGACGACGAGATCAGCGTCGCGCCGACGCGGCCGAAGTAATGGCGGCCGGGATTGCGGCTGATCGAGCGTCCGAGGAGCCGCACGCGCGCGGCCATGATCATCTCGATCTCGGGACGCATGGAGAACACGTCGAGGAAGGCGCGGATCTCGGCGAGCGGTGTCGCGAGATCGGCGTCCCAGAATCCGACGAGGTCGGGGTGCCGCTCCAGCGCCACGAGGATTCCGCGACGCACGGCCTCGGCCTTGCCGCTGTTGCGCTCGAGATGGAGCACCGAATAGCGCGACGGATCCTCGGCATGCAGCGACTCGAGGAGCCGCAGCGTGCCGTCGCTGGAACCATCGTTGACGAAGAGGAACTCGAGGCGGACGCCTTCGGGAGCGAACGCGCGAAACGCGTCGACCGGAAGGCGCCGTTCCTCGTTGTAGCAGGGGACGACGACGATCAGATGCACCACGGGCATTATTGCAATTTCGCGAGCCGCTTCTGCGCGAGCTCGTACACCGAGGCGCCGCGCTCGCTGTCGTCCGCAATTTTCCTGTACGCCTCGAGCGCGACGTCGCGGATGCCGTAGTTCTCGGCGATGCGTCCGACGACATACCAGTCCGCGCTTTCGACGTCGTCCGTCGCGTGCGCCTCGAGGCTCTGCAGCAGTGTGTCGCGCGCCTCGGCCGACTTGCCCTGTTCCGCGTAAAGGACCGCGAGCGTGTTCAGCGACGGATAGGTCGACTCGATCTCCGTGGCCTGCCGGGCGTTCTCGATGGCTTTTTCCAGATCGGCATTCGCGAAGATGGCGGTCCACGCGTGCTGGTTGTAGTCACCCGCGGACGGCCGCGAGCGCTGCAGCAGGCGCGTGTAGTGCGCGAACGCATCGGTGTACTCGCGACGGTCGAGCGCGAGCTGCGCGCGCGCATGCAACGCGGCGCGATTCTCGGAGAGCTTTTCGAGCCGCGCCTGCGCACGCGTGCGGATGTCGTCGCCGCGCTTCAATTTCTCGAGCGCGAGCACGCCCTGCGCGAACGCGGAGTCGGACTCGGGGTACTTTTCCGCGAGGCGATCCGCCGTCGCGAGCAGCTCCGGCCACTTCTCCGTGAGCGTATACGCGCGGAGGAGCGCCTGGTCGATGCGCAACTGCACTTCCGGAGAAGCGGCAGCGCGTGCGGCCGTGAGGATCGGCAACGCGATCTCCGCGGAGCGTCTCGAGCGCGGCAGCAGGATGGCCGCGGCGAGACGTACTTCCTCGAGCGTGCCCTGCTTGCCCTGCGTCCAGACCGACGCGAACGGCACGGACATCAGCGCGTCGTCCGTGAAGCCCGGCGCCACGTGATCGCGCGCCCAGTCGAGCCACTTGCGCGCGGCGGCGAGGTTGTCCTTCTCCGCGAATCGCAGCGCCTGCAGCGCCAGCGCCGCCGGCGTATCGTGGTCCCCCGCCATGCGCAGCTCGCCGTTTTCGCGCGCGACGTAGAGCGCCAGCTCGCTGTCGCCGAAGTTGCGCGCGCGCACGCGATAGCCGGTGGCATCGTCGCCGTCGACGTCCGTCTCGATGCTGGCCAGAGCCATGTCGGCGGAGAACGCGAGCATGCCGACGCGGCGCTTCATCTCGCGTAGATCCTTGTCGGCGAGGCTCGTGCGGGAGGTCTCGTCGTCGAACACCGTACGCGCCTCGGAGGTGAGGTAGCGTTCGATGACGTCTTCGTCGCCCGTGCGCAGGAACTCGCCGAGGAGGCGATAGAGCACCGTGCCGGGATCGTTTGCGTCGAACTTACGGTCTTCGTAGCGGATCGTCTTGCGATACAGGTCGGCCTGCGCGCGCATCTGCGCGGCGTTCGGTGCGCCCTGCGCGGCTTCGCTCATCAGTGCGGCCGCCGCGGGGTACATGCGCAGCATGGCGAGGACGCTGCCGGCGGTCGACTGCGCCTCGCGCCGTTTTGCCGGCTCGATCGCGGCGGATGCTTTCACCGCCGCTTCGGGACCGCCGGTCGCGGCGGCGGCAATCAACGTGTAGAAGTGCTTGCGCTCCGTTTCCTTCGTCTCGGCGAGGAGCTTCTTCAGATCGTCCCAGCGCTGGCTGTACATGTAGAGGACCATCAGCTCGCGATCGATCACGTCGTCGTTGCGGTCCTCGATCTCTTTCTTGACCGCGAGGTACTCGGCGATCGCGTCATCGAAATGAGTGCCCGCGCCGTAGCGCACCCCTTCTTTGTTGTGCTGCAGCACGATGCCGAGCTGGCCGCGGATGGCGACGTCCTGCGGCGCGAGCTCCTTCGCCTTGCGGAACGCGGCGATCGAGCCTTCGAGATCGAAGCCGGGACGGAAGTCGCGGCCGAGGAGGTCGGTGGTGAGGATGAGCCCGAGGATCTCGTGACCTTCGGGGGATTTCGGCTCGACCTCGATCGCTTTGCGCGCGGCGCGGCGCGCGGCTTCACCCATGCCGCCGGCGAGCAGAGCACGGGCGACGTCGGCGTGATGCAGCGCTTCCTTCGGATGCAGCGCGGCCAGGCGGCGATACTCCGCGACCGCTTTGCCGACTTCGCCCGCGTCGAGATGCTTCTTCGCGACCGAGTCGAAGTAGATGAGCATCGCGTTCTCGCCCGCGAGCTTCGAGGCGGCGGCGCGGAGCTCCTCGTACTGCGCGGCCGTGATGCGGCGCGGACCGGAGTCGAACGTGTAGTCGGCGAGGAGCACGCCGTCGTCGCGCAGCGTGTACTGCTTCGCGAGCGTCGCCGTGCCGAGCTTCACCGTCTCGTTCTCCGGCATCGTGCGGACGACGTAGCCCGGCGGCGGCTCGATCTTGTAGTGCAGCTCGAGCGAGTACGGTTTGGTGAAGACGTAATCATGCACGCGCGGCTTGCGCGGCTCCTTCGCGTCTTCGTCATCCGGCGTGCGCAGGTCCGCCGGCAGGTCGCCGATCATGCGCGACAGGAAGACGCCGACCGCCGCTTCGCCATTCGCGGTCACGCCGCGGCCGGCCTCGGTCATGTCGATGCGGATGCGAAACGGTTTCGTGAGGTCGCGGGTGTCGCCGACCGTGAACTTCGGCGTGCCGGTGGCGAGGTACGCGTCGTTCGCGTACGACTCCATGCCCTGCGTGATCTGCTTCTGCGCCGTCTCGGTGTAGTAGCGGCGCATGTTGCGCTCGTCGCTACCCGTGTAATCCGAGATTTCGGCGATCGTGGCTTTGCCGTCCTCGGCGAGCTTGAACTCGCGGAGCTCGATGAGCCGGTTCCGCTTCGAGTCGGAAACGGGCGTGCGCGTGAGCGAGGTCGTGTCGGGATGGGCGATCAGCGCGAGACGATCCTGATCGGAATCCGGCAGCTCGCCCGCGCGCGCGAACTCGTCGGTCGGGTCGATCCAGATCGGATCGGGACCGTCGGTCACGACGATGACGTGATCGAAATAGCCGAAGCCGGGGAGGTCCGACTCGACGTCGTATCCCTGGCCGGAGCGCAGCAGCGCAACGTGCGCAGGGATGCCGGCCTTGCGCAGCATGGCCACGAGCAGCGTCGCCTTGTCCTTGCAGTCGCCGTATTTGTTCTTCAGCGTCTCGGACGGCGTACGCGGCACGATCGAGCCTTCGCCGAACTCGACGCCCGCGTAACGGATGTCGCGTTCCACCGCCGCGAGGAGGCGCGCCGCGATCTCGCGTTTGTCTTTCGCGTTGCCGACTGCCGCGCGCGTGAGGCGCTCGACCGCGGAGCCGTCGCCGATCTTCTCGTCGACGATGATCGCGTAACGCTTCGCCACGTCCTGCCACGACTGTCCCGTCGACCACGCGACGTACGAGCGCACGGTCTGATCGGAGGGGAGGTTCCACTCCGAGTATTCGAGCCCCGGCATGATGCCGTTCTCGAACACGACGCGGGTGACGCCGTTCTCCTCGGTGCGTTTCGGCTCGATCGCGGGCTTCGTGCGATTGAGGAGCTTGAGCGGCAGCGTCGCCGGCCACTCGATGACGAGACGCGACTGGCGCGACTCGACCCAGCGTCCGAACTGGTGGCGCTCGCTGACACCCGCGCCGCCGAAGATCGAGTTGAGCGGGTTCTTGTCGATGTAAGTAATGGTCTGTTCGATGACCGAGCCGGGCGCGACCGCGGGGAGCGGACCGCGGAGCACGCGCGTGTCGCTGAACATGTCCGGCGAGTCGCTGGCGTCGGCGGTGCCGAACGATTTCTGATCGAGGCGGTGGATGCTGCCGTCCTTCGCGATCACGCGCGCGTCGACCTGCGGGCGCTCGTGATACCAGGGCGACCAGCCGGTTTCGATCGACGACCACCCTTCGACCGCGCTTTCTTCGATCACGCGATAGAGGAGTCGCTCGACGCGGGTGGAGCGTCCGCTCTCGTCGAACTTGACGCGCGTCTCGTCGAGCAGCACGAGCACGCCTTCCTCGGCGTCCGCGGGGCGGAGTTGTTCGGCCGCCGCGAGGATCGCTTTCGGGTCGCCCGTGAACGGCTCACCCTCCCACGGCTCGGCCGCGAACAGAGATAGAGAAAGGAGGAGGAAAAGCGGCAGCGCGATGCGGCTCATGCGGACTCCGGGTCGTGAATTTATTTGAGGGTGGACCGGCACGCATCGTAGCACGCTAATGCTGCCGGGACGCCTGCGAGCCCATGCGTCACGTACAATGTCGCCTCACTGACTCGTCAACATGTTGACGAGTCAGTCCACTGAATGAGCACGCATACGATCGAAACCTCTGTCCACGGGCGCTTTCTGCACGAGGCCCGCGGCGCCGAAAAACTCCTGGTCGGTTTCCATGGGTACGCCGAGGTGGCGGAATCGCACCTGGCGGAGCTGCAGAAGATCGAGGGAATCGAGACCTGGTCGCTCGCGGCCGTGCAGGCGCTGCATCCGTTCTACACGCGCGCGGGGCAGGTGGTGGCGAGCTGGATGACCAGCCTCGACCGCGAGCTGGCGATCGCGGACAACGTGGCCTACGTGCACAAGGTCCTGGGCACGCTGCCGAAGCCGCGGACGCTCGTCTTCATCGGCTTCTCACAGGGTGCGGCGATGGCCGCGCGCGCCGCCGCGTACGCCGGTCCCGCCGCCGGACTCATCCTTCTCGGCGGTGACATCCCGCCCGAGATCCGAGCGGACG
>Ga0196958_10000806_pt1 | contig 10256 bp, 9 predicted proteins | sample S1v_10metaG_FD_148654 | JGI IMG/M metagenome (GOLD analysis project Ga0196958, IMG submission 148654) | Soil microbial communities from Anza Borrego desert, Southern California, United States - S1+v_10 | ecosystem: Environmental > Terrestrial > Soil > Desert | place: USA: California | collected...
GAGACGGCGGAGCTGCTCCCACAGTTCGTCCCGGAGCTGCGGCGGATTCCGTGTTCCCGGCAGGTGGCTCTGTTCGATGACCGGCGGCTCGTGCAACTCGCGGAACTTCGCGTCGCAGATCAGAACCATTGGCCATCGCTGCGCGCGTTCGCGATATTCGGCATCCCACGCCGCGAGCTCGTCCTTCGCGCCGCCGCAGGACTTCGGCACGATCGAGTCCGTCTCATGGAGCGGCGCCGGGGAGCTGCCTTCGATCATGAGATTCCGCGGCAGCGGCAGATCACGCCCGCGATGCCACGCCGCTGCCTCTTCGTGACTCTTGCAGCGCTCGATCACTTCGAGGATCGCCACCAGCCGCCAATGCGGAGCCGCGCCGCCGTAGCGACCCTTCTTCGTGATGTACACGACGTGGTCCCCTTCGCGGAGGCGCGGCGCGAATTGGCCCGCACGGCAGAGCGCGGTAATGGTCGGATGCTGCGCTTCGAGATCGGGTTCCCGACGGCAGGAACCGTCGACATAAGGCGGGATGCCGAAGCGCGCCACCGCTTCCTGCCCCGCCCGAGTCCGGCAGAGCGGCCGATACGTCGCGAGAAAGGCCCGAGTCATGCCGCGGAGGATACCGCCGCCACATTTCCGCCGCATTCCGACCTTCACCTTTGTCCGGCATGGTCCTCGCGTAGTCGAGGTCATGACCCTTACTGGACTGGCCATGGAAACGCAGGCCACGAACTACCGACTCGAGCGCTGGATCGCGCTGTTTCTCGCGCTCCTCTTCCTCCTCCCCTTCGCCGCGCAGGCGCAGGAAGCGCCGAAAACGAAGCTCGAATGGCGTTGCGCACCCGCGCAGGTCGAAGGCTTCCAGCAGTGCGCGCTGATGCACAACGAAAAGGTGCTGACGTGGCGCATGGCGCTCGACCATCAGGTGATGCAGGTGCGCGTGCTCGAACAGCGTGAAGGCGAATTGCGCGTCACGATCTCGCGCAACGGCACGACGTGGCTGCCGGCGCGCTTCCGCGTCGATTAACGCAGTCGCAGCAGTTCCCGCACCCGCCGCTCGATCTCTTCTTCCGCATCCATCGCAATGTCGCGCTCGCGCTCGGCCGCATCGAGCAGCGAGCGCAGCGCGCGCAGCGCGTCGCCGCGGTCGCTGGCCTCGCGGATGTCGATGTTGAACCGCGACTCGATCCGTTCCCGGATCTCCGCCGGCGTCGCATCGCGCACGAGCTCCTCGGCGGCGCGGCGCACCGCCAGCTCGCGGCGCACTTTCGGCACGGCGAAGAACGCGGTGACGCCGAGCAGCAGAGCCGCGGAGACGTAAGGCCACATGGGCGCAGTCCGGACCGGCGCCGCATTCGCAGGCGGAGCCGCGGACCCCGCGAGCGGGCGCGCCGTCGCCGCGGCCTGGAAGAACGTCGCCGCACAGCGCAGATCGCGGCGCGTGCCCGTCGCCGTATCGAAGACGCGCATCGACAGCGGCGGGATCTCCAGCGCTCCCGAGCGCGCGGGAAAGATCAGGTACCGCCACTGCCGCGACATGCCGAACGCGTTGTCGTCGCGCGACACCGACACTTCGCCGCCTTCGATCTGCATCGTGCCCGCAACCGGCCGTTCGAATCGCGGCGGCGACGCCGCACGTACGTTGCCCACGCCCGTGAGCGCCACGCGCAGCACCACCGGTCCGGCATTGCGCTGCACGACAGGCTCGCACGTGAGCGTGAGATCGCCGACCGCGTCGACCGCGGGGCCGGGCGGCAGCGGGTTGACCGTCAGCGGCAGCGCGGCCGAGGTGAACGTGGTCTCGCGCAGTTCCCCTTCGAACATCGCGAATGGTCCCGAGCGGGTGCGCCGCATCACCGCGGCTTCGATGGTCATGCCGCCGATGCGCAGCTCGCCACTCTGCAACGGAAACAAGGTCACGCGCCGGATGGGCATGCGCTGCACCATCACGTCACCCACGTAAACCCGCTCCGCCATCTCGCTCCGCGGCCGCTCCTCGGCCCAGAACTCCGCGAGTTTCGGCACCTGGACGATCTGCCACTGCTGCACCGTCGCCGCGTTGTACAGCCACCACGTGACGTCGACCGGCTCGCCGACGTACACGCTGCGTTTGTGGATCTCCGCGATGACGAACAGCGGATCGCGTCCCGCCGCCATCAGCTCCCGCAGCACCACCTCCGCGTCATTCGAGCTCGACGTGCGATCCGCCATCACCTGCACCGCGATCGCGCGCAACGTGTCGCGTTGCCCATCCGGCGTGTCGAGCGTGACCGGCCCGACACGCCCCGGTCCCGGCCCGAGCGGCCGCGCGCGATAGCGGAAGATCTTGCGGCGGATGACGCGGCCGTTGATCCACGCGAACTCGGTCGTCACCGACGGCTCGCCGACGATGGCGAAGTTCTGCAGCGGAATGTGCACGCCTTCGACAGTTGCAAAGCCGCCTTCCAGCGAGACCGTGATCGTCAGCAGGTCGTTGACCTGGAGCGTGCGCTCCTGGACGATCAGCTCGTTCGCGAAGGCGCTCGCCGCGAAGAAAAACAGCAACAGCGCACGCGCTACCACCCCACCCGCCCTTCGGCCGCCTGCCCTTTCATGCGGCGCAGCTCTTCCTGCTCCTGCTGCTGCACGCTGCGCAGCAGCGCATCGAGGTCGGGCTGGCCGGGACGCGGCTGCTGACGCCCGCCCTGCTGTTGCTGTTGTTGCTGCTGCTGTTTCTCGTCCTGCGGCGACTGCCCTTTTTGATTCTGCTGTCCGCCCGAGCCCGCGCGCTCCTGCTGCGAGCGGCGTCGCAACGCGATCTCGAGATTGCGCTTCGCCGCCGCATGACGAGGATTGGCGCGCAACGCATCCTGATAATCGCGAATGGCGTGATCGAGCGCTTTCGCCGCGAGCGCGCTGTTGCCGCGGTTGTAGAACGCATCTGCGCGCAACGCGGGATCCTGAATGGCCGCGTCCATGCGCGCCGAGCCCTGCTCGCGCTGTCCTGCCGCGATCTCCGCCGTGCCGAGGTTGAACGCGCCGCGCGCGGATGGCGCAAGCTCCTGCGCCCGCGCGAACGCCTTCGCCGCCTCGGCGTACTGCTGACTTTCGTACGCGACGTTGCCGCGTCGTGCGGATGCGTGCGAGTTCGTCTCGCGCAGAAAATCGCCGATGGCCACGACCGCGAGGACCGCGAACGCGAACGTCTTCACTCCGCACCTCGATTCAGCACGGAGCCGGCGAGGAACAGCAGCATCGCCAGTCCGAGCGGCCACTGGTAACGATCGACCGGCACGCGCATCTCGCTCGTATTCTTCGAGAGCGTGCCCTGCTTGCCGAGGAGCGGATCGAGGGCGTCGGCACCGAAGGGATTCTCGAGCATCACACCGCCTGTGCCGCGCGCGATTTCCGACATGACGTCGGTGCGTGCATACGTCGTGACGACCTCGCCGCTGTCGTCGCGCAGCGGACCGCGTGGACTCGGAATGGTGCTGCCCGTCGGCGAGCCGACGACGATCGTCGAGATCTGCACACCCTTCGCCCGCGCGCGCTGCACGGCTTCGGTCACACGCGTCCCCTGATCCTCACCATCGCTGAGGACGACGAGGTCCACCTTCTGTTCGGGATCGTGCTCGATGAGGCGCAGCGCGGCGAGGATGGCACTGCCGACGTCGGAGCCGGGCTCGCCGATCTCGCCGGGAAGGATCGTGTCGACGAGGGAGGCGACGGACGCCGTGTCGGACGTGAGCGGCGAGACGACTTCCGGCGTCGCCTCGAAGACGACGAGTGCCACGCGCCCTTCCTGCGCGTCGGCGAGACGCATGGCGATCGCTTTCGCGGCGGACAGACGCGACGTGCCGACGTCCTCCGCGGCCATGCTGTTGGAGACGTCGATGACGAGGACGCGGTTCGCTTCGCGCGCGATCACCGGCACGATCTCGTAGCCGGCGTACGGACCGGCGAGGGCGACGATCGCCAACGCGAGCGCGGCGCCGAGGAGCCACGGGCGCAGCGAGCGTGCGGGATTGGTGTTGCCACGCAGTCGCTCCGCCGCGAAGCGACGCGCGATGCGCGTGCGCAGGCGCTCGCGCGAGACGAGGAACGCGAGCGCGAACGGAATCGCCGCGAGGAGCCAGAGCAGCAGGATCGCGCGGAAGCTCATGCCGGCACCTTCATCCATAGCGTCTCCCCCGCGAGCAGGGCGACGACGAGCAGCGCCAGCCCCGCGGCCAGCGGGTAGCCGTACAGCTCGTCGATCTGCTCGCGCTTCGGCGACGTCATGCGCGTCTTCTCCAGCGCGTTGATGCGATCGAGCACGCGCGCGAGCGCTTCGGCGTCGGTTGCGCGAAAGAACGCGCCGCCGGTGAGATCGGCGATCGCTTTCAGCGTCGGCTCGTCGAGCTCGCCGCGGATGTGGGTGTAGACCGTCTCGATGGCGCCGGTGAACGGATTCTGCCGCTGGATCGGCAACGGCACGGGACCTTCGCTGCCGACGCCGATCGTGTAGACCTTGATGCCGCTGCGCGCCGCGAGCTGCGCGGCCACGCGCGGTTCGATGGAGCCGGAGTTGTTCACGCCGTCGGTGACGAGGATGATCACGCGGCTGCGCGTTTTCGAGGTGCGCAGGCGATTGACGGACGTGGCGAGCGCGTGACCGATGGCGGTGCCATTGCCATGCTCTCCGAGCTGCGAGCGATCGAGAATGCCTTCGGTGATGCGCCGGTCGTACGTGACCGGCACGCGTGTCGCGGCGCGGCTGCCGAACGTGACGAGGCCGATGCGGTCGTCCGTGCGTCCGCGGATGAATTCGCCGATCAGCTCCTTCGCCACGGTGAAGCGATTGCGCGGACGAAAGTCCTCCGCGGCCATGCTGCCCGAGGCGTCGAGGGCGACGACGATGTCGATGCCGTAGCGGTCGGTGGCGGCGAGACGCACGACGCGCTGCGGGCGCGCCAGCGCGGCGATGAGGAGGAGCAGCGCGAGCGTTTCGAGGACGAACGGGATGCCCGAGGTGCGGGCGCGGATGCCGCGCGCGGACGCGACGAGCGAGAGCGAGGAGAAGCCGAAGGCGCCGACGCGCCCGCGGCGATCGCGCACGAGGAGCACGACGCGCGCAATGACGAGCGCCGCGAGGGCGAACCAGAGCGGATCCGCAAAGCGCGTCACGACCGCACCTCGGAACACCGGCGGCGCGGGTGTCGGCGTTCACGGCTCATGACGCGAGCTCCAGCGCCTGGCTCGCGACCTGCTCAAAGTCGCGCGGCTGCGCTCCGCGTTTCGAGAATTTCTCCAGATCGCCCTGACGGAGGATGTCGACGACGACGCTCCCGTCATCCGGCAGCAAACGCACGACCTCGGTCGTGGTGAGATCGCTGCGCAGGCGCGGATGGGTAGCGGCGAGATACACGCGCGTCGCGTCCGCGAGGGCGGCCCAGCGCTTCGGCCGCGACGGATCTTCGCGCAACGCCAGCACCGCGTCGCGATAGCGCTCCCACGGCGTACGCGAGTCCTCCGGCTCCGCGATGGCGGCGCGCCGCTTCGACTTCCACCAGACCGCCGCCCACAACGCGATCGCACACAGCGCGGCGATGGCGATGGCGAGGAACGGCTGACGCGGATACTCGACCTTGCGCGGCGGCACGAGCGGCGCGGGCGCGAGAGCATCGCCCTGCTGGAGCACCGACTTCACCGGGATCTGCAGATTGCGGAAGCGCACGTTGCCCGTGACGCCGCTGAGCGCGATCGGCTTCGGCAGGAACGTGCGAATCACCACCCGATTGCCGTGGCTCGAGACGACCTCGTAATCGGGCGACGCGTCGAGCGTGACCGGCGCCGCAAAATCGACGGCGATCGGATCGCCCACCGTCGGCGCGGCCGGCTGGAACGTCACGGTGACGAAGGCGAGGACGGCGAGGATCATCGGCGGCGGATGGAGCGCTCGCGGAAGAAGCGCAGCAGCTCGCGGTCGTACGGCACCGCGGTGGAGATCGGAAGATGGTCGATGGCGGCGGCGCGGAAACGGCGCGCGAGGTGATCGCGGCGCTGCTTCGCGCGTTTGGCGACGTCGGCGCGGCGCAGGTCGATCAGGCGCGCCTCTCCCGATTCGAGATCGACGACGCGCGCGAGTCCGCGATCGGGAAAGCGGTCTTCGCGCGGATCGACGATGGGAATGGCGATGACGTCGTGTTTGCGATTGAGCCGCGCCAGCGGGCGCTCGAACGGGAGGTCGAGAAAGTCGGAGAGCACGAGGACGACCGCGCGTTTGACGGCAACGCGCTCGAGATAGCGCACGGCGTGTTCGAGGTCGGCCTCCCCTTTCGGTCCGCGCATCGCCGCCTCGACGGCCGCGCGAACGAGCACCTGCGCATGCGCGCGGCCGCGCCGCGGCGGGAGGAACGTGCGCACGCTGTTGGAGAAGAGCAGGAGGCCGGCGCGATCGGAGTTCTCGACCGCGGAGAACGCGAACACGGCCGCGAGCTCCGCGGCGATGTCGCACTTGCGCCAGTCGACGGAGCCGAACGCCATCGAGCCGGAGACGTCGACGGCGATGAGCACGGTGAGATCGCGCTCTTCGATGAACTCCTTCACGTGCGGCGCGCCGGTGCGCGCGGTCACGTTCCAGTCGATGGTGCGGATGTCATCGCCGGGCATGTACTCGCGCACCTGCGAGAACTCGATCCCGTGACCGTGAAACGCCGAATGGTAGTCGCCCGCGAATCCCGCTCGGATGAGGCGCGAGGAGAGGAGCTCGAGGTCGCGCACGCGGCGGACGAGCGGTTCGCGGAGGTCGGCGGGTTTGCGTTTGAAGAACATGGTGTCGGTGGCCGGTTCTCAGTTGTCTGGGACGTGCCGCGGTCGAGAGCTCACGGACGACGGACAACCGGGAACATTCTCACGGCACGGCAACCACCCCGAGGACCTGGTCGATGATCCGATCCGCCGTCACGTTCTCAGCCGCGGCTTCGTAGCTGAGGACGAGGCGATGGCGGAGGACGTCGTGCGCGATCGATTTGACGTCTTCCGGAATCACGAAGTCGCGGCCTTCGACGAAGGCGTGCGCTTTGGCGACGTGGGCGAGGGCGAGCGTTGCGCGCGGCGACGCGCCGAAGGCGATCTGGTTCGCGAGCGACGGCAAGCGAAAGTCCGCGGGCTTGCGCGTGGCCGTGACGATCTGGACGATGTAGCGGCCGATGCGCTCGTCGGTGTGCACGCGCGCGGCGAGATGGGCGACGTCGCGAATCTCGTCGAGCTTCAGCACGCGCTCGACTTTCACCGGCTCGCGCGTCGGATCGAGGTAGAGGCCGAGCATGCGCAGCTCTTCCTCGGCCGCCGGATAGTCGACCCGCAATTTCATGATGAACCGATCGACCTGCGCCTCGGGGAGCGCATACGTCCCCTCGTGCTCGATCGGGTTCTGCGTGGCGATGACGACGAAGGGATCGGGCAGCGCGTGCGAGGTGTCGCCGATCGTGACCTGCCGCTCCTGCATCGCCTCGAGGAGCGCACTCTGCACTTTGGCAGGGGCGCGGTTGATCTCGTCGGCGAGGACGAGGTTCGCGAAGATCGGCCCCAGGCGCGCGTTGAACGTGCGGCCGGCGGGATCGAAGATCTGCGTGCCGGTGATGTCCGCGGGCAGGAGGTCGGGGGTGAACTGGATGCGCTTGAACGAGGCGTCGATCGCGCCGGCCAGCGTCTTCACGAGCAGCGTCTTGGCGAGACCGGGCAGCCCCTCGACGAGCACGTGGCCGCGCACGAGCAGCGCGATGAGCAGACGGTCGAGCACGGCCTGCTGACCGATGACGGCACGGCCGACCTCTTTGCGCAGCCGCGCGATGGTTTCATGAGCTTGTTCGGTGGAGACGGGCATTGGCGTCAGAGTCTAAACTGCGCGTTCAGGATGACGAAACCGAAGAAGAAATGGGGGCAGAACTTTCTGCGCAACCGAGGCGCGGTGGAAAAGATCGTCGCCGGCATCGACGCGCAACCCGGCGAGGCCGTGCTCGAGATCGGTCCCGGGGAAGGCGTCCTCACCGAGAAGCTCGTCCAGCTCGACAACCGCGTCATTGCAATCGAAATCGACCCCGATCTCTTCCGGAAGCTCCGGTCACGGTTCGGTGAAAAGCTCGATATCCGGAACGAAGACGCGGTCGACGCGGCGCTGCCGGACGAGCCGTATCGCGCCGTGGGCAACCTCCCCTACAACGTCGGCACGCCGATCCTGCGCCGCGTCATCGCCGATCCGCACTGCCGCCGCGCGGTGTTCATGCTGCAGAAGGAAGTGGCGGATCGCGTCGCGGCGAAGCCCGGCAGCGAGCCGTACGGGTTTCTCACTCTCTACGTCGAGGCGTATGCGAGCGCGAAGATCCTGATGACGCTCGACCCGCGCTCGTTCTATCCGCCGCCCAAAGTGCGCAGCGCCGTGGTCGTGCTCGATCCGCGCGATCCGGGTCTCACGTCGCCGCGCGAGGAAGTGATCGAGCTGGTCAGCACGTCGTTCCGCATGCGCCGCAAGAAACTGGTCAACAACTTGACCGGCTGGCGCGACCTCACCCGCGAACAGGTCCTCGCGCTCATGCGCGCGGCGGGCATCGACGAGAACGCGCGCGCCGAAACGCTCTCCCTCCACGACTTCGACCGTCTCAGAACAGCCATGCATAGCTGACCTTCACGAACGTGCTGTCTTCCGCGTAGCCGGCGAGGAAGACCGTCTGCGCGTTCACGCGATACGAGAAGAGGAACTGTGTGAAGAGATCGGACGAGCGCGTGCCGTCGCGGTCGAGGCGTTCGTACTGTGCGATGGCCCGCACGAATGCGCGGCGGCTGAAGTGATAGAGCAGCCGCGCCTGCGGCAGATGCACGGCGAAGATGCGCTCGCCGTCTTTCGTGTCGAACACCTGATACGCGTATTCGATCGCCCCTTCGAAACGGCGTCCGAGGTTGAGCTGCGTGTAGGGCGTGATCGTGACGAAGTCCGCCTGCTGCCGTCCGTTGAAGTCGATGGCCTCGCCGCGGTTGAGGGCGAAGCCGAGCCGGACGTCGCGTGACGCGGCGAACGAGGCCGAGAGGGCGTGACGGAAGTTGTGGTACGTGCGCCCGCCGAAGTACTCCTGATTCGGGGCCAGGTTGATGCTGATCTCCGACTGCCGCGGACCCTGATACGTGGCGCCGATGTCCGCGCCCCACTCCTGCCAGTTGCCGTCGTATTCGCGCGTCAGGTCGGCGCCGGTGCTGATGAAGATGTTGCGGAACCAGCGGCCGGGGCCTCCGCGGACACGGCGCTCGGCGAACGCGCTCGCGGCACGCACGCCGACCTGGTTGATGAAGCCGCTGTCCGCGCGAAAGTCGGGATGCAGGTCTTCGTAATCCGCGCCCCACGACCACGTGGCGTCACTGTGGTTGTAGCTCGTGCGCAGCGCGTGGCCGGTGGCGCCGTTCGTCGTCGAGCCCGCGAACTGCGCGCGCAGCGAATCGCTTTCGGTGACGCGGTAATACGAGTCGGCGGCGAGGACGGTGTTGTCGTAGTTCTCGCCGCGGCGCGTGGTGACGAGACCGCCGATGGTCGCGGAGTCGCCGAGCTCTCCGCGGTAGCGCGCGATGCCGGTCGTCGAGCCGCCGGGAATGGTGAGGACCTCCGACGACTCGGCACCGGGGATGAGGATGTTCGTGATCTCGTCGCGGGCGAAGAGCGCACCGAAGAGGTGATTGCCGCTCTTGCCGGTGAGCTTGAGGCCCGCGCTCGGATCGGCAATGGTGCGCGTGAAGACGAGCGGCATGCGCGTCTCGAATACGTCCGAACCTTCCACGAAAAAGGGGCGTTTTTCCTCGAAGAAAAGGGCAAAGCGCGTGTTGACGTCGAGCTGCGCGGCGTCCGCTTCGACCTGCGAGAAGTCGGGATTGAGCGTGGCCTGCAGCGACGTGCCGGGCGTGACGGCCCAGCGTCCGGAGATGCCGGCGTCGAACGGATCTTCATTCGTCCCGGTGATCGACGGCGTGACCTCGACGTTGCGGCCACTCGCGGCAACCTGAAATCCGTGCAGGTCGTGGAACTGGCAGACGAGGCAGTCGCGACTCTGGTCGGTGCGCGTGCTTCGCAGACGATGCTGCACGTCGCGCGGCCACTCCCGTACGGCGAGGAAACCCCACGTCTGCGGCCCCTGCTGCGACGGGATGCGCAGTTGCTGCAGCGGTACCGCGATCTCGACGATGTAGCCGTCGCTCGTCAGCCGTCCCGCCGAGTCCCAGATCGCATCCCACAAAAGATCCTCGGTGCCCTCGACGTC
>Ga0196958_10000807_pt1 | contig 10243 bp, 12 predicted proteins | sample S1v_10metaG_FD_148654 | JGI IMG/M metagenome (GOLD analysis project Ga0196958, IMG submission 148654) | Soil microbial communities from Anza Borrego desert, Southern California, United States - S1+v_10 | ecosystem: Environmental > Terrestrial > Soil > Desert | place: USA: California | collected...
CGCGGCCATGATGCGTGCGATATGTGCGGCGCGAGTCATGTCGAGGAACCTCCTATGCGACTAGCGGCCATTCCTCTTGCCTGCGCCCTTGCCGCGTGCACCACCACGGCTTCCGACCTGCGGGAACGGGAACCTGTCGCAACCTTCAGGACAGCAAAGCCGGTGCCGGATGTGGCTCAGTGCTTCGCCGAAAGCGTCTCCCGCATCGGCGCTCCATCTATTTTCCAAGGCAGCAAGGAGACCACCGTCACCTTCGTGCAGCAGGATGCCGCGACGCTATTCATTTCCATATCGCCCGCCGGGGAGGGCCGGGTCTGGCGGGTCAACGGGCTGATCCCGTACAAGGAGGCGATCGCGCGCTGCGCTTGAGAGGCAGGCGCTCTAAAGCCCCGGCACCCGATGCTGATCGCACAGCGCCTCGACGGCGAACGGCACCTCGTTGATGATGTTGCCGACATTCACGCCTTCGCGAACGCTGTACCAGTGCCCGATCAGCAGCAGCATCGCCTGGAGCAGGCCCTGCGGTTCCTCGCCGGCAGCAAAGCCCGCTGTGTAGGTCACCGTTACCGAGCCGTTGCGCCCGAGGCTTGGCCACCACCCATCCGGCGCTGGATAGACCCGCGCGGGGTCGCGGTGCGTGCTGGCGATGAACCCCTCGTAGGTCGCGGCCTCGCCGTCCGTGTCCGTGTAGCCGACCTCCGTTACCTCGGCGACCGGGGCCCAGCGTAGCTCGAGGTAGCGGGTCCAGCGGTCGAAGGCGTCGACGAACTCCCGCCGCACCAACGCCTTGCCGGTGCGGTTCTCGACCCACTCCCGCGCAGCCGTGATCAGCGCCGTGATCAGCGAGTCCTCCGACGTGTCGGTGACGCGGAGGTGCGCCTTCGCGGTTTCGAGGGAGATGGGCTCGGGCATGGGCCGCCTTTCAGCTCCCGTTACCGGGTAGATTCGAAGTTGTGCATTGCGGGCGATTCAAACCTGCTCTCATTGGGCGGCTTCTTCCGCTGAAGGAGCTTCGACATGCCCGACCTGACTCACTCGCTTGCCTTGAAGAGAGACTTTCCGCCGCCAATCGCCGGAGGCGGCTTCGAAGGGGGAGGCGCCGCGGTGGCCCCTCCCCCTCGTCGCGGCTCACCCGTTCTTCAGGTTGTCGGCGACGGCCTCGGACCCGGTCAGGGTCGGGTCGTTGAAGTCGATCCGGTTCTGATCGACGGTGGTGTTTGCCCGCGGGTTCGCATCGACGGCGGGGTGCTTGACGTCGATGCCCGCAGTCTGCTCGGGGGCGCCGGACGCCTCAAAGTCGGTCGCGGCGGCGATATTGGCGTCGCCGGACCGGTCGAGATCAGCCGCAGTGGTGGAATGAAGCGGCACATCGGGCTTCTTCGGGGTGGGAGTCTTCGCCATGTTGGCCTCCATAGTTCAGGTTGATGTGGGGCCGGACAGCGCGCCCAGCCCCAACGCCGCCGCTTAGGAAGCGGCCATCTTGAGCGCCTTCATCGCCATCGGGTTCTTCACGCCGCCGCCGACGCGCCGGGTCGTGTAGAAGCCGACGTAAGGCTTGTTGGTGAGCGCGTCGCGGATCACCCGCACCCCCATCCGATCCAGGATCAGATAGGTTTCCGCCATGTCGCCGTAGAGCAGCGGCACGGCGGAGGCGGCGGCGTCGGCCAGGTCAGGGAAGTCAACCAGTGGGCGCCCCATCAGCGTGGCCGGCTCGCCCGCCTGATAGCTGGGCTGCCACAGGTAGTTGCCGTTGCCGTCCTTGAGCAGCCGGATCGCGCGATGCGAGTTCAGGTTGCCGAAGAAGCGTGCATTGCCCTGGTACTGCGAAGGCAACGAGTAGACGAGCGTGACGAGTTCGTCAGACGTGAAGTTCACGTCGTCCGCCGCGGTCGTGGCCGTGATCGCGCCCCACGGATGCGTCGCGGCGTTGGCGCCGCCGGTGACGTAGGTGAGGATGCCATTCGGCTTGTTCGTGCCGTTGCCGGAGAGGAAGGCGATGTTCTCCTGCCGGTCGAACTCGGTCGCGATCTCGCGCGTCAGCCACGCCCCGATGTCGATCACGCTGTCATCGAGCAGCTGCTGTGTCACCTGCGGATTGGCGTAAATCTCACCGTTGCCGAAAGTGAGCGGGGTCAGCTGCGGCGTGGAGGTGGCGGGACGGCTCGCCGTCTCACCCACCCAGCCGGAACCGACCGAGCGGTCGTTGAACAGGCGCGTGAAACCGGCGGTGCCGACCTGCTCGACGGTCGAATACTGGCGCATCGGCGAGATCAGCTTCAGCTTGTCGGCGATCTGGTGATCCCACTCGACCGGCGCCGTGTAGCCGCCGTCCGCGTTGGATCCGACAGACATCGCCGCCTGAACCTCGTTCTTCCGGATGTAGGCCTGGAAGGCGCCTGTGTATTCGGGGTTTTCCGGCTGCGCCTGGCCACCGCTTCCGCCGAGGCGGGCAGCGGCGATGTCACGGCTGAGCGTGTCGAGCGTCGACTGCATCTCGCCGATCGACGTATTCATCGCCTGAATCTGGGCGACGTCGAGGGGGTCAACCTTAGCCGACAGCGCGTCGTGCTTGGCGCGCATCTCGGTGACAGCCTGATTGATCTGGGCGATGAGGGCGACTGGATCGGCGTCGGCGCGAATGCCGGTGCCAGTGATGGCGCGAGGAACGGCGGCGAGCGCCGTGGAACCCGCCAGCATGGCGAGCGCGGGAGAATGCTTCATTGGAAGCTCCTATGAGCTGACGTTGGCAAGAAGGCCGGCGAGGGCGCCGACCAGTTCAGTGCCACCAGCGCCCGGCGTGGCAGCAGCTTCAGGGGCAGCGCCAGGCGTACCCTTGATTTTGTTGATGCGGGCTCGCGCCTCAGTGCGCGTATGGCCCGCAGAAACGAGCGACAACTCCATCGCTCGAAGCTCATTGATGTGGCGGTCTGCCGCCTTCGCGGCCTCATCCTCCACGACCTCATCGGCCGCGAGAAGGGCATCGGCGAAGCCTCGCTCCACTGCCATCGAACCAGACATGAACGTCTCGGCGTCCATCCACTTCTTGATGTCGCCGACGTCGCTCCCGCTGCGCTGGGCGTAAAGGTCTGCCATCGCCTGATCGAATGGCTCGAGGAAGTCGGCGGTCTCGCGCATATCGTGCCGATTGCCGATCGCCATGACCCAGCAGTTATGAATCATGAGGAAGGATGCCGCGCCGATTTCGATCCGGTCACCGGCCATGGCTATGATGGACGCGGCCGATGCGGCCATCCCCATAACCTTGACTGTGATCTCCTGCGGGTGCTCCCGCAGCACGTTGTAGATCGCAATCCCCTCGAACATGTCGCCGCCCGGCGAATTGATCTGGACCTCGACAGGCCGATCGCCAATCGCGCGCAACTGAGCGGCCACCTTCTTAGCGGTGATCGGGTTGTCAGACCAAAAGTCCTCACCGATCTCGCCGAACATTGTAATGACATTGTCGCCGACGGCGACAGCGCGAATGCCCGCGCCATCCTCGGACCAGCGGTCGAGCACGTTCGGCTTCGCAAGCGCCGAGACGTCTCGGTTCCCCGGAAGGGGCAGTGCGCCGGGGCGCGCTTTCGCAAAGATGCGACGTTGCTTAAGCTGCATTTCCGGTTCCTCCGGCAGCCTGCCCCCAGTTCGGCTCATCGCCGCCCGGAACAGGATTCATATCCATCTTCTCGCGAGCCTCGTTCGGCATCATGAAGCCGGTCGCGCCGGGCCCGCCGAGAGCTTTGGCGAAGAATTCGGCCTGATCTTTCAGCGAGCCACGAAGCAGCGCCGCCTCGTTGAACTTGGCATAATAGCCCCCGTCCCGCTCGGCCTGAGTGAGCAGGGACTGTGCGATTACCTCTTCCCAAGCCACGAACCACGGCATGAGGCAGTACGTGATCAGGAACAGCCCAAGCTGCTCGATACCGCTGCCCCAACTCGTTTCATCAAACATGAGGAGCGGACGTGGCACGCCGGTGTAGCGCGAGACCTCCTCAGCCTGATGCTTCCGTTGCCCGAGGCCTTCCGCCTCTTGGCCCGTCATGCCGAGCGGCTCGGCGTCCATCCCCTCTTCTATGAGAATCCATTTCCCCTTGTTTTCAGAGCCGGCGAACCGCTCTTCGAACTGCTCGCGAAGCCGCACTCCCGCCTCCTTGGAGAGGGTTTTGGGGTGCTTCAACTTTCCGCCCGGGAAAGCTCCGTTTTTGAGGAGGGATGCCGCAGACTCGTCGGCGGCAATGGCCAGACCGATCGCTTCCCGTGCCACATCGAGCAGGCCGGCGCCCGTGATCCCGTCTTCTGAGAACGGCGCCCGGAGGTGGAAGACTTCATCCTGTCGGAGCCGGCGCTGCGTCCCGTCCTTCTTGGTCCACAGATACGTTAGATTCCAATCGTCGCTAAGCTCAGGCTTCACGCGGCGCGGGTCGAGCGGAATAAGCTCCTGAATGCCGCGGGCGCCCGGCAGCTTGTAGGCGAAGGCGTCGCCCTCCAGCAGGGCGCGACCCTGCATGAAGGCCTTGAACTGCAGCGGAGTCTGCCAGCTGTTCGGGCGTTTCCGCAGTAGCCGATGAACCGGGTGAGCCTCGGCTTTCTCCGTTTCGCCGCCCGGCAGCTTCCGATGGAGATTGGTCGGCAACATGCCGATGCTGCCCGAGATCAGATTTACGGCACGGAAGAAAGTCGAATTCCGGAGGGCAGCCTTCTCTGTTACCGACTTGCCCGCGGCTGACGCATTGCCCATCCGGAGCCATTCGACCACTGCCGGGTCCGACAAGTTGAGCGTGTTGAACGCTTGTGGTTCCGTGGCCGGGATCGCGATGGCGTCTCCCGTTCCGTTCCAGCTGAAAAGGCGGTCGAAGAATCCCATGCCGCCTCCTTCAGCCGAACATCAACAGGCCGCGTTCTTCGTAGACTGAGGCTGTATTCACCTCGCCGGCTGTTGCCGCTCCCATCGCCATCGCGAGCGCGATCGCCGCGTCGATCTTGTTCACCGACCGCGTTTTTGCGAGCCAGTGGTTCCCCCACTTGTCCTCTTCGATCACCGCCGACATCATCGCCGAGATCAGCACCGGATTGCGCTTCAGTCTGATCCGGCCTTCCAGAAGCGCGTCCTCGAGCAGCCGGATCGAGCCCGGCATCCACAGCCCCTCGCCATCCTTGGACAGTGGCCTGCCCTTCTTCAGCCCGCCTTGGGGATGCTCGGCGAACGGAAGCGACAGACCCAGCTCCTCGATGTCCTCCTCGAACCGGCGGAACGCGAAGCGGTCGTAGGCGACCAGTTGGATCTCAAACCGCCGGTCGTACTCGGCGAGCGTCTGAGCGACGTGCCGATAGCTGATGCTCTCGCCCGCTGGCGCGTGAATATGCCCGTCCCGCTCCCACACAGCATAGGGCAGCTTGTCTCTCAGCTCCCGCGCCGCCAGCGTATCGCCCGGCGTCCAAGCTTCCACCCATGCGTCAAACGTCGGCTTGTTATCGGCGTCTGCCCCGGTTCGAACCACGGCGCCGAGCGCGGTGATGTCCCGGTTCTGCGACAGGTCGAGCCCCAGGAACACCGGCTCCCCTTCATGCTCCACCGGATCGAAGTCGGCGATTGCAGGCTCCAGCGTCGAGCGGGCCATCCACGCCGTCTCCGCCTCGGTCCAGACGCAGAAGTGAAGCCGCAGGATGCCGTTGAGGCTTCCCGGGATCGCCTTGGCTTCAGCCACCTGTTCCCAAAGGTAGCCCTCGGTTATCGTGACCCCGAGCAGCGGATTGGCCTTCACCCAGCATGAGGGATCGTTGAGCGGGTCATCGCCTTCGTCGAGCGCGCAAATGTACGCGAAGGTCGTGTCGTCGATGATTTCGCCGAGGTACGTCGGGTCCGTCACCGCGTCGATATTGCCGGCAGCCACCTTCACGCCGCGCTCGTGCTGCGCCCACGCTACGCTGTTTCGATCACTTCCGCTGTTCGTGATCATCAAAAGCAGCGGGTTGCGACGAAACTTGAACCCGCGCTCGAGCATCTCGAGGATCTTCGCGTCGGGCATCTCGTGAACCTCGTCCGCCAGGACGAAGTAGGGCCGCGGCCCAGAGCCGGTCTTCCCGGTGTCTCGCGACACAGGTCGAAAGAATGAACCGCTGGCGTGATGAGCGATGTTGAACTCGCGCCCCGGTCCGCCAGAGAACTCCAACCGCTTCGCCAGCGCCGGCGCCGCCTTCACCATTTTTACCGCGTCGGCAAACAGGATCCCGGCTTGCTCACGCTTCGCTGCAGCGGCGTAAATCTGCGCCCCTGCCTCGCCATCGGCAGTCATGCCGTAGAGCCCGATCCCGCCAGCCAGCGGCGACTTGCCGTTGCCCTTGCCCTGCTCGATGTAGGCCCGGCGGAATCGACGCCGCCCATCCTCCCGTTTCCAACCGAAGAGCGAGCCGATGATGAACGCCTGGCTCTCGTGAAGCAGGAACGGCTGACCTTCGAATTGACCCTCGCTGAGTTTCAGCACCTCCTCGAAAAATCCGAACACCCGCTCGGCCGCTTCGATGTCGAACCAAAGCCCTCGCTTGCCCCCATGCTCCAAGTCGTCGAGGTGGCGTCGGCAGGCATTGCGGACGTGCGGCCCGGCGACAACCTCTCCCGCGACCACAGCTTCTGCATAGGCGCTAGTTCGGTCGGCCGAAGAATCGGTCTTCAGGTTCGCCTTCGTCGCCATCGCTGTGGTTCACCTTCGTCTCGTCAACCGGCGTTGCTCCCAGCTTGGAAAGGATCGCGCTGAGCACCTGACTGGCGGAGGTGTTGATCTCCCCGTCCTCGTCCATTTTCGCCGTCCAGACGCAGGCGAGTCGCAAAAGGACCCTGTGCGAGGCGTTCAGCCACGGCAGCTCCGCACGATATTCCTCCCAAGCGACCTTCTGCGCGTCGGTCATCCTGGCGTAGGGTTCGCCAAGCGGGCGAAGGCCCTTCGGCGCCTTGCGGTCAGCGAACCGTCCCGCGTTGATGATCGCCGCGCCGCTAACCTCAGCCTTCGCGGCCGGAAGCCTCGGTCGCGCCATCGGTTTCAACTCCGAGCTGAATTGCAGATGTGAGAAGAAAGGGTGGGCGGCGGTGTCCAGCCTCACGGGCTCCAGACTTTTCCCCTCCCCCCTCGGTCACTGGCCACCCATCGAGCCCTATCGTCGGCCTCTGCCTCTGCCCGAACTGCTCAGCCGTGACCTGTCGATGATGCTCGTCGCAGAGGTTCCGCGTGTTGCTGTCCTCGTCGCTGCCACCGAGCGCCAGAGGGACGATGTGGTCGACGACGGTAGCGATCACCGGTCGGGGCAGGCACATCTCGCACAGGCCGTTGGTCCGGAGCAGACGGCGCTTGCGTTGGGCCATGCCGGCCCTACCCCTCAGCCGCGGCGCTGACTCGCGCACCTCGGAGACCCGTGGCATAATGGCGACTCCGTGGAAGGAGACAGAGAATGAGTCGAGCGATCTACTACGTCCTCAAAGACGGCGAGAGGTGGAAGATCAGGTTTGAGGGCAAGGACTACTCATACGCTACGCAGACGGCCGCCAAGGATGCGGCGCGTGGTGCGGCTCGGAAGGCGCATGCGAACGGCCGCGACTCGCAGGTCCTGGTGCAGGGATCAGACGGCCAGTGGCAGACTGAATGGACCTACGGGAACGACCCGAGCAACTCGCCCGGTTAATTCCCCGCCGCACACACAGGCTCACGATGCCGAAAGGGGGTGAGACATCGGCGATGGTGGCGGCGGGCAGACGCCGGACTTCCGCGGCGCCTGAGCTCTAACGATGTAGGGGTTCTGGTGTCGCAGCTGTGCGACTATGGCAGATGCATCGCACGAAACCCCAAATCGCGTCAAGCCCGTTTTTCTGGCCGTAGAGCCGCGCTCCTGAGGCTGAGGTAGTCGGACACCTCCAAGCCCCCTTCCGCGTCTCCTAGGCCCGTTTCCGGGCAAATTCAGGCCTATCCGCGTCCAGCTCAGCCTGCACACGCTGAGCCGCCATCCTGATCTCCATCCTGGCGATCTCCACCGCCTTGGCACGCGGCTCCATCGCGCACACTCTCACGCCCTTCCGGTCCCGGCATTTCTCGGTCGCGCCGTCCCGGACCATAGCCCACTGGCTCAGCGACATGTCGTAGACCACCACGGCTCGCAGGATGTCCGCCAGGGTGCCGGCAGCTCGCTCGCAGCCGTCCCGAACCCTGATCGCATTGAGCAGCGTCCGGGTCGGACCGTCTCCGCTGCCCGCGCCTCCGCCCTGCCGCTTCCCGAGGCTGTCCGGAAGGATGGACCGATCGGCAAGATCCGCGTGGTGCCGGTAGTGCCTCAGCGCCTTGTGTTCGGCCGTGGTGAACAGCCCCTGGTCGTGCAGCGTGTCGATCATGGCCTTGCGCCGATACGCGGTGCCGATCACGATCTGCTTCCCGCCCGGGAGTTTGTCGACGATGTTCTCAACGCTGAAGGCGCTCATCTGCTCAGGGGTCGGCTGTTCCATCCCTTCACCACCCTTCTTGCCCCGGCCCGTGCGTGTTCCCTTGCCCATGCCCCTACCCTCCCGCGCGCGTTGCGGTTGGGGCGAGGATTAGTCCTCCTTGACTCGCCCGCTCTTGCGTATGTGCTCGACGGCTGCGTCCAGCGTCTCCCAACTCTCCTCGTATCCGGTGCATCGGCCGTCCGAGTGAAGGACGGTCTGGTTCATCTGATCCGATCCGTCCCACACGCCGGATTGCGTGATTGGAACTGGCGTGCCGTCGATCAGCACTCCCCACAGGATAACCGGCGTCATCGTGATAGCGTCCGACCAGACGTAGACGAGCTGCGTTCCAGGCGATGCCGGATGGGTCGCAACCAGCAACTCGAAGTTCTCCGACTTCTCCAGTCCGACGAAGCGATAGTCTGTCATGGTTCATCTCCTCCTGTTTCCCACCGGCGCGCCGTCCCAAGAGGCGGCGCCGGTATATACGTAGTATATATGGTCTCCGCTCCGCACACTTCCGCAGCACTTCCGCAAGGAATGTCAGGAGGTTAGCGCAGACGGCCGAAACACTTCTGCACACCTCCGCAAAAACACTTCCGCCAGTGATTTCAGGCACTTAGAGATCTCCCCGTTGCACTTCCGCAGCACTTCCGCAAGCGCCTTCGGGCCATTTTGCGACCCTCAGACCCGTCTGCTTCGTGTGGGAATCGTACTGCTCAGTGACGATGAAACCGGCCGCTCCCCAGTCCGCGATTTGGCCTCGAGCGGCCTTCGAAGACATGCGGAACTGGTACTGGAGCCACGAGCCGAGATAGCGCTCGGGTGAGTTGTAGGATGCGCTGAACGGGTTCTTGGCGCGCCAGCGGCGGTCGATCTCGCGGAGCGCCTGGAGGGCGTGCTTCTCCGTAAACTTGTGCGCCACGCCGGCCTGATCGCCCTCTGCCGGCGGCAGGATGAAGGTGCCCTGATTCCAGACGAAGCCGACCTCGCTGCCGCGGCGGGCATAGTTCGCCTTCTCGTTGCGGAGGACGCGGTAATCCGGGTCGATCGGCTCCCCGCTCTCGTCCTTCGGGGTCTCCATGAAGAGGCGACTGCGGACTTGGTTTTCCCACGCGGTCGAGCCGGAGTAACTGTCGCCTGCCTTGTTCGGGAAGCCGACCATGATGACGGCGCCCTCGATGTCGCGGGCAAGGCTGTTGCAGAGGCCGACGAACGCGGCGACCTCAGCGCGGGCGTTCTCGTTGCCGGTGAAGAAGTGGGAGGTGTTGTCGAGCACGACGAAGCCGATCCCGAGCACCTTCGCGGTCTGGACGATCTCCCGATAACGGTCGGCCACCATGAGCTTCCGCACGTCGTTGAACGTGCACAGCTCGTTCCCGAGCTCGCCGTAGAGCGAGAGCAAGTGGACTTGGCCGCGGGTGGCCTCCAGGTCGGTGTGAAGCCCGGCGCAGATTGCCTCCTGTCGGCGCTGGAGCTCGTCCGTGTCGTCCTCGCAGGTGATGTAGAGCGTGCGGCACTGCGCCACTTCGATCCCGAGGAAGGGCACGCCGAGGCCGATACAGGTGCACAGGAGCTGCGAGACCAGCGACTTACCCGCAGCGCCAGCCCCGGTCAAAAGAGTGGCTTGGCCGTCCGGCACGAAGTCCGCTACCTTCCACAACCGCTCGGGAATGGGGATGCCCTGCCAGTCGGCCGGGTGAATGACGGATAGCGACGGGCGTTCCGGGTCGATCGGTTCCTGCGTCTTGATGTCCACCACCTTGGAGGGCCCCACCTCCA
>Ga0196958_10000808_pt1 | contig 10240 bp, 7 predicted proteins | sample S1v_10metaG_FD_148654 | JGI IMG/M metagenome (GOLD analysis project Ga0196958, IMG submission 148654) | Soil microbial communities from Anza Borrego desert, Southern California, United States - S1+v_10 | ecosystem: Environmental > Terrestrial > Soil > Desert | place: USA: California | collected...
GGCCCACGCGGCGATCACCTTCTGGGTCAGCGCCGCGATGGCCGCCTGGTCGGCGGCGGTACCGGTTTCGGTCGTGGTCATCGGGGGATCCTCCTAGATGTAAAGGGTGTTGGGCTCGAGCCCGCAGAGCACGCGGCCGTACAGCTCGGTGTTGGTGTTGGGGTGCATCAGCGCGTGGAGGTTGACCGCGGCGACGTCGCGGGCGATGCGCTGGATCGGGATGCCGTGGTAGACCGACGAACCGCCGGAGGCGCCGGCCAGGATGTCGATGCCTTCCTTGGCCAGGCGGACCACGGCGCCGAGGTCGGCCCGCGCGATCGCGCGTTCCTCGAGTTTCCACGGCGAGCCGTCCGCGGTCTTCCGGTCGACCAAAGTGGACAGCCGATGCGCGTGGAACTCGGCCTCGTCGATCTTCAGCGCCGACTCGGCCACCTGATGATGCGTGATCGGGGCTTCGCGCTGTGAATCGTAGGCCGTGTAGGTGATCTTGCGATCCGGCAGCCGCTTGAGGAAAGTGTCCTGCGCGCCCTTCGCCATCCCCACCAGCGTCCCCACCGAGGACGCCGAGGCGACCGGAAGCAGCGGTGCCCGGTAGATCGAGGCCGAAGCGGTGCCCTGGCCCTCCAGCACCGCCGGCAGCGGGAGCACCCGCTCAGCCGGGATGAAGACGTCCTGTGCCACCGTCGACACGCTGCCGGTGCCGCGCAGTCCCGAGGTGTCCCAGTCGTCCACGATCAGCAGATCCGAGATCGGCACCAGCGCCATGATCGGGTACGGCTCGCCCTCCGGCGGCACGAGGATCGCGATGATCTCCTGCCACTGGGCGTGCAGTGCCCCGCTGATGAAACCCCATTTGCCGTTCACCACGACCCCGCCGTCGACCGGCGCGGCCATCGCGGACGGGCTCAGCGTGCCGCAGACGCGGACGTCCGGGGTGGCGAACACCTCGTCCTGCACGGCCTCCGGGAACTGGCAGGCCATCCAGGTCGGGATCCAGTACACCGAGGCCACCCAGGAGGTGGAGCCGTCGGCGCGGCCGATCTCGGTGGCGACGTCGACCAGGGTCCGGGTGTCGGCTTCGTAGCCGCCGTAACGCTTGGGGCGGCGCAGTTTGAAGACGCCGGCGTCGGCCAGTGCCTCGATGGACTCCTCGTGCACCCGCCGGTTCTGTTCCTGCCAGTTCGAGTGCTTCTTCAGTGCGGGGGCGAGTTCGGCCACGCGGCGAACCAGTTCCTCCCGCGTCGGAACATCGGTGCTCGACACCTTGACCTCCTAGATCGTCGACTGTTCCAGCTTCGCAGCGGGCGGACGCCCTCGCGTCTTCCTGCTTGCCGGTGCGTCAGGCTGCCGCACGTTCGGAGGTGCGGTCGAGGAAATTCACCACGTTCTGGCCGTCGCGCCGGGCGAACCAGGTCGCCATCGGCGCCGCCATCGCGGTCGAGACCAGCGCCATGATCACCAGCATGGTGAACAGCGTCGGGGACAGCACGCCGAGGTCGAGCCCGATGTTGAGGACGACCAATTCGGTCAGGCCGCGGCAATTCATCAACGCGCCCACCTGCAACGAGCGGTTCCAGTTCTCACCGACCGCACGCGCGGCCAGCGCCGAGCCGCCGAACTTGCCCGCGACGGCCACCAGCAGGATCGCGCCGCACCAGAGCCACGCGCCGCCGCCGGAAAGCAGGCCGATGTCGGTGCGCAACCCGCTGTAGGCGAAGAACAACGGCAGCATCAACGCCGTCGTCAACGCGCCTGCCTTGTCGTGCAGCCAGGTCGCGATCGGATTGTCCCTGGGAAAGACCACGCCGAACACGAACGCGCCGAACATCGCGTGCACGCCGATCCACTCGGTCGCCATCGCGCACACCAGCACGCCGACCACCGAAAGCGGCGCGGCTTTCTGCAAACCCGCCACCGGGACCCGCGTCACCAGTTTCCGCAGCAGCGGCCGGACGACCAGGCCGAGCAGCGCGACGAACGCCGCCGTCAGCAGGACCGTCAGCACCACGCCGAACAGTGAAGACGCGGTGGTCAGCGCGATCACCAGCGCCAGCAGGCTCCACGCGGTCACGTCGTCGACCACCGCGCAGGTCAGTGTCACCACGCCGATCTCGCTGCGGAAGAGCCCGATCTCGTGCAGGATCCGCACCAGCACCGGCAACGCCGTGATGCTCATCGACACGCCGAAGAAGAGCGCGAACGGCAGGAATCCGCCGCCGGGTGGGGCGAACCGGGTGTAGGCGAACATGGCGAGCCCGACGCCGAGCAGGAACGGCAGCGCGATGCTGACGTGACTGACGACCAGCGCGAGCCGTCCGCGTCCGCGCAGCAGCCGGGTGTTCAGTTCCAGCCCGGCGAGGAACACGAAGAAGATCACGCCGAGCTGCGCCACGACGTTGAGCTGCGGCACCACCGCGGGCGGGATCAGCACGGCCGCGCCCGAGGGCCACAGCGCGCCGAGCACCGAGGGGCCGAGCAGGACGCCCGCGGTGATCTCGCCGATCACCGCGGGCTGCCCGATCCGCTGGGCCAGCCAGCCCACCACCTTGCAGGCGCCGACCACCACGGCGATCGCCAGCAGCAGTTGGGCCAGCGACGGCCCGGAGGGCGACTTCGCCGCGGCGACGGCGTCACCATCGTCACCACGGGCCAGCAGGACGATCGCGACCACGACGGGCACCACGACCAGTCCCAGGTAGACCAACAGCGACCGGTAGCCGGTACGGGGTTTGCTCTCCACTTTCAGGTCCCCGCTCAGGGTTCGGTGACGTTCGCGATCAGGTCGTCGAGATTGATCTTCAACAGCGGGTGTTTGCCCGACAGGCCGGAGACCAGCGTGACGAAGTCGATGCTCGGCGCGTGGAGCTGCTCCGGGTCCACGACCTCCTGCGCGAGGTCGTAGTAGTACTCCTTGTACTTCGTCCGGTCGTAGAAGCGCTCGACGAAGTTGCGGATCTCGTCGAAGAAGGCGCGGTAGTTGCCGGCGTACCGGTCGAGCGCCTTCTCCTCGATGGCCGGGTGGTCCAGGATCTTGTTGACCACTTTGGACAGTGAGCTGCCCGCCAGCGTCGCGAGCGCGACACCGGTGGAGAACAGCGGGTCGACGAAAGCGGCGGCGTCGCCGACGAGCACCCAGCCGTCACCGTAGAAGGTTTCGTTGGTGTAGGACCAGTCCCGTGCCGTCCGGTACCCCGCGTGCTGACGGGCGTTGGCCAGCAACCCCTTGAGCCGGGTGGTCTTGTCCCGCTCGCTCAGGAAGAGCTGCTCCAGCGACTGGTCGTCCGCGTTGGCGACGTCCGACTTGGTCACGTAGCCGACGCTCATCGTGCCCTTGTCGATCGGGATGCCCCAGAACCATCCGTCGGCGGTGCCTTCGATGAGGATGTTGGTCCACTCGTCACCGGGCAGCCGGTCGCAGTTGTCGTAGTAGGTCCAGACCGCGACGTTGCGGAGCTCGTTGTGCCAGGTGATTTCGCTGAACTTCCGGCCGATCACGCGGGACTGGCCGGACGCGTCGACCACCAGCGAGGCGCTGGCCTCGTAGTCACCCGCCGAACCGCGCAGGGTGAACCGGACACCGGTGACCCGGCCGGTGTCGGACTGGAGCACGTCCTTGACCGTCGTCTCCTCCACGACGTAGGCGCCGAGTTCGCGGGCGCGGTCGAGGATCAGCGTGTCGAGGTCGGCGCGGCGGGTGTGGTAGGCGTAGGTGCCCTCCGCGGCCTTCATGAACGAGAAGTTCCATGGCACGTCCCGGTTGCCCCACACCAGGCTGCCGCCGTACTTGCGTTCGAAGCCGCGGGCTTCCATGCGATCGAGCAGGTCCAGTTCCTGCAGCGGGCGCATCCCGACCGGGATCAGCGATTCGCCGATGTGGTAGCGGGGGAACCGTTCGCGCTCGAGGACGAGGACCGTACGCCCCTCCTTCGCGAGGAGACCGGCGCAGGTCGCGCCCGCCGGGCCGCCACCGATGACGATGACGTCGAACCGCTCGGGCATACCGTGAAGCGTGGCTGACATGAGGACCCTTTCCCTAGGCCGGTGGAAGAGTGGCGGCGCTCACGCGCGCCGGATGCCGATCTGCGGCTCGTAGCTCAGGTACAGCCCGTTGATCGCCTTCTCGGGCTTCTCCGGCGCCTGCTTGTGCTCGTGGACGCGGTTGAGGTTGTCCAGCGGGTTGTGCTTGCCGCTCTCGTCACCGAGCAGGTGACCCTGGATCCGGCGATAGACCTCCTCGGTGTCCTCGAGATCGGCGATGCCGGTGACGAACCGGTCGAACGCGGCCTGCACGTCCATTCCCGCCCAGTCCTTTTCGGACAGTTGCTGCGCACGGAAGAAGTGGTGCTCCTTGCCTCGGTAGCTCTCGTAGAAGGTCGACACCAGCACCAGCAACCGTTCGTAGGCGCGGCGGTACACGACCTCGTAGAAGTCCCAGGCCTCGGGTTCGCTGATCTCACCGCGCAGGACGCTGCTGATCGCGGCGGTGCCGATCAGCGCGCTGTAGGTGCCCAGGTGCACGCCGGTCGACAGCAGGGGGTCGAGGAAGCAGGCGGCGTCGCCGGCGAGCAGGTAGCCGGGGCCCTGGAACTGCTCGGCCGCGTACGAATAGTCCTGCTCGACCTTGACCTCGGTGACCTGCTCGGCCTCGACCAGCAGCTGCTGTATCGCCGGGCAGTCGCCGATCGCCTTGTGGTACACCGGATCCACGCCGCCGAGTTCGTTGCGCGCGGCGTTGAACGAGTCCCGGCCGGTGACCAGCCCGACGCTCATCGTGCCGTCGGGCAGCGGGATCCCCCAGAACCAGCCGTCGCCGACCGAGGCGACGGTGATCGCGCCACGCGGCCCGCGATCGAGTTCCTTCGCGTCCTTCCAGTACGACCAGGCGGCGACGTTGCGGAACACGTTGTGGAACTTGCGGTTCTTCAAGTACTTGGTGGCCATCACGCCACCGCGGCCGGAGGCGTCGACGAGGTAGTCGAACTCGATCCGGCCGCTGTTGGCCGTGTTCCTGGCCTCGGCCCAGTGCGCCGCGATCGGGCGGTCGCCGTCGAAGTCGAGTTTCTTCACCGCGATGCCCTCGTGGACCTCGACGCCGACCTCGCGCGCGTGGTCGAGCAGGATCTTGTCGAAATCGGCGCGGATGACCTGCCACGCGCTGGTGCTGCCGTCACGGCCGTGCGGCCGGAAGCGCACCTCCCACTCTTCGGGCCCCCAGAAGTAGTAGGCGCCGCCTTTGGGCTGGAACCCGGCCGCCGCGATCTTGTCCCAGACGCCGAGGCGTTCGAGGATCGGGCGGCACGAGGGCAGCAGCGATTCGCCGATGTGGTAGCGCGGGAAATGTTCCCGCTCGAAAAGGGTGACTTCGAATCCCTCTTTGGCCAGCAGCCCGGCAGCGGTGGAACCCGCCGGTCCGCCGCCGATCACGAGGATCCGGGTCTTTGCGCGCATGAGACCTCTCCAACTACGCCGACAGCCGGAATTACTTGATCGACGCTAACAACCGGGAATGGAGATCCGCTCGAGAACCCGTTGCCGCACAAGGCTTTGGCGAAACCGCAGTCGAAGAGACGCCACCCGGCCGCGGGCGGACGACGATTCTTCACGTGTCGGACTCCGACGGCCCGGCCGACTACCCTATTGGAGGAATCCCGCGATGGGCGAATACCTTGGCGAACGCGCCGTCGTGCTCGGCGGCGGCATGGCCGGCCTGCTGACCGCCCGCGTGCTTTCGGAACGCTACCGCTCGGTCGTGATCGTCGAGCGTGACACGATCGTCGGCGTCGCCGGGACCCGCCGCGGCGTGCCGCAGGCGCATCACGCGCACGCGCTGCTCGCCCGCGGCCAGCAGATCCTCGAAGACCTCTTTCCCGGCCTGCAAGCGGAGCTGACCGACAACGGTGTCCCCAGCGGTGACCTCTCCGGCAGCCTGCGCTGGTACTTCAACGGCAAACGCCTGCGGCAGAAGAACTCCGGCCTGCTCAGTGTGTCCGCGACCCGCCCGGAGCTCGAAGAGCACGTCCGGGCGAGGGTCGTCGCGCTGCCGAACGTGGAGGTCCGCGAGCGCACGGTGATCCAGTCGCTGGTCGCCACCGACGACCACTCGCGGGTCGTCGGCGTGCGGGTGACCGGCGACGACGCCGAACCCGAGACGATCCTCGCCGACCTGCTCGTCGACGCCACCGGCCGCGGCAGCCGTTCGTCGGTGTGGCTGGAGGAACTCGGCTACGAGCGGCCCGCCGAGGAGAAGATCAAGATCGACCTCGCCTACACCTCGCGGCTGTTCGAGCTGGACACCGACCCGTTCGGCGACGACCTCGCGATCAACCCGGTCGCCTCACCCGCGAACCCGCGCGGCGCGTTCTTCGTGAACCTGCCGGGGAACGTCGCCCTGCTGTCACAGACCGGCCTGCTCGGCGACCACCCGCCGCGCGACGCCGAGGGCTTCCTCGAGTTCGCCAAGACGCTCGACGCACCCGAGATCCACCGGGCCGTGCGCACCGCGAAGCCGATCAGCGAGATCACCAGCTTCAAGGTGCCCGCCAGCGTCCGCCGCCGGTTCGACAAGCTGCGCCGCTTCCCCGAAGGCATGCTGGTGATCGGGGACGGCGTTTGCGCGTTCAACCCCGTGTACGGCCAGGGCATGACGGTCGCGGCCATGGAGGCCGCCCACCTCGCCACGCATCTCGACGCCGGTGGCGTGCGGCCGTTGCGGTTCTTCAAGGAGATCAGCCCGATCATCGACGTGCCGTGGGACATCTCGGCGGGCGGCGACCTCGCGTTCCCCGGTGTCGAGGGACCGCGGCCGCTGAAGGTCAAGATGGGCAACGCGTACATGGCGAAGCTGCATTCCGCGGCGACCGTCGACGGCCGGTTCACCGAGGCGTTCTTCCGGGCCGCGGGCCTGGTCGACCCGCCGACCGCGCTGATGCGCCCGAGCCTGGTGGTCGGCGTGCTGCGCACCGCGCGGCGCGTCAAGACGGCCGGTCCAGTCGATTCCGCTGTCCCCACCGCCACGATCGGCCAGGCTCCGCCCGCGTCCGACGACCTCGCGGCCTGAGCACCAAGGAGCCATGGTCATGAACGAACCCGTCGGCAAACGCGCGGTGGTGATCGGTGGCAGTGTCGCCGGCACCCTGGCGGCGAGAGTGCTTTCCGAGTTCTACCGCGAGGTCGTGGTCGTGGACCGCGACGAGGTGCTCGGCGTGGACAAGCCGCGGCGCGGGACCCCGCACACCTGGCACGCGCACGGACTGCACGCACGCGGCTACTTCATCCTCGAGGAACTCTTCCCGAACCTGCTCGACGACCTGCGGGACTCCGGCGTCCCGGTCGGCGACCTCGCGCGGATGAAGTGGTACTTCAACGGGAAGCAGGTCATGCCCGCCGACAGCGGGCTGCCGTCGATCACGGCGTTGCGCCCGGTGCTGGAGCACCACCTGCGGCTGCGTACGGCGGCACTGCCGAACGTCACCTACCGCGAGCGCACCGACGTCCACGGCCTGCTCGCCACGCGTGAGGGCAAGCGGATCATCGGAGTCCGCGTGCAGGCGCGGGACGGCTCGCCGGAGGAACGCCTCGGCGCGGACCTGGTCGTCGATGCCTCCGGACGAGGTACGCGCACGCCGGTCTGGCTGGAGGAACTGGGCTTCGAACGGCCCGCCGAGGAGCGCGTGAAGGTCGGGCTGGCCTACACGACTCGCATGTTCCGCAAGCGGCCGGAGATGTTCGGCGGCTGGCAGTCGATCAACCCGGTCGCCTCGCCCGCGCATCCACGGGGCGCGTTCTTCGGCCAGGTCAACGAAGACGAGTGCATCCTTTCGCTGACCGGCCTCCTCGGCGACCATCCCCCGACCGACGCGCGCGGTTATCTCGAATACGTGAAGTCGTTGCCTGCCAAAGAGATCTACGAAGCGGTGAAGGACGCGCAGCCGTTGATCGAGCCGGTGACGTTCAAGTTCCCGGCGAGCCTGCGGCGGCGCTACGAACGGCTCAAGCGGTTCCCGGAGCGGCTGTTCGTGCTCGGCGACGCGTTCTGCAGTTTCAACCCGGTGTACGGCCAAGGCATGACGGTCGCGTCGATGGAGGCGATCGCGCTGCGCGAGCATCTCCGTCGTCGTTCCGAACCGGACTCGCGGCGGTTCCTGCGTGAGATCGGCAAGGTCGTCAACGACCCGTGGGACATTTCGACCAGCGGTGACCTGGACTTCCCCGGCGTGGAGGGAAAGCGGACGCTCAAGGTCAAGATGGGCAACGCGTACATGGCGAAGGTCCAGTACGCGGCGACGATCGATCCGGAGATCACGGCGGCGTTCATGCGGGTGGCCGGACTGGTCGACCCGCCGACCGCGCTGATGAAGCCGGGCATCGTGCGCAGGGTGCTGCGGGCCGACCGGCGTCGTCCCGCGCCGGGGGCGACCGTGACGGAGCTGCCCCGCCCGGGCAGCGAGCCACGCGCGGCGTGACCCGTGGCTTAACGCGAACGGCGGTTTCCCGTGACTGGAGGGACGACACGCGTGTCGTCCCTCCAGGCACGCGAAACCGCCGGTTCGGCACCGGGCTTGGTGAGTTTTTCTCTCCTCCGCAACAATCGAGATGCGGTTTTCGGCCAACGCGGCTGATCATTGATGTGTCGATGACCATTTCCCTGGCGGTGGGAGAAAAATTCATGAGCGGATTCAAGAAGGTCATGATCGCGCTGGCCGCGGTCGCGGCGGTGGTACTGCTGGGGGGCGCGGCGGCGGGAAGCTCCGCGAATACGAGCTGGAGACATTCCGACGCGGCGCTCGCACGGTCGCTGCAGGGCGGGTTCACCAGCTCTCACGCCGACGTCAACGGCGTCCGGCTGCATTATGTCGCCGGTGGTTCCGGCAGTCCGGTGGTCCTGCTGCCGGGCTGGCCGGAGACGTGGTGGGCGTTCCACAAGGTGATGCCGGCGCTGGCCGCGAACCACCGGGTGATCGCCGTCGACCTGCGGGGGATGGGCGGATCGTCGAAGCCGCAGGCGGGCTACGACAAGGAGACGATGGCCGCCGACATCCACGCGTTGCTCGCCAAGCTCGGGTACGCCAAGGCGGATCTGGTCGGCCACGACATCGGCGCGATGGTCGCGCACAGCTACGGGATCAAGTACCCGCAGGCGGTCGGGAAACTGGCGCTGATGGACGTGGTCGCGCCCGACAAGAGCCTCTACCAGCTGCCGTTGCTGCCCAGTGGGCCCGGCCAGTTCTCCCCGTGGTGGTGGACGTTCAACCAGCTGCAGGGCCTGCCGGAGCAGCTCGTCTCCGGTCGCTCACGGTATCTGGTGGACGCGATGATCGACCAGCTCTCGGTGGCGCCGTCGGCGGTCAGCGACTTCGACCGGAACGTCTACGCGCGGGCCTACCACACGCGGGAGGCCGTCCGGGCCGGCAACGGCTGGTACCGGACGCTCGCCCAGGACATCGCGGCCGGGTCGTCGTACGGGAAGCTGACCATGCCGGTGCTCGGCCTCGCGGGTGAGTTCAATCACCAGTACTTCACCCAGGTGCTGCCCGCCAAGGCGGCCGATCCGCGGGTGGTCAAGATCGCCGGGGCCGGGCATTACCTTTCCGAGGAACAGCCCGCTCAGGTCATCGGCGCACTGAAGAACTTCCTCGGCTGAATCCCGCCTTCCGATACTGCCTTTCGGGGCAGTATTGGAGGCGTCCCGGCGAACCCGCCGATGGGATTCTGCGAAAAGGAAAAGTCCTGGAATTCCCAGCCTATCGGGCAAAGGTGGCTAAAATGAAGGTTGGTGTTACCGGTGGCACCGGGTTCATCGGGCAGTACGTCTGCGAGGAACTCGCCGCGCGAGGGCACACGCCGGTCGTGTTCGACCATCGCGGCGAGGGGGACGGCGGGCCGTGGGAGGTCATGCTGGGCGACATCCGTGACGCGACGGCACTGACCGAACTCGCCGCGCATTGCGACGGGATCATCCATCTGGCCGCCGTGCTGGGCACCCAGGAGACGATCACCAATCCGCGCCCCGCGGTGGAGACCAACGTCATGGGCGGCCTGAACTTTCTCGAGGCCGTCGCCCAGTACGACCTGCCCGGCGTGTACATCTGCGTCGGCAACCACTGGATGAACAACAGTTACTCGATTTCGAAGACCACGGTCGAGCGGTTCGTCCGCATGTTCAACGCCGACCGCGGCACCCGCGTGAACTGCGTCCGCGCGGTGAACGCCTACGGCCCGCGCCAGAAGGCCGCGCCGTCGT
>Ga0196958_10000809_pt1 | contig 10237 bp, 12 predicted proteins | sample S1v_10metaG_FD_148654 | JGI IMG/M metagenome (GOLD analysis project Ga0196958, IMG submission 148654) | Soil microbial communities from Anza Borrego desert, Southern California, United States - S1+v_10 | ecosystem: Environmental > Terrestrial > Soil > Desert | place: USA: California | collected...
CGGGGTCGGCGGCAGCGGCGGCGTCGCGCTGATGATCGTCGCACCGTCGTTCCCCAGCGGCCCACGACGGGCCACGGTGGCCTCGACCTCGTCCATCGGGGACGCCTCTGCCGGCGGCGCCTGGACCGGCGGCACCGGCCGCCGCTCCTCGGTCCATGCCTGGCCGTCCCAGCGCCGCTCCCAGCCGTCACCGTCCGGGTACCACCCGGGCGGGGCCACCGGGCCCCCACTACCTGTCGTCATGGGCGGCATCGTTCCACGAGACCCGGGTCCCACACCCGGAAACCCGCACCACGGCAGGGAATCAGCCGCGAGGATGACTTCCGTCCGCGGGCCGGCCCTTGTGGCTACCGTCACGCCGCGCAAGGATCGCGGTCTGATGCGACGAAAGGTGGCCCCGTGGTCTCTGCTCCCTCACTCCCGCGGCCGATCGACCCGCCCTCGGCGGCGTTCCTGCTCGCGGAGAGCAAGAACATGCCGATGCACGTCGGGGGCCTGCAGCTGTTCGAGCGGCCCGAGGGGGCGGGCGAGGACTGCGTGCGCGAGTGGTACGAGGAGATGCGGGACGTCGAGGAGCTCTCGCCGCTGTTCCGGAAGTACCCTCACCGATCGGTCAAGACCGGCGGCCAGCTGGTGTGGCGGCAGGACGACGACGTCGACATGGAGCACCACGTGCGGCACAGCGCGCTCCCGCAGCCGGGCCGGATCCGCGAGCTGCTCGAGCTGTGCGGGCGGCTGCACTCCTCGCGGCTCGCCTGGGAGCGGCCGCTGTGGGAGGCGCACATCATCGAGGGCCTGGCGGACGGCCGGATCGCGATGTACACGAAGCTCCACCACGGGCTGGTCGACGGCATCTCGGCGATGCGACTGGTGCAGAGCGTGCTGTCGACCGATCCCGACCGGCGGCAGATGGGCGCGCCGTGGGCGGCGCAGCGGCGTTCCAGGAAGCAGGACAACTCCTCCGAGGTCGACGGTGCCGCGAGGTCCCTGTCCGACCTCCCGCGCGAGGCCTTCCGCACCGCCCTCGGTGTGAGCGCCGAGGCTGCCGGGCTGCCCGGCGCGCTGGTGAAGACCCTCGCGAAGGGCGCGCGGAACGAGACCACGACCGTGTCGATGCACGCGCCGAGGACCCTGTTCAACCAGAAGATCACCGGCTCGCGCCGGTTCGCGGCCGACGACTGGCCGATCGAGCGGATGCGCGCCATCGGCAAGGCCACGAGCACCACGATCAACGACGTGGTGCTGGCGATGACCGCGGGTGCGATCCGCACCTACCTGCTCGAGCAGGACGCCCTGCCCGACAGCCCGCTGATCGCGATGGTGCCGGTCGGGCTGAAGGCCAAGGAGTCCCACGTGCCGTCCGCCGAGGGCGGCAACGCCGTCGGCGCGGTGATGGCGCGACTCGGCACCCACCTCGACGACCCCGCGGACCGGCTGCAGTCCATCCACGCCTCGATGAAGGACGGCAAGGAGGCGCTGTCGTCGATGACCCCGACGCAGATCCTCGCGATGAGCGCGATCGGGCAGGCGCCGGCGATCCTCGGGCCGTTGCTGCGGATGGACGGGATCGTGCGGGCGCCGTACAACCTGATCATCAGCAACGTCCCCGGCCCCCGCACGACGCACTACTGGAACGGCGCGCGGCTGGTCGGCACCTATCCGCTGTCGATCCCGATCAACGGGATGGCGCTCAACATCACGTGCACGTCCTACGACGGCAGGATGGGCTTCGGCCTCACCGGCTGCCGCCGCACCGTCCCCCACCTCCAGCGGCTGCTGACGTTCCTCGACGACGAGCTCGCCGCGCTCGAGAAAGCCGCCGGCGTCTAGCTCCCGAGCTCCGCGTAGCCGCCGCCCACCTGCTCGGCGACGGCGCGGAGCCGGGCGCGGGTGATGTCGGCGACGGTGGCGTAGCCGACGAGCGCGGCGTTGGAGCCCGGGCGCACCGGCTCGGCGTGGTTGACCGACAGGCAGGTACGGCGCCCGCCGTCCGCCGTGTTCGCGAGGGCCACCGCGTGGCCGGTGGTGCCGCTGCCCGCGAAGTAGTCGAGCACGCGGGTGTCGGCCGGCATCGTGTCGAGGATCCGCCGGACCAGCCCGGTGGGCTTCGGCGACTCGAAGACGTGTCCGAGGACGTCTTTCAGCTCGGCCACCGCGGTGTCGGTGGAGCCCACCTCCTCGCTGAGCCAGATCGTGCGCAGCTTCTTCCGCCGGGCGGTCCCGTCGGCGTGCGCGTCGAGCCAGTCGCGCTGGAAGACGTCGATCCGCTCCCCCGCCGACCCCCGCACCCGACGGCACAGGAGATCGCTCGGCTGCGCGTCGATCCGCGGTCGCGACCACCGCCACACGGCGGGAGCGCCGTCGCCGAAGACAGGCTTGACCTCGACGCCTCCGGGGAACGGCTCGGTGCGGACCTCGCCGGTGTCCGGGTCGCCCCAGATCGCGAAGTGCAGGGTGGGAGCGGTGAGGGGGTTGAACTTCTTGTTGGTGTTGCGCAACGGCAGCCGCCGGTAGCGGCGGCCGTCGTCGGCGACCAGCGGGAAGTCGCTCGCCAGCACCGTGTTCGGGCTGGACGCGTCGAGCACGCAGCGGGCGGCGTCCTTGGCGTAGACGAGCAGGTACTCGTGCGCGGTCGCGAACCCGCGGCCCAGCTGCCGGCCCTTCGGGTTGAGGTTCACGACGACCTGGGCGAGGAAGTTCGGCTCGCCGTACACCTCGTCCATCAGCAGCCGCAGGTGCGCCACCTCGTGGTCGTCGATGCTGACGAAGACCGCGCCGGTGTCGGCCAGCACCCGCCGGCCCGCCTCGAGTCGCGGTCGCATCATCGAGGTCCAGGCCTCGTGCCGCCCCGCACGACCGTCCCCGCGGCCGCCGCGGAAGTCGTCGTGGTAGGCGAACGCACTCCCGGTGTTGTAGGGCGGGTCGAGGTAGATCAGGTCGTACGACGCCTCCGCCAGCCGCCCCAGCACCTCGAGGTTGTCGCCCTCGGCGAAGGTGTTCCAGACCGGCTCCTGCACCCGCCCATTCTCCCCGACCCGGCGCCTCCGGAGGTGCCGACTCGGCGGAAGCACCCCTGCCACGCCGGAAGGTGAAATCCCGAAACGGGGCGAAGAATTTCTTAACCTCGAGCAATGCGTATCTTCCCCGCGCTGCTGGTGACCTCTGCCCTGGCTGCTGTCACCACCCTCGCCGTCGTCGTCGTCGACCCGCCGTCGGAGCCCGAGGACCCGCCCGCAGCCGAGCAGGCGGGAACGCAGCGCGTGACGCCCGACCCGGACGACCCCAGCACCTGGCAGACCTCCGACCGGGTGCCCGGTGAGATCGCCCGGCCGCTCCCCGAGGGCGCGCGCCGCACCATCGCGAAGGACCGCCGGCTCCGGTTCACCGCCGCGCCCGGGGTGACCGTCACCGGCTGGGACGAGAAGACCCCGCGCGGGCCGGTGCGCTACTACGTGGTCCGCGCCGCCTGGGAGGAGCGCGGCGTGAGCGTCGACTACGCCCACGGCGGGAAGGTGAAGAAGACCGCGCCGGTCAGCGAGCTGGTGCGGCGGACCCCCGACGCCGTCGCCGGGATCAACGGCGACTTCTTCGACATCGGCGACACCGGCGCCCCGATCGGCCTCGGCGTCGACCGCGGCACCGGGATCTGGAAGGGCAACGAGAACGGCTGGACCCAGGCCTTCTACTTCGGCAAGGAGGGCACGCCGCACATCAAGTCGATCGGGCTCGACGTCACCATCCGCGAGCGCCCCGAGCTCCCCGTGCTGCTGCTCAACAACCCGCAGGTACGGCACGGCGCGATCGGTGTCTACACGCGCCGGTGGGGGCTGGCGTCGGGCTACCAGTGGACCGACGGGCAGAAGAAGGACGTCCGGATCGCGCACGTCGTCGACGGCGTCGTGGTCTCCAACGGAAAGGCCGGGTTCCCCTCGGGCAGCAAGATCGAGGGGCAGTACCTCGTCGCGCGCGGGCCCTGGGCCTCCGAGCAGCTCGCGAAGCTCAAGGTCGGGTCGAAGGCCCACCTGGAGTGGTCGATGCCCAACGACCACCCGATGGGCATCACCGGCAACATGATCGTGCTGAAGAAGAACAGGGTCCTCACCTCCGACGACGGTGAGATGCACCCACGCACCGCCGTCGGCATCGACCGCGACCGGAAGCAGGTCATCTTCCTGGTGGTCGAGGGCCGGCAGTCGTTCAGCCGCGGCTACACGATGGAGGAGGTCGCGCTCAAGCTGCGTGCGCTCGGCGCCGAGGACGGCATCAACTTCGACGGCGGCGGCTCGACGACGCTGGTCGCCCAGCGCAAGCACGGGCTGAAGGTGATCAACTCCCCGTCCGACGGGCAGCAGCGCTACGTGCCCAACGGGCTCGAGGTGATCTACAACAAGCCGCAGTAGGTGGTTGAGGAACCACCTCGAAACGACCGTCAGTCGGCCTCCACGGTCGTCCCGCGGTCCGGGAAGCCGTCGGCAGGAAGCTCGAGCACGGCGACGCTCGTCGTCGCGACCACGCACTGCTTCTCGGGCGCGGTGACCTTCCACGGCGTGACCTCGAAGCCCCGCGGGGTCTCGACGACGGCCACCCCGGGCGGCACGTCGCAGCCCTCCGCGATCACCACCGCAGCCTCGACCATGCCGTCGGCGGGCTCGTTCCCGTCGACCAGCTCCTGGATCTGCGCAGCGGCCTGGTCGGAGCTCAGCCGTCCGAGGTAGCGCAGCAGCGCGAGCCGGTCACCGATGTAGGTGGGCCGGGTGGTCACCTGCGCCGGACCGGACGACACGCCGTTGACGATGCCGAGGACCTTGTGCGGGACGTCCGCCGAGGAGGCCTCCACCGGCGACGCGGGCGAGTCGGCGACCTGGCGGCCGCCCGAGGACTCGTCCTCCCCGCAGGCGGCGGCGAGCGGCACACCGAGGGCCGCGAGCAGCGCGAGGGACACGAGCTTCCGCATGGCAGTACGACGCCAGCGGGGCCGCGCCGGTTCCGCTCCCGGGGGACACTGGCCCGCGTGCGCCGTACCTTCACTCGTGCCGAGCTCGAGTCCTTCCGCGACGCCGTCGTGCCCGACCTGCTTCCGGTCCGACCCGGCCAGGAGCTGAAGCTGCTGTTCGTCGGGATCAACCCGGGGCTGTGGACCGCGGCGACCCAGACCCACTTCGCGCACCCTGGCAACCGCTTCTACCCCGCACTGCTGCGGGCGGGGATCGTCACCGAGCCGATCGACCCCGCGGCCGGGATGACCGAGGAGCAGCGCGACATCCTGCGGGACCGCGGCATCGGCATCACCAACGTCGCCCCCCGCGCGACCGCGAAGGCCTCCGAGCTGACCAACGCGGAGCTCAGGGCCGGCGGCATGGCGCTCACCGCGCTGGTGGGGCACTGGCGCCCCCGCGTGGTCGCGGTCGCGGGGATCACCGCCTACCGCGCTGCCTTCGGGCTCCCGAAGGCGGTGCCCGGCCGCCAGCCCGACCGGCTGGCCGGCAGCGAGCTGTGGGTGGTGCCCAACCCCAGCGGCCTGAACGCCCACGAGACCGTGGAGTCGCTGGCGCGGGCGTATGGCGACGCCGCCCGCGCCGCCGGCATTCTCCGCGGTTGATCCTCGAATCCACACCTGTGGATGACCGTTCGCACGACCGGCCGAACCGGCGCACCCTGGCGGTCATGGACGACATGGACGACATGGACGAATCCCCACCCGTGATCCGCACCCAGGCCGACCTCGAGCAGCTCTGGCGCACCCTGATGGAGCCGCTCGGGTTCACCCGGACGAGCGTCTGGATGATGCTGATCGACGCCGAGGGCGCGCCGGTGCGCCAGCTCGTGGAGATCGACGAGGCCCACGACCCGCCGGACACTGACGAGCGGGAGGGCTTCGCGGACCTGCTCCGCGAGCTGGTCCCCGACGACGGCCACCGGATCGCGTTCCTGCGGACCCGGCCGGGGCGCGGCGGGCTGACCCGCAAGGACCGGCGGTGGGCGCAGGCGCTCTACGCGACGGCCCGGTCGGCGGGGATCGCGTGCGAGGTGGTGCACGTGGCGAACGACGCGCGCCTGGTGCCGGTGCCGCTCGACGAGCTGGCCCTGCGCAGGAGCGCCTGACTCACTCGGGCCAGGTGGCCCGGAACGTCTCCTTGCCCTTGAGGTCGGTGCCGAGGTAGCCGCCCTCCTGGAACTCGTTGCTGACGTAGGCCGACAGCCAGGTCTTGTCGTCACCGGTCGGCTTCTTGATGATGATGTAGCAGTCCGGGCCGGGGTCCTCGATCAGCTCCGCCTTCGCCCGGTCGCAGAGGTCCTCCAGGACGGCGCCGTCGACGACGGACAGGTCGAAGCGCTCGTAGGTGCTCCGTCCGGTGGTCCAGTCGTCCCAGCTGCCGCGGTACATCAGGCCCTCCTGCCGGGCGCTGTCGGCGTCGACCGGACGGTAGACGATCGCGTACTCCGGGTAGAGCGTCGCCTCGAACACCTCCGTGCTGCCCTTGTGGTCCTCGAGGTCCTCGAGCATCTCCGCGAAGCCGTCTGCGCTCTGCACGTCGGCGGAGCCGCTGCCCGGGGCGATGTTCTCGACGCCGTCGAAGAGCTCGTCGACCCCGCCCGAGATGCCGATCCCGATCGCGCCGACGACGAGGGCGACGACGATGGCGACCACGGTGCCCACGACCCGGGAGACCGCCCGCCCGGCGACCGCCGCGGCGCCGGCGGCGTAGACGATCGTGGTGCTGGTGCTGCTGCCGCCGTCGGAACCGCCGCCGTACGGCACGTGGGGAGAGCCGTCCGGCGGCGGTGGCTCGGGGACCCAGGTGCTCACCGGCTCGCCGTGCTCGGGCGGCGGCTCCATCGAGTCCGCCGCGGTGGGGCTCGCGGGCGGCTCGACGACAGATGCACCGGCGCCGGTCGCGGCTCCGGCCGTCTGGTAGGTCCGCCAGCTGTCCGGGACGCCCGGGTCCAGCCCCTGGGTGATCATCGCGAGCTCGGCGGCTGACTGGGCGTTGTCCACGGCCTGCAGCCGCTGGTCGTGGTCCGCCTCGATGAGCTTGCCGGTGGCGAAGGCAGCGCGGATCGTCTGCTTCGCCTTCTCGCGCGCGTCCTTGTCCGGCCTCTGGTCGACCATGGTGCCTAGCGTGGCGTCTCGGTCCTGTCCGGGTCCCTTTCTTGCGAGTGATTCAGGCCGGGTCCGCCGACGCCCCCGGCTCGGGCCTCGCGCCCGGTTCCGGTCTGGCCCCCGGCTCCCGGCGCGCGCCAGGGGCGCCCGGCCCCGGCACCGCCCCCTCGGGCGGTGGCAGCTGGCCGGTGCGGAGCCAGTCGATCGCGATCTCCATCGGGTTCGCGGGGTCGACCGCGACCGCGATCTCGGCACCCTGCTGCATCCGGGTGGTGTGGAGCGGGGCGACCACGGAGTCGAAGGTCGCGATGTAGGCCTCCATCCCGTCCTCCCTCTCGATCCGTGCCTGGATCCGGTAGACCGGCGAGGTGCTGGCATACGTCCCGACGTGCCACGCGCCGTCGATCAGGGCGACCCCGCGGACGCCGGCGCCGTTGGTGAGCTGGTGGTGCCGCATCAGCTTCATGCCGATCTCGGTGTCGTTGGCGGCCTCGTGCATCCGGTTCGGGATGTCGCCGAGCTGGCCGAAGAACCCGGTGGGTCGGCCCTGCGACTGCAGGTACTCGTTGTTGGCGCGGTTCATCCGCGCCCAGTCCTTGAAGGGGTTGGGCATGGGAGGTCCTGGTCGTCAGTACCCGAGGAACTTGCGGAACTGCTGCCCGACGGCCATCGACTGGCCCATCCGCGCCACCCACCCGTCCATGGCGGCCTTGAAGTCCGGGCCCTCGAAGCCGCGCTCGGCGGCGAGCGCGAGCATCCCGCCCTCGTCGGTGACTCCCCGAGCCTGCGCGTCCTTCGCGACCTCCGCGTAGTCCTGGAGCGAGACCCCGTTGATCGGCTCCCAGATCGGGTCGTCCGCGGACACCGACGCCGTCGACGGGCCTCCGAACGCAGCGGGGTCCACCGGACCGGCTCCCTGCACGTGCACCATGCCGTCGCCCTGCTGCTGGCTGCTCATCGCCTGCTGCGCCTGCTGTGCCGCCTGCTGCGCGGCGTCCTTGGCCTTGCTGAAGAAGCCCATCGATACGTCCTTGTCTGAGAGTGCCCCCGAGATGGCGCGGTGTTGGGTCCCCCTCGGGGGACCGTACGCCGGAACGCGGAGAGTCGACAGAAGACTGCGCAGGGCTTTACTCAACGGTGGTCGGCCCCAGATCGCGAGACAGGCTGAGGAAGACTGGTGGGACAGCTCCCCCTAGATCGCTGCCCCACCAGCCGGTCCGGTGGTTACTCCTCGTCCTCGTCGCCGAGCAGGCCGGCCTTCTCGGCCGCGGCGACGATCCGGCGGACGTTCTCGACCGAGCCGCAGTTGGCGTCGATCAGCTGGTTGCGGCGGAAGGACCACTTCTCGCCGAGCTCGGCCCGCACTCGCGGGCCGACGGACTCCCGCGCCGGCGAGAGGATCGTCAGCTCCTCCTCGGCGATGTGGTGGGCGATCAGGTTCGAGAGCTTCTCGACCGCCTCGTCGAAGGCCTGGGTGTCGGTGCCCTTCAGCTCGAGCACGGCCAGCAGCGCCTCGTTGCCCTCGGCGTGCTCCTCGTGCCCGTGGTGGACCTCGTGCTCACCGATGTCGCTCGACTTGCGGCGCAGCACGGGGTACACGAGCTCCTCCTCGGCCTCACCGTGCGCGATCAGGACGTCTGCGAACGCCCGGCGCGCGGCGTCGCGGTCCTGCGTGGTGTCACGCAGCTGCCGCAGCAGCCGCTCGAAGCGGGCGTGGTCGTCGATGATCAGGTCGATGACGTCGCCCGCGACCGGGCGACCGACGTCGATTCCGTTCGTCATGGGCGGAGCGTTACCCAGGTCGGGCGTCGTCCATAAGCGAGGTTCAGGTCACGCCGCTGGCCGCCCAGGCCGCGGCGCCGACCTGGAAGGGGCCGTCGCCGAGCTCCTCGCGGAGCGCCGAGACCAGCCGGTCACGACCGGACGCGTCGAGGTCGGCGACGTGCTGCCCGGCGGGCCCGACGCCGTACGTGAACGGCTCCCACCACTCGTCGAAGGTCGCGAACCGCACCGGGGCCTCCAGCCGCGCCCCGCGCACGTCCCGCAGCCCGGCCCGTCCGAACAGGTCGACGAGCTCCCCCTGGCGGGTCCCCGGCAGGTGTCCCTCGCCGCGGGTGGCCGGGTCGACCCGCCTCGCCACGTCCCAGAACGTCGACAGCGGTCCGGCGCCGCCGGCGTGGTCCCACACGCACGCGCTGACCCGCCCGCCGGGCACCGTCACCCGCGCCATCTCCCGCAGCCCGGCCACGGGGTCGGACAGGAAGTGGACGACGAGCTGCGCGAGCACGGCCGCGAACTCGCCGTCGGCGAAGGGGAGGTCCTCGGCGGTCGCGCGCCGCACGTCGGCCGAGGGGTACGACGACGCCGTCGCGGACACGAACGACTCGACCGGGTCGACCGCCGCCGTCAGCGCCTCGCCCTGGCGGCGGACCAGCTCCGCGGTCAGCATCCCCGGGCCGCAGCCCACGTCGAGCACGCGCGCGCCCTCCGCGACCCCGGCCAGCCCGAGCTCGGCGAACGGCTCGGACAGGTGGGTGGAGAAGCGCCCCATGAACCGCACGTACGCGTCGGCCGAGACATCGAAGTAGGCCACGGGCCGATCGTCCCACGGGGGGCTGGGGCACGCCGTCAACCAGATGGGGTCGGCCACGCCCGCGGACCCGCGGTCGGTCACGCTCGTCGACGCGGTCCTCGCGTGCGTCGGCTGACCTCCGGGCTATCGTCGACAGCGTGGACAAGCCCCGCCTCACCCCCGGCCCTGACCACCCGATCACGGTCAGCCCGAACCCCAGCCGGGTGACGGTCGCCGTCGGCGACCGCACCCTCGTCGACACGACCCGCGCCCAGGTGCTGCAGGAGTCCAGCTATCCGGCCGTCCAGTACGTCCCGCGCGAGGACGCCGACATGTCCCTCCTCGAGCCGACCGACACCCACACCTACTGCCCCTACAAGGGCGAGGCCTCGTACTTCAGCATCCGCACCGACGACGGTCTGCTGGAGGACGCGGTGTGGTCCTACGAGACGCCGTACGACGCCGTTCCCGAGATCGCCGGCCACCTCGCGTTCTATCCCGACAAGGTGCGGATCACCGAGCGCTGACGCTCCCCGCGGGCTGCGGCACTACGCTCGCGCCAT
>Ga0196958_10000811_pt1 | contig 10234 bp, 8 predicted proteins | sample S1v_10metaG_FD_148654 | JGI IMG/M metagenome (GOLD analysis project Ga0196958, IMG submission 148654) | Soil microbial communities from Anza Borrego desert, Southern California, United States - S1+v_10 | ecosystem: Environmental > Terrestrial > Soil > Desert | place: USA: California | collected...
GGAGGTCCCGCACCCAGGCCTCGGCGACCGACCGCACACCGGCGTCGAGCTCGTCGAGGACCTGGCGCGGCAGGGCGCTCCCCCGTTGTGAGCCGGCCGCCAGCTCCGCCCGCAGGCGGGCGACCGTCGTCCGCCCCCTCTGGATGGCCTCCGCGAGCACGGCGCGGACGGCGTCGCGGCGGTCGAGGCGCCGCACCGTGCAGATGACGGCGCGCTCGAGCGGAGCGAGCGGGAGACCGCCGACGTCGACCGGTCGGGGGAGCCGCTCGGTGCGCTCGATCTCCGCGAACGCCGAGGACGTCCGCTGACGGTCCGAGTCGACGAGCACGAGGATGCGCCCGTCCGGCGTCGGGTCGGTCAGCCCGTGGCGACGAAGGGCCTCCCCGCCGCTGAGGACCGAGCCCGGTCCCGCGTACAGGAGGGCCGCCGCCGCCCGCTGGTCCGACGTGGGCTCGTCCGGACCCTCCTTGACCACGCCGCGCAGGAGTCGCCGGGCGTGGCCGGCCTGGACCCGCCGAGCGATGGTCGACGACGGCATCCCGAGCGCGGTCAGGTCGGCGACCGCCGCGACCCCGAACATGCCGACCGAGGCGACGGCGACGGGGTCGATCCGGGCACGACGAGGCATGCCGATGAGCGTGACCTCGCCCGCCGTCGCGGCGGGAGCAAGGCCGCGGCGGCCTGTGGACGCAGACGGCCGATGTGGACGAACAGATGGCCGACGGACGACCCGCGCCCCGCCGACCGCGCGGCCGCGAACGGGGACTTCGCGCGCACAGGAGCAGCGAACAGCGCGTTCGCTGCGAACCGGCGAGCCCCAGAACCCGGTCAGCCCCACACGTCCTGGGCCACGGAGACGATGAGCTCGAGCTTGGCGCGCTGCTGGTCGGCGGTGAGGTCGTTGCCCTCGACCGTGGAGGAGAAGCCGCACTGCGGGGACAGGCAGAGCTGCTCGAGCGGCACGTACTTCGTCGCCTCCTCGATCCGGCGCTTGAGGGTGTCCGGGTCCTCGAGCTCGCCGGTCTTGGTGGTCACGAGACCGAGGACCACCTGCTGGTCGCCGCGGGGCAGGAAGCGCAGGGGCGAGAAGTCGCCGGAACGGGGGTCGTCGTACTCGCAGAAGAAGCCGTCGACCTGCAGTCCGCCGAAGACCGCGTCGGCGACGTAGTCGTAGCCGCCCTCGGCCGCCCAGGAGGAGCGGTAGTTGCCGCGGCACATGTGGGTGGTGACGCGCAGGTCTCCGGGGCGGTCGCGGAGCACCTCGTTGATCGTGTCGACGTAGCGCTGGTGCATCGACGAGGCGTCCTCGCCGCGCGCGGTCATCGACTCCCGCTGGGCGGGGTCGTTGAGGTAGGCCAGCGACGTGTCGTCGAGCTGCAGGTAGCGCACGCCGAGGTCGTACAGGGCCCGGACCTCGGCGCGGTACGCGGCGGCGAGGTCGTTCCAGAAGTCGTCGGGGTCGCTGTAGACCCCGCCCTCCTGCACCGGCGCGCCGCCCAGGCGGTAGTGCAACATCGACGGCGAGGGGATGGTCAGCTTCGGCACGGCCGTGGTGACCATCCCGGCCAGCGCGCTGAAGGCGTCACCGAAGATCGTGGTGGACAGGCCGATCCGCTCGTCGATCACCATCGCGGACGAGGTGAAGCTCAGGTCGCCCGACGCGTTGTGGAACGCCACCTCCACCGACGCGTCGCTCGAGGGGCGCACGCCGTCGAGCTGGTAGAGGAAGTCCATGTGCCACGAGGTGCGGCGGTACTCGCCGTCCGTGGCCGCCTGCAGGCCCACCGACTCCTGCATCGCCACCGCCTCGCGGATCGCCTCGTCCTCGGCCGCCCGCAGCTCCTCGTCGGACACCCGCCCGGCGGCGTGGTCGTCGCGCGCCTGCCGCAGGGCGGGCGGGCGCAGGAGGCTCCCGACGTGGTCGGCACGGAACGGTGCGGTGGTCCGGGCGCTCATGCGCGGCAGGCTATCCGCGGCGCACCGCCCCCGGACCCCCGTCGTCCCACCCAGCGGAAACCGGATCGCGCAGGGCGTCGGCCAGGCGCCGCGCCCCGGCGCGGACCGCGCGCTCGAGCCGGTCCCGGCGGTCGGCGATGCTCCCCGGGCCGCCCGCGGGCACGACCGGCACGGCCACCGCCACGGCACCCACGAGCGCGGGTCCGGCGGCCCCCGGCACCCGCACCGGCGCGGCCATGCAGGCCAGGCGTTCGCGGAACTCGCCGCGGTCGACGGCGACGTCGCGGCGCCGGACGCCGAGCAGCTCACGGTCCAGCGCCTCGCGGTCGGTCATCGTGCGGTAGGCGTGCGCCGGCAGGCCGTCGCGGTCGAGGATCGCCCGCCGGGCCGCGTCGTCGGCCTCGGCCAGCAGGAGCTTGCCCACCGCCGTGGCGTGCAGCGCGCCGCGCCACGTCGAGATCACCGGCACCGGGTGCTCGGCGCAGTCGTCGTGCGCCACGACCACGACGTCGTCGTCGCGGAAGGCCGCGTACAGCGCGCCCGCCCCCGCTGCGGCGTGCACCTCCCGCAGGATCGCGCCGAGCCCGCGGGGCACGGGCAGCTGGGCGACGAGGCGGTCGTGCAGCGCGGGCAGCTTGGGACCCAGCCCGAAGCCGCGCGAGGCCTCGAGCCGCACCAGGTAGCCGTCGGTCACGAGGCTCTCGAGCAGGTGGTAGGTCGTCGAGAGGTTGTACTCGAGGCGGCGGGCGACGGCCTTCGCGCTGATCCCGTCGCCGGCCGCGGCGACCACCTCGAGCACCTGCAGGGCGCGGTGCACGGAGGAGAGCGCGCTCACGACCGCCATGACACACGGGCGGCGCCCGAGCGTCCAGATCAGGCGTCCAGCCGTGTGTCCTCGGAGGCCTCGGTGAGCGCCGCGAGCTCGTCGGACGCCAGGGTCAGCTCGGCCATGGGCAGGATCGTGGCGAGCTGGTCGACGCTGCGCGCGCTCGCGATCGGCGCGGTGACCGTCGGCTGCGCGGCCAGCCACGCCAGCGCGACCGCGGCCACCGCGACGCCGTGCGCGGCCGCGACCTCGTCGAGCACGCCGAGCACCCGCGTGCCGCGCTCGTCGAGGTAGGCCACCGCGCCGCCGGCCCGCGCGGAGGCCATCGGGCCGCTGGTGTCGGGCGGCGTGTCGCCCGGCCGGTACTTGCCGGTCAGGAACCCCTTGGCCAGCGCGAAGTAGGGCATGACGCCGAGGTCGGCCGACGCCGCGACCTCGGCGAGCTCGTCCTCGTACACCGCGCGCTCGAGGAGGTTGTAGTGCGGCTGCAGGGCCACCGGCCGCACGAGCCCGTCGCGCTCGGCCACCGTGAGCACGGCGGTCAGCCGCTGCGCCGAGTAGTTCGACAGCCCGACGTACCGGACCTTGCCGGCGCGCACGAGCTCGTCGAACCCGGCGAGCATCTCCTCGACGGGCGTGTCCGGGTCGTCGCGGTGGGCGTAGTAGAGGTCGATGTGGTCGGTGCGCAGCCGGCGCAGCGAGTCCTCGCACGCCGCGCGCACGTTGTCCGGCGACAGCCCGGGACGCTCCGGCCACGAACCCACCTTGGTGGCGACGACGACGCGGTCGCGCACCCCGCGCGCGGCCATCCAGTCGCCGAGCACCCGCTCCGAGTCGCCGCCCGAGTTGCCCTCGACGCGCCAGGTGTAGGAGTCGGCGGTGTCGACGAAGTCGCCGTCGGCGGCCAGGTAGGCGTCGAGCACCGCGGACGAGGTCTCGGCGTCGGCGGTCCACCCGAAGACGTTGCCGCCCAGGCAGAGCGGGTGGACGTCGAGGTCGGTGCGGGGGATCCGGACGCGTGCGGCCATGCCCACACCGTAGGCACGCACGGCGGGGGCCACCGGCGCAGGCGGTTAGGCTCCCGCGAACCTCCGCGCGGAGAGCGACGATGCGCCGGCGGGCTCGAGGCGCGGTCTGCGCGCGACCTCCAGTGGACGAGGAGACCCCGTGATCACCAACGCCTTCCGCGTCGATCCCTGGACGGTGCACGAGCCGCACGTCGACCTCGACGCCCTGCCCCAGACCGAGTCGCTGTTCGCCCTGGCCAACGGGCACGTCGGGCTGCGCGGCAACCTCGACGAGGGCGAACCGCACGCCATGCCGGGCACGTACCTCAACTCGTTCTTCGAGTCCCGGCCGCTGCCGCACGCCGAGGGCGGCTTCGGCTACCCGGACGAGGGCCAGACGCTGGTCAACGTCCCCAACGGCAAGCTCATCCGGGTGCTCGTCGACGACGAGCCGCTCGACGTGCGCTACGGCCAGGTGCTCGAGCACCACCGCACCCTCGACATGCGCGCCGGCACCCTGACCCGCCACGTCGACTGGGTCTCCCCCGCGGGCCAGCGGGTGACGGTGACGTCGCAGCGGCTCGTGTCGTTCTCGCAGCGCTCGGTGGCCGCGATCTCCTACGAGGTCGCGGTGCCCGCGGACGCCGGCTCCGAGGCGCTGCTGGTCATCCAGTCCGAGCTGTTCGCCAACGAGCAGATGCCGGTCATCGAGGGCGACCCGCGCGTGGCGGCGGCGCTGCAGAACGTGCTGGTGCCCGAGCACCACTCGAACTCCAGCCACGGCGCCCGCATGACCCACCAGACGCGGCGCTCGGAGCTGCGCGTCGGCGCGGCGATGGAGCACCAGGTGTTCGGGCCGGACGACGCGCAGGTCACGAGCTCGTGCTCGAACAACGTCGGGCGGACGACGATGATCACGCGGCTCAAGCCCGGCCAGAGCCTGCGCGTCGTGAAGTACATGGCCTACGGCTGGTCGAGCTCACGGTCGCAGCCCGCCATCGTCGACCAGGTCGAGGCCGCGCTCGACGCCTCGGTCTACACCGGCTGGGACGGGCTGGTCACCGCGCAGCGGGAGTACCTCGACCAGTTCTGGGCACGGGCCGACCTGGAGATCGACGGCGACCCGCGCCTGCAGCAGGCGCTGCGGTTCTGCCTGTTCCAGGTCCTGCAGGCCGGGGCCCGCGCCGAGAAGCGGGCCATCGGCGCCAAGGGCCTCACCGGGCAGGGCTACGACGGGCACACGTTCTGGGACTCCGAGACCTTCGTGCTGCCCGTCTTCATGTACACCCAGCCGCGGGCCGCCGCGGACGCCCTGCGCTGGCGGCACTCGACGCTCGACACCGCCTACGCGCACGCGGAGCACCTCGGGCTCGCGGGCGCGTCCTTCGCCTGGCGCACGATCCGCGGCGAGGAGTGCTCGGGCTACTGGCCCGCGGGCACCGCGGCGTTCCACGTCAACGCCGACATCGCCGACGCCGTCATGCGCTACGTCGCCGCCACCGACGACAAGGAGTTCGAGCGCGAGGTCGGCGTCGACCTGCTCGTGGCGACGGCGCGCCTTTTCCGCTCGCTGGGCCACCACGACAGCGACAGCGCCTTCCGCATCGACGGGGTCACCGGCCCCGACGAGTACTCCGCGGTCGCCGACAACAACGTCTACACCAACCTCATGGCGCAGAAGAACCTGCGCGGGGCCGCCGACGTCTGCGTGCGCTGGCCGCGGGAGGCCGAGCGGCTGCACGTCAGCCCCGAGGAGATCGCGAGCTGGCGCAGCGCCGCGTCGGCGATGGTGATCCCGTTCGACGAGGCCCTGGGCATCCACCAGCAGAGCGAGGGCTTCACCCGGCACGCGGTCTGGGACTTCGACAACACTCCCGAGAGCCACTACCCCCTGCTGCTCAACTACCCGTACTTCGACCTCTACCGCAAGCAGGTCGTCAAGCAGCCCGACCTCGTGCTGGCGATGGTGCAGTGCCCGGACGCGTTCACCCAGCAGCAGAAGTACGACAACTTCGTCTACTACGAGCGGATCACCGTGCGGGACTCCTCGCTGTCCCCCGGCACCCTCGCGGTGATGGCCGCCGAGACCGGCCACCTCGACCTGGCCTACGACTACCTCTGCGAGTCCGCGCAGATGGACCTCGCCGACCTCGAGCACAACGTCCGCGACGGCGTGCACCTGGCCGCACTGGGCAGCGCATGGACGGCGGTCGTCATGGGCCTCGGCGGGATGCGCACCCACGACGGGCGGCTGAGCTTCGCACCGCGGCTGCCCGAGGCGCTGGCCGGTCTGCGGTTCCGCGTGCAGTGGCGCGGGCGCTCGCTGCACGTCGCGGTCACCGGCACCGAGGTCACCTACGCCCTCGAGCACGGCCACGACCTCGAGCTGTCCCACCACGACGAGGACGTCAAGGTCAGGGCCGACGAGCCCGTCACCGTCGCCGTCCCGCCCCCGCCGCACGTGGGCGAGGTGGAGCAGCCACCCGGACGCGCGCCCCTGTTCCGCCGCCACTCCTGATCGCGCCGCGGCGGTCGGGGCTCAGCGCCGCGGCCCCGCCACCGGGACGAGGCGGTGGCGTCGGCGTGCGGCGCACACCCCGAGCGCGCGCCACGGCAGGGGCGGGCCGGGCGCCTGGTAGCGCGTGGGGGCGGGGTACCACAGCCCGTCCGCCCCGCGGTCCCAGCGCGCGACGCCCGGGACCTGGCCGAGCACGGTCACCGACGTGACGTCCCCGGGCTCCGGGTCGACCGCGACGTCGTAGCCGTCACCGCCGGCCGGCAGCCCACAGCGGCAGTGCGTCAGCGTCGCGCGGTGACCCGTGGCCGTCGTCGTCGTGGTCCCGCAGGCGGGCTCCGCGGGCAGGATCCAGGCGCCGCCGGGGGACGAGGAGCGATCGGACACCGGGGCCTCCACGTCTCTGACCTGCACGCCTACATGTAGCCCGAAGAGTAGTTCACCGGTTCGGGGCGCCCGCGCTGGCTACCCTCGATCACGACGACCGGCGCCGACCCCCGGCGCCGGCGGTCTCCGGAGGACCGGCGCGTGGCGGACCGCACCGACCCCAGCGCCCTGCGCTGGCTGATCGGGCACGAGCTGCGGGCCGCGCGCGAGCAGGCCGGTCACACGCAGAGCGCCGCGGCCCGGGTCCTCGGCTGCACCCACGCGAAGATCAATTACCTGGAGCAGGGGAAGAACCAGCAGCGTCCCGACGAGGTCGTCCGGCTCCTGCACTCCTACGGCGCCGGCCCCGCCGACGTCGAGCGCCTCTCCTCGCTGGCCTCGGCCGCCGACCGCGGCACGTGGTGGGCGCCGTTCGCCGACGTCGTCCCCGACTGGCTGCGCACGTACGTCGGTCTCGAGGGGCTCGCGTCGGCGTCGTTCGCCTACGAGCCGCTGCTGCTGCACGGGCTGCTGCAGACCCGCGCCTACGCCACCGCCCTGCTCGCCGATCCGTTGCGCGTGCCCGTCGTGGACGTCGAGCGGGTCGTCGCGCTGCGCCTCGCGCGCCAGCAGCGCCTCCACGACCCGGTCCGGCCCCTGCGCTACGAGGCGGTGATCGAGGAGACCATCCTCGACCGCCTCGTCGGCGGTCCCGCGGTGATGGCCGAGCAGCTGGACCACCTGCTCACCCTCTCGGAGCTCGAGAACGTGTCCATCCGCGTGATGCCGCTCGCCGTCGCGGTGCACGACGGGCTCGACGGCGAGTTCACGCTGCTCGACTTCGACGCTGCGCGTTCGATCGGCTACGTGGAGTTCCAGGACGGGGCGGTGTACGTCCAGGACCCCGACCGGGTTGGCGGATACCGCACGGCCGCTGCGAGACTGCGCGCCGCGGCGCTCCCGGAGGACGCCACCCTCGAGGTGATCCGGGACCGGCGGGCGGCGCTGGGCCCCTGACGCGCGTCGCCGGACCCGGCGCCGCACGGGCCGCACCGCTCCCCCCGGTGCAAGGAGACACGGCCATGACCCACGGCACGACCCACGGTTGGCGGACCTCCAGCCACAGCTCGAACGGCGCGAGCTGCGTCGAGGTCCTCGAGGCCGACGGGGCGACCTACCTGCGCGACACCAAGGAGCACGGCCGGGGCCCGGTCGTGCACCTCGACGGACCCGCGTGGTCGGCGTTCCTCGGGGAGGTCGCGCGCGACGCCCCGTCCGCGAACGGCGCGGTCGAGGTGATCGCGGGCCCCGACGGCGGGCGCACCGTCCGCGAGGCGTCCTCGGGCGCGGAGCTGCACTTCCGTGCCGACGAGTGGACCGCTTTCCGTGACGGCGTCCTCGACGGCGAGTTCGCGCCCGCGGTGAGCTAACCGCCGCCGAGCGGGTCCTCGTCCTGGCCACCGCCGGCACCGCCGCCGGTGTCGCCACCGCCGCCGCCACCCGCGCCGCCGCCACCCGCACCGCCGCCGGGCAGGGGAGCCACGGTCGTGGTGGTGGTCGTCGGCTCGACCGGGCGCGGCGTGGTCGGCGGCGGCGGCGCGATCGTGGTGGGCGGCGGCGTCGTCGTGGTGCGCCGGGTGGTGCGCGTCGTCGTCTCCTCGACGGTGGTCGTCGTGGTGCTCGACGTGCTCAGCACCGGCGGGAGGACGGGCGGCGCGGCCGGGGCGGGCTCCTCGCGGTTCGACAGCAGCAGGTAGCCCCCGATGCCGCCGGCGAGCAGCAGGGCGAGCAGGGCGAGCACGGCTGCCGCGCGCCGGCGCCCGCGGCGGGGCTCCTCGATCGGTGGCGCGCCCGGGTCGCCGCCGACGAGCGACGTCGCGTCGCCGTACCCGGTGCCGTACCCGGTGCCGTAGGCGGCGGCGCCCGCGGGCCCGTAACCACCCGGCGGCGTCGCCATCCGCCGGGTCGGCCCCGAGGTCACGGAGCCCATCGGCGCGTACGCGGTGGGTCCGGTGCCCGGTCCCATCGCCGCCGTGCGCATCGCCCCGCTGCCGGTGACCGGCGCCGGCGCGAGCACCGTCTGGGCGTCCATGCCGGCCTCGCGGGCGATCATGCGCAGCTCGGCGACCACCTGCTCGGTGCTGGGGCGCTCCGTCGGCTCGTCCAGCGTCATCCCGGCGAGCAGGCCGCCCAGCGGCGCGGGGAGGTCCGGCGGGATCTCCGGCGCACGGTGCAGGCGCGCCACCGCTGCCTCGAGGGCGTTCCCGGGGTACTCGCGCCGCGCGGTGATGCACTCGAGCAGCACGAGACCCAGGGCGTAGACGTCGGACGACGGGCCGACCTGCTGGCCGCGCACCTGCTCGGGCGAGAGGTACGACGCGGTCCCGATGACCATCCCGGTGGCGGTGATGTTGGTGGCGTCGGCGAGGACGGCGATGCCGAAGTCCGAGAGGTGCGGGCGCCCCTCGGTGTCGAGCAGGACGTTGCCCGGCTTGATGTCGCGGTGCACCACGCCGTGGCGGTGCACGTAGGTGAGGGCGTCGGCCAGCGCCGCGCCGAGGGCGACGACGTCGCCGAGCGCGAGCGGGCCGCTGCGGATGCGGTCGGCCAGCGACTCGCCCTCGATGAGCTGCATGACGAAGTAGGCGCGGTCGCGCTCCTGGCCGACGTCGTAGATCGTCACCAGGCCCGGGTGGTTCATCCCGGCCAGCGTCTGGACCTCGCGCTGCCGGCGGGACTCGTCGGCCTCGCCGACGCCCGCGGGGAAGAGCTTCACGGCGACGTCGCGTCCGAGGAGCTCGTCGCGGGCGCGGAACACCTCGGCCGCCCCGCCGCGCCCGATGAGGTCGCCGAGGGTGTAGCGCCCGCCGCCAACAGTGGGCGGCGGGCCGGCCTCCGTCGAACTCACGCCCGCGCGCCTCCTCGTTCCCCGTGCTCCCGGCGGGCCCGGAGGCCCCGCTGCGTCCCGTGTCCCGTTCCCCGGACCCGGGCCCGACGCCGCGCGCCCGGCCGTGTCCGTGACTCCATCGTGCCTGGCCCGCCCAGCCCGTCCGACGGCCACCCTGCCGCAGACCGCAAGGGCGGCGACACCGCCCACCGTCCCCGAACGGGTGTGGGCCCGGTCGCCGCCCGGGTACCGTCCTTTCCCGGACCCCGGTAGCTGGAGGACCCGTGAGTCGCGACGACTACGCCAAGCAGGGCAAGCAGTTCCTCTCCGACCTGCGCGACACGGTCGGCAAGAAGGTCGCCGACAACGAGCAGGGCATCCGTGGCGGCATCGGCAAGGCCGCGCGCTGGTTCGACCAGCGGACCGGGGGCAAGTACTCCGACCAGGTCGGCCGCGCCGAGGCCCGGTTCGGCGAGGGCGTCGGCTGGGCGGCCAAGCAGGGCACCGGCGACCCGCAGGCGCCCGGCGCGGGCGCCGGCGACGGCACCGAGCCCGTCACCCCGCCGTCGGGCACGGCTCCGGACCGGCCCGCCGGCCCGGGTGCTCCCGGCGGCTACGGGCCCCCCGGCGCACCCGAGGGCTCCGGCCACGGCGGCCCCGGCAGCCACGGCGCCCCC
>Ga0196958_10000812_pt1 | contig 10222 bp, 9 predicted proteins | sample S1v_10metaG_FD_148654 | JGI IMG/M metagenome (GOLD analysis project Ga0196958, IMG submission 148654) | Soil microbial communities from Anza Borrego desert, Southern California, United States - S1+v_10 | ecosystem: Environmental > Terrestrial > Soil > Desert | place: USA: California | collected...
CCGGGTCGGTGCTCGCCACCGTGCAGCAGGCCAGTCCGCTGGTCACGGCGCTGCTGGTCGCGGGCGCCGGCGGGAGCGCCGTCTGCGCCGACATCGGCGCGCGGACGATCCGCGAAGAGATCGACGCCATGGAGGTGCTCGGTGTCTCCGCGGTGCAGCGGCTGATCGTGCCGCGCGTGCTCGCCATGATGCTGGTGGCGCTCCTGCTGAACGGCATGGTCAGCGTCATCGGCGTGCTCGGCGGGTACTTCTTCAACGTCGTCCTCCAGGGCGGGACGCCGGGCGCGTACCTGGCGAGCTTCTCCGCGCTGGCCCAGCTGCCGGACCTGTGGGTCGGCGAGCTGAAGGCGCTGATCTTCGGCTTCATCGCCGCGGTCGTCGCCTCCTACCGGGGACTGCACCCGTCCGGCGGCCCGAAGGGCGTCGGGGACGCGGTGAACCAGTCGGTCGTCATCACGTTCCTCATGCTGTTCGTGGTGAACTTCGTGATCACGCTGATCTACCTGCAGATCGTGCCCGGAAAGCTGGACTGACGCATGACCTTCCTCACCCGCGCCAAGGGGGTCGCCAACCGTCCATTGCGGACTTTGGACAACCTCGGCGACCAGATGTCGTTCTACGGCCGCGCGTTGCTGTGGACGCCGAGGACGCTTCGCCGCTACATGAAAGAAGTCCTGCGGCTGCTGGCCGAGGTGAGCTTCGGTTCCGGCTCGCTCGCGGTCATCGGCGGCACGGTCGGCGTGATGGTCGGCTTGACGCTCTTCACCGGTGTCCTCGTCGGTCTTCAGGGTTATTCGGCGCTGAACTCGATCGGCACTTCGGCCTTCACCGGCTTCCTGACCGCGTTCTTCAACACGCGTGAGATCGCCCCGCTGGTCGCCGGTCTGGCGCTTTCGGCGACCGTCGGCGCCGGCTTCACCGCCCAGCTCGGCGCCATGCGGATCTCGGAGGAGATCGACGCGCTCGAAGTCATGGGCGTGCCGAGCCTGCCGTATCTGGTGACCACGCGGATCATCGCCGGTTTCGTCGCGGTCATCCCGCTGTACGTCATCGGCCTGCTGAGTTCGTATCTCGCGTCCCGGTTGGTCGTTATCTACATCTACAACCAGTCGGCGGGTACCTACGACCATTACTTCGATCTGTTCCTACCACCGCAGGATGTGCTGTATTCGTTCATCAAGGTGCTGTTGTTCAGCGTCTTGATCATCCTGTCGCATTGCTATTTCGGTTACCGGGCCTCCGGCGGCCCCGCCGGTGTCGGCGTGGCGGTCGGCAAGGCGGTCCGGCTGAGCATCGTCACGGTGTCCATCATGAACTTCTTCATCGGTTTCGCGATCTGGGGAACCGACGTCACGGTGAGGATCGCAGGATGATCGCGACAGTCCGGCGTAGGCTTCTCGGCCTGTTGCTCGTCGCCGTGCTCATCGGTGGGGTGGCGCTGAGCATCGCGCTGTACCAGCGGGCGTTCACCCCCGTGGTGAGCGTGAAGCTCCAGTCGGGCAACATCGGGAACCAGTTGCTGAGGCAGTCCGACGTGAAGGTCCGCGGCCTGATCGTCGGTTCGGTGAAGGAGATCGCCGCGACCCCGGACGGCGCGGAACTCACGCTCGCGCTGAATCCGGAGTCCGCGAAACTGATCCCCCAGAACGTTTCCGCGCGATTCCTGCCGAAGACGTTGTTCGGTGAGCGTTTCGTTTCCCTCGAGATCCCGGACGAGCCTTCGGCCAAGACGATCGCCGAGGGTGACGTGATCACCCAGGACCGCACGTCCGGCGCTGTCGAGCTGGAGCAGGCCTTCGCGCATTTGATGCCGGTGTTGCAGGCCGTCCAGCCGCAGAAACTGTCGAGCACGCTTTCGGCGATCGCGGGCGCGCTCAACGGCCGGGGAGACCAGCTCGGCGACACCCTCGCGCAGCTCGGCAGCTACGTCGGTGAACTGAACCCGCACGAGCCCAAGCTTCAGCAGAATCTCAAGGAACTCGCGAAGTTCTCGGACAACCTCGACGCCGTCGCCCCGGATCTGGTGCAGACCTTGGACAACCTGAGCACCACCACCCGCACCGTGGTGGACCAGAAGATGAACCTCACGAACCTCTACGGCAGCGTCACCCAGGCTTCGGTCGACCTTCAGACCTTCCTGCGGAACAACGCCGACAACCTGATCCGGCTCGCCGACACCGCCCGGCCGACGGCGGAGCTGCTGGCGAAGTACGCGCCGGAGTACCCGTGCGTGATCGGGCAGATGGCGGCCAACCTGCCGAAGATCGACAAGGCCCTCGGCAAGGGCACGAACCGGCCCGGCCTGCACGCGACCATCGAGATCACCGTCAACCGCGGGCCGTACCTGCCGGGCAAGGACGAACCGCGGTTCGAGGACAAACGCGGTCCGCGCTGTTACGACCTGAAGCAGTTCCCGGACCCGTTCCCGCAGTACCCGCCGGACGGCCCGATCAAGGACGGCAGCACGGTCAAAGCGCCGGCGCGGTCGGCGAACGACGGTCTCTCGCCGTCGAACGGCTTCGCGAACTACAGCGGCTACAACGGCAATGGTGGCGGAGCGCCCGGCGGTAGCCCGTCGTACAGCGCGTCCGAGTCGGACTTCCTCGCGCAGTTGGTGGCCCCGCAGGTCGGCATGTCCGCTTCGGACGTGCCCGGCTGGGGCTCGCTGCTGGTGGGGCCGCTCTATCGCGGGGCGGAGGTGCACGTCCAGTGAGGGGATTGCTCGCTCCGCTGATCAAGCTCTGCGCCTTCATCGTCGTCACCGTGCTGTTCACGACGATCCTCGGCATCAGCATCGCCAACGTGAACACCACCAGCACCAACGCCTACAAGGCACGGTTCAGCGACGCGACCCTGTTGCTGCCCAACGACGACGTCCGCATCGCCGGCGTCAGGGTGGGTCAGGTCAAGGACGTCCGCATCGTCGACCGGCGCCAGGCCGAGGTCGAGTTCGAGGTGGACGCCGGTCGCAGGCTGCCCGCCGGGGTCACCGCGCAGATCAAGTTCCGAAACCTGGTCGGCCAGCGCTACGTCTCGCTCGGCCAAGGCACCGACTCGTCCGGGAAGAACCTGGAGCCCGGCGGCAACATCCCGCTGGAGCGGACCACGCCCGCGCTCGACCTGACGCAGCTGTTCAACGGGTTCAAGCCGCTGTTCACCGCGCTCAACCCGGACGACATCAACAAGCTGTCCTACGAGGTCATCCAGGTCCTGCAGGGCGAGGGCGGCACGATCGAGAGCCTGCTGAAGCACACCGCGTCGCTGGCGACCACGATCTCCGACAAGGACAAGGTGATCGGTGAGGTCATCGACAACCTGAACTCGGTGCTCGAAACGGTCAACGCGCACACGCCGCAGCTGAACGACCTGATCGTCAAGCTGCAGCAGCTGGTCTCCGGGCTGGCCGCGGACCGCGAGCCGATCGGCGACGCCATCGAGTCGCTCGGCACCCTCGCCCAGACCACGTCCGGCCTGCTCGGGGAGGCCCGTGAGCCGCTCAAGCAGGACATCGCCGCGCTCGGCACGTTGACGAAGAACCTCAACGACAGCGAGCCGATCGTCGAGCACTTCATCCAGTTCATGCCGCAGAAGGTGACGGCGCTGACCCGCACGGCCGACTACGGCTCCTGGTTCAACTTCTTCGCTTGTGAGCTGACGGGAGCCGTCGCCCTGCCTCCGCTGATCAACGAACCGATCAACCTTCCGCTGCTGCCGGTGAACCGGGCGAGGTGCACGGCATGAAGTCCTTCCGGAAACGCAACCCGATCCCGATCGCACTGGTCGGCATCTCGGTGCTGCTGCTCGGTTTCACCGCCGCCCTCAACTCCGAAGACCTGCCGGTCATCGGTGGCGGGACGACCTACAGCGCGGACTTCACCGAGGCTTCCGGCCTGCAGGAGGACAACGACGTCCGGGTCGCCGGGGTGAAGGTCGGCAAGGTCTCCCAGATCAAGCTCGACGGGGACAAGGTCCGGATCTCGTTCAAGGTCAAGGACGCCTGGCTCGGCGACAAGACCAGCGCGGCGATCAAGATCAAGACCGTGCTCGGCCAGAAGTACCTGGCGCTCGACCCGCAGGGGCAGCGCACGCTCGATCCGAGCGCGACCATCCCGCGCGAGCGCACGGCGTCGCCGTTCGACGTCCTCGACGCTTTCCGCGGGCTTTCGCAGACCGTCGACGACATCGACACGACGCAGCTGGCGAAGAGCTTCGACGTCATCACGGAGACCTTCGCCGACACGCCGGCCGACGTGAAGGGCGCCCTGAACGGTCTTTCCCGCCTCTCGGACACCATCGCCAAGCGTGACTCGCAGTTGTCGAGCCTGCTCGCGAACACGCGGCAGGTCTCGCAGACGCTCGTCGACCGTGACGCCGAGTTCCAGAAGCTCCTGGCCGACGGCAACAAGCTGCTCGGCGAGGTGTCCCGCCGCAAGGAGGCGATCTCCGCGCTGCTGGACGGCTCGCGCGACCTCGCCACCCAGCTCAAGGGCCTGGTCGACGACAACGACGCGCAGCTCGACCCGGTGCTCGCCCAGCTCGACCAGCTGACCTCGATGCTGCAGCGCAACCAGGACGCCCTCGGCCAGGGCATCGCGCGGTTCGCGCCGTTCATCCGGGTGTTCACCAACACGATCGGCAGCGGCCGCTGGTTCGACAACTACATCTGCGGACTGGTCCTGCCGTCGTTCGGCCCGATCAACGACAAGGGGTGCTACGAGAAATGAGTACCCGTCTTTCCGCCGGTCTCGCGCGTGGCTTCACCATCGCGATCGTGCTCGCGCTGGTCGTCGCCGGCGCGCTGTGGTGGACGCTCAAAGACGCCGGCCGCAACCACGTGACCGCGTACTTCGCCGGCACCGTCGGCCTCTACGAGGGCAACAGCGTCCGCATGCTCGGCGTCGACATGGGCACGGTCACCAAGATCCAGCCGATGGGCGACCAGGTCCGCGTCGACCTCGAATACGACCGTTCGGTGGCGGTGCCCGCCGACGCGAAGGCGATCATCGTGTCGCCGTCGCTGGTCAGTGACCGCTACGTGCAGCTGGCCCCGGCCTACCAGGGTGGCCCGCGGATCGCCGACGGCGCCGTCATCGGGCTCGACCGCACCGAGGTCCCCCTGGAAGTCGACGAACTCGCCGCCAGCCTCTCCCGGGTCAGCAAGTCGCTCGGGCCCAACGGCGCCAACAAGAACGGATCGCTGTCGAACCTGCTCGACACCGCCGCGAAGAACTTCGACGGCAACGGGAAGGCGCTGCACGACACGATCACGAAACTCGGCCAGGCCGCGGGCACGTTGTCCGGGAACTCCGGCGACCTGTTCAAGACCGTCGAAAATCTCGGCTCCTTCTCGCAGACGCTGGTGAACAGCGACTCCCAGGTCCGCGACTTCGAGCGGCAGCTCGCCGACGTCAGCGGATTCCTCGCGGGGGAGCGGGAGAACCTCTCCGCCACGGTGAAGCAACTGTCCGACACGCTCACCGCGGTGCAGGCGTTCGTCGAGAAGAACCGCGACCGGCTCAAGTCCAATGTGGACAAGCTGGCCAGCGTGACCAAGGTGCTCGTGGACCAGCGCGGCGCGCTCGCCGAGATCCTCGACGTCGCCCCGGTCGGCCTCGGGAACCTCGTCAACACCTACAACGCCTCCTCGGGCACGCTCGACGCGCGGGCCAACCTCAACGAGCTCACCCAGCCGCCGCTGGTGATGGTGTGCAACCTGCTCAAGCAGACCCCGGACGCGCTCGACGTGCTCGGCGACGCGTGCAAGGGGATCGCCGGGCTGGTCGACGGGCTGGTGCCGTTGCCGTCGATCGCGCAGGTGATCCAGTCCTCGCAGGCGGGCCAGCTGCCGCCGCTTCCGCTGCCGATCGCCGGTCAGCTCTACGGAACGGCGGCGAAGTGATGAAATCCCTCGCTCTCCTCGCTGTCGGAACCGTCGCCGCGCTCACGTTGAGCGGCTGCGGGTTCAGCGGCATCTACGACGTCCCGCTGCCGGGCGGCGCCGAACTCGGCGACCACCCGTACACGGTCAAGGTGCAGTTCCGGGACGTCCTCGACCTGACGCCGCAAGCCGGGGTGAAGGTCAACGAGGTCGCCATCGGCCGCGTCGAAGCCATCGGGCTGACCCGGGACGGCTGGAACGCCGAAGTCACCCTCCGGGTCAACGGCGACGTGAAGCTGCCGGCGAACGCGCTGGCCAACGTCAAGCAGTCGAGCCTCCTCGGTGAGAAGTACGTCGAGCTGGCCGCGCCCGCCGACCGGCAGGGCCGACTCGCCGACAACGCCGTGATCCCGCTGGCCCGCACGAACCGCAGCGTCGAGGTCGAGGAACTGCTCGGCGCGCTTTCCCTGCTGCTCAACGGCGGCGGGGTGGAACAGCTCAACACCATCACCAAGGAACTCAACAACGCCACCACCGGCCGTTCGCCGGAACTCAAGGCGCTGCTGAACAACGCCAACGAGCTGGTGACGAACCTGGACAAGCAGTCCGCGAACATCACGCGGGCGCTCGACGGGCTGAACCGGCTCTCGCTGACGCTGAACGGCCAGAAGGACAAGCTGGTCGGCGCGGTCGACAACCTCGGCCCCGGCCTCGGCGTACTGGAGCAGCAGCGCGGCCAGCTGGTGACCATGCTGAACGCGCTCAACCACCTCTCCGGGGTCGCCGTCGACACGGTGAACAAGAGCAAGGAAGACCTCGTCGCCGACCTCAAGGCGTTGCAGCCGACGCTGCGGAAGCTCGGCGAGGCGGGGTCGGATCTGCCCAAGGCGCTGGAGATCCTGTTGACCTTCCCGTTCAGCGACGCCGCCTACGAGGGGGTCAAGGGCGACTACTTCAACCTGTTCGCGAAGGTCGACCTGAATCTGAACGAGATCCTCAAGAACCTCGGCCGCAGCCGCCAGAACCCGCTTCAGGACGTCGTCCCGGTGCCGGGACTGACCGGCGGGACGGAGGGGCCGGGGGCGAATCCGCCGCTGCCGATCCCGGACAGCGTCGGTGGGGTCGCCGGTGGCCAGGTGGGCGCGCCGCAGGGCGGCGGGCAGCCGCAACAGACCGGACTCGCCGGGATCTTCGGTTTGCTGTCGGGAGGTGCCGGCTGATGCTGGTCCGTAGGACGAAGATCCAGCTGGTCGCCTTCGCGATCATCTCCGTGGTGGCCATCGTGTACGCGCTGATCCGGTTCGCCGGACTCGGCCAGGTCTTCGGCGACGAGGGCTACACGGTGAAACTGCAACTCAAGCAGTCCGGCGGCATCTTCCAGAACGCCGAGGTCACCTACCGCGGCTTCAACATCGGCCGGGTCGGGGAGCTGCGCCTCACCAAGACCGGCCTGGAAGCCGACCTCGACATCGCCCCGGACGCCCCGCCCGTGCCCGCCGAGCTGGACGCCGTGGTCGCGAACCGGTCGGCCGTCGGTGAACAGTTCGTCGACCTGCGGCCGAAGAGCGAGCAGGGGCCGTTCCTGAAGTCGGGCTCGGTCATCCCGGCCGACAAGGTCAAGACCCCGGTGCCCACCGAGCAGCTCATCGGTGACCTCGACAGCCTCGCGGCTTCGGTGCCGACCGACTCGCTGCGCAAGGTCGTCGACGAGTCGTACAACGCCTTCAACGGCACCGGCCCGGACCTGCAGCGGCTGCTCGACACCGCGCGGAGCTTCACCGCGACCGCGCAGGAGTACCTGCCGCAGACCATCCAGCTGCTGGAGAAGGGCGGGCAGGTCCTCGAGACGCAGAACGACATGGCGGGCTCGATGAAGTCGTTCAGCGCGGACCTCAACAAGCTCTCCAGCACGCTGAAGAACTCCGACGCCGACATCCGGAGGCTGATCGGGATCACCCCGCAGGTGGCGGACCAGATCAGCTCGGTGCTCGCCGAATCCGGCCCGGGCCTGGGCGCGCTGACGGCGAACCTGCTCACGACGTCGAACCTGCTGGTGACCCGGCTCGACGGGCTCGAGCAGGGACTGGTGACCTACCCGATGCTGGCCGCGGGCGCGAACAGCGTCGCCAACGACGGCACCGCGCACCTGGGCCTCGCGCTCAACCTGTTCAACCCGCCGTCGTGCACCAAGGGCTACATCGGCCTCGACAAGTACCGCGAAGGCACCGACACGACGCCTCGCCCGCCGAAGGACGACGCGTACTGCGCCGAGCCGAAGGGCAGCCCGATCAACGTGCGCGGTTCGCAGAACGTGCCGTACAACGGGGTCCCGCAGATCCCGTCGGAAGGCGACGTCGCGGCGAACGCCGGCCGCTCGGCCGAGGAACTGGCCACCCTGCGCGCGGCGCAGGGCATGCCGAGCGTCCTGCGGAGCCCGGGGGTCAGCCTGCCCACCCTCGGCACGCTGCTGGGCCTGCCCGGCTGAGCCCGAGACCCTGTACCTACCCTGGAGTGTCATGAGTTCTTCTCGATCGCGGACCCTCGTCCTGGGGGCGGCGGCGTTCGCGCTGGCCGCCTTCGTCGCCGCGGCGATCTTCGGTGTCATGTGGGCCGTGGCCGAGGCCGACGACAACGCCGACCTCGCGCATTCGCGAGACGAGGTGATCAAGGCCGGTGGTACCGCGATCAAGGCGTACACCGAGGTCGACTTCGAGAACCTCAATGACTTCTTCGAGCGGCAGAAGGCCGTCTCCGACGACAAGATGGCGGAGCAGCTGAAGCAGCTGGAACCGACCTATCGCAAGGCACTCGGCGACGCGAAGACCAAGGTCGTGACCACCATCCAGGACATCGCGGTCGAGGAACTCGACGACCACGAAGGCAAAGCGAGCTTCCTCGCCGCCATCTCCACCCAGGTCACCCAGGGCGACAAGGCGAGTTCGAAGGCGTTGCGCCTCGAGGTCTCGATGACCCGGGTGGGCGATGAGTGGAAGCTGTCCGGGATCGACAACGTGCCCCTCGTCGCGGCCGGTCAGTAAGAGCGTCATCTAGAACGGAGCCTCGTAGTGCCCCCCTCCCGTCGCCAGCCTCCTCGCAGCACTCCGCCGGTGCGCCGCCCCCGGGTGGCCGGTCTGCGACGGCCCGCCGCGTCTCCTGGCCCCGTCTCTTCGGAAGTCCCTGGTGCGGAGGTGGAGGTCTCGGAGGTCTCGGAGGTCTTGGAGGTCTCGGAGACGCCGGCGCCGGTCCGCCGTCCGTCTCCGCGGCCCGCTCCGCGTCCTGCGCCCGCGCCTGAGCCTCAGCCCGAAGCCGAACCCGAGCCCGCTGAGGCCGAGGCTCCTGCTGTCGAGGCTCCTCAAGAGGTCGAAGAGGCTGCCGAAGCTGAGGTTGTCGCGAAGCCGAGCCCACGCGCGAAGGCGCGTGAGGCCGTCCAGGCGAAGCCAGACGACCTCGAAGAGGCCGAGGCCGCTACCGAGGTCGATGAAACTTCGGAGTCTGACGAGAAGAAGGCAGGCTCTCGTCAGCTGATCCTGACGGGCGCGCTGGTCGTCGTCGGACTCCTGCTGGCCGCGAGCGCCGTGTTCTTCAAGATCCAAGCCGACGAGGTGTCCAGTTCGACGAACAACACGGCGTTGCTGGACGTCGCGAAGACCGCCCAGGTCAAGGACCAGGTCGCGAAAGCCACCGAGGCGCTGTTCTCGTACGACTACAACAACATCGCGAAGACCGAGACCGCGGCCGGCGACCTGCTGGTCAACGACGAGGTGCGGGCGAAGTACAACCTGCTGATGGGCGAGGTCAAGCGGCTGGCGCCGCAGCAGAAGATGGTCGTGACCTGCAAGGTCACCCGCAGCGCCGTCATCCGGCTGGAAGGCGACCGGGCCGACGTGATGGTGTTCGTCGACCAGAGCTCGACGCGGGCCGACACGAACAAGACCACCGCCGGAAGCGCGCAGCTGCACTTGAACGCGGAACTGCAGGGCGACAAGTGGAAGATCACGGCGATGAACACCTACGCCGCTCCGCCCAACCCGGCCGCCTCCTCGGCCCCCGCTTCCCCGGCCCCCTCCAAGTAGCGCACGACGGAGCGCGTTTAGCCCGCTAAACGCGCTCCGCCGGGCTCAGCCGCCCGGGTGTCCGGCGGTCGTGAGTGGCGATCTGGCTTCCGACGAGCCTCCTCTTAGGTACCTGGGCGCTTCTTTACGTGATGACGCGTGGCCGAAGTACATGAAGGCCCCCTTCCTGTACCTAGATGAGTGATTCCGTGAAGTTGGTGTTAGTGGTCGTAGGCGGTGAGTGATCGTTTGCTGGTCTGGCCGGTGGTCCAGTTGTGCCAGATGGCGCTGG
>Ga0196958_10000813_pt1 | contig 10213 bp, 7 predicted proteins | sample S1v_10metaG_FD_148654 | JGI IMG/M metagenome (GOLD analysis project Ga0196958, IMG submission 148654) | Soil microbial communities from Anza Borrego desert, Southern California, United States - S1+v_10 | ecosystem: Environmental > Terrestrial > Soil > Desert | place: USA: California | collected...
GCCGGCTCCCGCTCGTCGCCCCAGGGCACCAGCCGGATGCGCTCGCCCGGCCCGCGCCCGCCGCCGGGCACCCCGGTGAGCACCTCCTCGGGCCCGAGCAGGCCCTGGACGCGCACCAGCGCGCGCCCCGCCCGCTCGTCGGCCACCCCGACCTCGCCCCACAGCCCGAGCTGCAGCCGCCCGGCGTCGACCACCTCCTCGGGCACCAGGCGCAGCACCGTCAGGCCGCCGTCCGCCTGCCCGGGGCCGCGCCGGGACAGCCACCCCTCGAGCTGCCAGCGGACGCGGTCGGCCGTGCCGGCCGGGGTCAGGGGCTCGGCGCAGCGCCACACCCGCGCCAGCTCGTCGCCGGCGGTGGTGCGGGCCTGCACGCCGAGCCGCGTGCACGCCAGGCCCGCGCGGCCCAGGGCCTCGTGCAGCCGCTCGGACAGCGAGCGGGCGGCGAAGGCGGCGGCGTCGACGCGGTCGACCGGCGGGTCGAGCGGCAGCTCCACGGTGAGCTCGTCGGGGATCCGGCGCCGCGAGGGCGGGCGCTCGTCGAGCCCGCGGGCCAGCCGGTGCGCCCGGACGGCGGCCGCGTCGAAGCGCGAGGCCACGTCGGTGGCCGACAGGGCGGCGAAGGAGCCCAGCGTCGTGAGCCCGAGCCGGCGCAGCAGGCCGATCAGCTCCGCGCGGGCGGCGCTCGCGTCGTCGTCGGCGCCGGCGGTGTCGGGCTCGACGCCCGGCTCGAGCTCGAGCTCGGTGACCGGCAACGGCGCGAGGAACGCGGGGCTCTCCCCCGGCGGCACCAGCAGCGACCGCCGCGCGGCGAGACCGGCCACGAACAGCCCGTCGGCCACCCCCACCTGGCACTCGACGCGCGTGCGCCCCGCGACGTGGTCGACCAGGCGCTCGGCCACGACCTGCTCGCCGCCGAAGTACCGCGCGGGCCCGCGCGCCGAGAGCGCCACCAGCCCGGGGCGCACCACCTCCACCCCCGGCGCCAGCTCCTCCACCGCCGCCGCGACCGGCTCGAAGCAGCGGGCGTCGCGCTCGGGATCGCGGGCGAGCACCGCCAGGTCGGGGCAGCGGGCCTGGGCCTCGCGCCGGCGCAGCCCCCGGCGCACGCCCTGCGCCCGCGCCGTCGCCGAGCACGCCACCACCCGGTGCGACGCCAGGACCGCGGCCGGCCGCGCCGCGGGCAGGCCCGCCTCGGCCGCGCCCGCCACCACCGGCCAGTCGGGACACCACAGGGCCAGCACCCGCGCCGGCGCGCTCACCCCGCCACCCCGATGCGCGCGGGCACGTCGTCCGGCCGGTCCCTCGGTACCGGCGGACCGGTGAGCGGCGCGCCGACCGGCAGCTCCCCGTCCGGCGCGCACGCCCCCGCCGGCCCGGGCAGCAGGACCGGGACCTCCCGCTCGCCGGGACGTCCGCGGGCCGCGCTGCGCACGCGCACCCGCCGCGAGCGCAACCGGCCCGCGCCGTCGCCGCCGAGGCCGGCCCACGCGCTGCCCTCGGCCCGCAGCTCCACCTCGGCGCCCGGCCAGGCGCCCGGCGTCTCGGTGACCGGGACCAGCACCGCGCCCCGCTGGCGGACCCGGGCCCCGAGCCGCTGCCGATCACCCGCCGGCCACCGCACACCGGGCAGCGTGTTGTCGAGCACGACCACGTCCACCCCGTCGACCAGCGCCGCGACCACCGCCGCCGGCCGCGGCCCGGGGCGGGGCACCAGCGCCGTGCGGGACAGGTCGAGCCCCGCCTCGGCCGCGGCCTGGATCCCGAGGTCGGGCAGGCCCACCAGCGCGCACCACGACCCCGCCCGCGACGCCTCGGCCAGGAGCGCGAGCAGCAGCGACGTCGACCCGCACACCGCGACCGTCGACCCGCGCCGCAGCCCGCCGGAGGGCAGGAGCTCCGCCAGCGGGCCCGCCACGGGCAGCACCACCCCGCCCTCGCGGTCGGCGCGCGGCGGTGGCTCCGGAGCCGGCGCCGGGGCCTCCTCCACGGGAGCCGGTGCCGGGGCCGGCGGCGGGGCCGCGCGGGTGCTCCGCCGCCCCCGCAGCTCCGAGGCCCGCACCACCCCCAGGTCGGACCAGCGGCGCGACGGGGCCTGCCCGTCGAGCAGCGACGGGATCGAGCCCGACGACGACACCGACGACGACACCGACGACGACACCGACGACGACACCCACGAGGCCCCCGACGAGGCCGACGCACCGCCCACGATCCCTCCTCGATCGAACACCAGTTCGAACGAGGAGAACGGTAACCCGGACCCCCGACGACGCGCCAAGGACCAGCGTCACCCCGACGGGTGCCGGGGATGCCGAGACGGCGATCGGATCAGGCCCGCGACGCCGCGGGCAGTGGGCCGAGGTCCCAGCGTCCCTCACCCCGCAGGTCCAGGCGGGTGTCGTGGAACGCCTCGAGGCTGCTGCGGTGGCCCACGCTGACCAGGATCAGCTCCGGCAGCTCGCGCCGCAGCAGCGTGTACAGCTCGTGCTCCAGCCCCTCGTCGAGTGCCGCGGTGGCCTCGTCGAGGAAGACGACGTCCGGACGCGCGAGCAGCAGGCGGCCGAACCCGAGGCGCTGCTGCTCACCGGGCGAGAGCTCCCGCCACCAGACCCGCTCCTCGTCGAGCCGGTCGACCAGCTGGCCCAGGGCCACCGCGCGCAGCACCTCGGCGGCCCGGTCGTCGTCGACCTCCTCGGGACCCCCGGGGTAGGCCAGCGCGGTGCGCAGGGTGCCGAGGGGCACGTAGGGCTGCTGGGAGAGGAACACCGCGCGCGGGCCGGCGGGCCGGGCGACGTCGCCGTCGGCGAACGGCCACAGGTCGGCCAGGCTCCGCAGCAGCGTGGTCTTGCCGTACCCGGAGCGCCCGGTGACCAGCAGGCTGTCCCCCGGACCGAGGTCGAGGTCCAGGTCGGACACGAGGACCTCGCCGTCGGGCCGGCGCACGGTCAGGTCGCGGACGGTCACCCCGTCCCCGCGCTCGGACACGCCGACCTCGGGGAGCCTGCGCGCCTCCTCGTCGGCGTCGAGCAGGCCGGTGAGCCGGTCGAGCACCGCTCGGTAGGCGGCGAACTGGTCGTAGGCGTTGCGGAAGAACGACAGCCCGTCGTGCACCTGCGTGAACGCGCTCGCGGTCTGCTGGACGTCGCCGAGGGTGATCGCCTGGGCGAAGAAGCGCGGGGCCTGGATGGCGATCGGGAACACCACCGCGACCTGGGAGACGGCCAGGTTGAAGCCCTGGAACCGCAGGTTCCGCCGGATGATCCGCCAGTAGTTGGCGATGACCGCGGCGAACCGCGTGTCGAGGGCGCGCTTCTCCAGCGGCTCGCCGCGCAGGAAGGCGATGTTCTCGGCGTTGTCGCGCACGCGCACGAGGCCGTACCGGTAGGTCGCGCTCAGACCCTCGTCCAGGAAGTTGAGCCGGATGAGCGGCTTGCCGATCCGGAAGGCGATGACCGTCGCGACGATGACGTAGAGGAACGCCAGGAACGTCATCGCCCGCGGGATCTCCACGCCGGCGATCGACAGCGGGCCCGAGAGCTCCCAGAGCACGTAGGTGAACGACACCACCGAGAGCACCGCGTTGACCGCGCCGCTGGACCCGACCGAGAGGTCGTGCGAGACGGTCGCGAAGGAGGTGATGTCCTCCTGGATGCGCTGGTCGGGGTTGTCGACCTGCGTCGTGGCGAAGCGCGACCGGTGGTAGGCGCGATCACCCAGCCAGTCGCCGAGCAGCCGCTCGTTCAACCACTCCCGGAGCCGGACCACGAAGGCCTGGCCCAGGTAGTAGGCGACCAGCACCTCGGCGACGTACAGGGTCGCGAGGACCGCGAACACGCCCAGGGCCGACCAGAACGCGCCGGCGTCGAGCTGCTGGAGCGCGGTGTAGAGGCCGTTGCTGTTGTAGGACAGCAGGACGTTGAGCCGCACGGCGACGACGACCAGCGCCAGGAGGCCGAGGACGAACAGCAGGGGCCGCCACCCCTCGTCGCCCCGCGGGTGCAACCAGGGACCCACGAGGCGCCCGACCTGCCGTCCCCAGGTGGTGAACCGGGCGAGGAGCAGGCCCACGACCGCGACCACGACGACGGTCGCCACGACGGTGACCGCGATCCAGATCAGGCTGGACAGCCACTCGCTGCCCCAGTCGATGCTGCCCACCCGCGCCCCTCCCACCAGCGAAGATCGGCGAAGCGTAGCGACGACCCGGACGTCGGCCCGGCGGGGTCGGCGGCCCCCGCGAGGGACGGCGTCGGCGCCGGTGGGCGGTCCCCCGGTCGCCGTCCCCCGGCGCGGGGAGCAGTGTCGTGGCCATGACCGAGCGCGTCCTCGTCACCGGCGCCGCGGGGCGGATCGGCGGCTACCTGCGCCCCCGCCTCGCCCGCCCCGGCCGCACCCTGCGCCTGCTCGACGTCGTCGAGGTGGACGACGTCGGGCCGGGCGAGGAGGCCGTCACCGCGTCGGTCACCGACCTCGACGCGGCCGTGGCGGCGTGCGCGGACGTCGACGCCGTCGTCCACCTCGGTGGGCACAGCGGCGAGGAGGCGTGGGAGGACATCCTGGCCGCGAACGTCCACGGCACCTACGTCGTGTTCGAGGCCGCCCGGCGCGCCGGCGTCGGGCGGGTCGTGTACGCCAGCAGCAACCACGCCGTCGGCTTCCACCCCGGCACGGACCCGGTGCCCGACGGCCTGTCGCCCCGGCCCGACACCTACTACGGGGTCAGCAAGGCCACCGGCGAGGCGCTCGGCAGCCTCTACCACGACCGCTACGGCCTCGACGTCGTCTGCCTGCGCATCGGCACCTGCCGCGACCGGCCGACCGACGTGCGGGGGCTGGAGACCTGGCTCTCCCCCGACGACTGCGGCCGGCTCGTCGAGGCCGCCCTGACCTGCCCGTCACCGGGCTTCCGGATCGTCTGGGGTGTCTCGGCCAACACCCGGCGGCGCTGGGCGCTGGCCGGCGCGCACGAGCTCGGCTACCGCCCGCGCGACGACGCCGAGGCGTTCGCCGCCGAGGTCGGCGGGCACGGCGACCCCGAGACCGACGGCTTCGTCGGCGGCGAGTTCTGCGGCCGGGACCTCGACGCGCCGTCCTGGGGACCGCGCGCGCCACGGCCCGTCGCCGACCGGTGACGCGCGGTCATTTCGCTTGACCGCCGTCCCAACGAGGTGTTGGGTTTGATCCCAATGAAAGAGACGCGTCGGTACCGGATGGCCGCGCGGGCCGAGGCCGCGCAACAGACCCACGCGCGTGTCCTGGCCGCGGCCCGCGACCGGTTCCTGCAGGCCGCCTACGACGAGGTCACCCTGGCCGGGGTCGCGGCCGACGCGGGGGTGAGCACCCAGACGGTGCTCAACCGCTTCGGCAGCAAGGAGAACCTGTTCCTGGCGTTCGCCGCCGCGTTCATCCCCGAGCTCGAGGCGCAGCGGGCGACCGTCCGCCGCGGTGACGTGCGCTCGGTCGTGCGGGTGGTCCTGCGCCAGTACGAGCTGATGGGCGACCTCAACGTCCGCATGCTGGCGCTCGAGGACCGGCTCCCGGCCCTGGCCGAGGTCTCCCGCACCGGACGCGAGAACCACCGTGCGTGGCTCGAGGACACGTTCGCCGACCGCTTGCCGGCCGCGCCCGGCCCTCGACGGACCACGGTCAACGCCCTCTACGCCGCCACGGACGTCTACGTCTGGAAGCTGCTGCGCCGCGACCTGCAGGCGTCCCTCGCCGAGACCACCCGCGTCATGGAACGCCTGGTCCGCGGCGCCCTCTCCGACCCCACCACGGCGGCCGCGCCGCGCGCCGACACCACCACCGCACCAGGAGGTCCACCGCCATGACCCACCTCGTCACCATCTGGGACGCCGGGGGCAGCGTGCCCCCCGAGCTCGCCCTCGTCCGCGGGCTCGTCCAGCGCGGCCACGACACCGTGGTGCTCGCCGGGCCGCCGCTGCGCCCGGCCGTCGAGGCCGCCGGCGCCACGTTCCGGCCGTGGCGCGACGTCCCGCACCGCGCCGACCCGCGGGATCCCGATCCCTTCGACGACACGGGCCTGTCCGGTCCCCGCGTGGTCCGGCTCCTGCTCGACCGCGTCGCCGCCGGTCCCGCCGGCGTCTACGCCCGGGAGGTCACCGAGGCGATCGAGGCGCACGACTGCGACGTCGTGGTCTCCAGCATGCTCATGCTCGGCGCGGTGGCCGCGGCGGAGGCCCGCGGGATCCCCGCCGCGGTGATGGTGCCCAACTGCTACCTCGTGCCCACCCCGGGCATGCCGCCCTTCGGCACGGCCTGGCCTCCCCCACGCGGTCCCCTCGGACGCGCGCGCACCGGTGCCCTGAACCTCGTGGCCACCCGGCTGTGGGACCAGGGCCTCCGGCCGCTCAACGACGCTCGCGACGCCCTCGGGCTGCATCCGCTGCGCCACCTGTTCGACCAGCACCGGGCCGCCGATCGTGTCCTGGTCCTGACCTCCCGGGCGTTCGACTTCCCCGCGCGGCTGCCCGCCAACGTGCGCTACGTCGGCCCGCAGCTCGACGACCCGCACTGGGCCGCGGCGGCCGACGACCCCCTCCCGCCCGGCGACGACCCCCTGGTGCTGGTCAGCACGTCCACGACCGACATGGGACAGGTGGACCTGCTACGCCGGATCGTGGCCGCCCTCGACCGGCTCCCGGTCCGCGGCCTCGTCACCACCGGTCCCGCCGTCGAGGCGGCGGCCGTCCCGTCCACGGCACGCGTCGTGGTCCGGCCGGCGGCCCCGCACCGACGGGTCCTGCCGCACGCGTCGGCCGTGATCAGCCACGGAGGCCACGGCACCGTGATCAAGGCGCTCGCCGCGGGGCTGCCCCAGCTGGTCATCCCGCTCGGGCGGGACCAGCCGAACAACGCCGCCCGGGTCACCCACCACGGCGTCGGCCTCCGGCTCCGTCCGCAGGACCCCGCCGACGTCATCGCGGCCGCCGTCGGCCGGCTGCTCGACGACGACGGGATCGCCCGGCGCGCCGGGGACCTCGGGGCGACGGTGCGCGCCGAGGGCACCCACAGCACCGCGGTCGACCAGCTCGAGGCCCTCGCGCGGCAGCCGGAGCACGGTGAGGTCGGCCGTTAGTGCGCGAAGTGGCGGGTGCCGGTGAGGTACATCGTCACGCCGGCCCGCTGCGCGGCCTCGATCACCTGCTCGTCGCGCACCGAGCCGCCGGGCTGGACGACGGCCGCGACACCGGCCACGGCGAGCACCTCGAACCCGTCCGGGAACGGGAAGAACGCGTCGGACGCGGCGACGGAGCCGGCGACGCGGTCGCCCCCGCGGGCCACCGCGAGCTTCGCGGCGTCGACGCGGTTGACCTGGCCCATGCCCACGCCGATCGTCGCGCCGCCGTGGGCGAGCAGGATCGCGTTCGACTTCACCGCCCGGCAGGCGCGCCAGGCGAAGGCGAGGTCGGCGAGCTGCTCGGGGGACGCGGGGTCGCCGGTGGCCAGCGTCCAGTTCGACGGGTCGTCGCCGGGGGCGTCGACCGCGTCGCGCTGCTGGAGCAGCAGCCCGCCGGAGATCGCGCGCTGCTCGGCCGGCGACGGCGCCCAGGTGGCGGTGAGCACCCGGATGTTCTTCTTCCGGGCCAGGACCTCCACCGCCCCGTCGGCGTAGGCCGGGGCGACGACCACCTCGGTGAAGATCTCCGAGATCGTCTCCGCCATCGCGACGCTGACCTCGGTGTTGGCGGCGATCACCCCGCCGAACGCGCTGGTCGGGTCGCAGGCGTGGGCCTTGCGGTGCACCGCGGCCACCAGGTCGTCAGCGGGGTCGTCGCCCGTCGCCACGGCGATCCCGCACGGGTTGGCGTGCTTGATGATGGCCACGCAGACCCCGTCGTGGTCGTGCGCGGCGCGCCAGGCGGCGTCGGTGTCGACGTAGTTGTTGTAGGACATCTCCTTGCCGTGCAGCTGCGTCGCGCCGGCGACACCGCTCGTGTTCTCGGGGTCGCCGTAGAGCGCCGCGGCCTGGTGGGGGTTCTCGCCGTAGCGCAGCACGGAGCGGCGCCGGGCGGTCATGCCCACCCAGCCCGGGAACGGGGCGGGCGCGCCGTCGGAGGTCGTGGCCGTGTCGGGCGCGAGCACGTTGCCCATCCACGACGCCACGGCGACGTCGTAGGAGGCGGTGTGGCGGAACGCCTCGGCGGCGAGCGCGCGCCGGTCGGCGAGGGTCACGCCGCCCTCGCCCACCTGCTCGAGCACCCAGGGGTAGCGCGTGGGGTCGGTGACCACCGCCACCGACTCGTGGTTCTTCGCCGCCGCGCGGATCATCGCCGGGCCCCCGATGTCGATCTGCTCGACGCAGTCGTCGGGCGCGGCGCCGGAGGCCACGGTCTGGGTGAACGGGTAGAGGTTGACCACCAGCAGGTCGAACGGGGCGATGTCCAGCGACTCCAGCGCCTCCGTGTGGGTCGGCAGGCGCGTGTCGGCGAGCAGCCCGGCGTGCACGCGGGGGTGCAGGGTCTTGACGCGCCCGTCGAGGCACTCGGGGAACCCGGTGACCTCCTCGACCCGCGTCACGGGCACGCCCGCGTCGGCGATGCGGGCCGCGGTCGAGCCGGTGGAGACGATCTCGACGCCGGCGGCGTGGAGCCCGGTGGCCAGGTCGAGCAGGCCGGCCTTGTCGAACACGCTGACCAGCGCGCGGCGGATCGGGCGCCGGCCCTCGGACGTGGCCTCGGCGGCGGGTGCGGTCGCGGTCACGGAATCCTCACTCCTCGTCCGGTGACGGTGGCGCCGTGGCGGACCAGGGCGGCGACGGTCTCGACGAGCACGCGCCGCTCCACCACCTTGATGCGCTCGTGCAGCGTGTCCTCGGTGTCGTCGGGGTCGACGGTCACGGCCTCCTGCGCCAGCACCGGACCGGTGTCCACCCCCGCGTCGACCAGGTGCACCGTCGCGCCCGTGACCTTGACGCCGTAGGCGACGGTGTCGCGCACCGGGTGCGCCCCGGGGAACGCGGGCAGCAGCGCGGGGTGGGTGTTGATCGTGCGCCCGCCGAACGCGGCGAGGAACGCCGGGCCGAGCAGGCGGCCGAAGCCGGCGGACACGACGAGGTCCGGCTCGGTCTCCGCGACGGCAGCGGCCAGGGCGGCGTCCCAGGAGGCACGGTCGGGATGGTCGGCGGGGCGCACCACCGCGGTGGCCACGCCCGCGGCCGTGGCGCGGTCCAGCGCACCGATGCCGGCGCGGTCGGACACGACCGCGACCACACGCGCCGGGTGCTCCGCGTCGTCACCGGCGTCGAGGAGGGCCTGCAGGAGGCTGCCCGACCCCGACGCGAGGACGGTGACGCGGGCGGGCGACGGCAGTCGCAACCGGTGCTGCTCGGTGGTGGTCAGCGCTGCTCCTGGGCCGCCGCGGGTGTCGCCCCCAGGTTAGGGGCCTGCCCCGGCGCCCGCCGCAACCCCCGGTCGGGGACCTGGACCGGACGACCTCCCGGTCAGCGCCGGGAGCGCCGGGCCCGGGGGCGCGACGCGCCGCGGACCCCGCGGACACCCCGGGCACCGGTGCGGGCCGGGGCCTCGCCGTCGTCGGCGGCCCGGACGGCCTGGACGGCCTGGACGGCCTGGACGGCCTCGACGGCCGGGCCCTCCACGTCCGCGGGCCCGTCGTCGTCGCGCTGCTCGGGCACGTGCGCGGAGCCCCGGTCGTGGGCCGCCTCCGGCTCCGCCGCCGCGCCGGGCCGGTCCTCGTCGTCGGGGACCGGCGCGTGCGGTGCCTGCGCGGTGGCCGACGAGCGACGCGGGCGCGGGAGGGTCGGCCCGCCGAGCGGCACGGCGAGCAGGGCGACGACGAGGCCGGGGACGAGGACCCACCCGAGCACGGCCAGGGCGACCGGGCCGGCGGGGATCGTGACGGGGTCGTAGGGGCCGGCGCCGAGGCGCCCGCCGGACAGGGTCGCGGCGAGCCCGAGGAGAGCGGCGGCGCCGACCGCGGCGGTGACCGTCGCGCGGACGCGGGTGGCCGCGTCCGGGGCGGTCGGGGCGAGCCGCCAGCCCACGGCGCTGCCGACGGCGAGCGGGACGGCGAACGCGAGTCCGGCCCACGTCGGCGGCGGGCTCTGGGGCAGGAGCGCGGCCAGGGGGATCGGGGGCAGCAGGCCCGAGCTGATGCCGGTCGGGGTCGCCGAGGCGAGACCGACCGACACCCCCGGGCCGATCAGCCAGCTCGCGGTCGCGACCACCGCGTTGGG
>Ga0196958_10000814_pt1 | contig 10208 bp, 7 predicted proteins | sample S1v_10metaG_FD_148654 | JGI IMG/M metagenome (GOLD analysis project Ga0196958, IMG submission 148654) | Soil microbial communities from Anza Borrego desert, Southern California, United States - S1+v_10 | ecosystem: Environmental > Terrestrial > Soil > Desert | place: USA: California | collected...
GCCGGGTTCGGCCTTCTCGAGCAACTCACGCAGGCCCCGCTCCCAGCGGGCGCGCAGCGCGGCCCGGGTCTCGGGCGCGCTGTACTGGTTGACGGCCTGCGCGGCGTAGTTCGGCAGGGCGCTGAGGCCCCACGAGTCGGTCTCGCTGGCGAGATTGCCCAGCACCAGCTCGACGAAGTCGGTCGCGGCCATCTCCGCGTCGCGGGTCATGTCCCACGCCGCGCACCAGATCAGCGCCCGCGCGAGCGAGTCGTCCAGGCCGGACAGGCTTCGCAACGCGGTGGTGAGCGAGCGCTCGTCGAGCCGGATCTTCGCGAACGCGAGATCGCCATCGTTGACCAGCAGCAGGTCCGGCTGCTGCTCGCCCACCAGCTCGGGCAGCTCGGTCAGCTCGCCGGACACGTCGGCCTCGACGTACTTGGTCCGCAGCAGTGGCCCGTCGCCCTCCGCCGTGTAGAACCCGATGCCCAGCCGGTGCCGGCGCAGCGTCGGGTGGTCCGCCGGCGCGCTCTGCCGGATCGCGAACCGGGAGTAGGTGCCGTCCTCGGCGAGCTCGAACTCCGGCGCGAGCGTGTTGGTGCCGGCGGTCTGCAGCCACTCCTCGGCCCAGCTGCCGAGCTCGCGACCCGACGATCGCTCGAGCGCGGTGAGCAGGTCGCCGAACTCGGTGTTGGAGTAGGCGTGCTCCTTGAAGTAATCGCCGAGACCCTCGAGGAACGGCTCGAGCCCGACCCACGCGACCAGCTGCTTGAGCACCGCGGCGCCCTTCGCGTAGGTGATCATGTCGAAGTTCACCTCGACCGCGTGCAGGTCGACCATGTCGGTGGCGATCGGGTGGGTGCTCGGGAGCGAGTCGGCGCGGTAGCCGCGCTGCTTGCGCTGGTTCGTGAAGCCGGTCCAGGCCTCGGTGTAGGCGGTCGACTCGACCTGCGCGTGGTAGCAGGCCCACTCGGCGAAGGACTCGTTGAGCCACAGGTCGTCCCACCACCGCATGGTGACCAGGTCGCCGAACCACATGTGGGCCAGCTCGTGGAGGATCACCGAGGCCCGGAACTCGTAGAGCGACTTCGCGGTGCGGGAGCGGAACAGGTACTCGTCGCGGATGGTCACCGTGCCGGCGTTCTCCATCCCGGCCATGTTGTACTCCGGGACGTAGAGCTGGTCGAACTTCTCGAACGGGTACGGGAAGTCGAACGCGTCCTCGAAGAACGCCAGGCCCTGCTTGGTGATCAGCACCAGCTCCTCGCGGTCCCGGTCGAGGATGTCCTTCAGCGACTGGCGCGAGTAGTGGCCCAGCGGGATCGTGCCGTTCTTGCCCTCGTAGACGTCCTGGACCTCGTAGTAGTCGCCGGCCACGACCGCGGTGATGTAGGTCGACATCGGCTTGGTCGCCGGGAACCTCCAGATCGCCGCGCCGTCGCCGGCCGGCTGCGGCTCGGGAGTGGGCGCGTTGGAGACGACCTTCCAGTGCGCCGGCGCGGAAACGTTGAACGTGAACGGCGCCTTCAGGTCGGGCTGCTCGAAGCACGCGAAGACGCGGCGGGAGTCCGGCACCTCGAACTGGCTGTAGAGGTAGACCCGGCCATCGGCAGGGTCCACGAAGTGGTGCAGGCCCTCACCGGTGTGCGAGTAGCGGCAGTCGGCCCGGACGACCAGCACGTTGTCGGCCTCGAGGTCGGTGAGGGCGATCCGGCTGTCGGAGTACGCCGACGCGGGGTCGACGCTCCGCCCGTTCAGCGTGATCTCGTGGACCGCGGCCTCGTCGAGGTCGACGAACGTCCCTGCCCCCGGCTCGCGGCAGGTGAACGCGATCGTGGTGGTGGAGCCGAAGGTCTGGATCCCGTCCTGCTCGGCCTGGGTGAGGTCGAGGTCGACGGTGTAGGACGTGACGTCCAGCAGGGCGGCGCGGGCGGTGGCCTCGTCGCGGGTGAGGTTCTTTCCGGGCATACCGATCATCCTCGCACCGCGCGCAACGCTCGCCGGAATCGGTGCTGTGACGTGCGCCTCGGACCGCTCGGGAGCTGTCGAGGCTGCGGCCGGCGGGCCGGAACCACAACGGTGTGATTCTGATTTGTCAAGCGCGACACGCCTGGGAAGCCTGGGTTTCTTGGGGATTTTGTTGTCAAACGGGTCCCGTGTGCACGAGAGTGATGGCCGTGCGGTGCAGTGGGGGAATCTGGCGTGTGGTCTCGAGCGCGCTCTCGGCGACGCTGCTCGCGGGCTTCCTGCTCGTCGGCGGCGTTGCCGAGCGGCCCGGGCCGACGGCGCCCGGCGAGCTCCCGCCGAGCAAGCCGGTCGTCGGCTCGACGTACCTCTGCACCGGCTACGCCGGGTGCAAGAACGCCGGCTACTCCGACGCGGGCTACAGCAACGCGAACGACCGGATGTACTGGCGGATGTACGCAGGTCACAACTGCACGAACTACGCGGCCTACCGGATGATCAAGGCCGGCATGCCCGACGAGCGGCCGTGGGCCGGCGGGGGCAACGCCACCTACTGGGGCCAGTACATGGACGACGTCACCGACCAGCGGCCGGCCGTGGGCGCGATCGCGTGGTGGCGGGCCCACGACGGGGGGGTCGGCTCCAGCGGTCACGTCGCCTACGTCGAGCAGGTCGTCTCCGAGACCGAGATCGTGATCTCCGAGGACAGCTGGGGCGGCGACTTCCACTGGCGACGGATCACCAAGGACAGCGGCCGCTGGCCCACCGGCTTCATCCACTTCGTCGACAAGAGCCTCCGCAACACCAAGGCGCCCACCGTCTCCGGCACTCCGAAGGTCGGCGAGACACTGACGGTCGACACCGGCGCGTGGGATCCCGATCCCAGCTTCGAGATCCAGTGGCTCAGCGGTGGCAAGCCGATCGACGGCGCGACCACCCGTCAGTTCACCCCGACCGGCGCACAGCAGGGGACCGTCCTGTCGGTCCGGGTGACCGCGAAGAAGAAGGGGTACGACCCGACCGTGGTCACCTCCGCGCCGACCGGCCGCGTGGCCAGGGGTGAGCTGGTCGTCGCAGAACCGCCCGCGGTCACCGGCGAGACGATGGTCGACGAGGCCGTGGCCGCCGCTCCGCCGACGGTCTCGCCGCGGCCGGACGCCGTGCGCTACCAGTGGCGGGCCGACGGGTTGGTGATCGACGGCGCCAACGACGAGACCCTCACCCTCACCGACGACCTGGTCGGCAAGCAGATCAGCGTGACCACGGTCGCGACCAAGGAGGGCTACGCCAACCAGCGGGTCACCTCGGACCGGGTCGGCCCCGTCCTGATCGGTGAGATCGAGCTGACCGAGCCGTTCACCGTGCGGGGGAAGGCGCGGGTCGGCCAGGAGCTGGAGGTCACGGACGGGCGGTTCCGGCCCGACGACGCCGACGTCGCCTACCAGTGGCTGCGCGACGGTGAGCCGATCGACGGCGCCGCCACGACGTCGTACGTCCTCACCGGCGACGACCTCGGCACCACGGTCTCCGTCCAGGTCGCCCTGAGCCGGCGCAACTACGCCGACCGCGTCGAGACCGTCACCGCGGGTGAGGTGACCACGGTGCCGACCGCCGACCTCCGGGCGACGGGCAAGTCGCGCAAGGCGGTCGTCGTCGTGACCCTGCAGGCGCTCGGCGTGAGTGAGGTCCACGGCACCGTGACGATCCGGGTCGGCGGCCGGGAGGTCGTGGCCGAGCTGACCGACGGCCGGGCCCGGGCGGTCGTCGCCGGCCTGCAGCCGGGTGAGCGCACTGTCCGGATGACGTACGGCGGGCGCGGGCCGGTGCGCACCGCGAAGGCGACGACCACGGTTCGCGTGCTCCGCTGATCGCGTCGGGGAATGCCACCCGACCGACAACGGTTGCCGCAGGTATGGCGACCGACACCCGCGAACTGACCGTTGACCACATCGACGTGACCCGTGACCGGGCCGACTTCTGGTTCGATCCGCTCTGCCCGTTCGCGTGGATCTCCTCCCGCTGGATCCTCGAGGTGGAGAAGGTGCGTGACGTCGACGTCGCCTTCCACGTGATGAGCCTTGCCTACCTCAACCAGGACAAGGACATCGACGACGGCTACCGGGAGTGGCTGAAGCGCGCCTGGGGTCCGGTGCGGGTCGCGATCGCCGCGGAGCAGCGCCACGGCCGGGAGGCACTCGCGCCGCTCTACGCCGCTCTCGGCACCCGGATCCACAACCTCGGGCTGGCGATCCAGGAGCAGGACGACCACGGTCGCGAGCTGATCCGCGCCTCGCTGGAGGAGGCCGGTCTCGACGGTGACCTCGTGGACGCCATGGACGACACGTCGTTCGACGCCGCCGTCGCGAAGTCGCACCACGAGGGGATGGACCAGGTCGGCAACGAGGTCGGCACGCCCACGATCTCGATCAACGGGGCCGCGTTCTTCGGCCCGGTGCTGTCGAAGATCCCGCGAGGGGAGGACGCCGGCCGGCTCTGGGACGGGTGCGTGGCGGTCGCCTCGTTCCCCTACTTCTACGAGCTCAAGCGCAGCCGCACCGGGGAGCTCGACTTCTCCTGATCAGCCGGCCCCCGGCCTAAGGTGGAGGTATGGCCGACAGCTCGGGAACCACGGGGACCAGCGACGACGTACGCGTGCTGGTGCGCGCGCTCGACCAGGCCGGCGACGTGCTCGACCACCTGCACGCGGACGACCTCGGCAAGCCCTCGACGTGCGAGGACTGGGACGTGTCGACGCTCGCAGACCACCTGATGGCGACGCCCCCGAACTTCCTCACGATGATGGCCGGCGGACAGCCGGACTGGGACGTCCCGGCACCCCACGTCTCGCACTCGTGGGGCCCGGAGTTCCGGGTCCGTGCGGACGACCTGACCCACAGGTGGCACGAGCACCGCGGGGAGGCTCCGGTGCCGATCGGCATGATGATCGCCGAGCTCGCCATCCACGCCTGGGACCTCGCCCGGTCGATCGACTTCCCGGTCGAGCGGCTCGACCCCGAGGTCGCGGAGACCGCCCTCGGATTCCTCCGTGCGAACCTCAAGCCGGGGATGCGGGGTCAGGCATTCGCGGACGAGCGGGAACCAGCGGCGGACGCCGGCCCCTACGAGCGGCTGGCGGCGTACGCCGGCCGGCAGACCTGACGTCGGCGGGGGCTGGGTAGGGGCCGCGCCATCTCGCTGCGTCGTCCCCCGCCGACGGGCTGCCCAGCAAGGTCCGGGGGACGCGTCGGGTGACGGTCGAGGACACGCGGAAACCTCGCGAATCGGCCCTTCGCGACGCGTTGTGACGCATATTCGGTGTCCATGGGCATCTCGGACCTGTCGCTGGGACGACGCGACCTCACGTTGGCGACCGCCGCGGCGGCTGCCGCGATCGCCGCGCCCTCCGCCGCGCAGGGGGCGCAGGGGACGCCCGGGAAAGGGCGGCACCGGCTCCGCCCCGTCCGCGGCGGGGTCACCGCGCTCGACCTCCGGCTCGACGACGTGGGCGGCAACGCGCGGACGGTGGACGGCCTGCGGACGCCGGTGCTGGAGACCAGCCGTTTCTCCGTGCTCGGCGTGACCTGGCGGTCCGGCGGCGGTCCGGTCCGCGCGCGCTGGCGCCGGGTCGAGGGCGGCTGGACGGACTGGCAGGAGCTGCCGCCGCTGCACGACCGACCGGACCGGGACACCGACGAGGGCCGGGCCACCCCGCAGGCGACCGACCTGACGTGGGCGGGTCCCTGCGACGCCGTACAGCTCGAGCTCGCGGGCGACCACGGTGAGGTCGTGCTCGCTCTGATCCACCCCGACCGCCGGGTCCGGGTCGCCGAGTCCGGGGACGGCCACGCCGACGACGAGGCCGAGGACCGGGCGACGACCGCGTCGGCCGACGGGTGGGCGGTGAACAAACCGCCGATGCGGCTGCGGAAGGCGTGGGGCGCCGACCCGCGGCTGCGCAACGGGGAGCCGGCCTACAACAAGACGATCAAGCAGGCCCACGTCCACCACACGGTCAACAGCAACAGCTACGGTCGCAAGGACGTGCCGGGCCTGATCCGCTCGATGTACCGCTACCACACCAACAGCCTCGGCTGGTCCGACATCGGCTACAACTTCCTCGTCGACCGGTTCGGGCGGATCTGGGTCGGGCGCGCGGGCGGGGTTAAGCGCAACGTCCGCGGCGCCCACACGCTCGGGTTCAACCACAACTCCTTCGGTGTCGCGGTGATCGGCAACTTCGAGGGCAAGCGGCCCAACAAGCGGATCGTCCGGTCCGTCGCGCGCCTCGCGGCCTGGAAGCTCGACAAGTACGGCCGCAAGCCGCGGGCGCTGATCGAGGTCACGTCCTGGGGGAGCGACAAGTACGCCGACGGCGAGACCGTGAAGCTACCGGTGATCGACGGGCACCGGCACACCAACGACACCGCCTGCCCCGGTCAACACCTGTTCGAGGCGCTGCCGCGGATCCGGCGCCTGGCCGCCCGGCGGATCCGGCGTGCCCACGTGGACGCCCGGGTGGGCTGAACTGGTTGGTCGGGCGTGACGGGCGATCCCTAGGATCGTCGGCATGACCCGAGTGCTCTCCGCCGTCGCCTGGCCGTACGCCAACGGTCCGCGCCACATCGGCCACGTGGCGGGCTTCGGCGTGCCCTCCGACGTGTTCTCCCGGTACATGCGGATGGCCGGTCACGACGTGCTGATGGTCTCCGGCTCGGACGAGCACGGGACGCCGATCCTGATCGCGGCCGACGAGGCCGGGCTGACCCCACAGCAGCTCGCGGACGAGAACCACCGGCTGATCTGCGAGGACTTCGTCGCGCTCGGGCTGAGCTACGACCTCTACACGCGTACGACGACCCCCAACCACCACGCCGTCGTGCAGCAGCTGTTCCTCGGCGTGCACGCGAACGGCTACATGCTCGAGGAGACGACGTTCGGCGCGATCTCGCCGTCGACCGGGCGCACCCTCCCGGACCGGTACATCGAGGGCACCTGCCCGATCTGCGGCTACGACGGTGCCCGCGGCGACCAGTGCGACAACTGCGGCAACCAGCTGGACCCGCAGGACCTGAAGAACCCCCGTTCCCGGATCAACGGCGAGACCCCGCAGTTCGTCGAGACCCAGCACTTCTTCCTCGACCTCCCCGCGCTGGCGGACGCGCTCGGCGCGTGGCTCGACGAGCGGGAGGCGACCGGCCTCTGGCGGCCGAACGTGATCCGGTTCTCGAAGAACATCCTCGACGAGATCCGGCCGCGGTCGATGACCCGCGACATCGACTGGGGGATCGCGATCCCGCTCGACGGCTGGCAGGACAACCCGACCAAGAAGTTCTACGTCTGGTTCGACGCGGTGATCGGCTACCTGTCCGCGTCCATCGAGTGGGCCCGGCGCCTCGGCGCGCCCGAGCGCTGGCGGGAGTGGTGGAACGACCCGGAGGCGCTGTCGTACTACTTCATGGGCAAGGACAACATCACCTTCCACAGCCAGATCTGGCCGGCCGAGCTGCTGGCTTACGCCGGCAAGGGCACCAAGGGCGGTACCGCCGGCGAGCTGGGCGAGCTCAACCTGCCCACCGAGGTCGTCAGCTCGGAGTTCCTCACGATGGAGGGCAAGAAATTCTCGTCCTCCAAGAAGGTCGTGATCTACGTCCGCGACCTGCTCTCGCGCTACCAGGCCGACGCCTTCCGTTACTTCGTCGCCGCAGCGGGTCCCGAGAACCAGGACAGCGACTTCACGTGGGCGGAGTTCGTGCGGCGCACCAACGACGAGCTGGTCGCCGGCTGGGGCAACCTGGTCAACCGGACCGCCAACCTGATCGCGAAGAATTTCGGCGAGATCCCGGCCGCCGGGGAGCTGACCGACGCCGACCGGGCGGTGCTGGCGGCGGCCGAAGGCGCGTTCGCCGCCGTGGGCGAGCTGATCGGGCGCAACCGCATGCGGCAGGCGATCAACGAGGCGATGCGGGCCGTGGGCGAGGTCAACAAGTACGTCTCCGACCACGAGCCCTGGAAGCTCAAGGGGGAGGACGAGCGCGTCCGGCTCGGCACGATCCTGCACGTGGCCGCGCAGTGCGTCGCCGACCTCAACCTCGTGCTCGCGCCGTTCCTGCCGTTCTCCGCGAACGAGGTCGACAAGGCGCTGGGCGGCGAGGGCGCGGTGGCGCCGATGCCGCGGATCGAGGAGGCCGAGGACCTCGACGGCGGGGCGCCGTACCCGATCATCACCGGCGAGTACTCGGGCTTCCCGGAGTGGCGGCGGCACCCCATCGCCGTCGGAACGCCGGTCTCGAAACCGACGCCGGTCTTCACCAAGCTCGACCCCGCGATCGTGGACGAGGAGCTCGCCAGGCTGGGTGCCTGATGGCGGAGTGGGTAATGGTGGGTTCGTGAGCACGAACCCGTCCGGTCCTCCCCTCGACCGCGTCCGCGCCCTCACCCAGGCAGCCGTGGACGCCACCGCGACCGCCTACACCGAGGACGCCGAGGTCGACGTCGATGCGCGACTCCGCGAGGAGATGACCACCCGGAGCCTCCCCGTCGACGAAGGCTGGGTCGCCCAGGTCGCGCACGGCATCCGGTCCGGGCACCACGTCTCCTTCGACGACCCCGGCTCGGCGGGCGGCTGACCGCTTGTACCCGCGGCGCGGCTCGTGGGGGTAGCGTGCCGGCCATGACGCTCGCGTTCCTGCTCACCTCGCTGGTGATCGTCGCCACGCCCGGCACCGGTGCGCTCTACACGATCGCCGCGGGCCTGACTCGCGGCACCCGCGCCAGCCTGCTCGCCGCGTTCGCCTGCACGCTCGGCACCGTGCCGCACCTCGTCGCCGCCGTCACCGGACTGGCGGCCCTCCTGCACGCGAGCGGCGTGGCCTTCGCGGTCGTGAAGTACGCCGGCGTCGCCTACCTGCTCTGGATGGCCTGGTCGACCTGGCGGGACCGGGGCGCGCTCGCGGTCGACGAGCGCGGCGGGACCTCGGTCTGGGGCGTGATCGGTTCCGGCATCACGCTCAACCTGCTCAACCCCAAGCTGACCATCTTCTTCTTCGCGTTCCTCCCGCAGTTCGTGCCGAGCGGCGACGGTGCGGTGGCCGCGATGCTCGGCCTGGGCGCGGTGTTCATGGCGCTCACGTTCGTCGTGTTCGCTGCATACGGCGCAGCAGCCGCGGCCCTCCGCGACCACGTCCTCACCCGACCCCGCGTCCTCGACGCGATCCGGCGGACGTTCGCCGCCACCTTCGCCCTCCTCGCCGGCCGGTTGGCCTTCGAGTCCCGCTGACCGACTGCGGGGTGGCTCGTAGGCGGGGCGTGGATTTCCGGTTGAAGGCCGCGGCGGGGCGGTGCGACCCTCGAGCATGAGCGTCAGCACGGGGTACGCCACCTGGTTCACCGAGGACGCGGCCGAGTTCCTCGACCGCGCCGGCGGACACCTGGCTAGGTCGCCGCTCACCGCCACGGTCCTCACCACCGTCGCCCAGCGGGTCGCGGCCGGCCAGGAGCGGGGCGAGGACACCAAGCGCACGGCGTACGACTGGTTCGCCGTCGTCACCGACCCCGACGGGGGGATCGCGGGTACGGCGATGCGCACCGCGCCGTTCGCGCCGTACCCGCCCTACCTCCTGGCGATGCCGGACGGCGCCGCGGTCGAGCTCGCCCGCGCCCTGCTCGATCGCGGTGAGGAGGTCGGGGGCGCCGCCGGCGAGCTCCCGGCCGCCGACGTTTTCGCCGCCGAGATCGCCCGGGCCACCGGGCGAGAGGTCCGTCGCGACCTGCACATGCGGCTGTTCCGGCTCGGCGAGCTGGTGGAGCCGCCGCTGCCGCCCGGTGGGCTCCGCCGAGCCCGCCAGGACGAGGCCGGTCTGGCGCTGGAGTGGTACCGCGTCTTCCACCTGGACGCGGACGAGCAGGCAGGTCGCGACACCGGCCACGGGTCCCGGAGCGAGGGTTTCACGCTCGAGGAGATGGGCGAGCGGATCGCGGAGGGACGGGTGTGGTTCTGGGTGGACGAGTCCGACCGTCCGGTGCACGTCACCGGCTGCAACAGGCCGGCGTACGGCGTCGCCCGGATCGGCCCGGTCTACACGCCCAAGCCGCACCGGGGTCATGGGTACGCCAGCGCCGCCGTCGCCGGGGTCTCGCGGGCGCTGCTCGAGGAGGGCGCCGACGTGGTCGCGCTGTTCACCGACCAGGCCAACCCGACGTCGAACTACATCTACCCAGCGCTCGGCTACGTGCCGGTGACCGACACCGTCGAGCTCCTCATCAGC
>Ga0196958_10000815_pt1 | contig 10205 bp, 9 predicted proteins | sample S1v_10metaG_FD_148654 | JGI IMG/M metagenome (GOLD analysis project Ga0196958, IMG submission 148654) | Soil microbial communities from Anza Borrego desert, Southern California, United States - S1+v_10 | ecosystem: Environmental > Terrestrial > Soil > Desert | place: USA: California | collected...
GTCGCGCCGTGCGAACACGCCGCTCGCATTGCGCGCCAGTCCGAAGTCCAGCACCTTCACGCGGCCGTTGCGCGTGATGAAGATGTTCTCCGGCTTGAGATCGCGATGCACGATGCCGCGCGCATGCGCCGCGGCAACGCCGTCCGCCACTTCGAGAAGCAGCGCGAGTGCCTCACGCGACGGCATCCTCCCGCGCGAAAGGCGCGAGCGCAGCGTCTCTCCTTCGAGCAGCTCCGTGACCGCGTAATGGATGTTGTCTTCGCTGCCGAAGTCGAAGATCGAAAGGATGTTCGGATGCGACAGCGCGGCCACCGCGCGCGCCTCGCGCTGGAACCGGTCGAGGGACGGCTGATCGTTTTCCAGGGCCGCGGGGAGGACCTTGATCGCTACGTCGCGATGCAGGCGCGAGTCCGCGGCGCGATACACCTCGCCCATGCCGCCCACGGCGACCAGATCGAGGATGGTGTAGCGGCCGAGTCGCGTACCGGGGGAGAGCAAGCGTCAGTGCGCAAAGTACGCGACGAGCTCCTCGCGCGCAAACGGCTTGCGCAGCACGGCGTGGTCGCCGGCGCGCAGTTCGCGCGGATCGCGATCGGTGATGAGAATGAGGTTGGCGTGCGCGTCGAGCGACGTCACGAGATCGCGCATCGGTGCGCTGGGATCGTCGATGTCGAGCACGACGTAGTCGTAGTCGTGGTCGTGCAGCCTCAGAACGGCGTCGCGGACGGTGCCGACGGCATCACACGAGTATTCGATCCGCTGCAGGACCGACACGATGCCGGCACGCAGGTCGGCGTAGGGCTCGACCACCAGGACATGGGAAACCATGGACGATTGCGGACATCATACTTCCTCGGTCGTGGGTGGCGGGAACCGCGCGAGGACGTTTTCGATGTCCTGCACGTCCGCCGGCTTCGTGATGTGCTCGTCGAATCCGGCGTCCATCGCGCGCCGCTTGTCTTCCGGTTGTCCGAATCCACTCACCGCGACGAGCACGACGTTCTTGCCGAGGGACTCGCGCACGCGCTCGGCGACCTGATAACCGTCGAGTCCCGGCAGGCCGATGTCGACCAGCGCGAGGTCGGGTTTGCCGTCGACGATCGCCATCACGCCCGCGGGACCGTCGCCCACCGCGTCGACCGCGTGTCCGAGGCGTTTGAGCTTGAGGCGCAGCAGCTCGCGGACGTCGTCGTTGTCTTCCACGATGACGATGCGCCGCGGCTGTCCGTCCTTCGACGGCCGCGTGACGACGTGCGTCTCCGCAACCGTCGCCGCGACCGCGAGCGGGAAACGCACGACGAACTGCGAGCCGTGTCCGACGCCGTCGCTCGATACGGAAATCGAGCCGCCGTGCAGCTGCAGCAGGTTGCGCACGAGCGCGAGTCCGATGCCCATGCCGCCCTGCGCGCGCCCGATCGCGTTCTCGGCCTGCGCGAAGAGCTCGAAGATGGTGTGGATGCGTTGCGGGTCGATCCCGACGCCGTCGTCCTTCACGCGCACGATCGCATCCGTGGCGTCCGATTCGAGTGTGACGACGACGTGGCCGCCGGACGGCGTGTACTTGATGGCGTTCGAGAGGACGTTCGAAACGATCTGGTCGGCGCGTACGGGGTCGACGTGGACCGGAAGCGGTCCACTGGTGAAGCGCACTTCGACCGAGACGTTCTGCCGCGCCGCGCTGTTCTCGAGCGTTTCCATCGCCTGGCGCACGATGCCCGCGAGGTCGAGCGTCTGCTGTTTGAGCACGATCTTGCCGGAGACGACGCGTGAGAGATCGAGGAGGTCGTTGACGAGGCGCGTGAGGTGTTTCGACTGGCGCTCGATCATCGCGGCGTGATCGCCGTCGAGCTTTCCGTCGTCGCCTTTCATCTGTGCCGCGAGGAGAATCGCGCCGAGCGGATTGCGCAGTTCGTGTCCGAGGATGGCCAGGAAACGATCGCGCTCGTTCACGCGCGCTTCGAGTTTCTCCATCAGGTCGCGGATCTGGTACTGCCGCTCGCGCGCATGCAGCGCGGACTGCGCGGCGCTGACGAGGCTCTTGATGCGTACCGGGCGATCGATGAACGTCACGTTCGTGCGCGTGCTGAGCGGTCCGAAGGTGCGCTGCTTGGCTTCGAAGGAGGGCTCACCGGCGAGGACGATGATCGGTACGTCCGACCATGGTGGCTGCCGGTCGAGCATCTGCACGAGCCGGAACGTCTGCTCGACGTGCAGCGCTTCTTCGGTGACGATCAGCGCACCCGCGCCGTCCGCGAACTGGAGGCACGCTCCGTCGAGGTCGGGACAGATGCTGCACGAGAGCCCCGCCGCCTGCAGATGGGTGCCCATCAGCTCCGCGTCGCGACCGGTCGGCGCGATGATCAGCAGACGCCGGCTGGCGGGGTCCCCGGAGCTCACGTTTCCCTGATTTCCCTGACGATGTTGTCGTATGTCGGGACGCCGGTGAGCACGCCGCGGAAGTCTTCGAGCGGGGGACCGATGGCCAGTCCTTCCGCGCTCATGGTGAAGTCGCGGATGGCCGTGTCGTGCATGCCGCCGCGTTTCTTGACGATGGAGAGCGCCTTGCGAATCCTCCCCTTCGCCTCGAAGTAACGCAGCAGGATCACGGAGTCCGCGAGGTAGCTGACGTCGACCGTCGAGTGCATCGTGCCGACGAGTCCGTGCTGCGCGAACACGAGCACGGTGGCCACGCCGTGCTGGCCGAGGTAGCTGAGGAGCTCGTGCAGGTGCAGCAGCAGGAAGCGCTCCTCGGGCACGGCATTGAGGTAGCCGTTGAGGCTGTCGATGACGAGCACGCGCACGCCGTCGTCTTCGACCACGTCGCGGACGAGCGACGCAAACTCGCCGGGCTGCAACTGCGCGGGATCGACCTGCCGTACGAGGATCTGCCCTTCGTCGGCGAGCTCGCGGAGCGGCATGCCCAGCGAAGCCGAGCGATGGAAAAGGCTGGACGTGCTCTCCTCGAAGATGAACATGGCGGCCTTCTCGCCGCGCTTTGCCGCTCCGATGGCGTACTGCGTGGAGAGGGCGGATTTGCCGGAGCCGGCCGGCCCCATGATCAGCGTGCTCGTGCCGCGGTCGATGCCGCCGCCGAGCATGTCGTCGAGCGCGGTGACGCCGCACTGTGCGTGTTCCTGTTCCACGAAGCGCCGATGCTCCGCGGCAACGAGGCGCGGGTAGACGACGATGCCGCCGGTCCGGATGGAAAAGTCGTGATAGCCGTCGCGGAAATTGAGCCCGCGCACTTTCACGAGCTGCAAACGCCGGCGCGCGGCGCCGTAGAGCGGCGTGTAGCGTTCGAGCTCGATCACGCCATGCGGCACGCTCTGCAACTGCAGGTCGTTCACCTCGGCCGTGCGGTCGTCGAGAAAGAGCACGGTGGCGTTGCGGTTGGCGAAGAATTGTTTGAGCGCGAGGATCTGCTTGCGGTATCGCAGCGTGCTTTGCGCGAGGAGGCGGATCTCGGAGAGCGAGTCGAGCACGACGCGGTCGGGACGCACGCGATCGACTTCGGTCAGCATCGCTTTGATGGTCTGCCCGAGCTCGATCTCGGACGGATAGAAGACGGTCGTGTCGTCGTCCTCGAGCGTCTGCTCGGCGATGAGGTATTCGTAGACCTCGACGCCGGTCATGTCCCAGTTGTGGGATTCGGCGACCGCGTGCAGTTCCTTGCTCGTCTCGGAGAGCGTCAGATAAAGCGCACGTTCTCCGTTGCGTACGCCTTCGAGCAGGAACTGCAGGCCGAGCGTGGTCTTGCCGACGCCGGGATCACCCTGCAGGAGATACACGTGATTGCGGGGAAATCCCCCGAGAAGAATGTGGTCGAGCCCCGCGATCCCGCTCGCCGCCACGTCGGACTTCGTCATTGACCGCACCCTCGTTTCCGCGCCCGATCCTGCGGAAATTCTGCCAGTTGCGGTGATGGACGAATCAGTTCAGACCGCGCAGGAGCGGCTGCAAACGGGCCCACGATGCGTCGCGCGCGGCCTTGTTGGCCGGCGCCGGCTCACCCTCTTCGCCGAGGCGCATGTAGGCATGCCCTGCACCGGGATAGATGACGGGCTCGAAGCGCTTGCCGTGTTTCTGCATCAGCGCGGCGGTCGGCTCGATGGTCGCGTTCACGCGCTCGTCGTCGCCGCCGTAGAAGCCGTAGACGGGTGCCTCGATGCCGGTGACGCCGGCGTCGGTCGACGGCCCGGTGCCGTAGAAGACGAAGGCCGCGGTGAGATCGTCGATGGTGTTCGCCGCGTCCCACGTGCGCGATCCACCCCAGCAGAAGCCCATCACCGCGAGCTTGCCGTTCGCCGACGGGAGCGTGCGAACGTACCGGGCGGTATTTGCGAGATCTGCGAGAACCTGTTCGCGCGGCAGCCTGGAGATCGCTTCACGCGCGAGGTCGGAAGTGGCGAAGTCGCTCGTGCGTCCGCCATTCGGGGCGGAGCCGGAGAGCATGTCCGGGGCGATGGCGATGTAGCCCTGCTCGGCGATGCGATCGGCGACGGTGCGCACCCAGTCGGTGAGTCCGCGATTCTCGTGGATCACGATGACCGCACCCGTCTTCGTGCTCACCTGCGGATAGACGACGTACGCATGCAGCGGACGTCCCGCGCTCTCGATCGTCACCCACTCATCGTGGCGTGGCGTGGTCTCGAGGCGGGACGCCGGCTGCGTCGTGGGTTGTGTCGTGGTGCACGCGGTCAGCAGAAGAGCGGCGAGCAGCAGTGCGTTGCGCATGCGTCACTCATAACGCAATGCCTGAATCGGATGCAATGCCGCTGCTTTGCGCGCCGGGTAGTAGCCGAAGAAAACGCCGACGGCGCCGGAGAACGCGACCGCGATGAGCATGATCAGCGGTGAGATCACCGTCTCCCATCCCGTGAAGTGGCCGAGCACCTTCGCGCCGACGACGCCGAGGAGGAGGCCCATGAAGCCGCCGAGCACGCCCATGACGATCGACTCGACGAGGAACTGCGTCAGCACGTCCGAGCCGCGCGCGCCGATGGCGAGGCGGATGCCGATCTCGCGCGTCCGCTCCGTCACGCTCACGAGCATGATGTTCATGATGCCGATGCCGCCGACGAGCAGCGAGATCGACGCGATCGCGGCGAGCAGCATGGTCATCACTTTCGTGCTCCCTTCCGCCGCCTGCGCGAGATCGTTCTGATTGCGCACGGTGAAGTCTTCCTGCTGACGCGCTTCGCGCAAGAGCGTCGTGATCTCCGCCTGCGCGGCCGGGATGTCTCCTTCGTTCGCGGTGCTGGCGAGGATCTGCGGGATGAAGCTGCGGCCCGACAGCGCGGAGCGCGCGGTCGTGTACGGAATGACCACGACGTCGTCCGAGTCGCTGCCGCTCGCGGTCTGCCCCTTCGCTTCGAGCACGCCGATCACGTCGAACGGCACGTTGCGGATCTGGATCTCCTGCCCCACCGGATCGACGCCGGGGAACAGTTGCTCCGCGACGGTCTTGCCGAGGAGCGCCACTTTGCGGTGCGCTTCGACGTGCTCGGCCGCGAACCATTCGCCGGACGACGTCTTCCAGTCGCGGATCGTTTCGTAATCGACGTCGACGCCGTTGATGAGCGTGCGCCAGTTGCCCGTTTCGCCGATGACCTGCGTGCGCGTGACGATGACCGGCGTCACGTTCGTGACGACCTGCGCCTCTTCGCGGATCTTCTCCACGTCTTCGACGGTGAGGTTCGGAAATGCCTGGGCACCCTGGCTCACGCCCGCCGACTGCGCTGCGCCCGGCGTGATCACGATCATGTTCGTGCCGAGGTTGTTGATCTGCGCGCGGATGCGCGAACGGGCGCCGTAGCCGACGGCCACCATGACGATGACCGCCGCGACGCCGATGATGATGCCGAGCATCGTCAGTGCTGCGCGCATCTTGTTCTTGCGGATGCTCTGCGTGGCGAGACGAATCAGGACCATGGTCTTCATGCTGCGATGTCCTCCAGATCGTCCGCGGCGCGGCGGCGGTTCTTCACCGGCTCGTCGCGGACGATGCGTCCGTCGCGCACCTCCACGATGCGCTTTGCGTAAACGGCCACTTCCGGCTCGTGCGTGACGAGCACGATGGTGACGCCTTCTTCGTTGAGCTCCTGGAACAGCGACATCACTTCGATCGTGGTGCGCGTGTCGAGGTTGCCCGTCGGTTCGTCCGCGAGGACGAGGGCCGGCGAGGTCACGAGCGCACGCGCGATGGCGACGCGCTGCTGCTGGCCGCCGGAGAGCTCGCTCGGCTGATGGTCGATGCGTTGACCGAGTCCGACGCGCTCGAGCGCCGCAATCGCGAGCGCTTTCGTGTCGCGCTTTCTGCCGCTGCGGTCGTACAGCAACGGCAGCTCGACGTTCTCCATCGCGGTCGTACGCGGCAGCAGGTTGAAGCCCTGGAACACGAAGCCGAGCTTCTGGTTGCGGATCGCCGCGAGCTCGTTCTTGCCGAGGCTCTCGACGCGCACGCCGTCGAGCTCGTACGCGCCGCGCGTCGGCGAGTCGAGACAGCCGAGGAGATTCATGAGCGTCGACTTGCCGGAGCCGGAGGTGCCCATGATCGCCACGAGCTCTCCCTTCCCGATCGTGAGGTCGATGCCGCGCAGCGCGTGCACTTCGTTCGTGCCGCTGGTGTACGTCTTGGTCAGACCTTCGGTGTGAATGACGTTCATCAGAATCCTCCCCGCGGAGCGCGTTGCTGCGTGCCGCCCTGCTGGAACGGTGACGCGGCGGAATCGGTCGTCGCGGCCTGCGGCTGCGCCGTGCCGGCGATGACTTTCATCCCTTCCTTCACTTCCGCACCACGCACCTCGGTGAACTTGCCGTCGCTGACGCCGGTGCGCACCTTCACGGTCTTGATCTGACCGTTCGCGTCGAGCGTCGACAGCGTGTTCCGCTCGCCGAAGCGCAAGGCCGCGTTGGAGACTTTCAGCACGCCTTCGGCCGCATCCGTGAGGAACTCCACACGGGCGGTCATGCCGGGCAGGAGCTGCTTTTTCGGATTCTCGACCGAGACGACGACGGTGTAGTTGACGACGTTTTCGTTCGTCTTCGACTGCAGGCGCACCTGCTTCACGATCCCTTCGAACTTCTGGCGCGTCAGCGCCTGCACGGTGAACTCGGACTTTTGTCCTTCCTTGATCGAGGCGATGTCGCCTTCCCCCACACTGGCGAGGATCTGCATGTTCGTCAGGTCCTCGGCGATGAGGAAAAGCTGCGGCGCCGAAAGGCTCGCCGCCACGGTCTGGCCGCGATCGACGTTGCGCTCGACGACCACGCCGTCGATGGGCGCGTAGATGTTCGTGTACTCGAGGTTCTGCCGTGCGCGCTCGAGCGCGACCTGCGCGGACGTCACGTTTGCACGCGCGACGTCGAGCGACGAGTCGGTGGTCTCGAACTCACTGCGCGCGACGAGGCCCGCGTCCATCAACTCGGACGTGCGGTTGTTGTCCCGCTGCGCCTGCAGAAGCTGCGCGCGTGCCTTGGCGAGGTTCGCCTGCGCGTCGGTGACGCCCTGCTCCTGCAGCTTCGGATCGATGCGCGCCAAAAGCTGTCCCTTCTTCACGGTGTCGTTGAAGTCGACGAGAACGTCGGCGACCTGTCCCGAGACCTGCGTGCCGACGGCGACGGTGGTGACGGCGCTGAGCGTGCCGGTGGCGGAGACGCTTTCGGCGACGTCACCGCGCTCGACGGTGGCGAAGCGATACGCCGGTGCTTCTTTCGCGACGGCGTTCCGGTGGACGAGCACCGCCACGATTGCCACGACGACGATCAACACGACTGCGACAACAGACTTCTTCTTCATGACTGGTCTCCTCCAAATCCGTACTTTTGTGGTTCCTTCGAAATGCGCGCGGCGGCGATCATCAGCGGCACGTAATCCGCGGTCTCGCGCGGCAGCAGGTCCGCGATGGCGTAGTAGTCGTCTTCGGAGCCGCGCTCCGAACCGGTGACCTGGCGCATGATCCGGCCGACGCGGTTCTCGCCCGTGTTGTAGGCGGCCGCGGCGAGATACCAGGAGCCGAAGCGCGCATGCAGGTCGCTCAGGTACGACAGCGCGGCCTCGGTCGCCTTTTCCGGATCCTTGCGCTCGTCGACTTTGCGCGTGACCGTGAGGCCGTAGCGCTCGGCGGTCGGCTCGATGAACTGCCACAGACCGACGGCGTTCGCCGGCGAGAGCGCATTCGGGTTGAAGCCCGATTCGATCATCGCGAGATAGAGCAGGTCGGCCGGCATCCCGCGCTCGTTGAGCTTCGTGAGGATCATCGGCGCGAATTTGTCTTTGCGCTCGAGGAAAGCGGCAAAGTCATGGCGCTTGTCGGTGGTGAAGCGCTCGACCCAGTAGTCGACGCGCGAATGGTCGAGGTTGGGCAGGTCCCACTCGGGACCGGCGGCCGCGGCCGTCTCAATGGTGGTGGATGTGGTGAGGTCGGACAGCGCCGCTGCGGCGACGGTCTCTGCCGCCTTTACGGTCGTCACCGGCATCGCCTCCTCGACTCCGTCGATGCCCGTGGCGAACGTTCCGGCGACGAGGGCCGTGAAGGCCACGCTCTGCAAAATCGCTTTGACGTTCATGCCCTCTGTCAACGTGCGACTAGGGGGATACGTTTCGCTTTTTCAACGACTTGCACGTGCGTGTCATGAACTGCACGGATGCGCGATGAAATGAAAAAGGAGGCGTTTCCGCCTCCTTTTCTCATCGCTGCTGTTGCGTTCGATCAGAACCGCTCGCCGCGCGGCGCGTTGCCACGCTGGCCGCGGCGCGCTTCGCGCTCGGCCTTGAGGGCTTCGTACTGCGTGCGCTGCTCGGGCGTCAGGATGGCCAGGATCTGGGTCCGCTCCTGCTCGCGGAGCTGCTGCATCTGCGCGCGGCTCGCTTCGAGCTGCGGCTTGAGCGACTCGAGCCTGGCGGTGTCGTTGGCCTGCTTGGCCTCGCGGAACTGCTGGAAGGTGTTGCGCGAGCTCTCGAAGAACGTCTTGTTCTGCTCGCGGAAGTTCTGGCGGATCGTCTTGATCTGCGCCTTCTGCGCGTCCGTCAGGTTGAGCTTCTCGGCGAAACGCGCTCCGAACTCACCGCGGCCGCCACGGCCGAACTTGCCACCCTTGCCTTCGTGCGGTGCCGCGAATGCGACCGTGGTCGAGAGCGCCAGAACCGCTGCCATCGTCATGAATTTCTTGCTTTTCATCTTGGTCATTGCCTCCGTTGCACCAATAGACGCGTGCGGCCTCGCATTCGTTTCCGCCAAATCACGAGTTGCACGGCGGTGTCATGAACTGCATGTACGCGGCACAGAGCGAGCACGTATAACGGTTTCGATGAATCTCGTACGGAAGCGGTTCGAGCTGAGCGCGCGGGAGATCGCGCTGATTTTCCTCTTCTGGACCTCACTCGCGGCGCTCTCGTCCGTGAATCGTTTGTTGGGAATGCGCGATTTCGGCATGGGGCGCGTGATCTCCTCACCCGCGGGCCCGATCGCGCTCGCGTTCATCGAAGCATGGACGTGGGCGCTGTTCACGCTGGTGATCTTCTGGCTCAGCAGTTCGTCGCATCGCGTGCAATCGCAGGTGCTGCGCGTCGGACTGCTGCTCCTCGCCGGCATCGCCATCGCCATCGCGGTCTACGTCCTGCTGGATTTCGCACGCAGTCTCATCATTACGATACCGCCCGGCGGACGGCGTCGCGGCGGCGGTCCTCCCGTGTTCGCTCCACTGCGCGAGATCGGCCGTTTCCGCTTCCTCAATCAACTGCTGGTTTACGGCGCCGTGCTCGCGGCCGGTTTCGCGCGCGAGTTCTTCCTGCGCGACCGCGTGCGGCAGCAGCACGAGTCGCGACTGCAGGCACAGCTCGCCGAGGCTCGGCTGGATGCGCTGCGGATGCAGATCAATCCGCATTTTCTGTTCAACACGCTGCATGCGATCTCGGCGCTCGTCGAGCGCGATCCCGGCGGCGTGCGGAAGATGATCGCGAGACTCAGCGAGCTGCTCCGCCACACCATCGACAGCAAAGCCTCGGATGAAATATCGCTGCGCGACGAGCTCGCGTTCCTCCGCCGCTACATCGAGATCATGGAGATCCGCTTTCAGGGGCGGATGCAGGTGGCGATGAACATCGCGGGCGACACGCTCGACGCGCTGGTCCCGAATCTGATCCTGCAGCCGCTCGTGGAGAACGCGCTGGAGCATGGTGTGAGCCGCACGCGCGGCGAAGGGCG
>Ga0196958_10000817_pt1 | contig 10193 bp, 9 predicted proteins | sample S1v_10metaG_FD_148654 | JGI IMG/M metagenome (GOLD analysis project Ga0196958, IMG submission 148654) | Soil microbial communities from Anza Borrego desert, Southern California, United States - S1+v_10 | ecosystem: Environmental > Terrestrial > Soil > Desert | place: USA: California | collected...
CCTCGCCCGACGGGCACCCGGTGGTGGCGATGATGCCCTTGCCGTAGGTCTCGAGCAGCTCGCGGTCCATGCGCGGCTTGTAGTAGTAGCCCTCGAGGCTGGCCAGGCTCGAGAGCCGGAAGAGGTTGTGCATCCCCTCGGTGTTCTCGGCCAGCAGCGTCATGTGGGTGTACATCTCGCCCGGGTTGTCGTCCGAGACGACCTGCCCGCCGAGCGTGGCCCGCTTGCGCTCGTGGCGGCTGCCGGGCGCGAGGTAGCCCTCCATGCCGATGATCGGCTTGACCCCGTGGGCCTGCGACTTCTTCCAGAACTCGTAGGCGCCGAAGGTGTTGCCGTGGTCGGTCATCGCCAGGGCCGGCATGCCCATGCGCGCGGCCTCGGCGAACAGGTCGTCCAACCGCGCGGCACCGTCGAGCATCGAGAACTCGGTGTGCGTGTGCAGGTGGACGAACGAGTCGCCGGTCACGTCGCGGGACATCCCTTCCAGGGCCGGGATCGGGGGCCGCCGACCGGCCCCGGCGGGCGGGACGGGGGTCGGCGGGAGTGGGCCCAGCGTATCCGCGCGCCCCGACAGCGCCGCCCCTCCCCGAGGCCCCCGCCCGTCGTCGCTGCTCACCTCACGCCGCCCGGCGTGTCGCCCGGATCCCGGCCCGGTCCCACCCGTCACACGCGCCTCGGACGCCCCGCGATGGGCGCGCCGGGCGTGCCAGCCGTGCGGCCTCGCCTGCGTCGGACGCCAGGAAATCCGCCTCGATCACGGGGCGGGCCGCCGCGGGCAACGCGGGCGCGCGGCGACGATCAGGAAGCCCCCACCGTCACGGCGGAGATCGACATCGACCGTCGGGGCTCCCTGATCACCGGCTCGGGCCCGCGGTCGGGCCCGAGGGGCACGTCCGACAGCCGACGAGCCTGATGATCATGCGCGACGTGCCCCCCGCGCACGGCGAGCACCAGCCGCGCTACAGCAGCCCGGCCCCCGCGAGCGCCGAGCGGACGACCTCGCGCTCGTGCTCGTCGGCCTCGACGAGGGGCAGGCGCAGGCCCCCCACGCGGTGGCCCAGCAGGTCGAGGGCGGCCTTGACCGGGATCGGGTTGGTCGTCACGCCCAGGGCGTCGAACACGGGCTTGAGCGAGGCCTCGATCTCGGCGCGCTGGTCGGGCTCGTCGACCATCCGGCGCATCTGCGGACCCACGACGTGGCTCGCGACGAGGATCCCGCCGCAGCCGCCCATCGCGAGCACGGCGCCGAACAGGTCGTCGTTGCCGGCGTAGATCCCCAGCCCGTCGACGGGCGCGAGGTTGGCGTTGTTGGCCTGCTTGACGTAATCGATCCGCTCGATCTCGGCGAGCTCGGCGAGCAGGTCGTTGGGTAGGTCGACCACGACGCGCGAGGGGATGTTGTAGAGCACGACCGGCTTGTCGGTGGCCCGCGCGACCTCGCGGTAGTGCGCGAGCATCCCCCGCCGGTTCGGCTTGTTGTAGTAGGGCGTCACCGACAGGATCGCGTCGGCGCCCAGGGCCGTCGCTCGCTCGGTCATCTCGCAGGCGTGGCGGGTGTCGTTGGAGCCGGTGGACGCGACGACGTGCGCGCCCGCGGGCCGGTGCTCGACGGCGAGCTCGACGAGGCGCAGGTGCTCCTCGGTGGACAGCGTCGACGCCTCGCCCGTCGTCCCGCACACCACGAGCCCGTCGGAGCCGTTCGCGTACAGGTGGCCCATGAGGTCGACGAACGCGGCCTCGTCGACCGAACCGTCGGGGGCGAACGGGGTCACGATGGCGGTGAGGACGGCGCCGAGGCTCATGGATGCAGGTTGCCCCACGGCCCCGGTGATGGTCTACGTCGGGTCCCCCGCCGGGTCCGGGCCCTCGACGTTGACCGTCGGCGGCCCCGAGCCGGCGCGCCCGATGACCGCGGTCGAGCGCTCGCCGCCCGGGTTCGACTCGCGGTGCACGGTGTGCGGCGGGACGCGCAGGAAGTCGCCGGGCCCGGCCTCGACCGCGTCCTCGCCGCCCGGGCCGAACTCCAGGCGCATGGCGCCGCGGACGACGTAGAGGCTGGTCTCGTGGTCGCCGTGGTGGTGCCAGCCGGACGAGGCGCCGGGCTCGGTGTGCACCAGGCCGGCCCACAGGCCGTCCGACGAGAACGCCACCTGGCGGTGCATGCCCGGCGTGGGGTCGCCGTCGACGAGGTCGGCCTCGCGGACGAGGCGCACGGGTTCGGAGCTCACCCCGGACAGTGTGAGCGCTTTCCCGTGCCGGGGCACGGGAAAGCGCTCACGAGACCGGAGGTCAGACCAGACCGAGCTTCTGCACCGCGTCGCGCTCCTCGACGAGCTCGTTCACCGACGCGTCGATGCGCTCGCGGGAGAAGTCGCTGATCTCCAGGCCCTGGACGATCTCGAACTTCCCGTTCGACGCCGTCACGGGGAACGACGACACCAGGCCCTCGGGCACGTCGTAGGAGCCGTCGGAGACGATCGCCGCCGAGGTCCAGTCGTTCGGCCGGGTGCCGTTGACCCAGGTGTAGACGTGGTCGATCGCCGCCGCGGCGGCCGACGCCGCGGACGAGGCGCCGCGCACATCGATGATCTCGGCGCCGCGCTTGGCCACGCGCGGGATGAACTCGTCGGTCAGCCACGACCGGTCGACCTGGTCGCCGATCGGCTTGCCGTCGATCTCGGCGTAGGTGATGTCGGGGTACTGGGTGGCGGAGTGGTTGCCCCAGATCGTCATCTTGGAGACCGACCCCACGCGGACGCCGAACTTGGTGGCCAGCTGGCCGACCGCGCGGTTGTGGTCCAGGCGCGTCATCGCGGTGAACCGGTCGGCCGGCACGTCCGAGTTGGACTTGGCGATCAGCGCGTTGGTGTTGGCCGGGTTGCCGACGACGAGCACCCGGACGTCGTCGGCGGCGCCGTTGAGCGCCTGCCCCTGCGGCTTGAAGATCCCGCCGTTGGCCTCGAGCAGGTCGGCGCGCTCCATGCCCTTCGTGCGCGGGCGGGCGCCGACGAGCAGGGCGACGTTGGTGCCGTCGAACGCCTGGGTGGCGTCGTCGAAGACGTCGATGCCGTCGAGCAGCTCGAAGGCGCTGTCGTTGAGCTCGAGCGCGGTGCCCTCGGCGGCCCTCACCGCGTCCGGGATCTCCAGCAGGCGCAGCCGGACCGGCACGTCCTCGCCGAGCAGGTCGCCGGCCGCGATGCGGAACAGCAGCGCGTAGCCGATCTGCCCGGCCGCGCCGGTGACGGTCACGTTGACGGGTGTGGACGCCATCGGTGCTCCTGCCCTCTCTCTCGGGTCGGTCGGTCTCGTCGCCGCGGAGCCTTGCACGTCACCGCGAATGGTGTGCAGGCAGCCCCGCGCGGTCCTCCGGGTCGCCGACGACCATCTGGCCCCGGCGTTGCGCGAGGTAGCGGAAGGTCAGGCCCAGCGACACGAAGATGCGGTTGCGGTTCCCCAGCAGCGCGAAGATGTGCACGAACATCCAGATCAGCCACGCCAGCACGCCGACGAGCTTGGGCCCGTGTGCGATGTCGGCGACGGCCGCGCCGCGCCCGACCGTGGCCATCGTGCCCTTGTCGCGGTAGCGGAAGCGCTCGGTGGGCTCCCCCGCGACCAGCCGCCGGATCGTCCGGCCGGCGTGCTGCCCGGTCTGCAGCGCGGGCTGCGCGAGCTGGGGCAGCGGGTCGTCCTCGATGAGGGCGACGTCGCCGGCGACGAGGATCTCGGGGTGCTCGGGGACGCGGAGGTCGCCGCCGACGACGATGCGCCCGCCGCGGCCCTGGCGCAGGCCCCACGTGCCGATCTCCTCGTGCGCCGCGACACCGGTGGCCCAGATGGTCATCTGCGCCTCGATCTCGCTGCCGTCGGCGAGGACCACGGACTCGGGCCTGACCTCCTTGACCGCGGTCTCGAGGCGCAGCTCGACGCCCCGGGCGCGGAGCTGCTCCGCGGCGTACTCGCGCAGCTTCGGCGCGAACGGCGGGAGCAGCTTGTCGGTCATCTCCACGAGCACGACGTGGACCTCGGCCGGGTCGAGCTCGGGGTATCGGTCGGGCAGGACCGTGTTGCGCAGCTCGGCGAGCGTGCCGGCCATCTCGACGCCGGTGGCCCCGCCGCCGACGATCACCACGCTCGCACCCCGGCGCTCGCCGGTGGCCGCGATGCGCTCGAGGTACCCGGTCATGCGGTCGCGCACGGCCAGCGCCTCGGCCCGGGTGTAGATCGGGTAGGCGTTCTCGGCCGCGCCGGGCACGCCGAAGTAGTTGGTGGTCACGCCGTTGGCGATGACCAGGTAGTCGTAGTGCAGGTCCGGACCGATGTCGAGGGTGATCGTCCGGGTCTCCGGGTCGACGGTCTCGACCGCGCCCTTGCGGAACGACGCCCCCGTGTGGGCCGCGAAGCCGCGGGCGCCGTAGGTGATGTCGCCGGGGTTCAGCGCGCCCGTGGCCACCTGGTAGAGCAGGGGCTGGAAGGTGCTGTAGCTGTGCCGGTCGACGAGCGTGGTGCGCACCGGTGCTCCGCGCAGCTCGCGGACGGCGGCGAGACCGGCGAAGCCGGCGCCGAGCACGACGACGTGGGGCCGCGGGTCGGCGTCGGTGACCGACGTCCCCGCGGACTCGCCCCGGGGTGACGGATCGGCGGTCATGGGGCCGGACTCCTCTCGTGGGCCCGTCCGGGGCGGCCGCGACGATCCGGCGACGGCTGCGTCCCGACGAGCAGGTCATTCCTGACCTACCCGCCATGGTCCTCCGCCACGCAGCGGGGGGTGACCGCGCGGCCCGGCCGTCTCCTGTCGGCCCGCTCACAGGGTCTCGAGGGCGGTCCGGGGCGCGGTACGGGCGCTCAGGGTGGCGGGACCGGGCCGTCGTCGGGGACGGGTCCGACGGTCTCGGGCGGGTCGCGTCCGTCGTCGGTCTGCTCGGGCAGCAGCGGCGAGACCGCCAGCGCCCCGACCCGCGCCCCGGCCGGGGCCACCTCGACCGCGCGCACGCCGGGACGGGCGGACACGGCCGGCACCGCCGCCGGGTCCAGCTCGACGACGAGGGCGACGACGCAGGCGCAGCCCGCACCCAGCCGCGCCGACTCCGTGGCCGCCACCGCCGCCGGGCGCCCCTGCGAGGTGCGGGCCTGCTCGCCCGCACGGTTCGCCGCCTGCGTCTCGGCGAGGCGCAGCGCGGTGGTGAGGTCGACGGTGCCGCTGTCGTCGAGCGAGACCCGTCGCAGCGCCGTCTGCACTCGCGGCAGCGCCACCCGGAACACCACTTCGCGGGCACTCGTCCCCGTGCCGGCCAGCGCGGCGGCCGCGCTCGCGGGGTCCTGCGCGGTCGCGAACGTGACGAGGGCGGGGCGCGGGCCGGGTGACCCCGGCGGCACCGATCGGGACCGCGCGAGGTACCCGCTGACCGTCTCGCCGGGCGCGGGTCCCAGCCGGGTCGCGTCGGTGCTGCCCGGGGTCCCCTCCCCCGGCGCGCTCCCCGACCCGGCCACCCAGGCGGTCACCAGCGCCACCACGAGCACGACGGCCAGCACGACCGCCGCCGTCGGCCAGCGCACCAGGGGCCCGTCGTCCCGGTCGTCCCGGTCGGGCTCGGGCTCGGCGGGCTCGGCGGGCTCGGCGGGCGGGCTCAGCTCGCCGCCCGCAGGCTCTCCAGGGCGCCCGCCAGGTCGGCCGGGGGCTCGCTGGTGAACTCGACCCAGCGCCCGTCGGCGGGGTGGGCCAGCCCGAGGCGGTGGGCGTGCAGCCACTGCCGGCCCAGCCCGAGCGTGCGGGCGAGCACCGGGTCGGCGCCGTAGGTCAGGTCACCGACGCAGGGGTGGCGCACCGCGGAGAAGTGCACACGGATCTGGTGGGTCCGGCCCGTCTCCAGCTCGACCTCGAGCAGCGACGCCGCCCGGAAGGCCTCGAGGGTGCGGTAGTGGGTGACGCTGGGCCGCCCGTCGCGGACCACCGCGAACTTCCAGTCCTGCTTGGGGTGACGGTCGATGGGCGCGTCGATCGTGCCCTCGCTGGGGTCGGGGTGACCCTGCACCACCGCGAGGTAGATCTTCGAGACCGTGCGCTCGCGGAACGCCTGCTTGAGCACCGAGTAGGCCCGCTCGGACTTCGCCACCACCATCACCCCGGTGGTCCCGGCGTCGAGGCGGTGCACCACGCCCTGGCGCTCGGCGGCCCCGCTCGTGGCGATCCGGATGCCGAGCGCCGCGAGGCCGGAGACGACGGTGGGACCCGTCCAGCCCGGGCTCGGGTGCACGGCGACGCCGACGGGCTTGTCGACGACGACGATCTCGTCGTCCTCGTGGAGCACGACCAGGCCCTCGACCGCCTCGGCGGTGACGACCGGCGTGGCCTGCTCCGGCTCGGGCAGCTCGACCTCGAGCCAGGCACCGGCCACGAGGCGGTCGGACTTGCCCGCCTCGACGCCGTCGACCCGCACCGCGCCGTCGGCGGCGAGCTCGGCCACGACGTTGCGCGACAGGCCCAGCATCCGCGACAGCCCGGCGTCGAGCCGCATCCCGTCGAGCCCGTCGGGCACGGGCAGCGTGCGCAGGTTCATGCCCGCTCGCTCCCGGTCCGGCTGCCGTCCAGGTCGCGACCGAGCAGCGCGAGCAGCACCAGGACGACGCCGCCGACGGTGATCGCGGAGTCGGCCACGTTGAACACCGGGAACCAGCCGACGGACACGAAGTCGACGACGTGGCCCTGCAGCGGCCCGGGGCCGCGGAAGAAGCGGTCGACGAGGTTGCCCAGCGCCCCGCCGAGCACCAGTCCGAGCGCCAGCGCCCAGCCCCGCGAGCGCAGGCGCCGGGCGAACCGCGCAATGCCGACCACGACGGCGAGCGCCACCAGCGTCAGCACCCACGTCAGGCCCGTGGCCAGCGAGAACGCCGCGCCGGGGTTGCGGACCAGGGTGAAGGAGACGAGGTCCCCCACCAGCGGCACACGCTCGCCGTCGCGCAGCCAGGACACCATGACGATCTTCGTGACGAGGTCGAGGGCGACCACGACGACCGCGACGGCGGCGAGCATCGCCAGCCGTTTGGGGGGCTGGTCCCCGGCCGGCCCGGCCGTCCCGGCCCCGGTGTCCGGCCCGCTCTCCGGCTCGGTGGGTGCGCTGCTCACCGCCCCATCGTCCCAGCTCCCGTCCCCTCGTCCGCCGCCCCGCCCGGCAACCGGGGCGGGACCGTGTCCGTCCCGTCGCCCCGGGTCCCGCGGTCGACCGCTCCCGGGCCGTCCGGGCCCTCGGCGGGGTCACGGCCGGCCCCGCCGGGAGCACCGGCAGCACCGGCAGCACCGGGAGCACCGGGAGCACCGGGAGCACCGGGAGCACCGCCCTCGCCGCCGTCGCGGGCCGGCGCGGGGCGGGGCCCGCCGCGACGGGCCGCACCGGGACGCAGCGCGGGCGTGCCGCCGGTGTCGCCGTGCCAGCGCGCGAGCCGGCCGGACCGGTCGACCGAGCGCAGGCGCTCCTCCGCGGCGGCGCGGGCCGACTCGGTGGTGACGACGAGCAGTTGATCGCCCTCCTGGATCCGGCTCTCACCCTGCGGGGTGAAGCTGGTGCCGCCCCGCACGACGAGGCTCAGGCCCGACCCCTCGGGCAGGCGCAGCTCCCGGACGTACACGCCGTGCAGCTTCGAGCCCTCGGGCACGGTCATCTGCAGGAGGTCGGCGCGCAGGCTCTCCAGCGGCGCGGCGTCGACCTCGATCTCCTCGACGCGGGAGCTGCCCGCCAGCCCGAGGGTGCGCGCGACCAGGGGCAGCGTCGTGCCCTGCACGAGCACCAGGACCACCACCAGGACGAACACCGCGTCGACGAGGGCCTGCGCGCCCGGCACGCCCTCGGTGAGCGGGATCAGCGCGAGCACGATCGGCACCGCACCGCGCAGGCCCGCCCACGACAGGAACACCTGCTCGCGCCAGGGCACCCGGAAGCCGGTGGCCGCGGCCATCACCGACAGCGGGCGCGCCAGGAAGACGAGCACCGCGCCGGCGATGAGCGCGGGCACCAGCGCGCCGGTGAGGCGCCCCGGCGAGACGTAGAGCCCGAGCAGCACGAACAGCCCGATCTGGGCGAGCCAGCCGAGACCCTCGGCGAACGAGCGGGTGCCCTCGCGGTGGGGCAGCGTCGAGTTGCCCAGGACGAGCGCGGCCACGTAGGTCGCGAGCAGCCCCGACGCGTGCGCCGACTGGGCCGACGCGAAGGCGACGATGCAGACGGCGAGCGTGGCGAGGGGGTAGAGCCCGGTCGCGGGCAGCGCGGCCCGGCGCAGCCCGAGCGCGCCGAGGCGTCCGAGGACGGCGCCGATGAGGCCGCCGGCGACGAGCTCGTAGACCACGAGCAGCGGGTCCAGCCAGCTCAGGGCCGCGGTGGACGAGAGGATGACGACGGCCAGGAACACCGGGGCGTCGTTGAGCCCCGACTCGAGCTCCAGCGATCCGACCAGCCGGCCGCCGAGACCGAGGTTGCGCAGGACGCTGAAGACCGCGGCGGCGTCGGTCGACGACAACACCGCGCCCCAGAGGAACGCGATGCGCAGGTCGAGCCCGAGCAGCGCCCAGAGCGCGAGGCCGGTGACGCCGATGCTCACCGCCACGGCCACCGTCGACAGGGCGACGCCCAGCCCGAGCGCCGGGCGCACCGTGGTCCAGCGGGTGGAGAGCCCGCCGTCGGCGAGGATCAGCACGAGCGCCGCCACCCCGAGCGCCTGGGTCAGCGCGGCGTCGTCGAACCGGATCCCCAGGCCCGACTCGCCCAGCGCGACGCCGATCCCGAGGTAGATCAGCAGCGACGGCAGCCCGACCCGGGTGGAGACCCGGACGGCGAGGACGGCGACGAGGACGACACCCGCGCCGGCACCGAGCAGGAGCGGCAGGCGGTCCACGCGTCGCACCCCCTCCAGCTCGTGGAGGGGATGACCCTAGCGACCGACGGGGCTCGAGGAGTCCGCGGATCTCCGGCCCGTGAGGCGGTTCACGGCGGCGCGGCCGAGGGTCGGCGCCGGACGGCGGCGGGTCAGCGGCGGCTGTCGGCGCTGCGGGGCCCGGAGAGCGACGCGACCGGCGTGCACCAGGAGCAGCCCGTGAAGCCGAGCTCCACCGCCTCCGACACGGGCAGCGGGATGACCTCGCGCCCGTAGAGGTAGCTGCAGCGCCCGAGGTGGAACAGCGGCTCCTCGTCGATGACCAGCACCTCGTCGTCGAGGCCGGCGACGGCCTCGCGGGCGGTGTCGTCGACCGCCTCCTCCTCGGGCTGCGACGCCGGGGGCGGGGGCGGCGGGGCGCCACCCGGGGGTCCCCCGGGGGGCGGTCCGGCCGGCGGGCGACCGGGGGCCTGGCCCGCGGGGGGCGGCCCGCCCGCCGGCCCCTGACCGACCGGCGCCTGCCCCTGAGCCACGGGAGCCTGGCCGCCGGGAGCCTGACCAGCCGGAGCCTGACCAGCCGGAGCGCGGGCGCCGTCACCGGCGGGCGCACCGTCGACCGGCGCCCCGGCCCCACCGGCGTCACCGGCCTGGTCGGCCGGGCCGGCACCGTCGGGCGGGACCTGGCGCATCCGCGCGAGGTCGCCCATGTCGAGACGCATGGTGGCGGCGTCGTCGCCCTCGGAGGCGGGGGCCCGACCGGTCGTGGTGGTCGCGGCGGCCGACCCGCCCCCGAGGCGGGCCTCGGCCGGCGTCCCCGGCAACGGGAGCATCCCGAGTACCCGCGCGCCCCGCGGGGCGCCGGCGGCCCGGGACGGCTCGTCGCCCGGTCGGACGGCGGTGGTGGCCCAGCGCGACCCGGCCGAGGATCCCGACGAGGACGCACCGGCTGCTCCCGCCGCCGCTCCGGCCGCCACCCCGGCGCCCGTCGCGCGGACGGTGTCACGTCCCGCTCCGTCGTCCTGCGCGCCCGGAGCACCGGATCCCGGCCCGCCGGGTGGCACCGGCCCGCAGCCCGCAGCCGGTCCGCCGGGCGGGCGACCACCGGGCGCAGCGCCGGGAGGCGCACCGGTCGGACGCGACGCCGGTCCCGCGGTCGTCGCCGTGGCCTCCGGGGAGCCCGGCCCCGGGCCCGAGGAGTGGACGCCCGCGGCGAACCCGGAGGACGGTGACGAGGACGGTGACGAGGGCCCCGACGGCGGTGCGTCCACCGGTCCTGACGACGGGGACGACGCGGGGACGGCCTGGCGCCGGCCCTCCCGCTCGCGTCGCCGTCG
>Ga0196958_10000818_pt1 | contig 10164 bp, 8 predicted proteins | sample S1v_10metaG_FD_148654 | JGI IMG/M metagenome (GOLD analysis project Ga0196958, IMG submission 148654) | Soil microbial communities from Anza Borrego desert, Southern California, United States - S1+v_10 | ecosystem: Environmental > Terrestrial > Soil > Desert | place: USA: California | collected...
TCAACACCGGCAAGTTCACCGGGTCCGGCGGCAACCTCGAGGAGACCGTCACCCGCAACAACCTCGAGGCGGCCGAGGAGATCGTGCGCCAGCTGCGGCTGCGCGACATCGGCGGCATCATCGTCATCGACTTCATCGACATGGTGCTCGAGGCCAACCGCGACCTCGTGCTGCGCAGGCTCACCGAGTGCCTGGCCCGGGACCGCACCCGCCACCAGGTGGCCGAGGTCACCTCGCTGGGCCTCGTCCAGATGACCCGCAAGCGCGTGGGCGGCGGGCTGCTGGAGCACTTCTCCACCCCGTGCGAGCACTGCCGCGGGCGCGGCGTGATCGTCAACGCGGAGCCGGAGGTGGGCAGCGTGCCCGCCACCGGCCGGAACGACCGCCCGGAGCGGGAGGGACGGCGCTCCCGGGGACGCGGGCGCCGCGACGGCGAGGACCGCAACGGCCACGACGTGCGCAAGGCCGAGCCGGCAGGCACCGCGAACGGCTCGGGCACCGACGCCCCGGCCCGCAACGGCCGCAGCGCCGAGACGGCCGAGGTCGGCGCGTCGGTCGACGTGGGCGCACCCGCCCCCGTCGTCACCCCGGCCGTCCTCGACCCCGCGGGGGAGGCCCCGGCCCGGGAGGCGCCGGTCGAGGAGACCCCGGCGGAGCCGCAGGCCACGGGCGGGCGGCGCGTGCGCCGCAGCGCGCGCCGGCCCGCGGGGCCCTCCGCGGTCGAGACCTCGCCCGCGGACGGGCCTGCCGACGTGGCCGCGGACGCCGTCGAGGAGGTCGTCGTCGAGCGTTCGGTGGCCGCCGCGCACTCGCGACCCGAGCCGAACGCGGCCGAGAAGGCGGCGGAGAAGGCTGCGGCGGGCGACGTCACCGGGAACGGCGTGGCGGAGCCGGCACCGGCGGAGCAGGCGCAGGGCACCGACGACGAGCAGAACGGCCGCACCCGGGGACGGCGCCGGGGCCGCGTCACGCGCACCGCAGGCGCTCCCTCCGCTGCCGCGGGGGAGGCCCCGGTCGCCGCCGTGGTCACCGTCGCGAGCACGGCCGAGCCGTCCGCCCCAGCGGCGTCGACGGCGGCGTCGACGGCGGCGTCGACGGCACCGTCCGGTGCTCCGGCCGAGGCGGAGCCCGTCGTGCCGGTGGCCGCCCCGCCGCAGCCCGAGCCCGCCCCGGCCGCGCGGCCCCGCCGCAGCCGGCGTGCGGCGTCACGTCCGGCGGGGCCGCCCGCCGATGGCGGGAACGACCCGGCATGACCGGCCCGCGAGCACGTCAGCTATCCTGGGAACCCTGCGCCGCGCTCCGAGCAGTCGCGGCCCGCGCAGGGTCCCCCTGTGCAATGACCCCCGAGCTTCAGGAGCAGTGCGTCGATGTACGCGATCGTCAAGACCGGCGGTAAGCAGTACAAGGTGGCCGTCGACGACGTGGTCACCGTCGAGAAGATCGACGGTGCGCCCGGCGCCGAGGTCAGCCTTCCGGCCGTGCTCCTGGTGGACGGTGACGACGTCACCGCCGACGCCGCGGCGCTCGCGTCCGCGTCGGTCACCGCCACGGTGGTCGAGCACACCAAGGGCCCGAAGATCCGGATCCACAAGTTCAAGAACAAGACCGGGTACCACAAGCGCCAGGGGCACCGCCAGCCCCTGACGAAGGTCCAGGTCACCGGCATCGCGAAGTAGGAGGACGACACCATGGCTCACAAGAAGGGTGCGTCCAGCTCGCGCAACGGGCGCGACTCCAACGCACAGCGCCTCGGCGTGAAGCGCTTCGGCGGCCAGGTCGTGAACGCGGGCGAGATCCTCGTCCGCCAGCGCGGCACCAAGTTCCACCCGGGCCTCGGCGTCGGCCGGGGCGGTGACGACACGCTGTTCGCGCTGGTCGAGGGGTCGGTCGAGTTCGGCTTCGCGAAGGGCCGCAAGGTCGTCAACGTGGTGCCGGCGCAGGTCTGAGGCCTGCACCCACCCAGCAGAACCGGACAACGGCGGGCCGCCCACGGGGTGGCCCGCCGTTGTCGTGTGTGAGGAGAGTCGATGTCGAAGTTCGTGGACCGCGTGGTGGTGCACGCCACGGCGGGCGCGGGCGGCAACGGCTGCGCCTCCGTGCACCGCGAGAAGTTCAAGCCGCTCGGCGGCCCCGACGGGGGCAACGGCGGGCGCGGCGGCTCGATCGTGCTGGTCGTCGACCCGGGCGTGCACACCCTGCTCGACTTCCACCACCGCCCGCACGCCACGGCCCGCAGCGGCAAGCAGGGTCAGGGCGGGTTCAAGGCCGGCGCGAACGCCGAGGACCTGGAGCTGCGCGTTCCCGACGGCACGGTCGTGTTCGACGCGCGGGGCGAGATCGTCGCCGACCTCGTCGGCGCGGGCACCCGTTTCGTCGCCGCGGAGGGCGGCCGCGGCGGGCTGGGCAACGCCGCGCTCGCCTCGGCGGCCCGCAAGGCGCCCGGGTTCGCCCTGCTCGGGGAGCCCGGTGAGAGCCGGGACCTGGTCCTCGAGCTGCGGTCGATGGCGGACGTGGGGCTCGTCGGTTTCCCGTCGGCGGGCAAGTCGTCGCTGGTGGCGGCCCTGTCGGCGGCCCGCCCCAAGATCGCGGACTACCCGTTCACCACGCTCGTGCCCCAGCTCGGCGTCGTCACCGCCGGGGAGGACGTCTTCACGGTCGCCGACGTGCCCGGGCTCATCCCGGGCGCGTCCGAGGGTCGCGGGCTCGGGCTCGACTTCCTGCGGCACATCGAGCGCTGCTCGGTGCTGGTGCACGTCGTCGACTGCGCCACGTTCGAGCCGGGCCGCGACCCGGTGTCCGACGTGCAGGCGCTGGAGGACGAGCTCGCCCGCTACACGCCCGCGCTCGGCGGCGCGCTGGGCGACCGGCCCCGGCTGATCGCGCTGAACAAGGTCGACGTGCCGGACGCGGCCGACATGGCCGATCTCGTCGCGGCCGACCTCACCGAGCGCTTCGGCTGGCCGGTCCTGCCGATCTCCACGGCGTCCCGGGCCGGCCTGCGCGAGCTGGCGTTCGCGATGGCCGAGCAGGTGCGCGCGCACCGGGCGGCGCAGCCGGAGCCCGAGCCCACCCGGATCGTGCTGCGCCCGCAGGCCGTCGACGACGCCGGGTTCTCGGTCGAGCCCGACCCGACCCTGCCCGGCGGCTTCGTCGTCCGCGGCGCCCGGCCCGAGCGCTGGATCCGGCAGACCTCCTTCGACAACGACGAGGCCGTCGGCTACCTCGGCGACCGGCTCGCGCGGCTCGGCGTCGAGGACGCGCTCGCCGACGCGGGCGCGCAGCCCGGCTGCCCCGTCACGATCGGCGACGTCACGTTCGACTGGGAACCGAGCACCCCGTCCGGGGTCGCGGTGCTGATGTCCGGCCGGGGCACCGACCGGAGGCTCGAGCAGAACAACCGGGCCTCGGCGACCGACCGCAAGGCGGCCAAGGCCGAACGACGCAGGCACCGCACGGACGAGGAGCTCTTCGCCGAAGACGGCGACGACGACGCATGAACGCCCGCCACCAGGTCGCCTCGGCCCGGCGCGTCGTCGTCAAGGTCGGGTCCTCCTCGCTCACGAGCCTCGACGGGGGGCTGGACCCGTCGAGGCTGTCCGCGCTGGTCGACGTGCTCGCCGCGCGGCGGGCCACCGGGAGCCAGGTGGTGCTCGTCTCGTCGGGGGCGATCGCGGCCGGGCTCGCCCCGCTCGGTCTCACCCGCCGCCCTCGGGACCTCGCGACGCAGCAGGCGGCCGCCGCCGTCGGGCAGCTGTTGCTCGCGGAGGCGTACGCAGCGGCGTTCGGGCGGCACGGGCAGCCGATCGGGCAGGTGCTGCTCACCGCCGACGACATGATCCGCCGTTCCCACTACCGCAACGCCCAGCGCACCCTGGAACGGCTGCTCGGGCTCGGCGTGCTGCCCGTCGTCAACGAGAACGACACGGTGGCCACCGACGAGATCCGGGTCGGGGACAACGACCGGCTCGCGGCCCTGGTGGCGCACCTGATCGGCGCCGACGGGCTGGTGCTGCTCTCCGACGTCGACGGCCTCTACGACGGCGACCCGCGCCTGCCCGGCTCCCGGCTGTTGCCGGAGGTGGACGCGCCGGCCGACCTGGAGGCCGTGCAGGTCGCCCGCGCGCGTGCCGACTCCCTCGGTACCGGGGGGATGGCCACCAAGATCACAGCGGCTGCGATGGCCGCGGCCGCCGGGATCCCGGTGCTGCTCGCGTCGGCCGAGGACGTGGGCGACGCGTTGGAGACGGGCGAGGCGGGCCCGAAGGTCGGCACCGCGTTCCGCCCGTCCGGCAGGCGGATGTCGGCGCGCCGGTTCTGGCTGCGGCACGCCGCCGACGTGCGCGGGGCCCTCGACCTCGACGCCGGGGCGGTGGCGGCGGTGATCGACCGCAGGCGCTCGCTGCTCGCCGCCGGCATCCACGGCATCTCGGGCGACTTCGTCGCCGGCGACGTCGTCGACCTCGTGGGGCCGTACGGCACCGTCGTCGCGCGCGGGGTGGTGGGTTTCGACGCCGCCGAGCTGCCGGCCCTGATCGGCCGGCGCTCCGAGGACCTGGCCCCGGAACTGCGTCGCGAGGTCGTGCACGCCGACGACCTGGTCCCGATGCGCTGAGTTGTCGGGGGCTGCGCTGGGCACCAGACTCCCGGCGTGGACGCCGAGCGGGCCCGTACCCGGATGGTCGACGCCCTGCGCGACGCGGGGCGGGTGTGCTCGTCCGCCGTCGAGGAGGCGTTCCGGGCCGTGCCGCGCCACCTGTTCCTCCCCGGGGTCGGCGTGCGCGAGGCCTACGCCGACGAGGCGGTCGCCGTGCAGTTCGACGGCGCGGTGGCCACGAGCTCGGCCTCGCAGCCGTCCATGATGGCGATCATGCTCGAGCAGCTTGACCTGCGGGCCGGCCAGCGCGTGCTCGAGATCGGGGCGGGCACCGGGTACAACGCCGCGCTGATGGCGCGGATCGTCGGCCCGTCGGGCGCGGTGACGGCCGTCGACATCGACGAGGGCCTCGTCGACCGGGCCGCCGTGCACCTCGCGGCGGCCGGCGTGGACGGCGTGCAGCTGGTGGTGGCGGACGGCGCGCTCGGGCACCCGCCCGGAGCGCCGTACGACCGGATCGTGCTCACGGTCGGCAGCGACGACGTGCGGCCGGAATGGGTGGCGCAGCTCTCGCCGGGCGGGCGGCTGCTGCTCCCGCTGGCGGTGCGCGGCAGCCAGCTCTCCACCGCGCTCGACCTCGGGCCCGACGGGGTCCTGCGCAGCCACTCGGTGCGCAGCTGCGCGTTCATCCGCCTGCGCGGAGCCGCGGCGAGCCCGGGCGCGAGCGTGCGCCTCGACGGGTTGGGCCTGGCGATCCTGAAGCCGGAGGACGGGCCTGGTCCGGATCCCGCAGCCGTGACGGCGGCCCTCGCGGAGCCGGGCGACCTGGTGGCGTCGGAGGTGCCGCTGGGCCCGGCCGACGTGTGGGACGGGTTCGGGCTCTGGCTCGCCGTCACCGAACCCGGGGTGTGCCGGCTCATGGCCACCGAACCGGAGACGGGGCTGCCCGACGACCTGATCCCGCTCGGCGCGGCCGGCGGGACGGTCGCGCTCGTCGCCGGCGGCGGTGACCAGCTGCCCGGCCTCGCCACGGTGGTGCCGGGTTCCGGGCGCGGCCGTCGCGTGAGCCAACGGCCGGTGTCCGTGCGGGCCTTCGGCCCTGCCGGGCCCGCCCTCGCGGCGCGCCTGTCGGCCGCGCTCTGGCGCTGGGCGGCGGCGGGCCGGCCGGACGCGATGGACTGGCGGTTCACGGTGGTGCCGCACGGTGCGGGCCGGCCGGACCGGGAGCAGCCGGAGGCCGGGGTGCTGCACAAGCCGAGCTGCACGGTGCACGCCGGCCTCGTCGTCGGGCATCCGCCGGAGCCGTGAGGACGGGACCGGCAGGCGTACGGCTCAGCCGCGCTGCGCCAGGGCGAACGGCAGCACCGCCGACGCGCCCGCCTGCCGGAGCAGGCGCGCGGCCACGGTGGCCGTCCAGCCGGTGTCGATCACGTCGTCGACCAGCAGGACCGGCCCGTCCGGGACGGGGAACCCCGGCGGCTCGAAGGCCGCCCAGACGGCCGCGAGCCGCTGTGCGCTGTTGGCGTGCTCGTCCGGTCGAGACCCGGCGGGCTCGAGCGTGCCGAGCAGCGGGAGGCGGCCGATCTCGGCGATGCGCCGGGCCAGGTGCTGCAGCTGGTGCGGCCGCGTGCGCGAGCCGACGCCGACGACACCGACGGGCCGCTCCTCCCACCCCCAGCCCGCGAGCACGCGGACGCAGGCGTCGAGGACGTCCTTCGGGGCGGGCGCGTCGTCACCGCCCACCAGCTCGCGCAGCCGGGTGCCCCACCCGATGTCCGACAGCCGCCCGATGACCCGGCCCGGCTGCGCGAGCTCGCCCGCCGGGATCCGGCCCGACGCCGGGACGCCCAGCTCCGCCATGCCGCTGGGCCACTGCTTGCGCGGGGCGACCTCGACGCCCGGACGGCTGATCCGCTCCTGCGCCGCGGCGGCCGCCTCCTCGTCCACGGAGGTCTGCCAGGCCGGCGGAGCGCACGTGTCGCATCGCCCGCACGCTTCGGCGGCCGGGTCGTCGAGCTGGCGGCGCAGGAACTGCATGCGGCAGCCGGTGGTGTCGATGTAGTCGAGCATCGCCTGCTGCTCGACCTTGCGGGCCTCGGCGATGCGCTGGTGGCGCTCCCGGTCGTAGACCCACTCCTGACCGGTGGCGACCCACCCGCCCTTGACGCGGCGCGCGGCGCCGTCGCTGTCGAGCACCTTGAGCAACATCTCCAGCCGGGTGCGGGACAGGTCGACGCGCGTCTCGATGGCGGCGGTGGACAGCGGCGCCCCGTCGTCGGTGGAGCCGAGCACGCCGAGGGTCTGGCGCACGAGCGGCTCGGGTGGGAACGCGAGCGAGGCGAAGTAGGCCCAGATGTCGCGGTCCTCCCGGCCGGGCAGGAGCACCACCTCGGCCCGCTCGACGGCGCGGCCGGCGCGCCCGATCTGCTGGTAGTAGGCCACCGGGGAGGCCGGGGCGCCGAGGTGCACGACGAAGCCCAGGTCGGGCTTGTCGAAGCCCATCCCGAGCGCGCTGGTGGCCACCAGTGCCTTGACGCGGTTGGCCAGCAGGTCGCCCTCGGCGGCGAGGCGCTCCTCGGGGTCGGTCTTGCCCGTGTAGGAGGCCACGGCGTGCCCGCGATCGCGCAGGAACTCCGCGACCTCCTCGGCCGCGGCGATCGTGAGCGTGTAGACGATGCCGGCGCCGGGCAGCGCGCCGAGGTGGTCGGCGAGCCAGCCCAGCCGCTGCGCGGGCGTGGCCAGCCGCACGACGGACAGGCGCAGGCTTTCCCGGTCCAGCGAGCCGCGCAGCACGAGCGGCTCGCCTGCGCTTTCCACGGCGGGCCCCGGCCTTGCTCCGCGGCCGTGGCTCCCCGGAAGTGCGTTCGGCGACAGCCCGAGCTGCTCGGTGACGTCGACGACCACCCGGTCGTTGGCCGTGGCCGTGGTGGCGAGCACCGGGATGCCCGTGGGCAGCTCGGCGATCAGCTGCCGCAGGCGGCGGTAGTCGGGCCGGAAGTCGTGGCCCCAGTCGGACACGCAGTGCGCCTCGTCGACCACGAGCATCCCGGCGCTCGCGGTGAGCCGGGGCAGCACGCGGTCGCGGAAATCGGGGTTGTTGAGCCGCTCCGGGCTGACCAGCAGCACGTCGACCTCACCGGAGTCGACGGCGGAGTAGGTGCGCTCCCAATCGGCGGTGTTGGCCGAGTTGACCGTGGCGGCGCGGATGCCGGCGCGCGCGGCCGCGTCGATCTGGTTGCGCATCAGCGCGAGCAGCGGCGAGACGATCACCGTGGGCCCGGCGCCCGCCTCCCGCAGCAGCGCCGTGGCCACGAAGTAGACGGCGGACTTGCCCCATCCGGTGCGCTGCACGACCAGGGCCCGCCTGCGCTGCTCGACGAGCGCGTGCACCGCGGACCACTGGTCCTCGCGCAGCCGCGCCTCGGGCCCGGCGAGCGTGGCCAGCACGGCCTCGGCGCGGCGGCGGAGATCCGGTTCGGTGGTGGTGGGCACGACCCCATGGTGGACGAGACCCCCGACAGTCCCGCAGGGGGTGTGGAGCCACCCGGACGGGGAACCCCACGCGCATGAGCAGCGCCTCCCGGAAGTGGCCCTTCGTGATCAGGCGGTGCACGCGGTGCACCAGAGAGGCCGTCGTCGTGGTCGCGGCCGAGAAGGGCTCCGGGACGGTCGCCGCCTGCGCCGAGCACCTGGAGTGGGCGTTCTTCCTCGGCGTCGACGAGTGGAGCGGACGGCGCCGCACCGCGTGACGCGGCCCTCCCGCGCCCGACCTGGGCGGATCGCCCGCCCGCTTGGCAGGATGGCCGGGTGGACGCACCCCAGGCACCGCTGTTCGGCTCGGTGGACGACGTCGCCCAGCGGCTGGCCGGAGTCGGCTACCTCGCCTCCACCGGGGTCGCCACCACCGTCTACCTCGCCGACCGGCTCGGGAAGCCGCTGCTCGTCGAGGGTCCCGCGGGGGTCGGCAAGACCGAGCTGGCCAAGGCGGTCGCCGCGGCCACCGGCGCCGGGCTGGTGCGGCTGCAGTGCTACGAGGGCATCGACGAGGCGCGCGCCCTCTACGAGTGGAACCACGCCAAGCAGCTGCTGCGCATCACCGCGGGCCAGGGCCGCGAGTCCTGGGACGAGACGCGCGACGACGTGTTCTCCGAGGAGTTCCTGCTGCCCCGACCGCTGCTGACGGCGATCCGGCGCACCGAGCCGACGGTGCTGCTGGTCGACGAGATGGACAAGGCCGACGTCGAGGTCGAGGGTCTGCTGCTGGAGGTGCTCTCGGACTACCAGGTGACCGTGCCGGAGATGGGTACGGTGACGGCGGCGCGCCGTCCGTTCGCGCTGCTGACCTCGAACTCCACCCGTGAGCTGTCCGAGGCGCTCAAGCGGCGCTGCCTGTTCCTGCACCTGGACTTCCCCGACGCCGACCTCGAGCGGCGGATCGTGCTGAGCCGGGTGCCGCAGCTGCCCGAGTCGCTGGTGGACGCGCTGGTCCGCGTCGTCGGCGTGCTGCGCGGGCTGGAGCTGCGCAAGGCACCGTCCGTCGCCGAGACGATCGACTGGGGCCGCACGCTGCTCGCACTCGGCATGGACACCCTCGACGACGACGCCGTGCGCGCCACCCTCGGCGTCGTCCTCAAACACCAGTCCGACGCGGTGAAGGCGGCGTCGGAGCTGCGGCTGAACTAGTGGATCGGCGCCGTTGGCGCGCAGACGCGTTGCAGGGTGATCGGTGCGAGCAGCACAGCACTGCTCGCGTGGGAGCAGCAGCGTGCTACTCGAAGCGATCACGCTGAGGGAGCGTCGACCGTGCAGATCGCCGCCCTAGAATCGCCTGGTGTCACAAGGCACTACGCGCGGTCCGAGCGCCGACGTCGTCGTCGACGAGCAGGGGAGGGTGTCGATACCTGCGCAGATCCGGCGGGCTGCCGGTATCGAGGCGGGTACGCGCTGGTCGTGTATCTGGAGGACAGCCGGGTCGTGTTCGAGGCTCGTGAGCAACTGGCCGAACGTGTCCACCGCGATGTGGCAGCCGCGTGGACGGGGTTCGGTGGCAGCCGCTCGGGTCTGCCCGTCCACACCGGGCGCAATGGCACACAAGCTCCCGGGCGATCATCCTGCCGTGGTCAGGACACGCTGCTTCCAACAGATGCCAGGCAGAGACGTGGCGACCTGCTCCCGGCCGCCCACCCGAGGAGACCAACGCCGAGCGGGCAAAGCGCCGGAACAGGCAGCAGGCCATCGGGGGCACGATGCCACGAAGACCAACCGCCAGGGCCGCCACGTCGGTGACGGGACGCGGAAGGCCGAGGAGACCGCTGCCCGCGAGCGTGACCGGCTGCGCAAGCAGCACACCGCTGCCGCCCCGGTAGCCCGGTTCGGCGGCCTGCCGCAGCAGTACCACCGCCCCCACCGGCGCCGAGCCCTGCCCAACGCCCCGTGCGGCTCCTCCCCCCTGTAGAACCCGTCCCGGGGCTGATGCCGACCTTCATCGCGCCACCACCTCGGCGGTGACTTCGAGCCGGACGACGATTGCTCGCCGCTGATGCTGCCGACGTGGACTGCGGGCCTGTGGA
>Ga0196958_10000819_pt1 | contig 10156 bp, 9 predicted proteins | sample S1v_10metaG_FD_148654 | JGI IMG/M metagenome (GOLD analysis project Ga0196958, IMG submission 148654) | Soil microbial communities from Anza Borrego desert, Southern California, United States - S1+v_10 | ecosystem: Environmental > Terrestrial > Soil > Desert | place: USA: California | collected...
GGGCGTTCGAGTTCGGCCGCTTCGTCGACCTTGTAGTCGCCCAAGGTGATCGGGGAGGCGTCCGAGCCCGCCTGGTTCCCGATGCGCCCGTAGGGATCCGGGCTGGTCACCTTGGTGATGACGCCGTTGCGGTAGATCAGCGCGCCGGTCTGGCAGCCGACCACGACCGCTTCGCCACGCGCGGCGGCTTCACCGTGCACGCCGGGGCACTGCTCGTTGCGCGCGATCTCCTTCTTGTCCTTGTCCAGCACCACGATTCCGGACCGCTTGTCCGCGTTCCCCACGGTGGTGAGCAGCTCACCGTTCGCGAGTTCGACGGCCACGCCATGATGCGCTTCCGGCGTCTTGTGCTTCGGCGCGGGCAGGGCCGCGGTACCGATCGTCTTCGGGTCGAAGACCGTCACCTCGCCGGTTCCGTCGGCGAACAGCACCGTCTTGCCCGCGTGCCGGACGACGTGTCCCGGCTTGGCCGCCTTCACCTCGTTGTCCGTCAGCACGGCACCGACGGCGTCCAGGACCCGGAACCCGGTGGAGGTCGAGACCAGGAGGTGCCGGTCGTTCCCGGCGGGGTTGAGCCGGTTGAAGCCCTCCAGCGGAAGGTTCTTGGCCTCCTTCAAGGTCTTCCCGTCGAGCAGGACGATGCCGCCGTCATAGGTGACGGCCACTGGATCGGCGACGACCGGCGCCGGAGCCGCGTCCTTCCCGGCCTCCGTCGGCGGCTGTTCGGTCCCGCAGGCGGCGAGCGCGAGCGTGCTCGCCGTCGTCGCCATCAGCGCGAGATATCGGGTCTTGCGTGCCATTTCACTGTGCCTTTCGTCTGTTCCGATCAGGAACGGGTCAAACCGGTGGTGATCGATTCGGTGTTGGCGCGCATCATTTCCAGATAGGTGGCCGCGCCCTGGCCTGGTTCACTGAGCGATTCCGAGAACAACGGGGCCACCTGGACGTGCAGCCCGGCCTGCTCGGCCAGCACCCGCGCGAGCCGGTCCGGCTGCGAGGAATCGGCGAAGATCACCGGAACCCCCGCCGCGCGGACGGTGTCGGCGAGTCCCTTCAGATCCGAGGAACTGGGAGAAGCGAGCGTGGTCCCGCCGGGGATCACCGCGCCGACGACGTCGAACCCGAACCGCTGGGCCAGGTACCCGAACACGTGGTGATTCGTGACGAGCTTCCGGCGTTCTCGCGGAATCCCGCCGAACTTCTCGGCCATCATGGAGTCGAGCGCCTCGATTTCGCCACGGTAGCGTTCGGCGTTCGCGCGGATCACCGTTTCGTCGACCCCGTCGACATGGGCCACGACCTCGTCGGCGATCGTCTTCACCGTGTCGCGCACCCGTGCCGGATCCGTCCAGAAATGGGGGTCCGGCTTGTTGTCGGCGTAGCTGATCGGATTCACCCGCTCTCCGGCGGGCAGCGACGGCACACCGTTTTCCTCGGCCGTGCGGACGGTGCGCAGCATGCCTTCTTCGAGTCCGAGTCCGTTGTAGACGATGAGACCGGCGCGTTCGACCTGGGCCGCCTGCTGCGCGGAGATCCCGAACGAATGCGGATCGGCGTTCGGCTTCATCAACACGGTCACTTCGGCCTGATCGCCGACGATGGCGCGGGTGATGTCACCGAGGATGTTCGTCGTGACGACGACCGACTTGCCGCCTCCACCACTGCCGGAGCAGCCGGCCGCCGCCAGCAGCGCCACCACGAACAGGGCCAGCGCCCGCCGCCTCATCGGCCGGTCTCCACGATGTGACCCGCCTTGCCGCCGACCTTCAAGGTCCTGGCGCGACGGAGGTTGTCGTTGTAGTCGATCTCGTACACCTCGGACGAAAGCGGGTTGTTCAGATAGGCGCGGGTCGTATCGACCTGGATCGTGGGGACCTCAGCGGCGGTCGCTTCCGGGGGCAGGAGCGGAATCGCCGCCTGTTCCTTTCCGGCGCCGTCGAAGGAGCGCAGCTTTCCGTCGCGGGACAGCACCAGCAGCGGGCCGCCCTCCCCGACCGCGTTCACCGCGGCGACCGGTCCGGTCACGACGTACTGCCAGCCACGGCGGGCGACGTCCAGCGACCACACGGCGGACTCCCCCGCCCGCGCCGCGAGCGTGGAACCACCCGGCCGGTGGAAGAAGGCGGTGGCGCGTTCCGCCGCGGTGACACTGCGCGGGTACGGGATCTTCACCCCGGCGAACGCGCCGTCCTTTTCGGTCACGAGCAAAGCGCCGTCCGCGCAACCGAAGACGACGCCGCGCCGGGTCACCGCCTGTCCTTGCAGGTCAGGGCACGGCTGAGCGATCTCCGCCATGGCCTTGCCCTGACGGTCATGGACGCGCACTCCGCGAGCGAGCGGCTTGCCGGCGTCGGCCACCGTGGCGATGATGTGCTCGCCATAGGGGATCGCGATCCCGGCGTGCGGTTCGCGCGCGATCTTTCCCAGTTCGGTCACGGATCCTTTGTCGAGCGCGGCTCGGTCGAGCAACGTCGTCGTACCGTCCGAGTAGGACAGAGCGGAAACGGCGGGATCGCTGTAGGCCGACGAAAGCTGTTTGCCGGGTGCCACGCCGACATCCCTGGCCTTCGCCCGGTAGTAGTGGACGTGGTCACCGTGGTCGACCATCCAGGAACCGCTGTCGATCACCCGGATCGTGCCGTCGCGAGCGGTCAGGTAACCGAAACGGCCATCACCGGTCACGGCCCGCACGCCGTCGACTCGTCCGACCTCGTGCACCTCTTCGGTGATGAGGTCCACGACGCGGACGGCACCGGTGTCGGTGTCGGCGACGATCAGCCGTGACTGCGCCTCGGCCGCTTCTTCGGCGCCTTCGACGTAGCCGTGCGGGACTTCCGCGGTCACCTCCTTCGGCTGTTCCGCGCCGCACGCCACCAGGGTCAGCGCCGCGACGATCGCCGTCACTGCTTTCAGTTTCATCGTGAGCACTCGATCTCCGGGGTCAGGGAACGGAATCGCTGTCGTACGAAGGACAGGAACGCGGAAAGGAAGAACAGGAGGACCGCGCCGGCGGCGATGGTCGCGCCCGCCGCGGTGCCCCAATGCCAGGACACGAGCAGGCCGCCGACCGTGGCGGCGACACCGAGCGACGCCGCGATGAGCATGATCGTGGTGATCCGCCGCGACCAGAAGAGCGCCGCCGCGGCCGGCGCGATCAGCAGGCCGAACACCAGCAGCGTCCCCACCACGCGGAACGACGCGACGATCGTCAGGGTGACCAGCCCGAGCAGCACCGCGTTGGCCAGGCGTGGCCGAAGCCCCAGCGTGTGCGCCTTGCGGACATCGAAGGTGAGCGCCGTGAACGAGCGGTGCCCCGCCAGGGCCACCACACCCACGACGAGCAGGGTGATCGCCAGGCCGACCAGGTCGCCGGATCCGACGGCGAGCACGTCACCGAACAGGAATCCGGTGAGATCCACCGCGAACGACCGCGAGTGCGACACGATGATCACACCGCTCGCGAGCATGCCGACGAAGAGCAGCCCGATGGTGGTGTCCTCGGACAGCCGCCGCGAACGCCCGAGCGCCGTGACGCCGAGCGCCATCACCCCGGCGCTGAGCGCGGCGCCGATCAGCAGGTTGACGCCGGTCAGCGAGGCGATCGCCACGCCGGGCAACATGCCGTGCGACATCGCGTCGCCGATGAAGGCCATGCCGCGCAACACCACCCAGGTGCCCACGACGGCGCACACCGCCGAAACGAGCACTCCCGCCACCAGCGCACGCTGCACGAACGACACCTCGAAGGGGATCAGCAACCACTCCACGCGTCACACTATAGTGGTAATGATTGTCATTATCTGGAAGAGGGTGGGATGACCCCGGACACAACGGCACTCACGATCGACCGCGCGCACGCGCACTACGGGCCCCGCGAGGTTCTACGCGGGATCACGGCTCAGGTGCCCTCGGCACGGCTCACCGCGATCGCCGGCGCGAACGGCGCGGGCAAGTCGTCGCTGCTGAACCTCGTCGCGGGGGTCTTGCCGCCGACCACCGGCTCGGTGACCCGCCGGGATCCGGGGCGTGTCGCCTACGTGACCCAGCAGAGCGAGGTGTCACGATCACTGCCGATCACCGTGCGCGCCACCGTCACGATGGGACGCTGGGCGCACCGTGGTCATTGGCGTCGACTGTCCAAGATGGACCGCCGGATCGTGGGAGAATGCCTGGAGCGATTGGAGATCACGTCGATCGCGGACCGGCCGATCGGCACGCTGTCCGGCGGTCAACGCCAACGTGCACTGGTGGCACAGGGGCTGGCCCAGCAAGCCGGACTGCTGCTGCTCGACGAGCCATCAGCCGGCCTCGACCTGCACGCCCGCGGCCTGATCGAGGAGGCCTTGCGCGCCACACTCGCCGAAGGTACGACGATCCTGCGCGTCACGCACGACCTCGAAGCGGCGGGGCGGGCCGATCACTGCCTGCTGTTGCAGGACGGCCGTCTCGTCGGCGAAGGCGCGCCGGCTTCGGTGCTGACCCCGGAGCGCGTGGCGGAAGCGTGGGGCCTGCCGACCCGCCTTTAGTCACCTGCTTTCGCGCCCAAGGCGGCCGATGCTCGCTAAAGTGGTCCGCCGAGCGAGGGGGGCACCAGTGGAAGAGACGTGGCGGCGCGTCATGACCTTGTTGTCCGAACACGCGCCCGCCACCGCGCGGGGGATCCGGCCCCCGGCACCGATCGCGCACGTCGAACGCCTGCGAAACCGGGTCGGCCTCGAACTCCCGCCCGAGCTGCTCGCCTGGTGGGCCTTCATGGACGGCGTCGATGACCAGCACGTCCGCGGAGCCGGATACCTGATCCCGAAGGGCTACCTGCCTTTGTCGGTGGCGCGAGCAGAGAACGAGTACGCCAGACAGTCGCAGTACCCCGACCCGGACTGCTGCACTCCCGGAGGAACGCACCGCAAGCAGGCCGGCCAGGAAGGATTTCCGTTCTGCACCGCGGTGCTCCCCATCGGCCGGGCCATCGACGGAGGACTGCTGTGCGTCGACCTGCGGTCGGGCGAGCACCACGCTTGCCTCATGGAGTGGTACGCCAGCGACGGGATCCACTGGTCCGACTGGGCGAGCGTGACCGAGATCATCGAAGAGATCGCCGAGCGACTCGACACCTACATCCACGACCGTGAACCGCCCTATCGCGAACGACATCCTGTCATCAGCGAAGGCGAGCTCGGCTGGCCCTGACCGACGATCAGGGGCTCCCCAGCAACGCCGCGACGGCCTCACGCGCCTGCCGAGCCGGAGCCGGGTCGCCGCGGATACCCGCCGTCACGATCGCTCCCTCGGCGAGCAGGTAAACCGGCTCGGTCGCCGCCGACCCCGCGGCCCGCACCCAAGCCTCGATCTGCTCGTGGAACGCCTGTTTGTGCGCCCGCACCTCAGCCAGGACCGCGTCGGAGCCGGGACCGACCTCGCCGTGGGCGTTGATCCAGGCGCAACCGCGGAAACCCGGTTCGGCGAACCAGCAGGCAAGCCAGTCGAAGATCGACAGCACCCGTTCGCGGGGATCCTGGACCCGCTCCACATAGGTGGCCAAGCTGCCCCGCCACCGCTGATCACGACGGTTGAGCATCGCCACCACGAGGTCGTCCTTGGCTGTGAAGAACCGGTAGATCCGCTTCAGCGAGAGCCCGGACGCGGCGCGGAGCTGGTCCATGCCGACCGCCTGGATGCCGTTCTCGTAGAAGAGTTTCTCGGCCGCGTCGAGCAGGGCTTCGCGATCCAAGCGGTTCTGCTCGTCGGTGACGGCGGTCGGCATCGGGGCTCCCTTGACGTCGAGAACGGTCGTTCCCTATCGTAGGCGCCGAACATGGAGAACGCACGTTCTCCATCGAGGAGGCCGAGAATGTCGGAAGATCGCCCGCCCTATCCGCCGTTCACGCGGGACACGGCACTGCGAAAGGTCCAAGCGGCCGAGGACGGCTGGAACACTCGCGATCCCCGCCGGGTGGCGTCGGCGTACACGCCCGACTCCGTCTGGCGGAACCGGGACACGTTCATCCGTGGCCGCGAGGAGATCGTCACGTTCCTGACCGCGAAATGGGAACGGGAACTCGACTACGCGCTGCGCAAGAACCTGTGGGCGTTCACCGACGACCGGATCGCCGTCCGGTTCCAGTACGAATGGCACGACCGGGCCGGTCAGTGGTGGCGCAGCCACGGCAACGAACTGTGGGAGTTCGACGAACATGGCCTCATGAGCCGTCGTGAGGCGAGCATCAACGACGTGGCCATCGCCGAAGGTGAGCGACGCATCCGCGGCTCGCGCCCGGCGGAGGAACACGGAACCGACTTCCCGCTCCGATGAGGCCCTTCAGTCCACGATCGCGGCGATCTCCCACAACCCCAAGGATTTGTCGGCGTAGGCCCCGCCCTCTTCCGTGCACCCTTCGACCAGCACGGCCAGCGGCTCCGGGAATCCGAACGGCTCCCGGCACAGCTTCAGCGGCCGCCAGTCGCCCGTCGTGATGTCGGTGTTGGTGCCCAGTTCGGTGAAGGTCGTGGTCAGCAAGTATCGGGAGCCACTTCGCGCGAGGTTGCGCAGCGCCCGCTCGATGTCGGCGAAACTCAAGTGCACCAGGCAATCCCGGCACAGGACGAGATCGGCCGCTGGCAGCGGATCACCGGTCAGGTCGAGCACCCGGAACTCGTGGACCGGATCGTCGCGAAACCGCGCGGCGTTCATCTCGATCAGGTCGGGGACGATGTCGGCGCCGATGTACCGATCGAGGTCGAGGTCGACCTCGCTGAGCCAGCCGTAGTCGCCGCACGGGAGATCGAGCAGGGTGCGCACCCCGAAACGATCGAGGAGTCCGGGCAACCGGTCGCTCAGTTCCCGTGTCTGGACCGACTCGGAACCGGGCCCGGAGACCGACGAGGAACTCCACAACCGGGATCGGAAGATGTAGGTGAAACGCTCCTGGGTCCCCATGCTTTCGAGCTCTTCGGCGACCCGCCGGAAGTTGCGCTGCGCCGTGGTGATCGGTCGTTCGGCCACCCCTGCATGGTAGATCGATTCTCACGAATTGCCGGAAGGCGGCATGAGCGCGTTCTCCTCATGGTCGAGTTCGGTTTGCAGGATCCGCAGGCTGGCGTCCGGCAAACGGCCGGCGTCACGCCAGCGAAGGAGTTCTTCCCGCTGAGCCTCGATGATGCTGTGCCGGGCGCGGACGGCCGCCTCGTATTCCGGAGCCCGCGGCGTGAGCGGATTGTCCTCGAGGTAGGCCAGCCGCGCCCGATAGCGTCGCTGACGGCCTTGGAGGTTCTTGCGCAGCGCCGCCACCGCCTCGTCCGGCACGTCGTCCTCCTCGACGAGCTGGTCCAGCCGGGCGAGCGCCGCGTCCACGGCGGCGCTGCGTGCCTGGTTGCGCAGCCGGGCCTCGTCTTGGACGTCGGCGCGCAGGCCGAGCCGTTTCAGGAGCGGCCCGAAAGTCACTCCTTGGCCCACGAGCGTCACCAAGACCACCAGGAACGCCGAGAAGAGCAGCAGATCGCGCGCGGGGAACGGACTGCCGTCCGCGGTCACGACCGGAATCGCGAACGCGGCCGCGAGCGTGATCACCCCTCGGGTGCCCGCCCAGCTCAAGCCCGCGATCTCCTTGCCGGTCAGTGCCCGCTCCGCCGCCTCCCCCGTTTCGTCCGCGCTGCCGAGCCGGGCGTGCAGCCGCTGTGGGAAGAGCTGCGTCAGCACCAGCCACAGCGGCCGGACCAGCAGGACCGCGCCCACGGTGACCACCGCGGTCAAGATCACCGAGCTGACCGGGTAGCCGCCGAGCCCGGCGATGACGGCGGGCAGTTGCTGGCCGATGAGCAGGAAGACGAACCCTTCGAGCAGGTAGTTGACGAGGCTCCACACCGCACCCGTCTGCAACCTGCTCGCTCCCGTCTGGAGCCGGGGCGTCTGATGTCCGACGATCAGCCCGGCCACCACGACGGCCAAAACGCCCGAACCGTGGATGGTCTCGCCGAGCACGTACGCGGTGAACGGTGTCGCCAGCGAGACCGCGTTCGCCGACAGGGGATCCGCCAGGACACGGCGGGACAACCGCACCAGGAACGCCACGACCACACCGACCAGCAGGCCACCGATCGTGGCCAGGGCGAATTCACCGGTCGCGAGACCGAACGAGAAGCTGCCGCCGACCGCGACGGCGAGCGCCATCTTGTAGATCGTCAACGCTGTGGCGTCGTTGAGCAGGCCCTCACCCTCGATCAGGGTCGACAGCTTCGCGGGCAACCCGACCCGGCGGCCGACGGCCAGCGCCGCCACCGGATCCGGCGGCGCGACCGCCGCACCGAGCGCGATGGCGGCCGCGAGCGGAATCACCGGAACGAGCCAGGTCAGCAGCCCGCCGACCGCGAAGGCCGTCGCCAGCACCAGCAGAACCGAGAGACTGACGACCGAGCGCAACCTGCTGCGGATCGCCAGCAGACTCGAACCGAGCGCGGCGTTGTACAGCAACGGCGGAAGGAGCACGTCGAGGACGAACTCCGGCTCCAAGTGCAGATTCGGCCCGGGGAGCAGGGCGTAGACGAGTCCGACGACGGTCAGCAGCACCGGATCCGGCAAGCCCATCCGATGGCTGATCGCGCCCACCACGACGATGACGCCCAGCATGACCAGCACTAACCCGATTGCACCCAGCATGCCCCTTGTTCTACCTGACGGAAAACCGGCCGCCGTGGCCGGTGTCCGATCCACTGTGGACTGTGCAGGACGAGGTCGGGCTGGCGGAGGCGCGGATGGCCGGTGACGATGGAGGATTTGGGTCGGTGAGTGTCCCGGATCCTCCATCGTCAGCAAGCTTTGCCGCGTGCGCGGATGGCGGTTTCGCGGGATTGGAGGGACGACACACGTCGGCGCGGTCCAAGGGGTCTCGAGTGCCTCAGATGCCTACCGATTCCGGCCGCGGTTAGTACCAAGCCAAAACGGCTACACGCGACGGTCCCCTGCCCTCGGCTCGACCCGAGCAGACTCGACTTCGCACCTTGGCGAGTACATGAAGGCCCCCACGCTTGCGCCTGGGTACAGGATGGGGGCCTTCATGTACTCGGACTGGCAAGAAGGAGCACCGGTACTCCGGCTTCGGCTGATGGCAGGTCCGGTCGCCACCGTCGCCACGAGCGCACCAGCGCAGCCGACCGCACCTCCCTGCCGAACTACGTGAAGGCCCCCATCACTGCGCTAGACGCAAGGAAGGGGACCTTCACGTACTCCACGAGAGAAACCACGGCGGCGGCAGAGCGGGCACGAGGGTCGTGAGTGGTAAGTGTCGTCAGAACGGCGTGCTCATCCTCTCCCCTCGCCTGTCGCATCCGTGCTTCTACGGCGGCTTCGATTGGCATTCCTGCGCGGCGAGTTCGAGCGGGCCAGTGCGCGTTCCCGCGTGATCGCCGCGGACTTCGACCTCGACGGGATCACGACACATCCCGCGTCGGCGACGTCAGCCTGCGATCCGTTCATCTGCTCTTGATCGAGGACTTCGCGCGGCACGCCGGGCATGGCGACATCCTCCGCGAACAGATCCTGGGCGCAGGAACCACCCGGTCAGAGCAGTCACTCCCTGTTGGTGAGCTGAGCGAGGTCACCACCGGTGGCGAGCGGACCGATCGAGTGAACCCAACGTGAGCACGGATGCTCGGAATTGGCTGAAATTGACTGCGGTGCGCTTTTGCGATCAGCATTCTGCATAATGCGAGGTCGTCGCGTCCAAGACGCATACTTGGCACTCCACCTGCGAAGATCAGCGCTGCGACGAACGGCGTGGTGACCTGGCCCGTCACTCAGAAAGGCAAGTCGCTGGGCCGTCGGGGCATCCTGACCGCGTTGGACCATTCGGCGTCACCCGCTACTTTTAGTAATTCTCGGCGTCACCCAGACCGTTGAGCGACGCGTGCATACCGTTCAGCGCGACACACGCTGTACGACTGAACGGTCACAGTGCGCTTTCGCCAAGATGTTCATCAGCCGCACCGGTGAAGAACCGGTAACGCACGCGTGGCCCCCTGCTGTCACAGGAGGCCACGCGGATTGTCCCTTCGCCCGCTCGCTAGAACAAGGACAGGACAGCCGTGACCATACAGCCTGATAACGCGAAGACACCAGACGACGGACCGCCCCGACGGGTCAAGGTCGTCATCGAGCACATCGAAA